>Ga0310810_10003152_pt1 | contig 17895 bp, 19 predicted proteins | sample NCmetagenome_FD_207641 | JGI IMG/M metagenome (GOLD analysis project Ga0310810, IMG submission 207641) | Soil microbial communities from experimental microcosm in Duke University, North Carolina, United States - NC | ecosystem: Engineered > Artificial ecosystem > Soil microcosm > Unclassified ...
GCGGTCGCGATGCCGGAGCGCTGCCAGCGTGCCGATCGTCGCATGCAAGGAGGTGTAGCGGTCGACGAGCGAGGTCGCGGCGCCCAACGGCCGGCCGACCGGCGCCCCGGTAAGCGACATCAACCCGCTCATCGCCTGGCCCAAGGGATCGAAGGCCGGCTGGTCGCGATAGGGGCCGTATTGGCCGAAGCCCGACACCGACACCAAGATGATGTCCGGTTTCAGCTGGCACAAACGTTCGTAACCAAAGCCCATTTTCTCCATGATTCCGGGGCGGAAATTCTGCAGCACGATATCGGCCTTCGGCACCAGCGCCGCGAAAATCTCTTTGCCGCGCTCGGTTCGCATATCGAGGCAGAGGCTCTTCTTGCCGCGGTTATAGACCGCGAAATAGACGCTCTGGCCGCGCACGACAGGCTCGGAGCGGCGGGTTTCTTCTCCGCCGATTTTCTCGATTTTGATGACCTCCGCCCCGAGATCGGAGAGGATCATGCCGCCGCGCGGGCCGGCCTGATACCGCGCCAGTTCCAATACCCGCACGCCGTCGAGGCATCCGCCCATCGCGCTTCTCCCAGTGCCGCACCGCCCGGTGGTGACAACCCTCCCGGTTCGGCTACGATATTGCGCCCGGCGCGAGCGCGAGGGAAGGAGAGGAAGATGGCTTACGATTTCATTCTGACCGAGCGCCTCGACGGCTGCGCGTTGATCACGTTGAACCGCCCGGAGAAGCTCAACGCGCTCTCCTTCCCGCTGATGACCGAGCTCGATGAGGCGCTCTCCGGATATGAAGCCGACGACGCGATTAAGGCGGTCATCCTGACCGGGGCTGGCGATCGCGCCTTCTCGGCCGGTGCCGACATTCACGAGATGGCCGGGCTCAGCAGCGAGGAATTGGCTGAGCGCAGCGACACCCGCGGCCATATCAGCTGGCACATCGCCAGCTACACAAAGCCGCTGATCGGGGCGATCAACGGACTCGCCCATGGCGGCGCGGCGCTTCTCTCCTCTTCGCTGGATTTGCGCATCGGCTGCGAGAAGACGCAGTTCCGCTTTCTCGCGGCGAGCTATGGGCGGGTCAACTCGACCTGGTCCCTGCCTTCGCTGGTCGGGATTCCGAAAGCGAAAGAATTGCTCTACACCGGCCGGGTAGTCGCGGCCGAGGAGGCCGAGCGCATCGGCCTCCTGAACCAGATCGTGCCCGCCGCAAAATTACGCGAGGCGGCGATCGAGATGGCACAGATGATCGCAAAGAACGATGCCCGGATGGTGCAGGGCATCAAGCGCCTGTTGCATGAAGGAATGGGGTTGGATTGGCAGGGCCGCTACGACCTCGAGGACGAGGCGCGCGCGACCTATCTCTCCGCCGGTCATCCGCGCGAGGGGTTCAAGGATTTTCTCGCCCGCAAGCCCGTGCGCGCGTAATCAAGCGCTGGACGACGGGGCGGAGAGACCAAATGGAGCTGTTCATCTTCGCCCGATTCCAGGCCCGCGACGGCGCGGCCGAAGAACTGGCCGCCGCCCTGCGCCAGGTCGTCGGCCCTACCAGCGGCGAAACCGGCTGCCTCGCGATCGGCGCGTTTCGGTCGACGACCGATCCGGCGCTCTTCTACATCCACTCGCGTTGGATCGACGAGGCGGCGTTCGCGGCGCATGGCGCCATGCCGCACACAGTCGATTTCCTGAGGCGGGTCGAGCCGCTGCTCGATCATCCGCTCGACGTCACGCGGTCACAGCCGCTCCAGTGAGCAATTCCGGCGAACTAAAAGGCGGCGTGATGCGAAGGTGGCTCCCCGCCGCGCTCGACTACATTCCGCGCTGGATCGAGTTTCAGATGCGCCAGAGCGAGACGCCGGGTTGTGTCATGGCGATCGCCGCGAAGGGCGAAATCGTTCTGGAGCAGGCTTTTGGCGTCGCCGATCTCGGCACCGGTGAAAAGCTGACCCCGCGCCATCGTTTCCGCGTCGCGTCGCATTCGAAGAGCTTTACGGCCGCGGGCATCATGAAATTGCGCGAGCAGGGACGGCTCGAACTCGACGATCCCGCCGGCCGCTATGTCGAGAAGCTTCATCCCGCGATCGCCGAGGCGACCATCGCGCAGCTGCTGTCGCACAGCGCCGGGCTCGTGCGCGACGGCGCCGATGCCGGCCAGTGGCAGGACCGGCGTCCGTTTCTCAGCAAAAAGGAATTGCGCGCTGCGCTCGCCGAGGCGCCGACAGTCCCGCCGAACACGCGGTTCAAATACTCCAATCATGGCTTTGGTCTTGCCGGTCTCGTCATCGAGGCGGTTACCGGCGAGCGTTATCGCGATTGGATCAGGCGCGAGATCGTCGAAGCGTCCGGTCTGCACGAGACCGAGCCCGACATGCCGATCGCCGCGGACGCGCCGATGGCGCGCGGCCACGGCGCAAAGCTGCCGCTTGGCCATCGGCTCGTCATTCCCGGCGACAACCCGACGCACGCCTTGGCGGCTGCGACCGGCTTCGTCAGCACGGCGGCGGATTTGGCCCGCTTCTTCGGCCAGCTCGACCCCGATGCCAAACAAAGCACGCTCTCGGTCGCGGCCCGGCGCGAGATGACTCGTCAGCACCGGCAGGATGCTTATTCCACCGTCGAGCGTCATTACGGGCTTGGGATCATGTGCGGCACGACCGGCGATCTGGGCTGGTTCGGTCACGGCGGCGCGTTCCAGGGTTTTATCAGCCGGACGGTGGTCGTGCCGCAGCACGGGTTGACGGTGTCGATCGTCACCAACACCGTCGATCGTCTTGCCGAGCAATGGTCGGACGGCGTTCTGCACATCCTCTCGGCCTTCGGCCGGCGTGGCGCTCCGGAAAAACACCTGCGCGACTGGACGGGACGCTGGTGGTATCTCTGGAGTTCGCTCGACCTCGTGCCGATGGGCGAGCGCGTCATGGTGCTGAACCCGGCCTTGATGAACCCGCTGACCGATGCCAGCGAGGTTGAGGTCACCGGCGCCGATTCGGGCCGCATCGCGCTGGCCACTGGGCTTGGCAATCACGGCGAACCGGTTCGGCGCCACCGCAGCAAGAACGGCGCGGTCGAGGAGGTTTGGCTCGGCGGCACCCGCCTTCTGCCCGAGGCCGCTATTGCCGCCGAGCTCGAGGCCCGTTACGGCAAGCCGGCCCCAGCCCGAGCACGGCGATGACCGCCAGAATAAATCTGGACGAGAAGTTTGCGCTGTTCTCGGAGCAGTGGCGGCCAAAGATCATCGCCGCCGCCAATGGTCAGGAGATCAAGATCGTCAAGGTCAAGGGCGAGTTTCCCTGGCACCATCATGACGCCGAGGATGAGTTCTTCATGGTCTGGAAAGGGCGGTTTCGTGTCGAATTCCGCGACCGGATTGTCGAGCTCGGACCGGGCGAGTGCGTCGTCGTGCCGCGCGGGGTGGAGCATCGCACCTGCGCCGATGAGGAAGCGGAAATCCTGCTCATTGAACCGGCCGGTGTCGTCAACACCGGCAATGTCACCGATGCGGAGTTCACCGCGCCGGCTGGCGTGGTGATATGAAAGGCGTCGCCGGGTAGGTTCCCGGCATTTCCTGATCCGGGCGGCGGGCGTGACACAATCGAACAGGGTTCCTGACGGCTACAAGGCCTCCGGCGTCGATGTCGCCGAGGCCGATGCCGGGCTGCGCAACATCATCGCCCGCGTCACCGCGACCTGGCCCAAGACCGGTTTCGGCGCCGTCCAACTGCCGATCGGCTATTTCGCGAATGTTGTCGATATCGGTGGCATCGGGCTCGCGCTCTGCACCGACGGCGTGGGGTCGAAAGCCATCGTCGCAGAGATGATGGGGAAGTACGACACGATCGGCATCGACTGCGTCGCGATGAATGTCAACGACATCCTCTGCGTCGGCGCCAAGCCCGTCTCGATGGTCGATTACATCGCGATCGATCGCGCCGACGCCGTGATCCTCGACGGGCTCGCGATCGGCCTTGCGGAGGGCGCGCGGCAGGCGGGTGTGTCGATCTCCGGCGGCGAGATCTCGCAATTACCCGACATGGTGAAGGGGTTCGATCTGGTCGGCACGGCGGTCGGCACGGTGCCGCTCGACCGCATCCTGGTCGGCCGCGACATCGTGCCCGGTGACCGCGTCATCGGCATTGCCAGCAACGGCATCCACAGCAACGGTTTCACGTTGGCGCGCCGCGCGCTTTTCGAGCGCGCTCGCGTCTCGGTCGATCATATCTTCGCGGAACTCGGTCATCCGCTCGGCGAGGAATTGTTGCGGCCGACCTACATCTACGTGCCGGAGGTGTTGGAGATCCTCGAACGCATCGGTTCGGTGAAGGCCTTGATCCACATTACCGGCGACGGTTTTCTGAACCTGCCGCGTGTCGCGGCCGATGTTGGCTTTATCATCGATGATCCGCCCGCACCACCACCGATCTTCGATTTGATCGAGGAGCACGCCGGCGTCGAGCGCGCCGAGATGTACGAGGTCTACAATATGGGGATTGGCTTCTGCGTCATCCTCGCCGAAGCCGACGCCGATGCCGCGCTCGCAATCCTGAAACGCCACGGGCGCGAGGCGCGGGTCATCGGCTATGCCGTCGCCGACCGCACGAAATCCGTCTATCTGCCGCAACAGCGCCTGATCGGCACCGGCAAGCGCTTCCGCCCGGAGTAGCTCGGCCCGCTGCTCAATCCAAAATCTCGACATGCGCCTCGGTCGGGCGCATCGCCGTGCCGTTGATCGGGATCATGTCCTGCGGGCAGGCCGAGAATGCCATGACGCAATCCATCTCGGCGCGCAACGTCACATAGCTCCCCGGCGTGCTGACCGGCGGCCGTGCCTCGACCCGGTTGCCGTCCAGAACCGGAATATTCATGAACAAATTGAGCGGCGCCGGCGTCTCTGGCGCCGCCAACCCAATTTCTTGCATCGCAGCGGCGAGATTGTCGGTGCAATTGTCGTGATAGCCCCCGCACCCGAGCAGCTCGTAGCGCCAGCGGTCGCACGCTGCGAACAGCGTGTCGTGAATGCCGCCCGAAGTGTCCTCGACCAGCCTCAGGATCCGCCGCCGCCGGTTCGTCACGAGCGCGTCGCCGATCCCCGGAATGATCCGGCCCATCGCCACGCGGCTGTGCTCCATCGACATGAATTCGCTGAGATCGGCCGCATTGAACGCCCAGGTGTCGACGACCTGCTGACCCCTCGTGTTGACGACTCGCGCCTTCTGTCCGCGCCGCAGATGCAGCGCTTTCCCCCGCCGCGCCGGTATTTCGATCATCTTTGCCTCCCTGAATTGGTTAGCGGCCGGATGGGGTTTCGATCACCGGGCCGCAATTGCGGCGGCCGGACATCAAGCAATCCTCGAGATCGGCGTTCTTGCGCAGTGCGTTGATGAGAAAATACGCCGCGACAACCAGCGCCAGCACGAGCAAGAGCCCGATCAGCGCTGGACGGCGGCTGTCGGGCTCATCGTCATTGTCTTGCGGCTCGCTCATCCGCGGCACCCTGCCGGAGCAGCGGCTCATTGGGCAAGCGCTCTGCGCAACACCGAACCAGACGGCATGAACAGGCTGATCGCGTCGCCGGAATGCGGCTAATCTATCGCCAACCGCCTGTGCTCCCGGAGGCTGCCGCCGATGCCCGATCCGCTCTCCCTCTCCGTTCGCGATGCCGCGCAGGAGATCGCGGCCGGCCGGCTCACCGCTGAGGCGCTCACCACTGCCTGCCTCGATCGCATCGCGGCGCGCGAGGCGGTGGTCGGGGCCTGGCACTATCTCGACAGGGACGCGGCGCTCGCCGCGGCGCGCCAGCGCGACTCCGAGCCGCCCCGGGGGCCGCTGCACGGCATCCCGATCGCGGTCAAGGATCTGATCGACACCGTCGATATGCCAACCGGCTATGGCTCGCCGATTTATGAGGGCCACCGCCCGGCCGCCGACGCTGCCTGCGTCGCCCTGGCCCGCGCCGCTGGGTCGGTTGTGCTCGGCAAGACGGTCACAACCGAATTCGCCTGCTTCACCGCGGGCAAGACCGCCAATCCGCACAACCCGTCGCACACTCCGGGCGGCTCGTCGAGCGGCTCGGCGGCGGCGGTCTCCGACGGCATGGTGCCGCTCGCCTTTGGCTCGCAGACCGCCGGCTCGACGATCCGCCCGGCGGCCTATTGCGGCTGCATCGGCTACAAGCCGAGCTTTGGCACGATCCAGCGCGCCGGGGTCAAGGCCTTGGCCGACAGCCTCGATACGATCGGCGTAATGGCGCGCACCGTCGAGGATGCCGCCTTCTTCACCGGCATCATCGCCGGCCGCCCGGCGCTTCGCGATGTTGGGATGCCCAAGGCCCCGCCGCGCTTCGGCCTTTACCGCACGCCGATGTGGGGCGAGGCCGAGCCGAGCACGATCGCCGCCCTCGACCGGGCGCGCGCTGCGCTCGAACGCGCCGGCGCCTGGATCGCCGAGATCGTCATTCCCCCCGAACACCAGACCCTCACCGCCGCGCAGGGCACCGTCATGGGCTTCGAGTTGGTGCGAGCGCTCGCCTATGAGCGGCTCAACCACAGCGCCCAATTGTCGCCGCGCTTGGCGCAGCTGCTCGATCAAGGCATGACGGTCGGTGCCGATGCCTATGACACCGCGCTCGCTGAGACCGTGGTGGCGCGGGCTCGCCTCGACGCCTTCTTCGGGCCGTGCGACGCAATGCTGGTGCCCGCCGCGCCCGGCGAGGCGCCGCCGGGGCTCGGCTATACGGGCGACCCTGTCTTCAACCGCATGTGGACCCTGCTCGGCACCCCCTGCCTGACCTTGCCCGCGGTCTGGGGCGACAGCGGCCTCCCGACCGGCGTCCAGCTGGTCGGCCGGGTCGGCGACGATGCCCGGCTGATGGCCGCCGGCCTGTTCCTCGAGCGCGCCTTGGCCGAAACCGCATGACCCGGCGGCCGGCCATCGGGTTGCTGATTGCCGTGGCGGTCCTCGGCGGCTGCGGCGGGTGTAGCCCCTATGCGACCGTGCCGCAGACCGCCGAGCCCGGGCAGCCCACGGGGCAGCGGGTCGGCATTTGTTACAACAGCCTGCGCAGCAGCCCGGCCCAGCTCCAGGCCGAGGCGCAGCGCGAATGCCCCCCCGATACCGCGGCTCAGCCGGTCGATAGCGATTGGCATATGCAGTATTGCCCCTTGCTGCTGCCGGCCCGCGCCACTTTCGTGTGCGTCGCGAAGAAGTGAGGCGGGGGGCCGCGGCGCGACACACCGTCCGATGGCGGTAGCCCGCCTATATGTTATCGTCCAGGTTCCCTTGGCGGCGGCCTCACGATGGATTTCGACGATTTCTTCAAAGCGCGGATAGACGCGCTTCACGCCGAGGGGCGCTATCGCGTTTTCGCCGATCTCGAACGGCGCTGCGGCTCCTTTCCGCGCGCTTACGATCATCGCATCGGCGCCGAGGTCACCGTCTGGTGCTCGAACGACTATCTCGGGATGGGCCAGCACCCCCAGGTGCTGGCGGCAATGGCGAAGGAGCTTCGCGGCTCCGGCGCCGGGGCGGGGGGTACCCGCAACATCTCGGGCACCAGCCACGCGCATGTCTTGCTCGAACGCGAGCTTGCGGCGCTGCACGGCTCCGAGGCGGCTCTGGTGTTCACCTCGGGCTTTGTCGCCAACGAGGCGGCATTGTCGACACTGGCCGCCAGCATGCCCGGCATGGTTGTCCTCTCCGATCAGATGAACCATGCGTCGATGATTGCCGGCATCCGCCACAGCGGCGCCGAGAAGCTGATCTTCCGCCACAACGATGCCGATGATCTAGCCCGCTTGCTTGCGAACCTGCCGGCCGACCGGCCGAAGCTCGTCTGCTTCGAGTCGGTCTATTCGATGGACGGCGACATCGCCCCGATCGCCGAGCTGTGCGACGTTGCAGAGCGCTTCGGCGCGATGACCTATCTCGACGAGGTGCATGCGGTCGGGCTCTACGGGCCGCACGGCGGCGGTATCGCCGAGCGGGACGGTGTCGCGCACCGCCTGACCGTCATCCAGGGGACGCTTGCCAAGGCGTTCGGCGTAATGGGCGGCTATGTCGCGGGTTCGGCGCTGATGTGCGATTTTCTGCGTGGCCACGCGCCCGGGTTTATCTTCACCAGCGCGATGCCGCCGCTATTGGCGGCCGGCGCCCGTGCCGCGGTGCGCCATCTGCGCGAGAGCCAAAGCGAGCGGGCCGCGCATCAGGAGCGTGTCGCAACGGTCAAGCGCCGTCTCGCGGAGGCGGGGCTGCCGGTCAAGCCAAACCAGAGCCATATCGTGCCGGTCATGGTCGGCGACGCAGCGGCGAGCCGGCTGGCTTCCGACCTGCTGCTGCGCGAGCACCAAATCTACGTCCAGCCGATCAACTACCCGACCGTGCCGCGCGGCACCGAGCGGCTGCGCCTGACGCCGACGCCGCTGCACAGCGATGCCGATATCGGCCATCTGGTCGAGGCGCTTGCTGAGGTGTGGCGGTTGCTCGACCTGCGCAAAGTCGCCTGAGCGCTGCCCTTACGTCGCATCCTGATACTGTTTCGCCGTTTCTGGTCGCGGCTCGCGCCGACGACGCGGGCGGCCGTGTGGATGCTGATCGGCGGCTTTTGTGCCGTCATGATGAATGTGCTGATCCGGTTTGCAGCATACCGGCTGCATCCGTTCGAGGTGACGTTCTTCCGCTGCCTGTTCAGTCTGTTTGTGATGCTGCCCTTCATCATCCGGTCCGGCCCCAGCATCCTCGCGACGCCGAAAATCGGCTTCTACACATTACGAGCGGTCGTTGGCCTCATCTCTATGCTGAGCTGGTTTTACGGCATCACGATCGTGCCGCTCGCGACCGCGACCGCCGTCAATTTCACCGCGCCGCTTTTCGCGACGATGGCCGCGGCATTGGTGCTGCACGAGGATGTCCGGCTGCGCCGCTGGGCGGCTGTCGTGATCGGCTTTATCGGCGTCCTCGTCATCATGCGCCCAGGCCGCGAGTCGCTCGATGCGATGCTGCTCTTGATCCTGCTCTCGGCCGCCAGCTCCGCGATGAACAACATCACCGTCAAATATCTCGTGCGCACCGAGCGCCCGAACACGATCGTGGCATTGTTCTCGGTCTATCTGACGCCGTTGTCGCTGATCCCGGCGCTCTTTGTCTGGGAGTGGTCGGATTTGAAAAGCCTCGCCGCGCTGATCGGTCTCGGCATTATCGGCACCTTGGCGCATCTCTCGGTGGCGCGCGCTTATCTGGCGGCCGATGCGAGCGCCTGCGCGCCCTATGAATTCGTGCGGCTGCCCTATGCCGCGCTGATCGGCTATCTGTTGTTCGGCGAGGTCAGCGACGGCTGGACCTGGTTCGGCGCCGCGATCATCGCCGGCGCGGCGATCTACGTCGCGCATCGCGAGGCGAAGCTGGCGCGTCTCGGGCGCACGGTGCCGGTCGCGCGTCCGGCGGTGCGTTGATGCGCTCGGATGAGAGGAGCAAGCGATGGACATCTCGGGTCAGGCGGTACTAATCAGCGGCGGCGGCTCGGGGCTTGGCCGCGCCACCGCGCATGCCTTGGCGCAAGGCGGCGCCCGTGTCGCGCTCCTCGACGTCAACGAGGCCGCCGCGGTTGCCGTCGCAAAGGAGGTCGGCGGCTTTGCTGTCGCTTGCGATGTGACCAATGCCGTCGATACCGAGAAGGCGGTGGCGGCGGCGCGCGAGCGGCACGGGCCGGCGCGTCTTGCCGTCGCCTGCGCCGGCATCGGCACCGCTGGCCGCATCGTCGGGCGCGATGGGCCACTGGCTCTCGACGAATTCCGCCGCACGGTCGAGGTCAATCTGATCGGCAGCTTCAACCTGCTGCGCCTCGCCGCCGCCGACATGACCAATCTCGACCCGCTCGCCGATGGCGAGCGCGGTCTCATCGTGCTGACCGCATCGGTGGCGGCATTCGAAGGCCAGATCGGCCAGGCGGCATATGCCGCCTCCAAGGGCGGCATCGTCGGCCTGACCTTGCCGGCGGCGCGCGAATTGGCGCGCTACGGCGTGCGAGTCGTGGCGATCGCGCCCGGCATTTTTGCGACGCCGATGCTCGCCGGCTTGCCGCAGAATGCGCAGGACAGCCTTGCCGCCAGCGTGCCGTTCCCGGCACGCCTCGGCCGCCCGGAGGAATACGCGCAGACCGTGCTCGACCTCTGCCGCAACCTCATGATCAACGGCTCAGTGATCCGCCTCGACGGCGCGCTCCGCATGGCGCCGCGTTAGAGCGCTCCGTTAGGAGTCGCCCCGCTACGCCTCGCGGTGGCGCAGCTCGTTGTTCACTCGGCGGTCGCCGGCCAGCCAGCGCTGCAATTCGCTGTGCGCGTCGGCGCGGCGAATGGCGTCGATCTCTCCGACATCGGGTGGGTCGCAGGTGAACTCGACGATCAGCCCGTCCGGCGAATTCGTATAAATCGACTTGCAATAGCCGTGATTGGTCTCGCGGAATTTTTCGCCCGCCGCGTCAAGCCGCGCCTTCAGCGCGTTATAGGTCGCATCGTCGACCTTCAGCGCGATATGGTCGTAGCGGCCGATCTCGGCCGGCACCTTCGCCTGCGTCTTCTCGTACATCTTTGGGTCGGCGAACTGGAAGAAGGCGAGGGCGCTGCCGTCTGCCAACCCGAAAAAGGTGTGGCAGAATTCGGTGTCCTCGCCAGTCTCGCTGTTGTGCGATTTCTCACACCACGTCGCGACGAGCGGGATGCCGAGCAGGTCTTCGAGAAACCGCCGGTTGGCCTCGTGATCCTTGACGACATAGGCATGGTGGTGCAATCGCAACGGCAGCCTCGGCAGACGAGCGGCTGTGCTGCGGGTGCTTCTCTGGGTCTCGATCGTATCCATCTCGACCTCCGTTCTCGGCCGCGTTGACGCGCGGCCTGGCGCTTTCCAAGCTGCGGGCGAGGATAGGTCCACGCCCCGTCACCCGCAAGGAGCCACGCTATGGCGCTGCCGCTCGACGATCGGCTCAGCATCGGCATCCAGAACATCCACCGCCGCACCGAGCCGGCCACCGCGCCCTGGCAGCCGACAATCGACGAGATGCAGGCGCTGGTCCGGCTTGTCGATGATTGCGGCTACGACTCGCTATGGGTCGGTGACCACATCGCCTTTGCTGTCGCGATCTTCGACCCGCTTATGCAATTGGCGCAGGCGGCGGTGGTCAGCCGGCGCTTGAAGCTCGGCACCAATGTCTATCTCGTGCCATTGCGTCATCCCGTGCCGATCGCGAAGCAGGCCGCGACGCTGGATCACCTTAGCGAGGGGCGGCTGATTTTCGGGGTCGGGGTTGGCGGCGAATTCCAAAAGGAATTCGAGGCCTGCGGCGTGCCCTTGAGCGAGCGCGGCGCGCGCCTCTCGGCGGCGATCCCGCTATTGCGCCAACTGTGGCGCGGCGAACCGGTGAGCTATAGCGGCCGCTATTTCGGCACCTTTTCAGAAGTATCGATGCAGCCGCCAGCGCGCCAGCCCGGCGGACCGCCGATTTGGGTTGGCGGCCGCGCCGATGCGGCGCTCGCCCGCGCCGGCCGGCTCGCCGATGGCTGGATCTCCTATGTCGTGACACCGGAGACCTATCGCGCCGGTCTCGCGACGATCGCCGCCGCGGCCGAGGCGGCTGGCCGCCAGATCGACCATTTCGGCACCGGCCATCTGCTGTTCGCGCGGCTCGACGTCAGCTACGAGCAGGCGCTCGACGCCGCCGCCGCGACATTGAGCCACCGCTATGCGATGGATTTTCGCCGCGCCGCCGAGCGCTATGCCGCGCTCGGCCGCCCGGAGCAGGTCGCCGAGCGCATCCGCGCTTTCCACGAGGCCGGAGTGCGCCATGTCGTTCTCGATCTCGTCGGCCCTTACGAGGAACGCCCAAAGCAGATAGAGGCTTTCGCCCGCGACGTCCTTCCGCTCCTCTCCGACCTGCGCTGAGTTACACCGCCGAGGCGACCGCGCCCGAGCGGTGCAGTTCGGCGATCTCGCCGGCCGAAAATCCCCAATCGCGCAGGATCTGATCGGTGTGCTCGCCGACCCGGGCCGGGGGCCGCTGCACCCCAGTCGGCGTGCCGAGAAAGCGCGGCGCGGGGGCGGGCTGCGGAATGCCTTCGATTTCGACAAAGCTCTCCCGGTGCACATTGTGTGGATGTTTCAGCGCCTCGGACATGCGCAGGACCGGTGCGAAGCAGATGTCGGTCTCTTGCATGATCTCGACCCATTCGGCGCGCGTCTTTGTCTTGAAGATGCGCGTCAGCCGCTCCTGCATCGCCGGCCACTGCGCGCGGTCGGTCTGCGGCGGCAGGTCTTCGCCTTCGAGCCCCGTGTGGTTCAGCAATAGCGCATAGAATTGCGGCTCGATCGCGCCAATCGCGACGTGCTCGCCGTCCTTGGTCTCATACACATGATAATAGTGCGCGCCGCCATCGGTGCGGTTTGCGCCCCGCTCCTCTTTCCACGCGCCCGAAGCGAGCGCGCCATACATCATCATCATCAGCGAGGCCGAGCCCTCGACCATCGAGCAGTCGATGACCTGTCCTCGCCCGGTCGAGCGCGCGCTGATGATGCCGGCCAAGACACCCATCGCGAGATAGAGCGCGCCGCCGCCGAAATCGCCGACCAGGTTCAAGGGCGGGACCGGCGGCCCGCCCGCCTCGCCGATCGTGTGCAGCACGCCCGACAATGCGATGTAGTTGATGTCGTGCCCGGCGATGTGCGCGATCGGCCCGTCCTGGCCCCAGCCGGTCATCCGGCCATAGACCAGCTTCGGGTTGCGCGCGAGGCAAAGATCGGGGCCGAGCCCCAGCCGCTCCATGACCCCCGGCCGGAAGCCTTCCAGGAGCGCGTCGGCCCGGTCTATCAGGCGCAGGGTAGCATTGACCCCCGCCGCGTTCTTCAGATCGACCGCTATGTTGCGGCGACCCCGTGACAGCAGGTTATAGCGCGCGTCATTGCCGTCGCGGTCGGTGTCCTGCCCGACAATCGCGGCGCGGTCGACCCGGATGACTTCCGCTCCCATGTCCGACAGCAGCATCGCGCAGAACGGCCCCGGCCCGATGCCGGCCAGTTCGACAATCCGGATCCCTTCCAGCGGTCCCATCGATGTCCTCGCTCGATTTGCGCCTTTTGTGTCACCGCCGGCGCGGTGACGCAATCTTGCGCCGCTGAGCTACCGGCCGAAGGCGCGCAGGAAGGTCGCGACCGCATTGCCGGCCGCGGCGGTCAGGTCGGCCGCATCCTCGGGGCTCTCGATATCGAACAGCCGGCGCAGATGGATCTCGCCCCGCACCAGCGAGCTGAACTGCTCCGCCGCAAGCCGCACGTCGCCAAGCTTCAGCGAGCCGGCTTCGACGGCGCGGCGCAGAAATCCTTCGATCTGCTGGCGGTTGCGCTCGGGCCCCGCTTGCCAGAACACATCGCCCAGGGCGGGGAAGCGGGTGACTTCGCCGATGATGATGCGGTTGACCGCGACCGCCTCGGGCGACAGCACGAGGTCGAGAAAGCGGCGGGCAATCGTGTTGAGCGAGGCTTCGATGTCGCGCGGATCGAGTTCGAGCGCCGAGAAGCCGGCGAACCGTTCTTCGGCGACATCGGCGACGACCGCACCGAACAGATCCTCCTTGCTGCCGTAATGGGCGTAGACCGTGGCTTTGGAGACGCCGGCCTCCCGGGCAATCGCATCCATCGAGACCGCCCCGAACCCGGCTGCGAGAAAGGCCCGCCGGGCGCCCCGCAACACCAGGGCGGCCTTGCTCACGGCCTCCTCTCGCATATCCGGCATGCTCATCCTGAGCTTCCTTTTTGGGCAATCCGGTTGACAGCCCCTGCCAGCCCTTTCATCTTGAGGTTACGCTAAACTAAACCGTTCAGTCTAGTCGCCTGACCCCATGCGCAAACCCGTGTTGATTGCCGCCGCCCTGGTCCTGCTCGTCGTCTGTGCGGGCGGTGGCTGGTATTGGTGGAATGTCTGGCGCTTCCTGCAGGCGACCGACGATGCCTATGTCCAAAGCGACGTGACGCTGATCAGCCCGAAGGTCGAGGGCTACATCAAAGAGGTCAAAGCTCGCGATAACGAGCCGGTCGCGGTCGGCCAGGTTCTGTTTGTCATCGACGATCGCGATTTCGCAGCGAAGGCAGCCCAGGCCGAGGCCGTGCTCGCGACGCAGGAAGCGACCGTCGCGACCTACGGCACCCGGCTCAAATTGCAACAGACGATGATCGATCAGGCGGCGGCGAATTTGCGCGCCGCCGAAGCGGATCTCGACCGGGCGCAGCGCGACTACAAGCGGTACACCTCGCTCGTGACCAGCGATTACGCCAGCCGCCAGCGCTACGAAACCGCCGAGGCCGACTCGCGCAAGGCCGACGCCGCGCTCGGCAAGGCGCGCGCCGCGCTCGCCACCGAACAAAACCAGCTCGCCGTTCTCCAATCGCAGAAACGCGAGGAAGAGGCGAAACTGATGCAGGCGCGCGCCGCGCTGCAACTGGCAAAGAACGATCTCGACAACACGGTGATCCGGGCGCCGGTCGCCGGCATTGCCGGCAATCGCGCCGGCCAGATCGGCCAGTATGTCAAGCCGGGCACGCAATTGTTGTCGCTCGTGCCATTGCCGCGCGTCTATGTGACGGCGAATTTCAAGGAGACCCAGCTGACCCGCATGCGCCCGGGCCAGCCGGCGGAAATCTCGGTCGATGCCTATCCCGACCGACCCTTGCACGGGCAGGTCGAAAGCTTTGCGCCGGGCAGCGGCGCTCAATTCAGTCTGCTGCCGCCCGATAACGCGACGGGCAATTTCACGAAAATCGTGCAGCGGGTGCCGGTGCGCATTGCCGTCCCGGCGGACGATCCGATGTTGCGTCTGTTGCGCCCCGGATTGTCGGTGACCGTCACGATCGATACGCGCCGCGAAGGCGCGGCCGAAGCGAGCGACGGCATCGTTGGCGCGGCGCACGCCGGACCGGCCTCGCCCGATGTGCGCCCTTCGCCATGAGCTGGAGCTTGGCCGAGCCGCTGCGCCGGGTGCGCCGTGGCGAGACGCGCGCCGCTGTGCAGCCACCGGCGCCGCCGGCTCGCTCCGCTGCGTCCGAAACCCCCGCGCCCGCCGGTCCGCCGCCGCAACCGCGGCTGCAGGACTGGGTCGGCGTGCTCGCCATGGTGTTCGGGCTCTTTATGGCGATCATGGATGTCCAGATCGTCACGAGTTCCTTGACCCAGATCCAAGGCGGGCTGTCGGCGACATCGGACGAGATCAGCTGGGTTCAGACCGCCTATCTGATCGCCGATGTGGTCATGGTGCCGCTGTCCGGCAGCCTGTCGCGCCTCCTCTCGACGCGCGTCCTGTTCGTTTCCGCGACATTGGGCTTCACCGCGGCGAGCGCGCTGTGCGCGACCGCGACGACCTTGAGCCAGATGATCCTTTACCGCGCAATGCAGGGTTTTTGCGGCGGCGCGATCACGCCCTCGGTCTTTCCGGTCGTCTACACAAAATTCCGCATGCCGCAGCTGGCCTCGGTCATGGTCATGATCTCGCTGATCCTGAACCTTTCATCGACCTTGGGTCCGACGATCGGCGGTTTTTTGACCGACACCTTTTCTTGGCACTGGCTGTTTCTCGTCAACATCGTTCCCGGCATCCTGGTCGCGGCCGTCGTGTGGGTGACGATCGATATCGACCGCCCCAATCTCTCGATGTTGCGCTATTTCGATTTCGCCGGGCTCGTGTTGATGGCGGTCTTTCTCGGCTGCCTCGAATACGCGCTCGAGGAGGGCCCGCGCTGGGATTGGCTGGCCGACAACACGATCCTGACCGCGGTTGTCGTCTCGGTCGTCGCCTCGGTGCTGTTTTTCTGGCGCGTCCTGACCTACCACCAGCCGATCGTCGATTTGCGCGCCTTTCTCAACCGCAATTTCGCGCTCGGCTCGTTTTACACCTTTATCGTTGGCACCGGGCTCTACGGGGCGACATACGTGATCCCGCTGTATCTCGCGCAGGTGCGCGGCTTCAGCGCGATGCAGATCGGCGAGACCGTCGTCGTGACCGGGCTCGCACAAATGGCATTGTCGCCGTTCAGCACGTATATCGCGCGCAATGTGGATCTTCGCATCATGCTCGGCTTCGGCATGGGCCTTTTCGCGGTCGCGATGTACATGACGGCCTGTCTGACAAATCAGGCGGATTTCAACGAGCTCTTGGTTCCGCAGATCCTGCGCGGCACCGCATTGATGTGCTGCTATCTGCCGGCCAATCTGATTGCGCTCGGCACGGTGCCATCCGACAAGCTGAAAAACGCGGCCGGCCTCTACAATCTGACGCGCGATCTCGGCGGCGCGCTCGGTCTCGCCGCGATTAGCACCGTCCTCAACACGCGGCTGCATTTCCACTGGAACCGGCTGATCGAAAACATCAACCCGGCGCGTCCCGCCGTGCAGCAATTTCTCGACGCACAGGCAAACCGTCTCGACGGAATCGTCTCCGGCGACTCCAGCCGTGCCGCGTTCAAATTGCTCGCGCAACTGGTTCAGCGCGAAGCGCTGGTGCTGACCTACAACGATGTCTTGATGCTGTTGGGCGTCGCTTTCGCGATCGGCCTATTGATGATGCCACTGGTCGGCCGGCCGCAATCGCGCATGGCACACTGATACCGGCTCTGGCGAAGCCGCTTCGCCAGAGCCGTAATAACCAGAGCCGTAATAACCAGAGCCGTAATAAGCCGAGGATCGGTCAGCGCGGCGCGCGCGACGATCCCGTCGAAATCAGCTGGCGGTCGACATTATGCGCGAGCTGGTCGTGCTGCTCGATCGTGTTCAGCGTGTCCCGCGCGAAGCGCTTGAGGTCGGGATCCTTGCTCGTCTGCGCTTCCTTGCGGAATTCCTTCACATCCTTGTCGTGGTCGGTCGTCATCATCCGCATATAGGCGCGGTCGAACTGGTCGCCTTGCAATTTCGCGAGGCGGTCGCGCATCTGCATGTGCTCGCCGTCTAGCTGCTGCGGCAATTGCACACCCTTCTGCTGGGCAATCGATTTCAGCTGATCGTTGGCCTGGCCGTGGTCCTGCACCATGCGGGAGCCGAAATCCTTGACCGGCTGCGACTGCCCGTTCTGCTGCGCCAGCTTGCCGAGCTCGACTTCGGCCATGCCGCCGATCGCGGCTTTCTTCATAAACTCCATATCCGGCTTGCTGAGCTGCTCTTGCGCGGCGGAATTCCGCGGGGCAGAGGTCGGATGCTGCGCCAGCGCCGGCATGCTCAAGCACAGGGCAATCGCGGCGGCGGTTGACAAAAGATAACGATGGATCGGCATAACGCCCTCTCGGTGTGGATCAAAGGGGATCTGCACCGGAAACGCGACGCGTGGGCCAAAGTTCAGGTCAGGCCGGGCGACGCGCGCGCAGCAGAAAGAACGTCCCCGGCAGGCGGATTTCGCCGTCCCGGCCGAATTGCGCGGCAAAGGCGGCCTCGGTTTCCTGGACGACGGCGCGGCGGGTCGCCGAGTCGGTCTCCTTTTCGTCGAGCAGCCGTCCGGAGGGGCCGAGCGCGCCGGCGTGCTCCGCTTCGCTCGCGGCCGATTTTCCGATCACGTGAAACCGGGTCGGCTCGATCGCGATCTCGGCGAAGCCGGCGCCGCTTAAGACGCCGCGCACATAGTCCGGATCGCTCAGCGCCATCGGTCCGGGCGCGTGCGGCGGCTGCGGCTTTGGCGGCCCGACATGCTTGACCGCGATCTCGAACGGGATCTGCCAATGCCGATTGTCGGCAATCCCCGCCCAGACCGCCATGCACAGCCGGCCGCCCGGCCGCAGCGCCTTGCCCAAATTGCGAAAAGCCGCGAGATGGTCGGCGAAGAACATGACCCCAAAGCGCGAGGTCAACAGATCGACGCTCGCCGGCTTAAAGGTATGGGTCTGCGCGTCCGC
>Ga0310810_10003153_pt1 | contig 17894 bp, 10 predicted proteins | sample NCmetagenome_FD_207641 | JGI IMG/M metagenome (GOLD analysis project Ga0310810, IMG submission 207641) | Soil microbial communities from experimental microcosm in Duke University, North Carolina, United States - NC | ecosystem: Engineered > Artificial ecosystem > Soil microcosm > Unclassified ...
CTTTGGAATATTAGCCTGTATAATCCACGAGCCGTTTTTACATATCCATCGAAATTGCTGTTTAACAGGCCTGCATTAGTCAGGTAGCGGTTATAATCAAGCGAAAGTCTATCAAATTCCGCTTTATTGATCTTTCTCAATACGCTCTGAAGAGGAGTAATCGCAAAAAAGTACACGGCGCTGTCACCGGAAAATAGTTCGATAAGCACCTGGTGGTCATGCATGACCTTTTGTTTTACCTGGTCGACTGTAATAAAACCAGTATCTAGAAAATTCTGATAGTAGAGTGGGTTACTGTTCTTAATCTCGCGTCGCAGAAGATCAAGTTCATGTTTTTTTAAAAATAATTCCCTTTGCAGACCATCATATTTTTTTGAATTCCTGTCTGTGCCGACAAGTTCTCTTTCTGTCTGCAATATTTTTCTTTGAAGTTCCGTCTGTCTCAAAATATCTTTTTCTCCGAGCCACCGATGTTCATTCAATTGGTCGTACAGCAGCACGGCACGGCTCTTTTCAAAAAAATAGAAAGCGCTGGTTGCATCACCGTTCAGATAGCAGGCTTCAATTGCGTTTTCATATAGCTCCTTCGAGAATTTTCGCCAATATAGCTTTGATTGATACTCGGTTAAGAAGGTCTTAATACTATCAAGCAAGTGATCCGCCAATTTATAGATTTGCAATGCAGTTGATATCGCCGTCGCCTCTTTTTCCCGTCTATACAGCTGGCGATAAGCATTTGCCTTATACATCAGAAGATTTGTACGATAATATATTTTTTCCTGTTTGAGATAATCCTCCGGGGTGCCATGTATCATGGCCGATTCATTCATACCCGGCCCGACCCGGCTTGACGCCAACTGAAAATAATGCCAGGCCGAATCGAAAATACCTTTTTGCACATAAACATTCGCTATACTGGATAATATGCTCAGCGATTCAAATGCATCTTCATAAGCCAGCGCCTGATCTTTATTCCTAATTTTCAACGCCCTTTTAAAACAAAGGAGGGCACTATCATAATTCCTGAAAAATCGATAATAAATATCAGCCCCTATTATTTTTAAAACTCTTTTATAGCCGACAGCTGATTTTTCTTCTTCATAAGACCTCAATGCACTCTTCAGAAATTGATGAGCCTTCTCATAATTCCCCTTCTGTCTTTGCAAATTTGCAAGTTGTTCATAAATTATTCCCAGGTAACCTATCGAGCTAACCCTTTTGCATTCGTCTATTTTATTGAAAAGAATTTTTTCGGCGCCATTATAGTCACCGGTAGTCAGCAGGACTTGCGCCCTGACCAACGAACTGGCAAGCATGTATTCTAAACCCGTCGTGTGCTCTTCCTCTATATTCTCTCTGGCATAGTTTCGCCCCAAGGTTTCACATCTCTTTGCGTAGTCAATACACCGGTAATAATCTCCAATGTCAATAAAATAGATCATCCGGCTATACAAAGCATATAAATTCGATCTGTCGATCGTTCCGATCCTTTCAGCCATCGAAGCGCAGTTATCTAACGCTTTCCATTTTTCATTCAGCATTCTTAATGAATCATAGATGACCGATAACCAGTAATAGCCACCCGGCAGATTTCTAATGTTCATCGAAGGCTTATCTGCATTCTCAGCGGCAATGTGTACGTATTCTTGGTAATATTCTAAAGCTTTAATATAGTCCGTTTGTTCATAATACAATGCACCGATTCTACGAAACAGCTGGGCATGAATAGAATCATTTTTATAGTGGCATTTATTCACACTATCGACATAAGGAAGCAATATTGCAAGCTGATCATGCGTTGAAACCTTTGTAGAATCCCTGAGATAATTTATTCTCTTCAAAAGAAATTTTCTGTCAGGGCATTGACCTGAAGCGATTGGCGCAAGAAACAAAAGAAAATAAATAAGGATATGTCCCTTGTTATTCATGCCTATCCGTATAAGGAATATTTCATCCAGTGTCTTTTAATGACCAAATTGCTCTAGCTCATAGGAGGTGGTGGAGGTTTCGGCACTGCAGATTCAAACGATGATGGCGGGGGTGGCGGGGGTAGCGGCCTCGGAGCCGGACCTGCCTCTTTGTAAATACCTGGCTCAAGGTAAATTTTTAATGATGAATACCTTTTGATGTTTTCTATCCATTCAAAATAAATTGTATGGTCGATTTTTTGTCCGTAAATAACCGTGTCAAAGAAATCAACCCAACCACTGAAATAGGCTTCTATGCATAATCTTTCCCAACCTTCAATTTGCCTTTCGTATTGATACTCGTCTCCCCATTGATTGTCTTTTATAGCCCAGGACGGAGGAGCATCCAACAAAGTAAATCCTGTTTCATCTCTTCGTTCTCTTTTGGAGTGACCTTTGTCAAGAATGTCTTTGTCATACTCATTTTTTGCTTTAACCTTTTTCATGATTAAATTTTTTTATTGATGATAAAAGGGGTGGCTTTTTAATTCATGGATGTGCCTTTCTTTCCGGATCTTTAATTTGATACACTTGCGAATTTTCTAACAGGGAGTGAATTATTTAACGGACTACCATTTCTTCAACCATTCTACTGCCTTTTCCTTTTCGTCCAGGTCAAGATCCACCACCTGCTGCAACAGTTGCTTTGCCGTGTCGATATCACCGGCTTGATTGCGCTTCATTAGAGTGAGGGCATGATAGAATTTTCCTGGGTTGGCAAAAAGTGTGTCGTTTTCTAATCGAGTGAAGTATCTAACTGCGTTATCATATCGCCCGAGCCGAAGACACACAATCCCTGCGTATTTTTTTGCCTCAGCAAACGAAGTGTCACGATCAATCATGGTTTCAAAATACTTCAACGCCTCTCCATTCTTGCCCTCATTGTACAATCTCAGAGCTGTTTGCACACTGTCTTCGCGGCCACCCATTTTCACTGCCAGATTCTGAAAATTTTCCTTAATATATCTATCTGCAAGCTCATTTGGAGAAACCGGCTGAAAAAAAGTATACCAGCCAAGAATGATACCCGCCAGAACAGCTGCTGCAGCCACCCACGGCCACAATTTCCGTATTGGAGTCACTTTGCCGACTTGCTGAACATTTCCCTGTTTGTATTGTTGGTATATTCCCTTAAACCTGTTTCTGTTTTCTTCCAGTTCCGAAGCCGCTGCCTGCTTTGAAGAAAGATAGAATGCCGTTTCGTCCGCAAAGGCCGGATCTGCTGTAATTCTTAATTCAAACTCACTCTTTTGTTCTGCTGAAAGCTCCTCATTGAAATATGCTTCTATTAGTTCCAGATTACCCACCACTTATTTTTTATGTGTTTTTATATGATTGTCGCAGTTTATCAAGGCATCGCAACCGGCTTGTCTTTACCACGTCCGCCGTTTTATACGCCATCGCTTCTGCTATCTCCCTGTCGCTGTATCCCTCCGCCCACTGCATCAGCAGCTGGCGGCAGTTTTCTCCTATTTCCCTTAGCTTTTGCTTGATCAGCTCCCGGTCTGTTTTTTCCATCATCTGCTGAATCACAGATTTTGCGGTGTCTGCCATCTGCAAAAGCCTGTCGGGGATGGACATAGCGCGGTTCACGCTATTTTTATTAGTCGCTTTTTTACGGACAAGGTCAACACATTTATTATGAAATATTTGATGAAGCCACGTTTTTAAGGAAGATCGCTCTTCGAAAGAGCCACCGGTAATCTGGGAAATTGCCGCCAGGATCGTATCTGCATATATATTAAAGGCCTCGTCTTCGGAAAAAGAAAAGTTGTGCCTGGCCTGTTCTATAAAATAGGCGTAGCTACTAAAAAGTTGTTCCTCTCCTTTTTTCCGGTCGATGCCGTCCTGCCTTAACCTGTCGATAATATCCCGGTCAAAAGAGTGATGCGGCGCTGGATGAATGGGCATATACCTCTTTTGTCATTATTAAGGTACAGAAAAAAATATACAAGAAAAAACTCTTTAGGTGTTTCCCTAATAATACTTACCTGCGACTACATACCTGATCACACAATTTCGAAAAAGTGTTCCGGTTGCTCTTCTAAAAAATAAACTGTTCTTCCGTTATTCCAGAGGGCCCTGCGAAAAGCAGCCGTTTCATAGAAATAGTTCTTTGTTACTTTATTATTCAAAAATTGTTAACCATTAAACCTTTAAAACAATGAAACATTCATTTTTCAAACACGTTACGGTGATTCTGCCGTTTTTGGCTCTTGCCAGTTTTAGCTTTGCACAAACCAACAGTTTACCTGCAGGTATTCTTACCAAAGACCTGGCAACCGATGAATCAGCAGGCGCCGCCTTATCCAGCATCAATGAAAAAGCTGTAAAGAATTTCAGCAAAAGCTATGACAAACAAAACAAGGCCTCCTGGTTTGCCGTTGAAGATGGTTTTGTAGCCATTTTCACAGAAGATGGAATTAAGACCAAAGCCTATTATGATCCCAAAGGTCGCCCGGTTGGAGAAGTTCGCACTTACCAGGAAGATAAGCTGCCCAAAGAAATCCGGCACATGGTAAAAAGCACCTACTACGATTTCAACATCTTTCTTGTAAATGAAGTTTCTGTGGGAAATGCCAAAGTTTACCTGGTCAAAATAGAAGATAATACCTCTTTTAAGACAATCCGCATCCAGGACGGCGAAATGACCGAAACTGAAATTTTTACGAAAAGCAAATAAATCGCTTCCCCGGCAATCAGGCTGGCATTACCTAACAGCCTTTAAAACCCTTCCATTACATGGGGGGTTTTTTGTATTTATACCAAGTTTCTTGATTGTCTTCCTTTATCGCGGAAGATTTTAATTAGCTGCCCGGAGTAAGATCTTATTTTGGGACTGAGGCAATCAAAAGGATGAATGAGTATTTTCTAGAATACAGTCCTGCGTTTGCTAAACTTGCTGAAGCAATAACCCCCAGCGGCAACAAGGACTATGTGGATTAAATTATTTTGAAATAAAATTATTCTCTTAGCTTTATAACTCCAACCTGTCCCTCATAAAATCGGATTTATTCGCATCTCTGAAGATCCCATCATTTATTTAATAATAAAACCACAAAACTATGATCGGTGAAACTACGCCTAAAACTGGCATTATGCCGGTAACTTTTTCGATTGAAACCCTTTCACCAATTTTCAAAGGCGAATTACTCATGCCCGAAAGCCGGGGCTATGATGAAGCCAGGAAAGTATGGAATGGCATGATTGATAAACGGCCTGCAGTAATTGCCCGTTGCCGCAATGCACAGGATGTGATACTGACCGTAAATTTTGCCCGTAACCATAACCTTCCTGTTTCTGTGAAAGGAGGCGGACACAATGTTACCGGAAATGCCGTTTGTGATAATGGTATCATGATTGATTTATCGCTTATGAAATCGGTGAAGGTTGATCCGGATAAACAAATTGCAGAAGTACAAACAGGGGCAACCTGGGGCGATTTTGATAATGCCACCCAAAAATTTGGATTGGCCTCAACAGGCGGGTTGATCTCTACTACCGGTGTGGCCGGCCTTACTCTGGGCGGCGGTGTAGGATGGCTGGTTCGCAAGCATGGATTAAGCTGCGACAATCTTATTGAGGCAGAAATAGTAACATCGGATGGAAAACTGCAAAAAATAAATTTAAAAGAAAACCCTGAACTTTTTTGGGGAATAAGAGGAGGCGGTGGCAATTTTGGGGTCGTTACCTCCATGACTTTTCAGTTACACAAACTGCACAATGTGATAGGAGGTATGATCCTTCATCCGCAAACTAAAGCAAAGGAGACTCTTCAATTCTACCGGGACTTCATGAAGACAGCGCCGGATGAATTAACACTATATTGCGCGTTACTCACTTCACCTGATGGCTTGCCAATAGTGGCAATGATTGGATGCTATAGTGGCGATATTGAAAAAGCGGCAACGGTATTAAAACCTCTCCGCGAATTTGGTGAGCCGTTGGCAGACCTTTTTCAACAAAAGTCATATATTGAAATGCAGACCCTGCTGGATGGGCCTTTTCCGCATGGGAATCGTTATTACTGGAAGTCCGGCTTCCTTAAAAGCCTTTCTGATGAAGCCATTGATGAGATTGTTTCCCGTGCAACTTCAGTTCCTTCGCCCGGCTCTGCAATAATACTCGAAATGTATGGGGGTGCATCCAGCCGCGAACCGCAGGGTGGCACTTCTTATCCGCATCGCCAATCTGAATTTGACCTGGTAATCATTTCTAATTGGGTAAACCGGGAAGAGGACGAAAAAAATATGAGCTGGACACGGAAGTTTTATGAAGCAATGCAAACCTACTCCAGTAACAAGGTTTATGTAAATGCATTGGGGGTAGAAGGAGAAGCGCGGGTAAAGGAAGCTTACGGCAACAATTATTCACGACTGGCGGCTTTAAAAACCAAATATGATCCTGATAATTTCTTTCGCTTAAATCAGAATATTTCACCTGCATAGTTTATTCCTGCATGCGGGAATGAACGTGCTAGAGGCGCTGTGAGCATTAAGAAAGAATGGCCTGACATTAAAGATTTTAATGCTCACCGTCTTTTAAGATAAAAATAAAATTTTAAAGTCATTAAGGCCGGTGTCAGCGGCTACCTGTTAAAGAAGGACAGCCCCAACAGATTTCTCGATGTAATTGAAGAAGTAAGCAAAGGCGAAGCTCCCATGATATGGAATGATTGCCACCAAAGTGTTGGACTATTTTCAGAAATAGCAAAAACAGCATTTGGAATTAGAAGAGCTGAACCTTCTCTAAAAGAAAAGAAAATTCTGAATCTGCTGGTTAAAGGCAATAGCTATAAGGAAATCGCCGGAATGATATTCATTTCCGTCGAAACAATCAACTCGCATATCAAGAATATTTACCGGAAAGTAAATGGTCACTCCCGGGCTGAATTGGCCGCACGTTTTGGCAACAGCTTATAAGATCAATATTTCCTACATTTGGCAGAAACAATTCTGTATGATTCAACGACAGCAGACCCTCTGGTTGTTATTATCGGCTGTAGCTTCTTTTCTGAGCTTTAAATTTCCTTTCTATACAGGCAATATTGTCGAAAACAACTTGTCACGGTTTGAAGAATTGAACGGAGGAAGTAATTTTTTTCTTCTCGTGATTACGGGGGCATCATTGCTTATTGCTGCGGTAACTATTTTTATGTTTAAAGACCGAAAAACCCAGTCGAGGCTTGCAATAGCAGGAATTATTATTTCTATCGGGCTTATCGCTGTATACTTTGCTCAATTAAAAAAATTTTCTGCCGGAAACTTCGCGCTCACTTCCGTTTTTGTGCTGGCAATACTGGTTGGATATATATTGGCATTAAGAGGCATCTCGAAAGACGAGCGTCTTGTTAAAAGCCTTGACAAATTGAGGTAGCAGCATTCTCTCCCTCCTGTAAAAATAATACAAGTGGTCCTATAAGCAGAGAAGGGCGGCACAACTGAATGGCCAACCCCTTTCTCTATCGGTACTCTCTACCGTTACTGAACAATGAAGCTCTTGCTTTGCCTGTAACTATCTCCTGTCACAATTACATTATAAAATCCTTTCTTTATATGCGATGGTAGATCGAGGAACTGTGTGTCGATATTCCCCTGGTTGCTGAGACTTTTCTGATATACCAACTGACCGGTTGCATTGACGATCTGCAGGTAATAAGCCCCCTGCCTGATGCCTGCAATAGTAAGTGTCTGATGGTTGCCTGCCAGTGGATTCGGATAAATCGTAAAGTTCTGAACAGGCCTGTCTATTTCTACTTTAACAATCTTGCTAAAAATTATTTTTGTACTTTTTTCAATCGTCTTGATACGGTAGTAGTTTGCACCCGGCGCAGGATTAGGATCGAAGTTGGTATAACGTGCCTTATCGTCGCGATTGCTTTTGGGCAACTGTTGACTGATGATGCTATAGTCACTTCCGTTGAGAGAACGTTCTACAAAATAAGTCGCAATATCTCTTTCGGTTAAGTTGCTCCACTCAATTTGGACCCCGGCGTTTTTTACATAGGCCAGTACGCTGTCGTAAAAAACCGGCAGGGGATCCTTAGCAGAAGATATATTGCCAAGCGCATAGTATTTATCTGTTTTATTGATGACGATACCTGCGCTGTCGGATATGACATACCCTGTACCGGCATTCATTCCCCCATCTTCATTTCCTATCTGTGTCCACGCACTTCCGTTAGAACGAGCCACGCGAACCGTTGTGAAATCCTGTACGGTTGAAAAAGGATTACAATTACTGTGTGCGTTCCTGTACATTGTGACAATGGCCCTGGGATCACCGCTTACCGAAAATAATTCCCAGTAGTCGCAATAGCTTATGTGATGAAGCGGCGCATTAATTGTCGCGCCTTTATTTGTGGCCGGTGCACGTTTATACTCGACCTGGATAATTGATGTGGCGCTTAACGACGAAATTCCAATCGGGATTAATCCTCCATTGGTACCGGACCAGCCAGTTGGAAAAGTAAAAGCAGAATTTCCAGCCTTCCTTATCGGTCCCTCTACAAAAGAGTTGTTTAAAGCTGATACTTCCCCACCATCCAGGATGGTGAGCATGTTGTCAGATGTAGATCGAAGAAACCCATTTGCCAAAACCAATTCCCTGTTAACGGCAATAGGCTTTGTAAGAATCACCCCGGCTTCTGTTTGTACTCCCCCGCTGTTGTCAATAATGAGTCGCCTTACTACTAACGGAAGACCTGTCCCCGTCACTTGTTTTGCTGATCCGTTATACTCATATTCGGCGTCGCCACTATACGTCCGGGTACCCGTCACCTGGATCGAGCCCGTTGCACCAGTTGCAGATATTCCCTGCGGATGTGCTGTTATCAATTTTGCACCATGCTCCAGCGTAAAGCTTGCATCGCCATCCAATATTGATTCACCAAAATCGACAGAAGCATTTTCAAGCACGGAGAACTTAACCGTAGCTTTTGAAGTTGTGCCATTACTTTTTCCGATCGCACCTCCTGATTTGGAAAATATTTGAGTCGATGTCCCGTTGAAGTTGATCTGGAGAGTAGCGTTTGATGAAGTAGCTATGGCTTTTATACTACCGCCCGACATAATAAAACTGCCTGCAAGATCAATTGATGCTGTGATGGCTTTTGAAACGCAGGCACCGCTCTGCAAAATAAAATTCCCCCCGATGCTAACCTTTTCAGGTAATATCAAGTAGATGGCAGGATCAGTGCCCGCACCTATGCTATTAATAACAAGATTACCATTGATTGCCGAAGGGATAGAATTTATTCCAGAGATCGCTGCAGTTTGATTGGAACAATCCCATTTATAATTTCCAAAAACCTGGTTTTGCCCATCCGGAACATGTGAAACTACGCCAGTTATATGGCACGTAGAATTTTGTGCCCATGTTGCAGCAGGAATGCCACCGCCGTTCATTGCATGCTGATATATACTCCCGTCGGCAAATTCGAGCTTGGCTTTTTCAGATACAATCTTTCCCCCGTTATTTATTACCGCCCCGGTAACAACTGTTCTTGTAAGTCCGTCGGCATTTGTAATGTATTGGCGATTGGTTGTCACAATCAGTGCTCCGTCAATTGCGGCGAAGGAGTTTTCAATTAAGGCAACGTCTAAATTATTTCCAATTGTAAGACTTGCGCCTGTGTTAATGTTGATAGCGAGATCGGAAGAAGAAGTTCCGAAAATAAGGGTGCGCGTAGTACCTGAAGCAGCATTTAAGATTATGTCGCACCCCGTAATGATTAGTCCTTTGAAAGTTTTGGAGGGGACATTATTTATCGTGGCTGAAGCTCCGGCAAATTCGACAACATCTTCGTCAGTGGGCTGGCCCGTTGGTGACCAGTTTGATGCGTCGTTCCAATTCCCGCTTCCTCCAATCCAATTACGTGTTTGCGACCAGGCCGACACGGTAAAAAGTACAATAATTCCGAGAGAGTAGAATTTCTTCATCGTTTAAATAAGATTACGGAAAAGGTCCCATCGGCTCTGTAACTATGCCACTGTTGGTTTAAAAAGGATTGGAATTAATAGCAGCAACAAAGGAGAAAACAAAATCAAAACTATCGCCACAATAGCGGCTGTTAGGCAAATTGCAACCTATTTTCGAACAATTGCTGGTACGGATTTCAGAAGAAATTGGAAGGGAAAACCTGTTTTACCAGGTAGTACAAATCTATATTGCGGGCTTCAATAATGCAAGTATTCCGTAGTAAATGTTTTTAGGTTAGCAGGTAAAAACACTATTGTTTTTAAGTGAATTAGGACAATTACGAAAGGTTGGCTGTGGCTTAGTTGACAACAAAGATTTTGCTTTCACGGTAGCTTGTCCCGCTCACCACTATACTAAAGATTCCAGCTTTCATCGGGGAAAAGTTCAGGAATTGAGTAAGCGCAATACCGGTCACATTCAGTCTTGATTGATCACTTTTTGGCCCGATAATTTCACCACTGGTATGCCAAATTGGCCAGGTTTAAGACCACCCAGGGTAAGGGTAGCAATGCTAGCGACTATAGGATTTGGATAAAGCAATATCGTAGTTTTACGGGATACGACTGTCTTGCCCCTGATCAACCATTACAACGTTAAAAAGAACCCGCACCAGTTGGCGCGGGTTCCTATTGAAAAATTAAGTCAATTGATTCAGGCTACTGAACAACAAATGTTTTTGTTTGGCGGTAACCATCGCCATTTATAACCAGGTTATAAACACCAGCTTTAATAGTTGCAGGCAGATCCAGTGTTTGTGTCAAATTACTACTTTGATTATTGATCACTTGCTGGAATATGTCCTGGCCTGAAGAGCTAATTACCCGCAATGTGTATTTTCCACGTTTGATATTAGACATAGAGAGGGTAATCTGGTTGCCCCTAACCGGGTTAGGATACAGCCTCAGGCCTTCGGTTGTACTGCCAACGCTTACATTCAAAATTTTGCTGTAAACAATCTTGCCGGTTGTTTCCTGTGCCTTGATACGATAGTAATTATTGCCCTGTGACGGATTCGGATCAAATGCTGAATAGTCCACCCGGTCATTTTGGTTACTTGTTGGCGTATGCTGACTGACCGACGAAAAATCTTGTCCATTTGCTGAACGCTCAACGGTGTAGCCCGCAACATCTTTTTCAGTCATATTGCTCCATTCGATTTGAACGCCGCCGCTTTTTTCATAAGCTTTCACATTGGCAAACAGTACAGGCAATGGATTGTCTAATGACGAAATACTACCCAGCGTAAATGGGCTGAATGTAGCTACGTTATTCAGTGAAGTTACTGTTCCGGCAGTCGCGTCGCCGGTACTGGCGGACCGGCCTTCGTTAACCCAGTTTCCTCCCACCAAATGTGCGACGACAAGTGTCAACGGGTTTGTAACATAAACCGATGAACTTCCGCAGGGGCTTTGGGGCTCCCAGGAAAGTATTACTTTGGCCGTAACCGCACCACCACCTGTTTTGGTTAAGTCCCAAAATTCACAGTTGCTGATTTGAGTCAAGCCACCGGTTAACGTTCCATTTGCTGGATTACTCCGGAAAAACTCAGCCCTGAATGTAGCAACCCCGGTTGGTGCGGTGATGCCAATTGTACGGAAACCTTCGCCAGCTTTCCCGACCGGAAAAGTGAAGGCCGTATTCCCCGTTTTTGCCATCGGACCATTTACAAAAGAAGTTGCTGAAGGAGCCGATGCTGTTGCAGCTGTGCCCAGGGTGAGAAGGTTGGTACTGCTGGTAGTTAGTAGTCCCGCAGTCAAAATGAAATTACGATTAACGGTTAATGGCCGATCCAAAATAACTTCACCATCAACATCTGGATTATTAATTATAAGGTCGCGAACAGTATTGGAAGGTGTCGTGGTAAACACACCAGTATGTGCACCCCTAAACTCGTAGTCGGCATTACTGTTAAAAGCAGTTGTCATTTGAACCGAACCTGCGGGTCCAAGGCCGCCATCGTTGGCCGTGATAATTTTCGCGCCGGAGGATAAAGTAAACGTTCCCGTTGATCCACTCAAAACATGCGTATCAAAGTTCACGATGGCATTATTGTTAACTGTAAAATTTATTTCACCGGAAATAGTACCTGCTGTTTTGTTGAAAGCCTGTTCAGTTGTTCCGCTGAATATAACAGTTGCTACACTCGTTGCCCCCGGAGTACCCCCTCTTGTTAGGGTCCCACCGCTCATATTGAAATCGCCCTTGAGACTCAAATTTTGACTTTCACTGGTTCCAATGATAAATACTGTTCCGCCGGTCTGGGTATAGTCGCCGTTTACCGTGGTGGTTGTTGTACCACTTCCAAAGTTTTTCAACCTTATACTTCCCGTTCCGGTGCTGTTAACCGTGAGGTCGCCGTTTATCGTAACCAGCAAGCCATCAAACGAGAAATTTGTAGACTGTGAGGGACTATTCCATGTAAAATTGCCAAACGTCTGGCCTAAGCCTGTTGGGTTCGCGTTAATAATTCCTTCAATACTTGCGGTCGAAGTGGCATTCCATGTTGCCGTTGGCACAGTTCCGCCATTTCGAGCGTGAACATACAGACTACTTCCATTAAAGAAAAGCCGGGTGGCTGTACCTAACACCGTTCCGCTATTTCTTATGATCCCATCCACATTGGTCAATACATTCAGGTTATCCGTATCATATGTAGTACTCGAACCTTCGAGGATAAAGTCGCCGTCTATGCCTGCCGCTGTAGGGTTTCCAGCCGCACCGGAATTAAGAATAAGAGTGATATTATTTCCCAATGTAAGTGAAGCGGGCGCTGCAATTGCGAAATCATTAAAGTTGGGACCGTTTGCAATCGTAATAGTCTTCGCAGCCCCTTGAATTACAAACCGAACGGTGGCATTTCCCTGTATTTCAAGTCCTGTTAATGTAATGCTACCCCCCTGGGCTACCCTGGTGATGTTACCAGTAGTGCCAGCCGGGATAATTACAATATAATTAGCCGCGGGAACTCCATTGTCCCAATTACCTGGATTGTCCCAGTTTGTATTGACAGCGCCTGTCCAGGTTGTAGTTTGCGACCAGCTTGCAACCGCTAATAACAAGGCCATTAACAGAAAGTAAATTTTTCTCATTGCTCGGAGTTTTAAAATTGTATAGTAAAAGAATTCGTTTCCCAGGGCAAAGGGCGTGAGATTAGCGCGTTTTTAGAAAGGATTGGATGGGATTAGGATAAGGTCGTAATAAAGATACTGGTTTTCTCTACTTGGTAACACCTAGTTCATAGGAAGTTACAATTTTTTTGCCAAGGTCGCGAAATTTCATCAATGGTAAAAAAAAAAGAAAGGGTCAGCTTGTGGCCGACCCTTAGGTGTTAACTCATCTTTATTTTTACTGAACAATGAAAGTTTTGGTCTCGCGATAATTATCGCCATGTATCACCATGTTATAAACGCCAGCCTTGATTGTAGCAGGCAGGTCAAGTGTCTGTGTCAGGCTTGTAGTTTGATTGTTAATCACCTGCTTGAAGACATCCTGGCCGGCAGCATTGATCACACGTAGTGTGTACTGTCCGCGCTTAATATTTGACATGCTGATCGTAATCTGGTTGCCCTTAACCGGGTTAGGATATAACCTCAAACTCTGGTTGCCGCTACCTATGGTTACGCTGAGTATTTTGCTGTATTCAATTTTTCCAGTAGTTTCCTGGGCCTTGATACGATAGTAGCTTACGCCCTGGGCGGGATTAGCATCAAATGCGGTATAATCTACTTTATCGTTTTGATTGCTGGTCGGCAACTGGTGACTGATGGATGAAAAATCGCTACCGTTAGTAGAGCGCTCAACGTCGTAGCCAGCTACATCTTTTTCGGTAAGGTTGCTCCAATCTATCTGAACACCGCCATTCTTTTCGTATGCCTTTACATTGGCAAATATTACCGGCAACGGATTCTCCAGTGAAGTGCTGCTGCCTAAAGCAAATGGACTAAAACTGTTAACATCATTTGAAGTTACTGTACCTGATGTATTGTCACCGGTGCTTGCAGAACGCCCTTCATTGCGCCAATTGTTGCCCATCAGGTGAGCTACACGAAGGGTAGTCGGATCCGTCACATATACACTTGAACTGCCACACGGGCTTTGGGGTTCCCATGACAAAGTAACCTTAGCTTTTACTGAAGCACCACCTCCTGTTTTGGACAAATCCCAATATTCACAGGCACTGATCTGTGTAAGACCACCAGTCAAATTGCCACCGGCAGGATTACTTCTAAAAAATTCTGCTCTGAATGTAGCATTGCCAGTAGGGGCGCTGATACCGATGATGCGATAACCTTCGCCTGCCTTTCCTACAGGAAATACAAACGCTGTAGTTCCTATTTTCGCCAACGGCCCGTCTACAAAAGAAGTTGCTTTAGGCGCTGTAGCACTACCCGCTGTTCCTATTGTGAGAAGGTTGGTTTGGGTGTTAATCAATCCTTCTGTCAGGTTCAGAACGCGGTTTACTGTAAGCGGGCGATCCAGTATCACTTCACCGTTTACATCTGTATTGTTGATGATAAGATCGCGAACAGTGTTAGTTGGCGTCGTAGTGAATACCCCGGTGTGTGCACCCCTGAACTCATAGTCTGCATTGCTATTAAATGAAGATGTCATTTGAATAGAGCCCGTCGCGCCGAGACCATTGGGATTGGCGGTGATGATTTTGCTTCCTGATGATAAGGTGAATGTTCCGGTGGAACCACTCAATATTGAAGTACCAAAATTTACAATTGCATTGCTATTAACTGTAAAATCGATATCGTTTGAAATTGTGCCCCCTGTCTTCATGAATGCCTGTTCGGTAGTGCCGGCAAACATAACTGCTGCCGTGCCCGTTCCGGCCCTGGTGAAAGTTCCACCACTCATATTGAAATCTCCCTTGACATTCAAAGTTTGATTGTCACTGGCTCCCACCAAAGAGACCTTACCACCCGTTTGAATGTAATCACCTGCAATCGTAGTAACCGTGGTACCACCAGAATTTTTAAGGATAATACTTCCGGTACCGGTGTTGTTAACGGTGAAGTCACCATTCACTGTAGTGAGCAGACCTCCAAAAGAAAAGTTTATTGCTTGTAAAGGGCTGTTCCAAATAAGGTTGCCGAAAGCCTGGTTAACGTTGGTTGGGCCCGAGTTGATAATGCCTTCTACGCTCATTATTGAAGCCGCGTTCCATGTTGCCAAAGGAATGGCGCCGCTGTTACGGGCGTGAATGTATTTACCACCACTGGCAAATGTCAATCTTCCGGCCGCTCCGTTTACCGTACCACTGTTTTGAATAAGCCCGCTAACGATAGTTGAAACATTGGAATTGTCAGTATCAAAGGTCCTGTTGGTTTCAACGATTAAAGTACCGTCAATTGCGGCACCGGTGGGATTGCCTGCCGCACCAGCTGCCATTGCCAGGTTAATATTTGTCCCAAGTGAAAGTTGTGCTTCGGTATCGATGACGAAGTCATTCCCGGCAACACCATTCGCCACCGTCAATGTCCGGCCAATCGTATTCACTAATCTCACGTTGGAGTTACCAAGAATAGAAAGACTTGCAAGCGTTAAGTCACCTGCCTGAGCAACTCTCGTGATAGTAACCGACGTGTTGTTTGGGAAGATCACAATATCATTTGCCGCAGGAACGCCATTATCCCAGTTCACAGGGTTATCCCAATTGGAATTGCCCCCCCCGACCCAGGTTGTCGTTTTCGACCAGCCTATAGTACCTACAAGCAAGGTCAGTAAGAGAAAGTAGATTTTTTTCATTGCTCAGAAATTTAAGTTGTATGGAAAGATTAAAATTTGCTTCCTTAGGGTAGACAGAGGAACCGGATTTCTGAGCTTTTAAAGGAGTTGGATGAGATTGAAGTGTAGCTTCGACAGATCAGAAAGAAATACAAAACTCAGCCTATACACACGATTTCTTTCTGCAAATAGAGTAATAGGATGCTGGGGTACGAATTTCAGTAGAAGTTTGGATGGAAGAGTGTTTTTGTTCCGTTTCTTTACAACACTGCACAAATCTATAGTCTCATTTTTGATTCTGCAAGTATTTTCCTCGAAAAATTGTCTGTTCTATCGTAAAAATACCCAAACAACCAATCATAAATTAGATAAACCGTGCTGTATGACTTTCCTTGGCCCCGGTGATAGCCAAAGGAGGTCCCGCATAGACCAGGTTTCCCCCGCCGTCGCCGGCTTCGGGCCCGAGATCCACCAACCAGTCCGCATTCCGGATTACGTCAATGTTATGCTCAATTACGATTATGGAATGTCCCTGTTCGATGAGGGCGTGAAAGGCCGCCAGCAGCTTTTGTATATCGTGAAAATGGAGGCCGGTGGTTGGCTCATCAAAAATGAATAAGACCTTTTGCGCACTTCGTCCCTTTCCCAAAAAGGAAGCCAGCTTTACACGTTGTGCTTCACCCCCTGACAGTGTATCGGAAGATTGACCAAGCTTTACATAACCAAGACCCACGTCACTCAATGGTTGAATTGCCCGGGCAATGCCATCAGACTCCTTGCCGCCTGCATTAAAAAATTCTATGGCTTCATCTACTCCCATTTCCAAAACATCGTAGACATTTTTATCGCGGTATTTTACTTCCAGGATCTCCTCTTTAAATCTTTTGCCCTGGCACGATTCACAGGTCAGGTGTACATCAGCCAGGAACTGCATTTCCACTACCTGTTCGCCCTCGCCTTTGCATGTATCGCATCTGCCGCCATCCACATTGAATGAAAAATGTTTTGGTTGAAAACCACGCATCTTACTGAGAGGTTGCCTGGCAAAAAGTTCCCTGATCTCATCATATGCCTTGATATAAGTAACGGGGTTGCTTCGCGAGGATTTACCAATTGGATTTTGATCAATCATTTCCACCTGGGCAATGCTGTCAAGATCTCCCGTAAGGGCTTTATGAAAACCTACCCTGTCTCCGAACTCACCTTTTAATTTTCGCAGGGCAGGAAATAAAATTTGTTTTACCAATGTTGTTTTGCCACTGCCGCTTACCCCGCTCACCACGCACAGCACATTTAGTGGAAACTCAGCAGTAATATTTTTCAGGTTATGCTGCCGGGCGCCTTCAACTTTGATGGACCGGTTCCATTTTCGTATATTATTTTTTGGTTTAATTCTTAGCGCGCCACTAAGATATTTTCCGGTGAGACTTTGACTGTTGAATATAATGTCATCATAGTTTCCATATGCAATTACTTCCCCGCCAAGATGCGATGCGAGGGGGCCCATGTCAATGATGTGATCGGCTTCGCGCATCATCATCTCGTCATGTTCAACAACTACTACTGTATTGCCGAGATCGCGCAATTCTTTTAAGACGCGTATCAAATTGGAGGTATCGCGAGAGTGTAATCCAATGGATGGCTCATCCAGTATATATAATGAATCTGTAAGATTGCTTCCAAGGCTGCGGGTCAGTTGTATTCTCTGGCTCTCTCCACCGCTGAGCGAATTTGCTAACCTGTTTAATGTTAAATACCCTAATCCAACATCCATTAATGTTTTCAGACGGTGATGAATCTCAAGCAAAATGCGCTTGCCGACAGTTTTGTCATGATCACTTAATTTTTGTTCCAGTTTATTAAACCACGCAAACAATTCTTTCACCGGTAATTCCCCTAACTGTCCAATATGTTTTCCATCAATTTTTACATACAATGCTTCTTTGCGCAGGCGATATCCCTTGCAATCGGGACAAATGGTACGCCCCCGGTAACGGCTAAGCAAAACACGATACTGAACCTTATACAGGTTCTGCTCTACTTCTCTGAAAAAGTCATCAATTCCCTGGGCATAGTCGTTTCCTTTCCATAAAACCTCATATTGTTTTTCGGTGAGATCTGCGACCGGTTTGTGAACGGGAAAATTGAATTTCTTCGCCTCCTTTATAAAACGATCTTTCCAAAGACCCAGCTTCTCTCCTTTCCATGGCGCAA
>Ga0310810_10003154_pt1 | contig 17894 bp, 17 predicted proteins | sample NCmetagenome_FD_207641 | JGI IMG/M metagenome (GOLD analysis project Ga0310810, IMG submission 207641) | Soil microbial communities from experimental microcosm in Duke University, North Carolina, United States - NC | ecosystem: Engineered > Artificial ecosystem > Soil microcosm > Unclassified ...
GCGCTGTGGAGGCGCGCCATCGAGATTTCAGCTAATGATCACGGAGTCTTCGGCGCGTCAGCGCCCGAGCCCGAACCCGAGCCCGCGCCCGACCCACCCGCAGATCCCGCCCCCGACCCGCTGCCCGTGGGGGGCGGCGGCGGAGGCGGCGGCTGGTTGGCCATGTTCTTCATGAAGTCGTCGAGCTGCTTGATGACCTTGTCGCAGTCCGCGATGTTGTCCTTCGCCTCGGCCTTGTCGGCGTCGGATCCGGTCTTGTCGAGGAACTGCTTGAAGTAGTCGCGCGCCGTCATGTACGCCTGCTGCGACGCCTTCAGGTCCGACTGCTTGGCCGCCCGGAAGTCCTTGTAGAGGACGCCCAGGTTGTAGAACGACTCACCGCGCTTCGAGTCGACCTTCATCGCCTGCTTGTAGCTCGCCTCCGCGCCGTCGAGATCGCCGAGGCCGCGCTGCGCGATGCCGAGGCCGATCGTCGCGTCGAACTCGTCGTCCTTCGACTTGAGATCGAGGACGTGCTGGAACTGATCCTTCGCGACGTCGTACTTGCGGAAGCCGAGCGTGATGAGCCCGACGTTCATGCGCGCTTCGGCGAAGTTCGGGTCGAGCTCGACCGCCTTGCCGAAGTGCTGGAGCGCCTCGGTCAGGTTGTTGCGGAACAGGAAGTACAAGCCGCGCGCGTTCTCGAGCGGCGCGTACTTCTCGTTGCGCTTCGCGCCCTCGTCGAGGAGCAGCTTGGCGAGGTCGAGGCGGTTCTTGTTCTTCTGCCGGCCCTCGAGATAGACGAGCCCGTAGAGGACGTACGCCTTGACGTTGTCGTTGTCGACGGCGAGCACCGACGACAGGTTGTTGCGCGCGTCGGCCTCGAGATCCTTCCAGTGCGGATCGTTGGGGCCGACCTTGCGCATCTCCTCGAGGTCGAGCGACGCGATGTCGTTGCGCGCGCCGACCAGCTTCGGGTTCGCCTTGATCGCGTTCTGCCAGTAGTCCTTGGCGGCGTCGACCTTGCCGTCCTCGTAGTAGAGCTCGCCGAGCGCCGACATCGCGGCGCCGTAGTTCGACTTCATCGCGAGCGCGGCTTGGTAGGCGCGCTCGGCGTCGCCCTTCATGTTGCAGTTGTGATAGCTGCGGCCGACCATGTAGCGCGCCTCGACGAGCTTGTGCTCGTTCGCGACGCTGTCGAACTTGTCCGCCGCGGTCTTGCACGACGACTCGTTCCAGCCGGCCTTGTCCTGCTGCGTGTAGTAGTCGACCGCGTCCTGGAAGTCGCTCTTCGCGTCCTTCGACAGCTCGCGCTTCGGCTCCGCGGCCTCGCTCTTCACCTCACCGCCGAACGCGGTGGGCGGCGGCGGCGCCTTGTTGCCGCCGAGCCCCGTCTCCGCGACGCGCTTCTGGCCGGAGCCGCACGCCGCGAGCATCAAGACACTGATGATGATGTTCTTGGTGGTCGTCATGGGCGTTACTCCAGCTTCGTCACGGGCGCTTCGATGTCCGTGATCGTCGAGACGTTGTCGGGGTTCCCGCGCAGCTCGGACGCCGTCGGGAACTCCTCGGGCTTGATCTGACCGAGCTCGTGCTCGCACAGCTTCGACCACTCGCTGAACCAGCCGAGGTCGGTCGAGACCTTGAGGCACGCGCCGAACGCCTCGAGGCTCTTCGCCTCGAGCGGCTCGGCCTTCTCGGTGAGCGCGTCGCAGTACGCCTCGGTCGCGTCTTCCGCGTACGGCCCCGTGCGCACGTTCGACGGGATCTCGGCGGTGAACAGCTGATCGCTGAAGTGCTGCTGGATCTGACCGATGCGCGCGGCCGCGGCGATCGAGTTCGCCGCGTCCTTGACCTTGAAGATCAGGTTCTCGTACTGCTCGCGCGCCTTGGCGGCCGCCTTCGACTTGCCGTCGACCCACGTGTTGAACTTCTTCAGCGAGGCCGCCGCGACCGCCTTCTTCTCCGGGTTGAAGTCGAGGCCGGTCGGGAACTTGATGTCGAGGAACGCCTCGTAGTCCTTGTCCGCGATGCGGAACTTGGCGAGCGCGTAGTAGTAGAGCGCGGCCTTCTCGTTGTCGCCCATCTTGCCCTGGGCCTTCTCGAACGCCGCGATCGCCTTGCCGTAGGCCTGGAGCGCTTCCTTCATCTTGCGCTCGTCGCGCTTCACGACGACCGTCTTGATCTTCGTCTCGGGGCCGCACTGCGTGGGCAGATCCGAGCCGCCCTTCTTGCGCTTCTTGGCGCCCTTCGACGAGACGGCGCGCTCGCGGACTTCCTTCACGCACGAGCCGTTGACCGTCTTCACCGGGCACGACTGCGCCCACAGGATCTCGCCGATCTTCGCCCACGCGACGACGACGCGATCAGCGCCGCCGACCGAGCCGTACTGGTTGATGTACGCGTGGAGGTGCGAGACGACCTTGTCCTGGTCGGGCTGCTTCTCGATGATCGCGGTCTCGCCGTAGAACGCGTTCGCCGCGTCGGCCTTGTTCTTCGAGCCGAACGTCTTGATGAAGTACGCGGTGTCGGCCTGCGCCTTCTCGTCGTCGCCGATGCCCTTGCGGTAGAAGACCGCGTCGGACATCGCGTCGTACGCGTCCTTCATGCCGGCGTACTTCTTCGCGTACTCCTCGTACATGTCCGAGGCCTTGTCGTAGTAGGCGACGTCGGAGTAGTTCTTGCCGAGCCGCGCGAGCGCCTTCGAGGCGGACGGCGAGTTCGGGTACTGCTTGCGCAGGTTCTGGAACATCGTGATCGCGGCGCCGATCGAGTGGCCCTGCTCGAAGCAGACGCCGGCGTTGTAGAGGACCTCGTCGCCCTTCTCGCCCTGCGGATCGCGGTTGTAGATGTCGATGTACGCCTGGCCGCACGCGACGTACTTGGCGAAGTTGCCGCTCTTCTTGGCGTCGGCCTCGAGCTGCTCGGCGTGCTTGCGCAGCGACTGGCGCTTGATCTTCTCGAGCGTCTCGGCGAGGTCCTGCTTGTCCTCGAGCCACTTCTTGTCGTCCATCAGCTTGTCGACCCACGTCAGCAGCTCGTCGTAGCGCTGCAGGCGGTTGAGCGAGTCGAGCAGCAGGTTGGCCGAGTACAGCGCGGTCTCGTGATCCTTGTGGTGCTCGATGATGTCCTCGAACATCGGGATCGCTTCGTCGAAGTGGTTGTGGCGGCGGTAGATGTTCGCCTTCAGGAACTTCATCCCGACCAGCTCGGGGTCCTTCGGGTCCTTGATGTAGTTGATGTAGATGTCGAAGGCCGCGATCATCTTCTGCTCGCGATCCGGAATCGGCTCCGGCGCCGGGACCTTCTCGTCACCCTTGGTCTCGTCCATCGGCGGCGGCGCCTTGACGCGCGGATCGACGTCGAGCGCGTTCTTCCAGCCGAGCACCGCGGCGTACGCCGACTCCTTCATCAGCTTCGCGTCGACCTTCTTGGTCTTCACGACGTCGGTGAACGCGACCGCGGCGTCTTCCCAGAGCTGGGTCGCCATGCGCGGGTTCTTCTCCGCGTCGGCGCGCGCCCACAGGAGCTCCGCGTAGTAGTACTGCGTCTCGCCGAAGTCCTCGGCGTCGGGGAAGGTGTCGAGATAGACGTGATAGAGCTTGTCCGCGTAGGCGAGCGTCTCCGGGTTCAGCGTCTTCATCGACTCGTTGTGGTACGCGCGCGCCATCTCGCCGGCCATCGCGGCGGCGTTGTCGTGGCACTCCTGCGCTTCCGAGTCGGGCAGGATCTTCTTGCCCTTGAGCGCGCCGTAGAGCTTCACGAGCTTCTCGATCTCGTCGACCTTCTGCGCGTTCGAGCCCGCGGTCAGCATCGCGTGCGCGACGTTGTACTGCCACAGGCACACGTTCTTGTTCTTCGGGTCGATGCCGATCATCTCGCGGAAGACGTAGATCGACTTCTCCGCCTTGCCCTGATCGAGGAACAGGTCGCCGAGGATCTGCTCCATGTCGAACGCGAAGCTCGAGTCGACCTTCTGGAAGTACTTGAACGCGGTGCGGACGTTGCCGACCTCCGCGTAGGCGCGCACGAGGTCCTTCTTCGCGGCGCGATTGAGGACCTGCTCCTTCTTGTCGTTCTGCGTCGCCGACGCGACCTTGTAGAACGCCTCGAGCGCCTCGTTGAACTTCTGCAGGTTGAGATCGACCCAACCCATCTTGTAGTACGCGTACCAGTAGACCGACGACTTCGGGAACTGGAGCACCTTGTTGTAGAAGCTCTCGGCGTCGGCGAGGTCGTTCTGCTCGAAGTAGTAGTCGGCGAACGAGACCAGCGCCTCGGGCACGTACTGCGAGTTCGGGTACTCCTTGAGGAGGCGCTGGTAGATCACGCGCGCGTCCTTCATGTACTTGCCCTGCGCGAGCGTGTACCCGTAGTAGAAGAGCGCCTTGTCCATGTTCGAGTACGACTTCATGCGGTCGTCCTCGACGAGCTTCTTGTAGGCCTTGATCGCGTCGATCATCTCCTGCTTGGCCTGCTTCGCGGCTTGCTCCGCTTGCGGCTTCAGCTTCGGATTCTTGTCCGACTTGATCGTCAGCTCGGTCGCCTTCAAGCGCCAGTAGCGCTGGGCGAGCGCGTGGAGGTCGGCGAGGCGGTAGTAGAGATCCGCCTTCTCGTTGACCTTGTCGTCCGGCGTGTCGTCGATCAGCGACTCGAGGAGCTGCACCTGCTCCTTGCGGATCGCGCCGACCTCGCCTTCGACCTGCAGCACCTGATCAGACGTCAGCTCGGGCATCTGTTGCCCGGCCGGCTGATCCTTCGGTGCGATCGCCCGCGTCTTGTCGGACTGCTTGACGTTGACCTTCACGGATACGCTGCGCGAGTACCTTCCACCCGCGAGCGCGCTCGCGGGCAGCGCGGTCGCTGCGGCGAGCACCAGGGCTACGGCTCTAGCTCTCGATTGCATGGGTCACTCCTCTGTTCCGGCAGACGCTGGCGAGGCAATGGCCACTCGGAATCAAAACGCACGAAGCCCCCGACGACACGAATGCGTGTCGTCCAGGGGCACCTGAGCTTCGGTTCCTAACAGCCGTCATTGTCGGTGGGCGAGACGATGCGCCGGCTGTTGTGGTCCTAGTTGTAGATCACTTCTTGGGGCACTTCGAGCGAATTTTGAATCGGTAGTAACCGAGCTCGTCTTTCCAGTACTCACCGTTGAACTTCCACATGAAGTGCTCGTCATCGATGATGATGGGCTCCTCCTGGTGGTCGGTGGAGATGCTGTCCTTGCGCGCCTTCGCCGAGATGCCCTCGGCCTGCGCGTTCAAGATCTCGATCTTGATCTTGATGCCGTCGCGGCCGAGCTCCTGGAGCTCGCCGATCAGGCGGTTGATGCGCTCCTTGGCGAGCTTGCCGGCGTCGGCTTCGGCGAGCGACTTCTGGAGCGTCAGCTCGGCGAGCACCTCGGCGGCGATCTGCGTCGTCTGCCACGCCTTGTCGCTCTTCGCGAGCATGTCGAGCTCCTTCTGCAGCTCGTCGACCCACGTGAACGTCTTGCGCAGCGTCTTGTCGACGAGCACCGACATGACGAGGCGCTGGGTCACGTCGTCGAGGCCCGCCTTCCCCGCCATCACCTTCTTGATGTACGCGTAGAACTCGGCGTTGTCCTCGAACTTGCCGACGACGTCCTGGAGGTTCTTGCGCAGCGGGCGGAACTTCTGGTCGTACTCGCCGATCGCTTCGATCGCGCGGTCGTAGAGGCAGTACTTGTAATAGATGACGGCCTTGAGGAGCACCGACTCCGGCCAGAACTCGTCTTCGAAGTACGGCGCGTTCAGCGTGTGGATGTTGCCGAGCGCCTTCGAGTTGTTCGTGATCATGAAGTACGCCCACGACGCCTCGAAGAGCGACGCGGTCCAGTCCGGCGAGTCCTGGTCGAGCTTCTCGTAGTAGCGGATCGACTTCTCGAAGTCCTGCGCCGAGTAGAAGACGCGCGCCATCTGGAGGATCGCGAGCTTCGTGTACTCGTCGAGCTCGGCCGCGGAGTAGTGGTGCGACGCGCGCTCCTTGTCGAGCACGAGGATCGCCTTGAACGACTCGAGCGCGTTCTTGCCGTCGAGCTTGCGGACGTAGGTCACGCCCTCGAAGAACTTGGCCTTGATGTAGAAGTCGCTCTCCGCGCGCACCTTCTCGAACAGGCCGATCGCGGTGTCGAAGTCGCCGTCGCCGCCCTTGCGATAGAAGTGACGGCCGAGCAGGTAGTAGAGCTCGTCGCGGACGTCGTCGAAGGTCGGATCCTCGAGCGCGCTCGCGTCGTAGGTGCCGATCTTCTCGAGGATGCCCGAGGTCTCGGGCAAGACGCGCGACAGCGCGGCGAGCCACTTGAGCGTGGCGCCGTGATACGCGTGCTTGTCGCCGGCTTGGACGATCTTGTCGAAGTAGGCCAACGCGCCGGCGTAGTAGCCCATCTGGTAGAGCGTCTTGCCCATGAAGAACTCGGCGCGCTGCTTGTTGTCCGCCGAGTCTTGGGTCTCGCCGTCGAGCACCTTCTTCAGCTCGATCGACGCCGAGTAGTAGTCGCCCTTGTCGTAGAGCTTGGTCGCGCGCTGCAGCGTCGCCGACGGTGGCGAACCGCTCTCCGGTTCGGCGGCGGTGGCCGCGCCCTTCCCTTTGCCGTTGCCGGCAGTGGCGGCGCCAGCCGTGCACACGAGCACCGCGCCGACGAGCAGGGCGAACAAGCTTGGACGTCGCATCAGCGTTCCTCCAAAGTTGCCGAAATCCGAGGCGACAACGGTCCCCTCGATCGCGGCGATAGCATCGGTGGCAGCGTGTCGCATTGTCAAGGCGCCTGGGCCTAACTGTCAGTCGTTGTGTGGGGCGATCGTTCGCGATCCGTCAGACGCGTCTCCTCGATCTCTCCTCCGCGATCGATCTCGCGACACAACAACTGTCATCGAGTTGCACGGCGATCTCGCAGGTCGAAGGGTTGACTTCGATACCCCTGCTTCTATTATCGCTTCCGCCTCGGAGGGTCCATGGCCGCGAAGACAGCGTTGCTTAGACTGCTCACTGCGTCTGCGTTCGGTTTGCTCGTCGCTGCATGCGGCGGAGACCCCGTGGGCCGCATCTGCGATCTCGGCTTGACGCCAGGTATGAGCGAAGCCGTCGTCGCTTCGCCTTCTCTCGACTGCGTGTCGCGCACCTGCTTGAAGGTCCCGCTCGAGGTGCCGGAGAAGGATCTGCCCGCGGGCAGCCGCTATCCGACGGGCAACCTCGGCCTCTGCACCGATCGGTGCGAGCAGGACAGCGACTGCGAGCGCGTCCCCGAATCGCCGTGTCAGTCGGGCTTCACCTGCGGCATCGCCGTCGAGGTCGGTCCGTTCTGCTGTGAGAAGTTCTGCATCTGCAAGGACTACATCGTGATCCCCGAAGGCGGACGTCCGACGCCCGCCGCGTGCGATCCCGACAACGTCGCGAACGCCTGCTGCAACCTCGCCGGTCGACGCGGGAACGCTCAATATCCGTCCTGCCAGTGACGTTGGTGCTTGAACGATCGCGCCTGCTGCGGGCCTCGTCTGCGGCGTTGCCGGTCCCCCCCGCCGTCCTCGCGTACTGACCGTACGCTCCGGCGTCGGGGCCCCACCGTCGCCTTGCATCCGAGGCTCCTCGCGACGGCGCCGACGATCGCGTCAGAGGCGAAAGGCGTCTTTGACGAGGACGAGCTCGTCGCCGGTGATGCCGACGACGTCGAAGCGGCACGCGCGGGCGCGCGGACGCTTGGTCGCGAGGTACGCGGAGGCGACCTGCGCGAGCTTGCGCTGCTTGGCGCTGCGGATCGTCTCGAGCGCGGTGCCGCGCTGCGCGTCGGCGCGCGAGCGGACCTCGACGAAGGCGAGCGTGTCGCCGTCACGCGCGACGAGATCGAGCTCGCCGACCTTGCAGCGCCAGTTGCGCTCGACGATCGCGTAGCCGCGATCGATCAAGAACGCGACGGCGCGTGCTTCGTTCGATCGGCCGACCTCATTCGTCGTTGATCTCATCCCCGCCGCTCCAGCGCGGGTGCTACCCCGCGGCGCCACCCCACTTCGCGCCCGCTCAGCGGGGACCCCGGCGAGCGCTGCCCCGCGCTTCCGCGGTTCAGGCCCCATCCCTCGCACGCGAAATCACTCCGCGGCGCCGGCCGCGGCTTCCTTCTTGCGCTTGCGCTTGCCGCGACCCTTGATCTTCTCGCCGGCGGCGGCAGGGGCCTTCGGCTCGCCCGTCGCGGCGGCGTCGTCGCCACCCTCGGTGGCGCCCTCGGCGGCCTCTTGCGCGGCGGGGGCGTGCTCGTTCGAGCCCTCGCGCTCCTTGATGCGCGCCGCCTTGCCGGTCAGGTCGCGCAGGTAGAACAGCTTCGCCTGCCGAACGCGGCCACGCGCGGTGACCTCGACGCGATCGATGTTCGGCGAGTTGTCGGGGAACTTCCTCTCGACGCCGACGCCGTAGGAGATCTTGCGGACCGTGAAGGTCGAACGCGAGCCCTTCGCGACGCGGCTGATGCACACGCCCTCGAAGGCCTGGAGGCGCGTCTTCTCGCCTTCGCGAATCTTCGCCCAGACCTTGATGCTGTCACCCGGACGGAAGTCGGGGAGCGGGGACTGGCGGCGGGAAGCCTTGTCGATCGAAGTGAGGATCCGGTGGGCGCTCATCGCATGCCTCGGCGTTAGAAGCCGTGTGTGGACGCGGGGTTTTGCCAGAGAAACGGGGTGGTCGTCAAGTCGCTAAACCGAAGAGGCGATCCAGTAGCACGGCCACCGCGCTCCGCACGCTGAGATGATTCCACGGCGTCGCGGCGCGGATCGGTAGAAGCACGCGTTCTGCCTCGGGAATGAGCGTATCGGCGAGACCCCAGCCGGTGCCGAACAAGATCAAGAGCGGTCGGCCGGGTGAATCCTGGATCGATCCCACCAGCTCGCGCGGCGACTGCCGCGGCAGGCTCGTGAAGCGCGCGTTGCTCGCGGTCGTGACCACGACGAGCGGCGCCGCGCCGTAGCGCGCGGTCAGCTCCGCGATGACATCGGCGATCGCGGGGACGGCGCGCACGCGCGCGAGCGCGTCGGCGCGGTGCTCCCCGCCCTCCTCCTGCCAGAGCCTCGCGATGTGATCCGCCTTCTCGCGCTGCGCGGCGACCGGCGTGACGATCCAGTAGCCGCCGAGCCCGTAGGTCTGTGCGCTGCGCGCGATGTCGTGGACGTCGAAGTTCGTCAGCGCCGTCGTGACGACCGCGCCGGTGCGATCGACGATCGGATGGTGCACGAGCGCGATGTGCGTGCGCGACGCGACGTCGAGCTCGGGCGCATCGATCGGATCTTTCGGCTCGCGCGGCGCGCGCGCGAACAGATCCGGACGCCGGCGCGCGGTGCGGCGCAGCGCTTCGCGTCGCCGCCACTTCCGGATCGCCGCGTGGTTCCCGCCGGCGAGGATCTCCGGAACGATCTTCCCGCGGAAGTCCCACGGCCGCGTGTACTGCGGATACTCGAGCAGGCCGGCGCCGAAGCTCTCCTCGTCGGCGGAGGTCGGCTCGCCGAGCACGCCCGGGCGCAGGCGCGCGACCGCGTCGACGATCGCGACCGCCGCGATCTCGCCGCCCGACAAGACGAAGTCGCCGAGCGAGATCGACTCGTCGATCGCGAGCTCGGCGACGCGCTCGTCGATGCCTTCGTAGCGTCCGCACACGAGCACGAGGTGCGATTCGTTCGCGAGCCGTCGCACGATCGCCTGATCGAGCGGCGCGCCGGTCGGCGTCAAGAGGATGCGCCGCGACGCCGGCGTCGCGACCGACTCGATCGCGGCGACCAGCGGCTCGCACTTCATCACCATGCCGGGGCCGCCGCCGTACGGCGTGTCGTCGACGGTGCGGTGCTTGTCGTGCGTGAAGTCGCGCGGGTTGACCGTGTCGACGGCGATGACGCCGCCCGCGATCGCGCGCCCGACGACGCCGGCGGACAAGGCGGGCGTGACGAGCTCGGGCAGGATCGTGACGACGGTGAAGCGCACGGCGTTTCTTACCTCGAACAGAGGGCGGCGTACTCGGCGGGCGTGCGTCCGACCTGCGCTTTGAAGTCGTGGATGAAGTGCGATTGATCGGCGTAGCCGAGCTCGTCGGCGAGCGCCGACCAGTCGATGCCGGCGCCGGTCGCGGCGCGCGCGGCCGCCTCGTGGACGCGGAAGCGGCGCAGGACCCACTTGGGCGACACGCCGACGTACGCCTTGAACAAGCGCTCGAGCGTGCGCACGGGGACCTCGGCCTTCGCGGCGAGATCGTCGACGCGCGCGAGGCGCGGATCGGTTTCGGCGAGCTCGACCGCGCGCGCGACCTGATCGATCCGCGGGTCGGCCGCCGGCTCGCACGCGCGCAGGAACGCCTCGATGCGGACGAGCCGCTCGTCGTGATCGCGCGCGTCGTGGACCGCGCGATCGATCGCGACGCCGCGCGCGCCGAAGACGTCCTCGATCGACAGGGCGCGATCGGTGAGCTCGGAGACGTCGCGGCGCCAGAGCGGATGGAAGCCGCCGGGCCGGAACTTCACGCCCACGACCCAGCCTTCTCCGTCGAGGTGCGCGACGAAGCGCGCGCTCGCGACGCCGAACACGCCGGGCCGATGCGTGCCGAACACGACGTTCACGCACGGCATCGGCAAGGTCTCCTGCGCGTACGGCGGCTGGCCGCGCAGATCCCAGCGCACGATCCAGTAGCGCTCGACGAACGGCGCGAGCCGGTGGCCTGGCGCGCGACGCTCGAGCGTGAAGCGCTCCGCGCCGGCGCGCGGGTTCAGGATCGCGTTCGTGCGGTGCGGATCCATGTCGCGTTTCTACAATACGCGCGGCGGGCGCGGCGCTACCGTACGCGCATGAAGACGTACGAAGGAAGCTGTCACTGCGGCGCGATCCGCTACCAGGTCACGATGGAGCCGCCGACGAAGGCGATGTCGTGCAACTGCTCGATCTGCCGGCGCACCGGCGCGCTGCTCGTCTTCGCGCCGCGGAGCGCCTTCACCCTCGTCTCCGGCGAGGGCGCGCTCGGCGACTACCAGTTCGGCAAGAAGCGCATCCATCACCAGTTCTGCCGCACCTGCGGCCTGCGTCCGTTCGCGCACGGCTCCGACGGCAAGGGCAACGAGATGGTCGCGATCAACCTGCGCTGCGTGCACGATTTCGACCTCGATGGGCTCACGGTCGAGAAGTTCGACGGCGCGAGCATGTGATCGGGCCTCGGGCCTCGGGCCTCGGGCCTCGGCCCAGAAGAAGGCACGCCGTCTGATCTCTTTCTGGCCGAGGCCTGAGAGCCTGTAAGTCTTTCACGCCGGGAGATCGACAGGATCAGCCCGGCGTGATCTCGTAGGCCTGAGGCCCTATCTCTTCGAGCTCGGCCAATCGTCTGCGACGTCGACGGTCACGACGCGTCTCTCCAGATCGATCGAAGGCACGAGCGCGTCGACGAGCGGGACCAGGCGCTCCAGATCGCCGTCGTGGATCACGAGGCGGGTCTGGCCGACGAGATCGAGCGAGGCGATGGTGCCGAACGGGGAGCCGTCGGGGCGGATGACGTTGCAGCCGACGAGATCGGCGAGCAGGAACTCGTCGTCGGCGAGATCGAGATCGGCGCGGGCGACGGAGAGCGGCGCGCCGCGGAGCGTCTCGGCGTCGTTGCGCGAGGCGATCCCCTCGAGCGCGAGCAGGTAGCCCTGGTTGGTGGGCCGCGCGGCGTTGACCGCGAAGGCGCGATCACCGACGAAGACGCGGTCGATCGACGCGAGCGTCTCCGATTGCGGATCGTGCGGCACCGCGAGCACTTCGCCGCGGATGCCGTGGGCGCGGGCGACCACGCCGATCTCGACGCGGTCGTTCTCGACCGGCGACAAGTCTCTTACTCGAGGATCTCGACCAGCGTGCGCTTCTTGCCGCGCGGCGCGACGGTCTGCACGAGCGAGCGGATCGCGCGGGCGGTCTTGCCGCCGCGGCCGATCACCTTGCCGAGATCGCTCTCGGCGACCTCGAGCTCGTACACGCTCGCGGTGCGCTCCTCGACCAGCGCGACATGGACCTCGTCGGTCTTGTCGACGAGGTTCTTGGCGAGGAAGCGGATCAGCTCGGCGATATCGGGAGCCGGCATGATCGGGATCAGGCCTTGGCGGCCGCGGCCGCGGCGCGCGCGGTGCGACGAACGAGCGCGGCGAGCGTGCCGCTCGGCTGCGCGCCGTGCTTGACCCACTTCGCGTAGCGCTCGTTGTCGAGCTTCAGGGTCTTCGTGCGCGGATCGTACGTGCCGATCAGGTCGATGAACTTGCCGTCGCGCGCCTTGCGCTTGTCGGCGGCGACCACGCGATAGAAGGGCGCCTTCTTCTTGCCGGCGCGAGAGAGTCGAATAGCGACTGACATCAGGTCCTCGGGTGTCGAGAGTCTCGGAGCGGCGCAATCTACCCGCGCGGGTGTCGCGGGTCAAGCGTGCTATGTACACCGCGATGCACGGGAAATCCTTGGCGGCCCTCGCGGCCACGGCCGCGTCGCTCTGCTTCGGTTGCTCCCCCCACGCCGGCTCGAACCCGCCGGCGGGCTCCGGGTCTGCGCCGGGCGGCGGCCCGACCGTCACGATCTTCGCGCTCGCGGAGCTGCGCGGGCAGATCGAGCCGTGCGGCTGCACGACCGATCCCCTGGGCGACCTCGCGCGCACGGTGGCGCTGGTCGATCAGGCGCGTTCGCACGGCCCGGTCGTCGTGGTCGACGCCGGGTCGTCGCTGTTCGATCTGATCAAGGTCCCGCCGCACCGCGCCGATCAAGAGAAGCTGAAGGCGGATCTGATCGTCAAGACGTACACGCAGCGCTTGAAGATCGACGCGTGGGGCGTCGGCCCGAGCGACGTCGGCATGGGGCTCGAGGCCGTGCGCCCCGCGCGGCAAGCGGTCAACGCGAAGGGCTTCGCGATCGAGCCGCCGAAGGTGATCGGCCAGGTCGGTGTGTTCGGCGTGCTGTTGCCGAACGCGATCGAAGGCCTCGAGGTCGGCGATCCGATCGCGGCGAGCAAGGCGGCGATCGCGGACCTCAAGAAGAAGGGCGCGCAGGTGATCGTCGCGCTCGTGCAGGCGCCGTCGAAGCGCGAGGCCGCGGCGTTCGTGCGCGACGCGGGCGGAATCGACGTGGCGGTCGCCGGCTTGGGCGCGCTCGCGCCCGAGCCCGACAAGATGAACCCGCGCGCCGAGAAGGTCGGCGACGCGTGGCTGGTCGTGCCGGCGAACCGCGGCCAGGTCGTCGCACGGATCGAGCTGACCTTGCGCCCCGGCGACGCGCCGCTCGTCGACGCCGTCGGTCCCGACGCGGCGGTCGCCGAGGAGACGCGCCTCGACACGGAGATCAAGTCGCTCGAAGACACGATCAGCGGCTTCGAGAAGGATCCGAGCGCGGACAAGGCGTTCGTCGCGCAGAAGAAGCAGGAGCTCGTCGAGCTGCGCGCGCAGCGCGACGCGCTGAAGGCGCAGCCGCTGCAAGCGCCGCCGGCCGGCAGCTACTTCACGCTCGCGATGGTGCGCATCTCGAAGAAGCTCGCGTGCGACAAAGAAGTCCAGGACGCGAAGGCGACGTACAGCCGCGACGCCGGCGCGGCGAACGTGAAGGCCGCGGCGTCGCGCCCGCCGATCGCGGTCGCCGCCGGCAAGCCGACGTACGTCGGCATCGACGAGTGCGCGAACTGCCACGCCGCGCAGGTCGAGTTCTGGCAGAAGACGCCGCACGCGCACGCGTTCGCCACCCTCGAAGCGAGCGGCAAGCAGCTCGACTACGAGTGCACGAGCTGCCACGTCACCGGCTGGGACGAGCCGGGCGGCTCGACGATGGCCTCGAACGAGCCCTTGCGGAACGTGCAGTGCGAGGTCTGCCACGGCCCGGGATCGATCCACGCCGAGAAGGAAGGCAAGGACGTGCCGTCGACGATCGCGCGCCGTCCGGCGCCGGACCTGTGCGCGAACAAGTGCCACACGCCGCAGCACTCGGACACGTTCCAGATGGAGGCGTACCTGCGCGACATCCTCGGGCCGGGCCACGGCGAGAAGGCGCGCAAGGCGCTCGGCGACGGACCGACGGGCCACGAGCTGCGCGCGGCCGGGCTCGCGAAGGCCGGCAAGGAGATCGGCCCGGGATGTTCGAAGTAGCGCTTATATAATGTAGGGGTGCGCTGGGGGATCCTGATCCTGTTCGTGGTCGCGTGCGGTCACGCGCAGCCGCCGACGACCAAGACCGGCACGCACGTGCCGAGCAACCTGCAGCGCGGCTACGCGACCTGGTACGGCACCAGCCCCGGGCAGGAAGGCGGCCCGACGGCGTCGGGCGAGCGCTTCCATCGCAGCGCGATGACCGCGGCGCATCGCACGCTGCCGATGGGCACGATGGTCAAGGTCACCGAGATCCACAGCGGCCGATCGGTCGTGGTGCGGATCAACGACCGCGGCCCGTTCGGCAACAAGTCGCGCATCATCGATCTCAGCGAGGCCGCCGCGCGCAAGCTGGGGATCATCGACGCGGGTGTCGCGCCGGTGACGATCGAGGTACTGTCGCGCCCGAAGTGAGCGCCTTGATCGAGCTGCGCGACGTGCACAAGCGCTTCGGCGCGGTCCACGCGCTGCGCGGCGCGACCGGCGCGATCAGCGGACGCATCACCGGCTTGCTCGGACCGAACGGCGCCGGCAAGAGCACGCTGATCAAGGCGCTGCTCGGGCTCGTCGAGTTCGAGGGCGAAGGCACCGTGCTCGGGATGTCGCCGAAGACCGACGGGCCCGCGGTGCGCGACCGCGTCGGCTACATGCCGGAGAACGAGGCGTACCTGCCGGGCATGAGCGCGGTCGAGATGTGCGTCTACGCGGGCGAGCTGTCGGGCCTGCCGCGGCAAGAGGCGATGCAGCGCGCGCACGCCGCGCTCTACTACGCGGGCCTCGAGGAGAAGCGCTACCAGCCGATCGACGGCTACTCGACGGGCCAGAAGCAGCGCGTGAAGCTCGCCGCCGCGCTCGTGCACGATCCGGAGGTCCTGTTCCTCGACGAGCCGACCAACGGCCTCGATCCTAGATCGCGCGAAGAGATGCTCGAGCTGATCGTCGACATGCCCGAGAAGCGCGGCTGCTCGATCGTCTTGTCGACCCACCTCCTGCCCGACGTGGATCGCGTCTGCGATCAGGTCGTGATCATGCATCAAGGCCGGATCCGCTTCTCCGGCGACATCGCGAAGCTGCGGCAGTCGGTCGGCGGCACCTATCGCATCGAGGTGAAGGACGGCGTCGATCGGCTCGTCACGTCGCTCGGCGCCGCGGGGATCGCGGCGAAGGCGGTGTCGCCGATCGCGCTCGCCGCGCCGCTCGGCGACGCGCCCGACGCATCGATCGTCTTCCGCGCGGCGAAGGACGCGAGGGTGCAGGTGCGCGGCTTCGAGCTCGAGAAGGAGAGCATGGAGGCGGCGTTCCTCCGCGTGATCGGAGACGAAGCGTGAGCACCGGCGCGATCCACGATCTCGGCTACAAGCGCTACCTCGGCACGCGGCGCCCGCAGTCGACGCGCTGGGGCGTGATCGTGCGCAACACGGTCGCGCAGGCGTGGAAGACGTGGTGGCGGTTCAAGATGGCGCTCGGCCTCGCCGTGGTCGCGGCGGTCGTCACGGGCGGCTTCATCTACGTGTCGCGCGCGGTCGCGCCCGGAATGGGCGATCGCGTCGTGCGCTTCGGCATCCACGGCAACCTGCTCGACGGGATCATCGCCTTGTCGGTGCCGTGGCTGTGCAAGGCGGCGTTCCTCGTCGGGCTGACCGCGGGCGCCGGCACGATCGCGGGCGATCGTCAGGTCGGCGCGTTCACGTTCTACTTCTCGCGCCCGGTGCGCCCGATCGATTATGTGCTCGGCAAGTTCGGCGGGCTGTTCCTCTTGCAGCTCTTGATCATCGCGGCGCCGCTCACCGCGGTCGCCGCGTTCCGCGTCGGGATGTCGGACTCGAGCGACATTCTCAAGACGCTGCCGCTGGTCGGCAAGGCGGCGATCACCGGCGTGCTCGGCGCGGCGCTCTACGCCGCGGTGCCGCTCGGGCTCTCCGCGCTCGTGCAGCGGCGGCGCAACGCGATCGCGCTGTTCGCGGTCTTCTATCTGGTCGTCTCGAACATCGTGTACGGGATCGGCATCGGATCGCCGCCGGTGATGGCGTTCAACATGCAAGCCGCGGTGACCTCGGTCGGCACCCACCTGTTCGACGTCACGATCGATCCGTTCATCCAGCGCACGGCGCCGTTCGTGTGGTCGCTGGTCGCGATCGTGCTGCTCACCGCCGGCGGCATCACGCTCGCGTGGATCCAGGTGCGCGACCAGGCGGGCCACGGCGTGGGGGGATCGTGAGCGACGGCGTCGTCGTCCGCGCCGAGAAGTGCTCGAAGTGGTACGGGCACGTGCTCGGCATCTCCGACGTGTCGTGGAAGTTCGGCGGCGGCATCGTCGGCTTGCTCGGTCCCAACGGCGCGGGCAAGTCGACCTTGATCAAGATGATGGCGGGCCTGTTGCGCCCGTCGCGCGGGACGCTCGAGGTCTTCGGCGCCCTGCCCTACGCCTCGCTCGAGACGCGGCGGCGGATCGGCTACGCGCCCGAGCACGAGGCGACCTGGGACGAGCTGTCCGCGCTCGAGCTGGTGACGACGCTCGCGCGGTTGTCGGGCGTGCCGGATCCTCGCAAAGCCGCGGAGGCCGCGATCGCGACGGTCGGGATGACCAAGGATCAGCACCGGCGCGTCAAGGGCTTCTCGAAGGGCATGCGGCAGCGCACGAAGCTCGCCAGCGCGATCGTGCACGACCCCGACTTCGTGCTGCTCGACGAGCCGATGACCGGCGTCGATCCGATGGCGCGCCTCGATCTGATCGAGCAGATCCGGAGGCTCGCCGCGGCCGGCAAGACGATCGTCGTGTCGTCGCACGTGCTGTACGAGATCGAGGCGCTGACGACCGAGATCTTGGTCGTCTACCGCGGCCAGGTGCTCGCCGAGGGCAACGTCTACGAGATCCGCAAGCTGATCGACAAGCACCCGCACCGCATCCGCGTCGACTGCGATCGGCCGCGCGAGCTGGGCGCGGCGCTGGCGTCGAGCGAGCACGTCGCGCGCGTCGTGTTCGAGCGCGGCGCGATGGTGGTCGAGACCCGCGATCCGGATCGCTGCTACGACGAGATCGCGGCGTGCGTGCTCGATCGCGGCGTCGCGGTGCGCAGCATGACCTCGCCCGACAACAACCTCGGCGCGGTGTTCGACTACCTGACCGGAGGCTCGCGCTGATGGCGACTCGTGTCCTGGGCGGCGGCGCGGCGACGATCGCGATCGCGCGGGTGTCGTTCACGCGGGCGATGCGGACGCGCACGCTGTACGGCGCGGCCGGCGTCGCGGCGCTGCCGATCGTGATGGCGTCGATCTTCACCGCGCTGAAGCAGCACGAGTGGCGCTCCGTCGTCGAGATGAACGTCTTCACGAGCGCGGTCTTGTCGGCGCTGCTGGTCGCGGGCCTGATCGGCGAGGAGTTCGAGGACAAGACGATGACGTACCTGTGGTCGCGACCGCTGCCGCGGTGGTCGGTGATCACGGGCAAGCTGCTCGCGCTGGTGCCGATGGCGGCGGCGATCGCGGCGGCCGGCGTCGCGATCGCGCTGAACGTCGCGCTCGGCGACGACAAGGCGCCGCTCGGGCGGGTCGCGATCGCGATCGCGGCGGGGACGACCGCGCGCGCGGCGATCGCGGCGGCGTGGGCGACGCTGGTGCCGAAGCAATCGGTCGCGCTGACGATCGCGTACCTGTTCTTCTTCGACTTTCCGCTCGCGGTGATCCCGGCGCGGTTGCAGGCGGTCTCGCTCGCGTTCCACGAGGCGCAGATCGCGGGCACGGTGCACGACGAGAGCGTCACGTCCGCGATCATCGGCCTGTGCGCGATCAGCGCGG
>Ga0310810_10003156_pt1 | contig 17890 bp, 20 predicted proteins | sample NCmetagenome_FD_207641 | JGI IMG/M metagenome (GOLD analysis project Ga0310810, IMG submission 207641) | Soil microbial communities from experimental microcosm in Duke University, North Carolina, United States - NC | ecosystem: Engineered > Artificial ecosystem > Soil microcosm > Unclassified ...
AACGCCAGGCTTGCCGCAATAGAACACGGGATCGGTGCGGCTCTCGTGATCCGCCAGGTCCTTGACCTTGGCGAGGTGCTCGGGTTTAAAGGTCGGACGCGGTGTGGACGGCTGCACGCCACGTGCGGTGCTGGCGTCACCGTGTCGTGCGCTCTGATCGATCTTCTGAATCGTGACCTGGCCGTTGACTTCTTTTTTCAGCGCCGCCGGTGCGCGATCGATCGCGTAGCTCCAGACGCCGCTCAGGTCTGGATGCCGTGCCTGCTGTGCAGAGACGATGCCCTGGACGAGAACCGCGCATGCCACGAGAGCGAGGATTCTGTTCGTCATCACTTGGCCTCCGCGCCGTTGACGAGTTCGTAGGACGTCCCGTCAGGCAGTTTGATCTTGTCCATGTAGCCGTAGAGCGATCCGTCCCTGGCCTTCACCGCCTCCACGGAAATGGTCTGGCCGATGGCCTTCGCGAAATCCGCGCGCGCCAGGCCCACACTCTTGTACCAGGACGGAGGATTGCTCTCGAACTTCCACTGCTCGACTTTGCCGCTTTCACCCTTCGCATCCATCAACAGGACGATGTGCGGATTCACCCAATCCACGCGCGTCAGCGTTCCCGTGACGGTCACGTGCTTGGACATGTCGAAGATCGCTGAAGGTGAATGATGGGCCTGAATGGATGCGGTGGCGAGCAGGGCGAGAATGAAACCAACCGCGGGAACCGTGTGCTTCAAGATGGTCCTCCTTCCGCCTTCGCCAGCGCTTCGGCGTGACTCGCGTCGGTCGGATTTCGCGCGAATATAGCATGGGAACTGACCCGTTGTGGTCGCGCCCCCTGTGGGGGCGCCGGGATGCACCCATGGTGAGATTTCGTTTTTATGGACAGCTGAACGACTTCCTGCCCTGGGAGCTTCGACACTGCCGGTTCGCCCGCCCGCTGGGTGATCCCGCCTCGGTCAAGGACCGAATTGAAGCCCTCGGTGTTCCGCATCCCGAGGTCGACGTCGTCATCGTCAACGGTGAGCCGGCGGATTTCACGTATCGCCTGCAGGACGGTGACGAAATCGCGGTGTATCCGGTATTTCACGCGGTTGATGTCGGTGGAGTGCCTCGCGTCGGAGCGGATCCGCCGCAGCCCGTTCGATTCGTCCTCGACATCCATTTACGCAAGCTGGCGACGCTGCTGCGATTGGCGGGTTTCGACGCGCTGTTGCTCAGCGACGACGAACAGGTGGCGGCCGTATCGGCGTCGCAAGGACGCGTCGCCCTGACACGCGACATCGGACTGCTGAAGCGCAGCATCATCCGGCACGGCTACTGGATTCGGCAGACGAATCCTGAACTGCAGTTCGTCGAGGTGCTCCAACGGTTCGATCTCGCCGATCGCATGGACCCGTTCGTGCGCTGCATGGAGTGCAACACGCTCCTCGTCCCTGTCGCTGCCGATGCGGTTGCCGAGCGGCTCCCGCCCGGCACGCGCGAGTGCTTCAGCGAGTTCCACGAGTGTCGCGGATGCGGTCGCATTTATTGGCAAGGATCACATTACGAGCAGTTGGTTCGCGTTCTCGAACGGGCGCGGGAACATGCGCGTGCGCGGAGACGATCGTAAATTGCATCGACGTCCGCACATGTTCCAACCCTGAGTCGACCCATCACCCGAGTATGACTCGCGCACAACTCGTCACCCGACTCTGACTCGGGCACAGCCCGCAGCACGACTCTGACTCGCGCACAACCCGCAGCGCGACTCCGACTCTGCTAGCATTGCGCGCATGCGCAACCGCTTCGCCCTCATCGCCGTACTGGGCGTCGTCACGGCGCTCCAGCCATCGCTGTCCGGGCAGCGCGCTCCCTTCGCATCGCCGCCCCCAGGCGCAGGGCCGACGCCGATGCGGCCGTACGGGCAGTCGGCCGGCTGCTCGGAAGAGCCGACCGCGTTCCATCGTTGCGCCCTCGAGAAGATGAAGACGTTCACTCCGCCTCGAACGCCGGACGGCAAGCCCGACTTCAGCGGATTCTGGAATCGGATCGTCGTCCGCAACATGGAGAACATCGAAGAGCATCCGCAGACGATGGATACGTCGGGTGGCAAGAGCGCAATCATCGATCCAGCGGATGGCAAGATCCCATATCAGCCGTGGGCGGCTGCGCGCCGCGACGAGATGTTTTCGGCCTACGTCAACCCGATGGCGATGTGCATGACGCTTGGGGTGCCAAAGCAGGCGTACGGGCCTGGCGTGTTTCGCATCGTGCAGACCTCGTCGACGATCTTCATGATCAACGACTACGCGCACAGCTACCGGATCGTGCCGATGGACGGGAGGCCCCACGTGGGGCGCGACATTCATCTCTACGCCGGCGATTCGCGCGGCACGTGGGAGGGCAACACGCTGGTGATCGACGTCACGAACCAGAAGGACAAGATCTGGCTCGATGCGGTTGGCAACTTCTTCAGCGAAAACGTCCACGTCGTCGAGCGTTTCACGATGATCGACAACGACGTCCTGCACTACGAGGCGACCGTCACGGATCCCACGGTCTACACGCGGCCGTGGACAATGGTCTCAGGATGGAAGCGGAACAAGGATCAACCGCTGGAGATCTGGGAGAACGCGTGTTGGGAAGGTATTCAGGAAAATCTCAGTGAGGTAACGTACACCCGCAAAACCTATCCTGGCGCCGCGGGGCTTTCCAAGTAATTCTGAATTACGACGATTTACCCACCGCCTCGATGACGGCCTGCGGATTGTCGGTCGCAATGACCAACCGGTTTCCCGTCGCGAGATAGCTGTAGCGCACGTTGATGTGGCCTTCGGCGATCCGTTGAAACACCCTCGCCGCGGCGCCCGGTTCGTCGGCGACAGGCACGAGCACCACCCGCTGCTCCTGGACGATGCGAAACCCGTTGTCGTGAAGACATCGGCGCGCCGCATCGAGGTCGGGCGTGAGCACGTGAACGACGCCGTTCATCTCCGCATACCCGTCGATGTTGAGTCCCGCCGCGCTCACGCACCCGATCGCCGCTGCCAGGACACCCGGTCGATCGGTTTCGAGCGTGACGGCCAGATCCGCGGCAAGATGTGCCATAGGAGCTCCTCAGGGCATCTTCGACGCGCTGTACGCGGCGACGTCGATCATCTCCTGCAGCGTCAGCTGCGCCGCGATTGGCTTCATCAATTCCACGGTCTTGCCGGATCGCGCGCCGCTCTGCACGTCGTAGAGCTGGCGCAGGATATACGTCGGCGATCGACCGGCAAGCGCCGGGACGGGCGTGTCGGTATCCGGCGCATGCGCCATCCCTCGCAGACTCACGCCGTGACATTGTGTGCACGGCGGGGTCTTGCCGGGAACGACGACGGTCGTCCCCCGCATCACCGCGCCGCCGCTGCTCACAAAGGCGCGGCCGCGGCGAAGGCTGCCCATCGGCACATAGGCCGTGAACGGCGCATGTGGATCGAGGGCAGCGGACCGTGACGGGAACTTCGGCACCTCGACGATCCGCTGACCAATCGGTTCGAGCTCTTCGGGCTCGAGCGGAATTCGTAGACCGGATTCGACGATGCGGGTCTTCGGCACCATCGCGGTCTCGACGACGGTCACCCAGGGCGTTCTCGGGAGCCCTGCGAAATACTCGACCGCAGCCTTGGCTTCTTCAGGCGTCAGCGCGCGTGCAATCGTGGCCATCGGCGATTCACCGACCGAAGCATGGCGCGCCCCGGTTCTGAAGTCCGCGAGTTGCAGCAGCATGTACTCGGCCGTAAGTCCGGCGAGGTTTCCAGACTGCGGATGGCCGAGACCGTTCGTCAAATGGCACGAAGCGCATGCCCGCACATCGGGACGGCGCCCTTTCGCCACCGGGACATCCGGCATCTTCGGGTGCTCGGTCGGGTACCAATCAGGGGCAGTAAACGGATCCTGAACCTGAGCGTACGTGTGTTTCTTCGTGCTGCCGACGAGGCGCTTCGGTTTCCCGTCGTCGGGGTCGGGTTTGAAATCGCGCGGCGTGGATGGATAGGCCCATTCGGGCGGCTCGAAGTTCGCCGCCGAAAAACCAGTGGCAAGGGCCACAACCAGCAGGGTTGCCGTGAGGAGCGCTCGGCCGGTGCCCGACATGGGTGCACAGGCTAGCGCATTTCGACGCTTAATGGACCAGTAATTGGAAGACGCGCGTGGCGGCGTGGCTCGCGGCAATCGCGGGCGTCAGATACCACATCCAGAAGAGCGCCGTCACGAAGATGACCGGACGCCAGTGAAACGTCGGCAGCCCGCCATGCATCATCACGTGGAAGACACATCCGAGGAAGATGCGTGAAATCGCAAGACTCAGGCCGACGCTGAACATGAATATGGCGAGCAGCAGTACCGGTTGCACGTCCTTGTTATCGGCGCGGCGAATGCAGCCACCAGAGGGTGCCGATCGGACGCAAGTCGTGATAGATTCTGCGCCGCCGATGCGCTGCGGACCTTGGCGTTCGATCGTCGTCGGATTCGCGCTTGCCGCCGGGGTCTTGGCCGTAGGGCCGGCTTACGCGCAGCAGCCGCCAGCCATCGAAATCGCCTTCCCGAAGCAGCTCGTCCGCGGCCAGTCGACCATCGTCCATGTCGCCGTTCCCAGCCGGGAACTCTTTCAGGGCGCAGAAGTATCACCCGCTGCAGGCGTGACCGTCGGCGCGGTCGCTAATTTGAAGAAATCGGAGCTGTCGCAGAACGTCGCCTGGTGGGACGTCACGCTCAACGTGGCGCGCGACGCGGCGCCAGGTCCGCGGTCGCTCGTCCTTGTGATGCCCACCGGCCGGACCACAGCGGCCACCCTCCTGATCCCGAATCACGTGCCCGCGATATCGGACTTGCGTGTCACGTCCGCAACCGCGCAGGGCGTAGATGTGCAATTCGGCGCAAAAGACGAAAGCGCCGACCTGGGAGAGCTGCCGTACGTGTGGTTCACCATCCAATGTGGCGGCGAGCCGACGTACGGTGTTGTGCGCGGCAGAGCGATGGGCGGCACCGTACGCGCGGCGATTCCCCGCCCTGCCGCCGCGGCGTGCGATCTCGAGCTCCGCGCGAGCGATAGCCAGAAGAACGACAGCAACACGCTCAAGACGAGGGTTCAATGAGGCGATCAACGCCATTCCTTTCGGCCGCGCTCGTCCTCGCCATGCTGGCGCCCGTTGCCGCGCAGGACTGGGACGAGTTCATCAGCCCCGAGGAGCGCTTCAGCTGCAACTTTCCGGGAAAACCGACAGTCACCGAAACGACGTGGACGTCGCAGTTCGGCGCCATCCTGCCGGCCCGTATCTACAGCGGCACCCAAGGCAGCGGGAAGTATTCGGTGACGGTCGTGGACTACAACCCGATCGAGCGATTGTTGTCCGAGCGTTCGATGTCGTGCCCCGCGGGCGCCGAGACCTGTCAGGGAATTCACGACTGGGGTCTGGGGTATTGGAAGAACGACGTGCGCGGAGCCGTGGTATTCGCCGCGTCGAAGTTCCTGCAGCGCGACGCCAAGATCGTCGGCGTCATGGCGAACTTCGCGGATCTCGTCTCAGGACAGGAAATACAGCTGACCAACAACGCGGATCAGTCGCGCACCTTCGCATCGATCTACATGCACGACAGCCGGTTGATCATTCTCGAAGCAACCGTGCCGAAAAACTATCCGCCGCCGACGATCTTTCAGCAGTCACTCAGCTGGCTGGATGACAAGGGAACGCGGATTCGCTACAACAACATCAACTACAACGATCCTGATGTCGCTCCGCCGCGGATCCGAGGACGCTAGGGGCGGATAGGGCGGGTAAGAACTCCTACTCGTCCCACCAGCCCCATCGCCTCACCCGATTACTTCGACAGAGGATCCGGCCTCACCTGGAACTTAATAACCTTGGCCGTCGTCCCCTTGCCGCCCTCCATATGGAACGGGGCGCGCGTCGCGAACGTGCTGTAGACACCCTTGCCTTTCCATCCGGCGTTTGCGTCATCGATGCGGCCGTCGAATCCCTTGCCGTAATAGCCCATCGGATACGGGATGCGGAAGGTCATGAACTTCCCGTCGACCAGCGCGTTCAACGCTTCGGATTCATTGCCGGTCGCCAGCGGGATGTCCTTGCCGAGGCCGAGCATGTCGAAGCGGTCCACGAAGTTGTAGTACGCGGAGTCGGCGCTGGCCACGTCAACCGCACCCTTGAAGTTCGGACCCGGGTAGGCGTAGAGCGTCCATCCTTCGGGACACTGCTGGCCGGTGGCGTTCGGGCCGTTGAGCGGACCCTTGCACTTGCGCCGATCGAAGCTCGCCAGCTGTCCGCTTGACAGCGTCGTCCAGACGACGCCTTTTGAATCGACGTCCATGCCGCGCGGCGCAAAGCCCTGTGCCGGGGCCTTCGGGTTGTTCCACGGAATCTCGTAGATTTCGGACAGCGCCGTGTTGGCCGGATCGGGTCCCGGGACGACGCGGATGAGCGAGCCAGGCATGCCGAGCACCGATCCCCACACCGAGCCGTCGGGCGCCGGCGCGACGCCGTAGAAGCCGCCCGCGATCCGCTTGTCCTTCGTCGGATCGATAGGGTCGTTGATGCCGACAAACGCGTCGCGCTTGCCGTTGCCGTTGGTGTCGAGCACGAAGGGCGCCCAACCCTGCGCCTGCGCCTCGTCATGCGTGCGGTCGAAGACGCGCGTGTCGAACCATGCGATGACAGGGCCGCTGCCGGTGAACCACAGCTTGTCGTTATCGTCGAAGTTCAGGTGGTGCGTCCCGAAGCACGTGTCGATGGTCGTCATCTTCTTCGTCTTGGGGTCCCACATCTGCATCTGACGGTTGTTCTGCGCGATCGGCACCACCTTGGCAGATGGATGGTTGCCACCCTGGCGGCAGTACGCGGCGGTCTCGGTCCCGCGGATGCGCGCCGCCACCCAGACGCGCGCCTGCTTGTCCATGGCGAAGCTGTGCGAGACGGACTGGCTGTTCCAGATCACCTCGTCGCCCCAGTAGGCGGAGGGCGCGGCTGGCGGTTGATCCGCGGCGCTCGGCGTCTTCGGATCGCGGACGACGAGCGGAATCTGCGTCGCGGAGTTCTCAGCCGGATTCACGACGGGTAGGAACTGCGTGCTCTCTTCGGTCGCGCCGTAGATGGGGCCGTTGGCGTTGACCGTCGGGTTGCGCTTGTCGCTGGAGATCTCGTCGTGCAGGTACGTCTTGTCGGTGCCGTAGTCCCACATCGTGATCACGATGTTGCGCTCGCGCCCGACCGGGCGCTGCGGCGCGGTCGCCGGCAGCTCCCCTCGGGCGACGCGGTCGGTCCAGTCGGCGTACATCTGCAGCGCACGGGTGCGGCCCACCTGTGTGAAGCGTGCGCTCATCGCGCCGCCCGCCTGGCCCGACTGAACGCGTCGATCCCACGCCGCCACCGAGTCCTCAAAGGTGCCGAGCGCCTTCGGGATCTCGCGCGTTGCTTTGCCGCCGATCTGATGGCAGGCAGTGCAGGCGTCGGTCGCGACGATGTTGCGGACCCACTCACCCTGGCTCTTGATGTTTGGAGCAATGCCGTTGCCGCCCGGACCAGTTCCGGTGCCGGGGAAGTCGCTCTTCGGCGGCAGCTGCATCATCGACCACCAGTACTGCGCCGGGTAGTACTGCGCGGCGGCGGCGGCGTTCGGCGCCGGCACGGCAGTGAGGTTCTGCTGCTTGCCGGGCGTCACCTTCACCTTCGGCGAATCCACCAGCCCGTATCCGCGGACCCAGACGTCGTAGGTTGCCTTCGGAAGATCGGGGAGTAGATACCGTCCCTGGTCGTTGGTCACCACAATCTTGATCAGGCGGGTCGGCAGGTCGCGCGTTTCCGCGACCACCCACACGCCCGCTTCAGGTCCGCGCGCGCCGGTGACGACACCGCCGATGTCATCCTGGTCGATCGCGACCGTCCCGCCGCCCTGCTGCGCGCGGATGGTCGTCACCGAGATGGACACAGCGAAGACCAAGCCGAGCAATACGATCAGGCGTGTCGTCTTCATACGACCTCCGCTTTTGCGCCCCGCGGCCTCGCGTCGGTATCGACGCAACGAACCGTTGCTGGCAAGCGAACCGCGGATGCAGGTCGCTTCGGCGGGGCAGGCCTCAAGCGCTGGAAGTGTGCTCCCGCGGAGTGTGGCAGTCAAGGTCTCGTCGGACTAACATAAGAGCGCCATGCGGCGCGTCTCGACGCTGCTCATCGTCGTTGCGCTGGTGATCTTCAGCCTTGGCGTCGGCTACGCGCAGCAGATCTTCAGCGGCTACTACGGCTATACGCCGCCGCGATGGCCGACTGCGAACACGTTCAAGGGCGCGTTCAACATGTGCCGCGTCATGTTCACGAGCAACAGACGCGAGAAGCGCGGGTGGGACACCGACTATCCAGGCGCGGACATCAACTTCAGCGTCCGCCTGGGAGAACTCACACGGACCCGCGTCACCAAACAGCCCAATCACACGGATCCCGAGTACGTCGTTGTTCGCATCACGGATCAGGCATTGTTTCAATGCCCGTTCGTCCTGTTCGAGGACGCGGGAACGGCGCTCTTCAACGATCAAGAGGTGAAACAGCTGCGCGAGTATTTCCTCAAGGGAGGTTTCGCGTTCGTCTCGGACTATTGGGGGCCGCTCGCGAAAGAGCAGTTCGACGACCAGATCGGCCGTGTGCTGCCGCACGACAAGTATCCGATCATCGATCTGCCGATGGAGCATCCCATCTGGCACACGCAGTTCGAGTTAAAGCATCTGCCGCAAATGTCCTCGATCCAGTCGTGGCGTCGCACCGGCGGAGGCGTCACCGAACGCGGGCTGCCGCCGGGTAATCAGAGCGCACGCGCGGTCGTCGATCAAAAGGGGCACATCATGGTCGTGATGGTTCACGACGACGACATTCCGGACGGCTGGGAGCGCGAAGGGGAAGAGCGCGAGTATTTTCTCCACTTTTCACCAGACGCCTATTCGGTTGGCATCGACGTTCTGCTCTATGCATTGACACACTGATCGCGGACCTGAAAGGTCCGCGCCGCATGACACATCCACCTGAAAGGTCCGCGCCGCAGGTCAAGGTCCGGGCCGCACGATCAACGACCGGTGTATTATCCGCGAATGAAAATTCACATCCTTATTCTGGCGACTGCGGCCGTGTTGACTGCGTCGATTGCGCTCGCCGGACAGCAGGTCACGAAGAAGGACATTCCCGGCATCTCGACCTTCGCGCAGGTGGAAACGACCATCGCGTGCGGCGGCGCGACCAAACCCGAAGCCATTCGCGAGATCGCCAAGATGGGTTTCAAATCCGTCGTCAATCTGCGGCTGGCCAGCGAGCAGGGTGCGATGGTGGACGAGGAAGGCGCGGCCGTGAAAGCCGCGGGGATGAAATACGTGCACCTGCCGTTCGATCCGCAGAACCCGGACACGCACCTGATCGACAACTTCATCGCGGCGGTAACCGCCCCGGCGAATCAACCAGCCTACGTGCACTGCGCCGCCGGCGGCAGGGCGGCGTCACTGTGGATGGTGAAGCGGGTGCTGGCGGATGGATGGGACGAGCAGCGCGCGCTCACCGAGGCCAACGCGCTCGGGCTCAACGATCGCTTCCGGCCGTTTGCGCTGAATTACATCCACACGCACCAGAAATGAGAAGGGCCGGCTAAAGCGGGCCCCTACGTGCGACTCGGGGGCCGGCTGAAACCGGCCCCCGGCCCCTACGCACGCCTACGCGAAATACGCGTGCTGCCGGCTCCCTGCCGGTCCCGTTCTATTTCGTCGCGTTCTGATGGTGGTCCGGTGTCACAAACGGGATCACCATCCCGTACGGCAGATACGCGAGACGATCGTGATCGACCAAGCCGTACATGCCGGATTCCGGAATCCTGAATTCGACCATCGCGCCGCTGCCCGCCGCGATTCCGTACGTCTGAACATCGCGTGTCACCGACGCGCCGTCGGTGACGGTGTCGAGGATCGTCCCCATGACGTGGATGGCGGACATTCCCGGTCCGACGTTGACGACGTATGCGCGCACCAGGTCGCCGGGCTCGACGGTCAGCGGCTCGTGCGACAGCCGGCCATTGAACATCATGATCGAGGGTTCATTCTTTCTGGCGAGCTCCGGATCGGTGCCGGGGATCTCCCCTGAATCGTCTCGTTCGCCGAAAACCGCGCTCTCGACGACGACCAGTTCGCGCGCGCGGCGGAGCAGCCGGGTTCGCGGATAGACGATCATCGCGCCGGTCAGACCGCTCTTGATGTGCAGATCCGTCGAAGGGCCGACGGCACAGTGATACATGAAGACTCCAACCGTATCGACCGTCTTCCGGATGCGCATCGACTTGCCGGGTTCGACCGGGCCGAACTGCATCGTGTCGGCCCGGAACGCATGCGAATCGAGGCCGTGAAAGGCCTCCGCGTGATTCGTCATGGTGATGGTGACCGTGTCGCCCTCGCACGCTTCGATCACCGGTCCAGGCAGCTCACCGTTGTAGGTCCAGGCGGCGAATCGGATGCCCATTCCAAGGTTCACGGTTGTTTCGTGTGCCTCGAGCGTGAACGTCTTCTCGCGCTCGCCGCTGCAGGTCGCGACTTGCCCGTGCAGCCGCGGCAGGCCGGGCGCCTTGAAGGCGCCTCCCATGGAGTCTTCCGTTGCGCCCGACACCCCCGTGCATCCGGTGGCGATTACTGTGGCCGCGGCGACGAGGAGCAGGCTATGGCTGTGCATGGCGCCCGCAGTGCAGGTTTCGATCCGCTCGAATGGCGTCGATTTGTTCGGGTCCGATCCGGCACGCGCGGAAGAATCCGCGGTGCTCAGGACTTTTTCACCAGGCTGCCAACGAGCCCGGCACACGCGAGCGTCCAGGCCGCGAGCGCGACGTACAAGAACACGCGGGGGACGACGAGCAGCGCCGGTTCACCGATCATCATGGCAACCCGAAACGTGCACACGGTGTACATCCCGAGCGGAAAGACTGCGCCCCAGTACAGCGGGTCGTAGCGCAGTGGAAAACGACGATACAGGTGCCGCCAGATGCCCAGAATGACGAGCATCGGAATCCACCATGTTGCGGTCGCCCAGAAGAGCAGCGTCAGACCCTTGATGAACGGAAGGAGATCCCCGAGCAGCGGTGAGAGCGGCGCGGCCGCCGCGAGGAGCGTCCCGGCAAGTGTCGAGATCGCGACGGCGCCCATGTTGATCCAGTACGGCGGCGCGAGATCCGAGGGGCTCATCGGGAAGAAGGTGTAGCGGTAGAAGATCAACGAGATGATCCAGATGTAAAGCATCCCGCCACCGAGCCACATCACCAGGCAGAAGAACAACGCGAGCGGCGAACGCACGACTGACGCGCTGGCAAGCTGCACACCGAGCACCGCCACGGATTGGGCGGCCACGACCGGCAGCAGCCATCCGCCGTTGATGCCGTCCGCCAGCGACGGCTTCTGGGCGCCTATGGTCAGCGCGGTGAATACGGCATAGGTGACGAGCGCCCACAACGCGATTCCGGCCACCCAGCAGACACCGGCCGCGCGAGAGGCTCCCAGCACGAGAAGGAACTGACTGCCGAGTACACAGGTCGCAGCCACCGTTGTGAAGAAACCAACGGCTCGGCCGTGGTGCGTGAGGTCCTCCAGCACGCGCGAGCGGTGACGCACGGCGCGAACAATGGTCAGCGTCCACAGCGTGACGTAGAACACCAGGTTGACACCGAGAAGTGCCACCGCGATCGACGGCAGGCCGAGGAGCTGACAGGCGATCGACACGATGCCGGTGGCCATCACCATCGCGAACGATGCGGGAGGCATCGACGCGAGCCGCTCGGCAACGGCCGTCATCGCCGCTCGCGGTCGAGGAAATAGAGGTAGCGCAGCAAACCGGCGTTCAGCAGAAAGCAGCCGGCGCTTGTCACTGCCGCCGGCCAGACGACCCGTTCGTCTCCCCCGAGATACGCGTTCATCGTCGCCGTCAGGAGCCACAGCTGCAGCACGGTCAGCATGATGACGAACGCCAGCATCCCGGAGAGGATCGTCGTGCGTTGCCCGCGCGTGAACGGACGGCGGTTGGTGCCGTCGACGCTCATGCCGTTGTTGCCTCCACGCCCGTTGCATAGATCTGTTCACCGCGCACGTCGAGACGGATTCGCGCCAATGGTCGACGCGGAGGACCGGCAACGGGACGTCCGCTGAGCAGGTCGAAGTAGCCGTCGTGGCACGGACACGCGATCAGACCTTCGCTGGCGCGCGGCCGCACGGCGCATGACAGGTGAGTGCATTTCTGCGAGTACGCCACGAACGTTTCCGCGGCCGGTCGCACGAGCAGGCAATCGTCCGATGGTCCCGGATAACTGAACACGATGGCGCCGCCGACCGGCACATCGCCCACGGATGCGACCCGCGTGAGGGGCAGGTCGCCCCGTCGCCGCCTCCACCAGTTCTGGCCTGCAATCCAGAACTGACCAATCGTCAGCGACAGGCTGACCAGCACCATGAACTTCATGAAGTCACGGCGCTCGACGTAGTGGTCCTGCGGCCAGTCGATTGGAAATTCCGTCCGCCACGCCGGCTGCTCGTCCATCGGTCGCCCGTCGGGTGCGAGCGTGATCTCTTCGGAATCCCGCAATCGGCGATAGAGCGTGGCGGGCGCGGTGCCGGTCAGACCTTCCCGACCGGGCGAGTCGATGCGCACATCAAGCGGGGCGCGCGGATCTTCGGTCTCCATGGCCCTCCTAAATCGTCACCTCGGCAAACGGATCGTCGACGACGGTCGCCGTGGGAACCGTTCTCAGCACCAGCGATCGTTGGTGCGGCTGTTCATCCATGGCGGAGGTGACATCGACCAGCGGGGCGCGTGACGCGACCGCGGCCGGGACCATCATGAACACCCGCGTCGACACGACCTGCGCGCCGAATTGAAACCGGTTGACCGGCATCGACAACGGTCGCAGCTGCTCGATCTGCTCGCGTGTGCCGAAGAAGAGCGCCTGGCTCGGACAAACCGTCGCACACATCGGCTTCTTGCCGACGCTCGAACGGTCGTAGCACATGTCGCACTTCATCATGATCTGACGGTCGTCGTACAGCTCCGGCACGCCGAACGGACACGCCACCACGCAGTTGCCACATGCAATGCAGCGCGACTTTCGCGCTGACTGGACCACGCCGTCGCCCGTACGTTTGATGGCGTCGGCCGGACACACCTCGGCGCACGTGGGCTGCTCGCAGTGCATGCACACCACCGGCACCGTCTGCGTGCTGCGAGCGCGTTCGACAAACTCCAGATGAATCATCGACTCGCCGCGATGGGTGTCGCATTCGGTGCACGCCTGCACACAGGCCTGGCAGCCAATGCAGCGGTTCGGGTCGATGAAGAAATGCAGGTACTCCGGCTTGGACATCGGCGTCTATTGCTGCGGCTCGAGAACCGAGGCGTACGCGGGTGCGGCCGCTGCCTTGCGGACGCGGCAGCCGCAGACCTTGTACTGCGGAATCTTGCTGATCGGATCCTGCGCGGCAACGGTCAACCGGTTTGCGCTCTTCTCGCCGGGCCAGTGATACGGAATGAAAACGGTGTCAGGCCGGATCGTGGTGACGACCATTGCGCGAAGTGTGATCGCGCCGCGCCGCGTTTCCGCGATCGTCCAGTCGCCATCCGCGATGCCAAGCTTCCCGGCAAGCCGTGGGTGCATCTCGATCCGCGGCTCCGGATACTGCTGCACCAGCGGGCCGATGCGTCGTGTCTGCGTTCCTGACAGAAACTGGCTGACCACGCGTCCCGTGGTCAGGAACAGCGGGTATTCCTCGCTGGCATCGTCAACAGGCGGCCGGTATTCGGCGACATTGAACCGTGCCTTGCCATCCGGGAAATAAAACGGTCCACTGCCTCTGGCGACGGGGTTATAGCTGCCGCGCTCGAACAGCCGCGGCGTACCCGCGTGATCTACGGGGCTGCCCGTCTCGGGGTCCTCGCTATAGCAAGGCCAGAACACTCCCATCTGCCGCTCGATCTTTTCGTAGGTGATGCCGGAGTAGTCGGCCACACCGCCTTTGCTGGCGACACGCAGCTCGTCGAAGATCTCGCGCGGACTGTCGAACGTAAAGCCGTGCGGCCGGCCGAGTGCTCGAGCGAGATCCTGGATGATCCGCCAGTCCTGCCGCGCTTCGCCTGGTGGGTCCACTGCCTTGTTGACTTTAATGACGCGGCACTCGACCTGCGTCACGGTGCCTTCGTCCTCTTCGTGCAGGCTGCCGGGCAGGACGATATCGGCATGCCGGGCGGTGTCGTTGAGGAAGAAATCGATGGCTGCGAAGAACTCCAGCTTCTCGAGACAGCGCGTGACGAACGCGTTGTCGGGGAGCGAGACTTTCGGATTGAAGCAAATGGAGATGAGCGCCTTGATCTCGCCGCGGTCGATCTTGCGGAACAGCTCATAGGCGTCCACGCCTGGACCCGGCAGGTCCTCTTCCTTGATGCCCCAGACACCGGCGATGTACCTGCGGTGCTCGGGATTGCTGATGTCGCGCCAGCCGGGAAGCTGGTCGCATTTCTGTCCGTGTTCGCGCCCACCCTGACCGTTGGCCTGGCCGACAATCGTGCCGTAGCCGCTCTTTGGTTTACCAATCCGTCCGCTCGCGAGCACCAGGTTGATCGTGCCAAGCGCGTTCTGGACGCCGTTGGAGTGGTGCTCGATACCGCGCGCGTGAAACAGGAAGCTGCTCCTCGCCGTGCCCCACCATTCGGCAGCCTGCCTGATGGATTGCTCGGGCACGCCGGTCACGTCGGCGGTTCGCGCCGGCGTCCATTGCTCGCAGTACTGCGCGACCTGATCGAAGCCGACTGTATGCGCATCGATGAACTCGCGATCGATCCAGCCGTGCTCGATCATCAACTGGAGTACGCCGGCAAACAGCGCCGCATCGCGTCCGGGTCTGACCGGCAGGTACAGGTCGCAGGTACGCGCGACAGGCGTGATCCGCGGATCCTGCACGATGATTCTTGCGCCCTGTTCCCGCGCCTGCCAGAGGTAATTCGTCGTAATGGGCGAGCATTCGGCGACGTTCGAGCCAGCCACCCAGATCACCTCTGTGCCGACCATGTCGGACCACGGGTTGGTGGTGCGATCGATCCCGAATGCCTTCTTGTTGGCCGCGCCCGCGCTGACCATGCACAGTCGCCCGTTGTAGTCGATGAACGGCGTCTTCAGGCACACGCGTGCGAACTTGCCGAGCAGATACGTCTTCTCGGTCGTCAGGCTCGCGCCGCCCAGCAGCGCCACGGATTGCGGCCCGAACGCACGTTGCATGCGATCGATCTCTTGCGCGGTTCGCGCGATCGCTTCTGCGTACGGCATGGGGGCGAAGCCGGCAGGAGACGCTGGGTCGCGCCGGAATGCGGTCAGGAGCCGGTCGGGATGAGATCCCTGCAGATACCGTTTCACTCCTTTTGGACAGAGCATCCCGCGGTTGAAGGGAAACTCCTCCCACGGCTCGAACCCGATGACCTGGTTGTCCTTGACCTTCAGCTGTATGCCGCACTGCTGACCGCAGAAACAGCAATGCGTCTTGACGAGCCGATCGGGTTCCACGCTGGTCGAGAGACGGACGCCCATCATCGCCGACAGGTGCGGACCGAATGCGTGCGTGATCTTCAGCTCTTCGACCGGAATCGCAGCCATGCCGTCAATCGCTCGCGCGCCATAACGAGGCCTGTGCGAGACCGACGAGGGCGCGGCGGCATCGCGGACAAATCTGCTGATAATGATCGACTGTTCCCGTGCCGCTCATCTCGTATGAGAAACCGAGGTCGCGTTCGACGGCCGTGAGGTCCCGCACCATCGACGCAGGCGCGTAGGGTGCGCCGCAGCGGCCGCATGTCGCCTGCTCGCCGCGAATGCCCGCGTCCTTATAGAAGCTGACGCCGAGCTGCGCGGGCCGCTGAAACACGTGAAAGAGTTTGCCGAACGGCAGGTACAAGAGCGTGATGATGACGGTCGCCGCGTGGAGGATGGCGAGGAAATCGTACGCGTACCCTCTCATCCAGGTGTAGCTGGCTGTCAGCATCAGCCCTGTAACGCTGATCGCAAACAGCAGCGCGAGCGGGAGGATGTCCTGCTCGAATTGCTGTACCGACACCGCCCCATGATCGATCATGCGACGCCGGAACGCGATCATCACGCCGGCGATGACCAGCAGCGACGCCCAGACGAGTCCGTGGAACACGACAAATGCCGTCCACGATTCCACCGGGAAGTCATACACCGCATAGCCGAACACGAAGGCGCGGTACTGATCGAGATGGCCGGGAACGGTCGCGAAGTGAATCCATCCCCAGACGAGGGGAAACGTGATGGCCGCGGCGATTAAGCAGCCCCACATGATGAGCCAATGGGCGAGGCCGCGCAGATGTCCTCGCCGGAAGATGAACCGATTGGCTGCGAACTGCAGCACGACTCGACGCACCAGCTCGACCGCATTGCGGCCGACGAACCGGCCGGTGAAAAACACCTGCCATCCCCGGCGCCAGTACAGACGCGTCGGCGGACGCTGCAGCCACATCGCATATCGATAGGTGATGCCGAAAGCCGCAAACAGCGTTGCGAAGGTGTAGCCGACGAGCGCTGCGTCGAAATGATCCAGGTTGCGCGAGCCGACGACGATGAGCGCGGCGAGCAGGGCAGCGGCGATCACCCCGGAAGCCGTCGCCTTGACATGTTCACGCCGGACGAGCGCCATCATCGATGCGGGTCACACTAGCGGGAACGGGTCAGCGGATGCAACCCCGGCCTTAGGGATTACGGAGCATGAGCAACAACATCTGTGCACGTTCGGGCGCTTCGACGGCGTGCGCAACGCCGCCCGGCATCCGGACGATCGTTCCTGGCGTTGCGTGCACCCGTGTGCCTCCGATGGTGAGATCCACAGCTCCTGTCAGGACCATCACCAACGCATCGAACTGAGTGGTGTGTTCCGACAGTTCCTGTCCGGCATCGAATGCGAAGAGCGTCAGGTTGCCGCCCGGGGTGCGGGCGAGCACGCGGCTGGCGATGCCGCCGGCGGTCGGCGTGATGAGGGACTGAATCGGGAGCGCCTCCGCCGGCGGGAGTGGTGTGGGCGTTGACATTATTTTCTAGAGGTGTCGCGGAAAGAGCGCCATCATCCGCGTCACCGCCTTGTTCACTTCCTTTCTCAACAGCTCCTGGTTGTCGATCATGCCGTCGATGCTGTCCTGCGCCCACCCGCGCCAAACCACGCGGTTGGTGTGGGTATCGACGACGTCGAGCACGATGGTGCCTTGCTCGTACTCGATGAAGCGCGGTTCACAGTTGTCGTAGCAGTAGCCGTAGCGGTTATCGACGCCGTTGATGTCGAACGTCTTGCTGATGTTCGCGTGATAGTGCACGAGGAGATCGGGCGTTCCCGACGCCGTTCGTACGTAGTGCCGGGCCTCGAGTGCTGTGCCAACCGCGCCTTCGAGGTAGTCCTTGAAGAACGGGTTGTTATCGAGTCGTGGGTCTCCCGTCGGCAGCGCGTCGGCCGGACCGAAATCCCAGGTCCGGAATTGGGCGAAATCGACGCCCCGTTCGATGTGGGAGCTGACGTTCATGCTCGCGCATCCTGGCAGCGCGAGGAGTGCAACGAAGGCTGCGGTCACCAAGACCAACCGTTCAGGGCGTCGCATCGGTAGAGTCCTCCGGGCTCGCTCGGACGTGCTGCGAATCCGGTGCCGTGCTTCAGCGGCGGTCTCCGCCAGCGAACCCGCAGCGGCGCGCTGGCGCTCGGGGAAAAACCATCAGCGTCCGCGGATTTCTCCCCGTGCGCTCACCGCCGGTGAGGACCGGATGCGCCGATTCCACATGGAAACACCGCGAAATCACCCTGCGCACCAGATGGCATCAGACGTGCCTTGCC
>Ga0310810_10003157_pt1 | contig 17887 bp, 18 predicted proteins | sample NCmetagenome_FD_207641 | JGI IMG/M metagenome (GOLD analysis project Ga0310810, IMG submission 207641) | Soil microbial communities from experimental microcosm in Duke University, North Carolina, United States - NC | ecosystem: Engineered > Artificial ecosystem > Soil microcosm > Unclassified ...
GGTGCGTATCTGGCCGCTTGCCGGCGGCAGTGCCGCCGTTCATACGTTGCCGACCCCGCTCAATGCCGCCGCCGTCGCACCCGACGGCGAAATCGCGACGGCAGGCGCGAACGGCAAGGTCTACTTCCTGTCATCCGCCGGCGAGACGCTCGGCGAAGTTGAAGCCTCGCCCAATCCCGTCATCGCCCTTGCCATTTCGCCCGACGGCAATCTTGTGGCGGCCGCCGGCATTCGCGGCTCTGTCGCGGTCATCGATCGAAAGACGCGCAAGCTTGCGCACACGCTTGTCGGCCCCGGCCTGCCGGTTTGGTCGGTGGCGTTTTTCCCTGACAGCCGCACTTTGCTCACCGGCGGCGCCGACCGGATGATCCGCCGCTGGGACGCGTCGAACGGCGAACCGATCGGGGCGGCGGTGGTCGGCACGCCGGACGACCCACTTGCTGCCTATGCCGGCGACCATGGCGCCGAGATCTTCCGCGCCTGTATTGCCTGCCACACATTATCTTCCGATGAAGGCAACAAGGCCGGCCCCACTTTGTCCGGAATATTCGGGCGCCGCATCGCGACACTGCCCGGCTATAATTTCTCGCCGGCGCTGAAAAAGCTCGACATCGTGTGGACGCCGGAGACCGTGTCGAAGCTGTTCGAGGTCGGGCCGGCGAGCTACACGCCGGGCACCAAGATGCCGGAACAGACGATCGGATCGGCGGAAGACCGCAAGGCGCTGGTGGATTTTCTGGCGAAGGCCACGACGAAAAAGTAGCTAGCCTTCGCCCTTTTCCTCGCGCTCGCGGAAATAATCTTCGGTGGTGCGCACGGGCGCACGCCGCGGCGCGCCGAACGGGTCGAACTGTTCCTCCGCCATTGCTTCGACACGGCAATTGTCGCACATGCGGATGACGTCGAGCCGCTTCTTCGAGTCCTTATACATCCAGTGCTTGCCTTCGAGCTTGGCAACGACGCGCTCGACCGAGCTTTTCACGCCGAAGGGCTTGCCGCAGCGAATGCACTCGGCGGGATCTTCCTGCTTGATGACACGGCTCACGGCGGTGGCGGCGCGGAAATCGATCTGCGGCTTCAGGCTGATCACCTTTTCCGGGCATGTTGCCTTGCACAGTCCGCACTGGACGCAGGCGTCCTCGGCAAAGCGCAGCATCGGCCGTTCAGGGTCGTCCGAAAGCGCACCGGTCGGGCATGCCGACACGCAGGAGAGGCACAGCGTGCAGCCCTCCACATTCACCTCGACGGTGCCAAACGGCGCGCCGGCAGGCAGCGGTACGATGTCGACGGGTGTAGGCGCGGCCGCATGCAGTTCGCGCAATGCGAGTCGCATCACTTCGCGTTTGCGGCCAGTTGCCGCAAAAGACGCGGGTTTCGCTGTCGCCGGAAGAGAAGGGATCGCCCGCAAGGCGTCGCCCAGCGCATCGGGATCGTCGGTCTCAATAGTTGCGGCGCGCGCACCATTGAACCCGAGGCCGGCGAGAATCGGTTCGGCCAATGCGATCGTTTTTTGCAGGCCGGCAATATCATGGCGCGGCTTGGCGCGGACCAGCATTCGCACCGCGTTTGCGCCGTAAGCAATGGCGCCCGCGATGGACTCCAGTCCGACCTGCGTGACCTCGTTGACCTCGACGGGCAGCACATTCGCCGGCAGTCCGTCGCCATGTCGCGCAAGTGCGTCAACCAACGTGCCGCCGTGGTCAGCGTCATGAAACATGACGATGGGCTGCGCCCCGCCAGTCTCGCGATAGGCTGCCAGCATAGTTCGCAATTTCGCCAGGAGCGCGTCCGATGGCGGCAGCGCATAGGCAGCAGCGCCCGTCGGGCAGGCGGCGGCGCATTGCCCGCATCCCGCGCAGATACGAGGGTCAATCGCGACGTGATCGCCGGCGGGTGCAATGGCGCCGGCCGGACAGAGATCGAGACAGCGCCGGCAGCCGACGATCTTCGAGCGCGAATGCGCGCACAACTCTTCCGTGAAATTGATATAGCGCGGCTTGTCGAACGTCCCGGTCAGGTCACGCGCTTTGAGCACTGTTCGTAGAACGGCGGCCGGATCGCCGGGATCCGCGCGCAAATAACCGTCGCGCAGGTCGGGAGCAGGGAATAATGACGGGCCGCCGGAGAGGTCGATGAGGATATCGCATCGCGACACCGCGCCGTTTTTCGCGGCGCCGAATGCAAAAGCGCCGCGCGAGGACGGCACAGGCACGGCATAGTCATCCACAGTCACTTCGAATGCACCGAGATGGCCTTTCGCGGCGCGGATGATGCCCCTCACCACAGGAAATTGGGTCACCCGTCGCGGCGTGAGTTCGGAACCGGTCTTGATCAGCACGGTCACGTCGAGGTGCTCCTTGAGCAGCTCGGCTGCCTCGATGACGCGTTCGTCTTTGCCATAAAGAAGCGTCACGCCGTCGCTCGACAGCGGCACAAACGAAACCTCCGGCGCGGGCGAGGCAGTTGCCGCAATCAAGGCCGCCATTTTCGGTCCCGCCTTTGCTGCGTCTTTGGCCCATCCGCCGGTTTCACGAATATTGACGAATGTCGGAGCGTTCGCGCCGCTCTCTTCGGCGATTTCGCTGAACAGCGGGGCTTCCTGGGTGCAGGCGATGACGGTCGGCTCGCCGCCGGCTGCCGCTTTGCGAACGCGATCGAGCTCCGCGCGGCAGAATTGCCGGCCTTCAATGACGACGGAATCGCGGCAGGCGCGGCGCACCTTTTCGCCGTCGAGCGGCATGGTGTCTTCGCACGAGCAGATCAGGATATTTCGCGGCCGTTCGGCCATCGGGCTCGTTAACCTTTTCACTTGCCCCGCCGATCGAAGGCAGTTCTGCCTTCACAATTCCCGGTGGCTGCGGGTCTGGCCTCGGGACCTTCCGACGTTATAATTATAGGTATTCTAAAGTGAAAGGTAGAGTGACGAATAATGCCGCTTGAGACGGCCAGTCCGCATACGCGCCTCGCGCCGGAACTGGTGTTGCCGCCGCCATTCACCGCCATACGCCTGCGCGAAGTCGGCGACGCTTTTGCCCACGCTGTGGCGGTTGCTCCGGAAAAAGGCGCCGGCACGCTGATCTATGTCGGACGCTTCGATCTTGCCGAGTTTGCCGTGGTCCTCGAGCCCGACGAACCGCTGCTGAAGGCGCGCCGGACATTCTATGCCGGCATGGCAGCGCTCGCCGACGCGCTCGCCGCGCACGCGCAGCCCGAGACCTCGATCGTGATCGATTGGCCGGATTCGATCTTCGTCAATGGCGGGCTTGTCGGTGGCGGCCGGCTCGCCTGGCCGGAAAACACGCGCGAAATCGACACGCCGCCATGGCTCGTCTTTGCCGGCATGATCCGGACGGTATCGATGACCGGCACCGAACCTGGTTTGAATCCGCTCGTCACCGCCCTGGAGGAAGAAGGCTTCACCGACTTGATGTCGAGTCATATTGTCGAAAGCTTCGCGCGCCATTTCATGGTTGCGATCGATGCTTGGCAGGAAACTGGATTTGGTGTTGTCGCGAAAAACTATATCGAGCGATTGCCGCGCGAGCAGGGCATACGGCGCGACATCGACGACAACGGCGATCTGCTGATCCGCCGCATGGGCAAGGCGGAAGTCACACGCAAGAAATTCCTGCCGAAGCTCGCCGAGCCGGGCTGGTTTGATTCGCAGGCGAGAGGCCCGCGCGCGTGAAGCTCCTGCGCACCATACGGCTCGACCCGTCCGATACCTTTGTGTTCGAGCAGGCGGCCGAGCCGGGCGAATGGGCAGTGTCCGGCGCGTTCGCGTTCTGGAACAGCGATCCCGCAACGCTCGAAGGCAAGGCGCGTACGGCTTTCCGCAGTGGCTTTCTCGGCCTGTCGACGCTCGGATGGTCGACACTCGTGCAAATCGTCGATGCAACCGAGAGCGACCGGCTGACGGCGGTCGACAGGCTGGCCGAGCAGTTGATGGCAAGGTTCGGCGCGCCAACCAGGGATGCCGCAATCGCGGCGGCAGAAGAAGAGATTACTTTCGCTGAATCGCTCTGCAATCAACCGTCCGATACGCTGATCGCGGTGCATCGCACCTTTGAAGACGGCAATGTGCGGGAATCGTTTCGTACGTTGCGTCCGCGTAGTGGGGCAAAGCCCGTGCGAGCGTTTTCGTTCCTTGAGGTCGATGGCGAGGACGAGCAGCCTGCCGAGGACGTCAATCTGATTGCGATGGTGGATCGGGAGCGCAAATGAAGGACTTCTGGATTTCCAGCGGCCACCATTTGCTCGACCGCGGCACGGATGGTGGCCTCCACGTCACCGACGAATTTCTCAAGTTGTACCTGGCGCGCCCGGAGCTGATTCCGCCGGCGGAAGCCTGTGCGGTCGAGCGTACGTTGCATGCTGCCCTGCTGGCCGACCCGCGTATGCCGGTGTCGGCAGCCGACATCGATGCGATCGCCGATGCGGACGCGCGTGAAAACTGGAAGCTGATGGTCGCGTTTCGCGACCGCCTGCTGCGTCACAAGACTCTTGAGGCAGCGTTCAGGGAATTGGTGCGTAGCGGCTTTGGCGATGTTCCTCCGCTTTTTATCAGCCAGCTTGTGCACGTGATCCTGCGCAACGCGCTCGACGGGACCGAGGACGCCTGGGTGCTGCGCGCCGCAGAGCTTTTCTTCCGCACGCAGCGTGTCACCTTGCACGAGGGATCTTTGATCGTGGCGGACGAAGAAACCATCGGCGGCGTCAATACCACGCCGGTCACGCCCCTGGTTTCCATGCTTGGAATTTCCGCCGAGTCCGAAATCGACGTCATCAACAAAGAGAATGCGGGCAGCTACTGGGATCGAAGCGACCAGTTCGACATGGCGCTCGATCTGACGGCAGGGCGTGAGGGGCTCGATGCGCTGGCACTGGCGATGCAGCGCTGGATCGCCCATTTGCTCGGTATCAATGTCAGTATTGAAGCGACGCCCGAGCTGCAGAATGTCGATCTTACCTGGTATGTCGGCCTCGATGCCGACGCCACTATGATCGGTGATATGCTCTGGCACGGCGAAGAGATCGACGAAGCGACCATGGGGCGTGTGGTCGGTCTGTTCCGCCTGACATTCCTCGATCCATCGTTGATGGTCGAGAAGGTCAGGGGCGATCCGGTCTATCTGATCTTGGCGATGACGGGCGACAAGACGATCCGCATGAAGCCGCAAAATCTGCTGACCGGGTTGCCGGTTCAGCATCTGGAGGCGGTTAGTTGAGCAGCATACCTCCGCTCGCGAGTTACGAGGTTGGCGTCGTCGTGGAGCGCAGCAAGGGCGCGAGCCGATGGGTTGATTTTCACTGGCGTCCCGTCGGCGTGCTCATCGGCGTGCCTGAAACGCGACCCTGGACGAAACTAACCGATGACGGCGAGCGCGCGACCTTTTACGCCGGTTCGGCACCCGTGGAATTGTACCGCACGGAAACCGCGCACTATCGCGACAACTTGCAGATGGATCCGCCGCAATTATGGGTCGTCTTGCGTCCGGTCGAGCGCGATCCTCCCTATGAGCTTGCCATCGTTACTGCGGATCCTGCCGAAGGCGAGGGGATGACGGAAGCCGGCGAACAAATTGTCGAGTCGTTACCGATGCCGGAACAATTGCAGGATGCTATTGCGGCTTTCGTGACGGAGCACCATGTCGAGCGCACATTTGTGAAGCGCAAGCGTGACCGCGCAAATCCCGATGTCCTTGCGCGGCGCGGCCCGCCGAGACGGGAGGATCGCAAGTGAATGATCCTGACAACTTCCTCAGCCGCTGGTCGCGCCGCAAGCGGGACGCCGGCGAAGGCAAAGAGAAGAATGAAACAGGCAAAGCGGTTGCGGCACCCGCTTCCGAAAACCAGCAGGGCGAACCCGCCTCACCGGCTGCGGCGCCGAATCCGGAATTCGACGTGGAGAACTTGCCACCGATCGAAACGATCAGTGCGGAAACCGACATAACGGCGTTCATGCGTACCGGCGTCCCCGAGACGCTGAAGCGTGCGGCGCTTCGTCGCGCCTGGGCGTCCGACCCGATTATCCGCGACTTTGTTGGGCTGAACGAGAACTTTTGGGAGGCAGCCGGGCCTGATGGGATTCCTGGCTTCGGGGACCTCGACCCCAATTTCGACGTCCGGCGCATGGTCTCCGAGCTTTTCGGTGAAACTCCGCGCCAGGACACTCAACCTGAGCGTGAGGCCGATCGCTTGGCCGATTCCTCTGCGCCACCAACTGATAATTCGTCCGTAACCCCGGATTCGCCACAAGCGACGTTGGAGTCTGATGAGAATGTTCCGCAGCGCAATGAAAATGCTGCAGCGCAAATAAAGCCATCGGGATCCGTGCCGGAGAAAAAAATTTCACGGCGGCACGGCGGCGCGATCCCACAATAAATTCCAAAAGATTGAACGGCCCTTATAGCTTCAGGCTATTGACCCATCCTTTGGTGGGCCGATACGCTTTCATTGTCATAATTCGAAAGAAGAACGTCGGATGAGGGATCCGGGTCTCTCTGAAGCTATTCGCACCGCCGGCGGCGTGAGCGAGCTCGCGCGTCAGATCGGCATTTCACAACCCTCAGTTTCAAACTGGATACGGGTACCTGCCGAACGGGTGATCTCCGTCGAAGCGGCGACCGGCGTGGATCGTGCGGTACTGCGGCCGGATCTCTACAGCGGAAAAAAGATGGCCGGCGATATCGATGAAGTAGATGCAGCACGCGCGCAGGAATACGCGCTGCTCGCAGCGCTCCTGACCCGTGCTCCCGACGCAGACTTGCTTTGGCGAATTTCGCAGCTGCGCGCCGACGCCTCGCCGCTCGGACTCGCGCATGCGGCGCTCGCAGAAGCCGCCGAGCGAACCAACGCCGAGCAGGTCGGGCAGGAATATTTCGATCTGTTCATCGGCCTGGGCCGCGGCGAGTTGTTGCCGTACGGTTCATATTACCTGACTGGATTCCTGCACGAGCGTCCGCTCGCGCGTCTGCGCGAGGACCTCGCGAAGATCGGAATCGCGCGCGCCGAAGGCGTCGTCGAGCCCGAAGATCACGCCGGTATCCTGTGCGAGATCATGTCCGGACTTGCGAGCCGCCGGCTGCCGGCGCCGCCGGATTCCGACCGCCTCATCTTCGACAAGCACATGGCGCCGTGGATCACGCGATTCTTCATCGACCTGGAGAATGCGCAAGCGGCAGATTTCTATCGTCGGCTGGGATCGCTCGGCCGCATCTTTATGGACATCGAAACGGAAGCCTTTGAGCTGCCGGCCTAAAGTCCGGTACGGGATCAAAAACGATTGGACGAATTCAAGGAGGGAACGGCGATGAAAGAACGGGAAAAGGAAAAGTTGGGCCGTCGCGACTTCCTGCGCGCGATGGGCGCCGGCGCAGGTCTGGCAGTGACCGCAGCCGCGCCGCTTGCCACGGAGGCCGTGGCCGCCGAGTCCGACGCCGACAAAAAGAAGACGCGCTATCAGGCGAACTCGGCCGACGTGCAGAGCTACTACCGCACCAACCGTTATCCGAAGTGAGGGAGATGCAGCCGTGCTGATCAAGAGAACAGAACGTCAGACACGTCGCAGCGCTCTCGCAGCGACGGTCGGCAACCAGGCCGCCGGCGGTCTCGATCGCCGCAGCTTCCTGCGCAGGTCCGGGCTGGTGGCGACAGGTCTTGCCACCATCGGCGCATTGCCGCTCGCGACCGTGCAGAAGGCGGAAGCCGCAGGCCCCAATGTGGCCGGCGCGACCATCCGCAAGAGCATCTGCACGCACTGCTCCGTCGGCTGCACCGTCACCGCCGAAGTGTCGAACGGAGTCTGGGTCGGCCAGGAGCCGAGCTGGGATTCCCCGATCAATCGCGGCTCGCATTGCGCCAAGGGCGCGTCGGTGCGCGAGCTCGTCTCCGGCGAGCGCCGCCTCAAATATCCGATGAAGCTCACCGGCGGAAAGTGGCAACGTGTGTCCTGGGACGTCGCCGTCAATGAGATCGGCGACAAGCTCATGGCGATCCGCCAGAAGTCGGGCAGCGATTCCGTGTACTGGCTCGGTTCGGCCAAGATGACCGACGAAGGTTCATATCTGTTCCGTAAGATGGGTGCCTTCTGGGGCACCAACAACACGGACCACCAGGCGCGCATCTGCCATTCGACCACGGTCACCGGCGTGGCCAATACCTGGGGCTACGGCGCGATGACGAACAGCTATACCGACATCCGCAATACGAAGACGCAGGTCATCATGGGCGGCAACCCTGCCGAGGCGCACCCGGTGTCGCTCCAGCACCTGCTCGAAGGCGCCGAGATGAAGAAGGCGAACGTCGTGGTGATTGACCCGCGACTGACGCGCACGGCGGCGCATGCCACGGAGTATGTGCGAATCCGGCCGGGCACCGACATTCCGGTGCTGTACGGAATCATGTGGCACATCATCAAGAATGGCTGGGAGGACAAGGAGTTCATCCGGCAGCGCGTGTACGGCTTTGAAGACGCGCGCAAGGAAATGGAGAAATGGAATCCGGAAGAGGTCGAGCGCGTCACGGGCGTGCCTGGCGCGCAACTCGCGCGCGTCGCCAAGATGTTCGCGACCGAGAAGCCCTCGACCCTGATTTGGTGCATGGGCCAGACCCAGCACACCGTTGGCACCGCCAACGTGCGCGCAAGCTGCATGCTGCTTTTGCTCACCGGCAACGTCGGTGCTCCGGGCACCGGCGCCAATATCTTCCGCGGCCACGACAATGTGCAGGGCGCAACCGACGTCGGTCTCGATATCGTGACGCTGCCCTTCTATTACGGCCTCGCCGAAGGCGCCTGGAAACATTGGGCGCGCGTCTGGGAGGTCGATCACAACTACCTGGTCGGCCGTTTTGATGACAAGAAGATCATGGAGACGGCCGGCATTCCGCTCACGCGTTGGTTCGATGCCGCGATCCTGCCGAAGGACCAGGTCGCTCAGAAAGACAATGTGCGAGCCATGTTCGTTCAGGGTCACGCCAGCAACTCGATCACGCGTATCCCCGAGTCGATGAAGGGCTTGAAGGCGCTTGAGTTGCTGGTCGTCGCCGACCCGCACCCGACCACCTGGGCCTCGCTTGCGGTTCAGGCCGGGCGCAAGGAGGACATGTATCTCCTGCCCGTCGCCACCCAGTTCGAGTGCAAGGGTTCCCGTGTCGCATCCAATCGCGCGATGCAATGGGGCGAGCAGATCGTCAAACCGATCTTCGAATCGAAAGACGATCTCGAGGTCATGTATCTAATCGCGAAGAAATGCGGTTTCGCCGACCAGATGTTCAAGAATATCAAGGTCGAGAACAATCTGCCGGTGGCCGAGGACATCCTCCGCGAGATGAACCGTGGCAGCTGGTCGACCGGCTACTGCGGCCAGTCACCCGAGCGCATCAAGTCGCACATGGCGCATCAGGCCGACTTCGACATGCTCACCCAGCGGGCGACCACAGGCCCGAACAAGGGCGACTATTACGGCCTGCCTTGGCCATGCTGGGGTTCACCGGAAGTCCGGCACCCCGGCACGCCGTTGCTCTACAACACGAACCTCGCGGCGATGGACGGCGGCGGCGTGTTTCGTGCCCGCTTCGGCGTCGAACGCGAGGAAAAGCGGCCTGACGGCACCACGGTGAAGGTCAGTCTGCTTGCCGATGGCTCCGCATCGAAAGACTCGGAGATCAAGGACGGGTATCCCGAGTTCACGCTGGGCGTGCTGAAAAAGCTCGGCTGGGACAAGGATCTGACCGAAGCCGAAATGGCGGTGATCAACAAGGTTAATCCGACCACGCCGGATGCGGTTTCATGGTCGCTCGACCTCTCCGGTGGCATCCAGCGCGTTGCCCTGAAGCACGGCTGCATCCCGTACGGGAACGGCAAGGCCCGCATGAATGCTTTCGGTCTGCCGGATCCGATCCCGGTACACCGCGAGCCGATCTATACTCCGCGCGTTGATCTCGTTGAGAAATATCCGACCCTGCCCGACGCCAAGCAGTTCCGGCTGCCGAACATCGGCTTCTCGGTCCAGAAGGCGGCGGTGGAGAAGGGAATCGCCAAGCAATTCCCGCTTATCCTCTCATCCGGCCGGTTGGTCGAATACGAAGGTGGCGGTGAAGAGACGCGATCCAACAAGTGGCTCGCCGAACTGCAGCAGGACATGTTCATCGAGATCAATCCTGCCGATGCCGCCGAGCGCGGCATCAAGGACGGTGGCTTTGTCTGGGTCACCGGCCCGGAAAACAGCTCCAAGGCCAAGATGAAAGCGCTCGTTACCGAGCGCGTCGGCAAGGGCGTCGCCTGGATGCCGTTCCACTTCGGTGGGTGGTTTGCCGGCGAGGACCTGCGGGCCAACTATCCGCAGGGTACCGATCCGGTCGTGCTCGGCGAAAGCGCGAACACGATCACGACTTACGGCTACGACCCCGCGACCGGCATGCAGGAGCCGAAAGTCACCCTCTGTCAGATTCGAGCAGCGTAAGGAGCTACGACCATGGCGCGAATGAAATTCCTCTGCGACGCCGACCGCTGCATCGAGTGCAACGCCTGCGTCACCGCTTGCAAGAACGAACACGAAGTGCCTTGGGGCATCAACCGCCGGCGCGTCGTCACGCTTAATGACGGCAAGCCGGGTGAGCGATCGATCTCCATGGCCTGCATGCACTGCACCGACGCGCCCTGCGCGGCGGTTTGCCCGACGAACGTCTTCTATACGACTGCCGATGCCGTAGTGCTGCACAACAAAGATCTGTGTATCGGCTGTGGCTACTGCTTCTATGCTTGTCCGTTCGGTGCGCCGCAATATCCGAAGGTTGGCAACTTCGGCTCGCGCGGCAAGATGGACAAGTGCACGTTCTGTGCCGGTGGCCCTGAAGCCGACGGCAGCAAGGAAGAGTTCGAGAAGTACGGCGCTAACCGGCTGGCCGAAGGCAAGCTGCCGTTGTGCGCCGAAATGTGCTCGACAAAGTCGCTGCTCGCCGGCGATAGCGATGTCATTGCCCAGATCTACAAGGAACGTGTGTCGCGGCGCGGCTACGGCTCCGGCGCCTGGGGATGGCAGACCGCCTATCGCGAGTCTATTGCAACCTAATCAAATCTGGCGGTGCGGCCTTCACCGCACCGCCGGTCCGTCAGAAAAACACTTGAAGGCAGGAGGGAAACGCATGGCGAAGCTTGTTGCGCATATGCGCTTGATCGCCGGCGCTCTGGCGCTCGCATTCATTGTCGCGATATCGGCTCCCGTTTCGGCACAACAGCCGAGCATGGTCAATCCAACCGCCGATGCCGTGAAAGAGCAGCAGCTGTTGCAGCAGCTGAAGTCGATTCAAGGCCGCGGCACAATTCCGGACGTCAAATCCTACACGCTCGAACAGCCTGTGGGCCGTAACTGGCAGCACTTCCACAGCGTGACGCTGCGCTGGATCGGCGGCATCGCCATTGTCGGCATGCTGGCGGTCCTCGTCATTTTCTACCTGTCGCGTGGAATGGTGATGCTGAAGAGTGGACGTTCGGGACGTACGATCGTCCGCTTCAATACGTTCGAGCGCTTCGTCCACTGGATGACGGCGACCTGCTTCATCATTCTGGCGGTCACTGGCCTCAACGTCACGTTCGGCCGTCCGATCTTCGCGGCGACGGTCGGCTCGGAAGCATTCACGACTTGGTCCGAGTGGGCCAAGTACGCGCACAATTATCTGAGTTTCCCCTTCACTATCGGCGTGGTCCTGATCTTCCTGATGTGGATCGGCGGGAACATTCCGAACAAGGTGGATATTGAATGGCTCAGGCGCGGCGGCGGCATCATCGGCAACGATCATCCGCCGGCCTATCGCTTCAACGCGGGCCAGAAGGGGATTTACTGGATCGTCGTTCTGGGCGGCGCCGCGGTCGCGATCACGGGCTACGTGCTGATGTTCCCGTTCTACGGGACCACCATCGACACCATGCAATATGCCCAGATGATCCACGCCGTGGTGGCGGTGCTGTTCGTGGCGGCAATGCTGGCGCACATTTATATCGGCACCATCGGCATGGAAGGCGCATTCGAGGCCATGGGTGAAGGCACCGTCGACATCAACTGGGCCAAGGAACACCATAGCCTTTGGCTGGAAGACGAGATGGGCCGCAGCGCGAAGGGTGCGCGCACCCAACCGGCCGAATAAACCGCCAAAACCACGATCTATGACGCCCGGCTGCAAAGCCGGGCGTTTTGCTATAAGGGGCCCATGCGTATCATCGGTCTCGCCGGGTGGAGCGGCTCGGGCAAAACCACCCTGATCACCAAACTGATTCCGCGGTTCATGGCCCGCGGCATCAAGGTGTCAACGCTCAAGCACGCCCACCATGGCTTCGACCTCGACCAGCCGGGCAAGGATTCATTCTTCCATCGTGCCGCCGGTGCGACCGAGGTGATCATTTCCTCGGCAAAACGCTGGGCCATCCTGCATGAGCTGCGCGAAGAGCCCGAGTGGGACCTGCGCGGCCTGGTCGCGAAGATGTCGCCGGTCGACCTCGTGCTGGTCGAAGGATTCAAGCGCGATGCTTTTCCCAAACTGGAAATACACCGTGCCGCCAACGGCAAACCGCTCATTCATCCCGAAGACCCGCACATTGTCGCGATCGCGTCGGACATTGCTTTGCCGCAGGCTAAAGTGCCGGTGATCGATCTCAACGACATCGAGGCGATCGCCGACCTGTTGCTCAGGCGCGCAGTTGGCGTCGGCACGGCGGAGGCGACCGCTGCCGCCAGGAGCCGGTAATGGCGCAGCTCAGCGACGACTGCTTTGCATTCTCCGGGCCTCTGCTCCGGCTCGACGATATGGAGCGGCTCATCGGCGAGCGAATTTCCCCGGTCGTGGAAACCGAAAGAGTGCCGCTGCATGGCGCGCGCGGCCGTATCCTGTCGAGCGACGTGAAAGCCCCGGTCAACCTGCCGCCCTTCGACAACTCTGCCGTCGACGGTTACGCCGTGCGGCACGCCGATCTTCGGCCGGACGGCGATACCACGCTTGTGGTGGCTGGCCGTCTCATGGCCGGCGCACGCGAAAATCTGTCGCTGAAGCCGGGTGAGGCCGTTCGCATTTTCACCGGCGCAGCGATGCCGAAAGGCGCCGACACCGTCTTCATGCAGGAGGACGTGACGGTTGAGGATGGCCGCGTAACGTTTCCAAAAGGCCTGAAGCTCGGGGCCAATCGGAGGCTCGCGGGCGAGGACGTTCCTGCCGGAGTCACCGTTCTGTCCGCCGGCACTGTGCTGGAAGCGCAACATGTTGCGCTCGCGGCCGCGCTTGGATTGACCGTGCTTACGGTGCGGCGCCGGCTCAAGGTTGCGATTTTCTCCACCGGCGACGAAGTCGTCGAGCCGGGTGCGGCGCGCAGCTCTACGGCGGTTTTCGATTCCAATCGGATTCTGCTGATGGAGCTGCTGGAGCGGCTCGGCGCGGTCGTCACGGATCTCGGTATTCTTGCCGATGATCCGGACAGACTTTCAGTCAAGTTGCGCCAGGCGGGCAGCGGACATGATCTGATCATCACGACGGGCGGTGTTTCCACGGGCGAGGCGGACTATGTCCGCAAGGCGGTAGAAACCATCGGCAATCTCGTGTTCTGGCGCGTTGCCATCAAGCCTGGCCGGCCGGTTGCGCTTGGCGTGATCCCGTCCGGGGTTGGGCAGGGCGCGGCCTTTGTCGGCTTGCCAGGCAACCCCGTTGCGGTCTTCGTGACCTTCGTGCGCGTGGTCAGACCGCTGCTGCGGCGGCTGTCAGGCGCGCGGCCCGACAAGCTTGTGCCGCTGCCGGTGCGCGCCGCTTTCGCCTACAGGAAAAAGAAAGACCGGCGCGAATACGTACGGGTTGCGCTCAAGCGCGCCCCGGATGGCGAGATCGAGGCGATCAAGCACCCGCAGGATGGCGCGGGCATTCTCACGTCACTGACGGAGACGGACGGGTTGCTGGAATTTCCGGAAGACGTGACGGCAATCGAAGCCGGCGCCCGCGTCGGCTTCTTGTCCTACGCGGCGCTGATGGGATAGCGGACCGCTACGACACTACGTGTCGAGGCTCACTCCAGTCGGGCTGCTGAACGCCTTCTCGGCCGAATCGGGCACGCGGTTGAGCGCCACGACGCCGATGACCGCGATGACGATGGCCGCCACACAGGCCATGATGAATGCTTTCATGAACATCCTCCCAAACCCATCGAGTTCAACTATAGCAAATATGAACCCGCTATGCGCGGTCAAGAACGTCACGCGCCTGCTTGCTGCAACGCAATGCGCTCGGCGCGGGCCGCGTCTTCCGGTGTGTTGACGTTGAAGAACGGATCGACCGGCTGGTCCGGCCAGTCGGCGATGGCGACACCATGCCGCGCGGTCCATACCTCGATCTTGCGCATGTCGTCTTCGACGAGCGCCTTGCGCAGATCTTCGCGCAGCGCCAGTGGCCACAAGCCCACGACCGGATGACGCCACTCGCCCGAGCGCGCGCAGGCCAGCGGCACGCCCGCGCCCATCTTGCGCCGCGCCCGGTGCAGGCGCTCCACGAGGTCGTCGGGCAGGAACGGGCAATCGCCCGGCACGCTGACGATCCACTCGATACCGTTCTTCTGTTTGGCGAGCCAGTCGAGGCCAGCAAGAATCCCCGCAAGCGGCCCGGCAAAATCCGGCACGCTGTCCGCCACCACCGTCAATCCCGTATCGGCAAAACGTTTTGGATCGCCATTGGCATTGATGATGATGCCGGCGCATTGCGCCGACAATGTCGCCAATACACGATCGAGGATCGATACGCCGCCGATCTCGATGCGGGCCTTGTCGCCGCCGCCCATCCGGCGCGCCAGGCCACCTGCAAGCACCAGTCCAAAAGTCGGCGGGTGTTCAATCGTCATGCACGGCGGCCTTGCGCCGGTGCTTGGCGCTTTCTTCCTCGACGTAAGCGAGGTCCTGATCGAAAACGATCCGGTCTTCGCCGGCGAGTGCGACGAACCGCTTGCCGCGCGCGCGGCCGATCAACGTCAGGTTCGCCTTGCGCGCAAGCTCGACGCCCCAGGCGGTGAAGCCCGAGCGTGAAATCAGAATGGGAATGCCCATACGCACGGTCTTGATCACCATTTCCGACGTCAGCCGTCCGGTAGTGTAGAAAATTTTATCGGCAGGCGAGACTTTCTCCCGGAACATCCATCCCGCGATCTTGTCGACGGCGTTATGGCGCCCGACGTCTTCCATGTAGACCAGCGGCTCATCGCGCCGCGCGAGCACGCAGCCGTGAATGGCGCCGGCCTCGAGATAGAGCGACGGCGTGGTGTTGATCTTCTGCGTGAGCGAATAAAGCCACGAGGTGCGCAGCTCGGCCTTCGGAAGCGTGACGTTCTCGAGGGCTTCCATCAGGTCGCCGAAAACGGTGCCCTGTGCGCAGCCCGAAGTCTGGACCTTCTTTTTCAGCTTCTTCTCGTAGTTGGTCTTGCGCTTGGTGCGCACGACCACAACCGAAAGCTCTTCATCATAGTCGACGCCGGTGACCACATCGTTGGGCAACAGCATGTTCTGGTTGAGCAGGTACCCGATTGCCAAATATTCCGGGTAATCGCTGATCGTCATGGCGGTGACGATTTCCTGGCTGTTGAGAAAGATCGTCAGCGCGCGCTCGACGGTCACGGACGTCTCGATGCGTGCCCCGGTCTGGTCGACTCCGGTGACACGCTCGGTCAACCGCGGATCGAGCGGATTGGGCCGGATGATGTAGCTGTCGCCGTTTTTGCTCATGCGGTCACTATATCAGACATTTTGGCACAGCATGAAAACTGCCCATCATAAGTGGGCAGCGGTGCCTGTTTTGTCCATGCCTGCTTGCAATGAATTGGTGAAGATGGTTTCCAAGCCGCGCGCCGCAGACATAAACTGGCGGCCAACGAAAAAGCCACTCCGGGGAGATGCCTGCCATGCTTCGCGCCACCAAAGACATCATGTTGCCGACCACGATCACCGGCTCGCTGCCGCGGCCGAGCTGGTACACGCAGAATCTCGGCTCGCGCAGCTTCCTCGAGGCGATGGTGAACAATCAATTCCGTGAGCAATATGTAGATGCGGTTTCGCTGTATCTGCACGAGCAGGAAATTGCCGGCCTCGATATCGTTACCGACGGCGACGCGCATTTCGATTCCGACGTCGGCGGGCAAAGCTGGACGAACTATCCGCCACGGCACATGGGCGGGTTCGACCGTGACCCACAGCCGATCCCGGCCGGCCAGGGTGGCCTCGGATTTCCGCCTGGCCACATTTTGCACGATTACCTCGAATCGCGCGTAATGCCCAGCATCATCGGACCGGTGACGCGTGGCGATCTGCAATATGCCGCCATGTTCAAGGTGGCGCAGCGCATGACCAGGAAGCCGGTCAAGTTCGGCACCATCGGGCCGGAACTCGTTGCCTTCGCCGTGCAGGACCGACATTACAAATCGCTGAAAGATCGCATTCTCGCGATTACCGATGCCCTGAACGCGGAACTACATGATCTCGCCGATGCCGGCTGTCCGGTCATTCAATTCGAGGAGCCACAAATCCACCTGCTGGCGGTCCGCAACATCGTCAACGACGTCATCAATCCGGCATTCAGCGTCGAGGTGTTCAACCGGACCGTCAAAGGCTTGCGCGCGAAAACCGAAGTGTGGTGTCACACCTGCTGGGGCAATCCTTCGCAGCAGCGCATGTTCAAGGACGTGCAAAGCTACAAGAACGCGCTCGAGATGCTGAACAAGGTGGATGCCGATGTCATCACGTTCGAATCGGCGAGCGCGGGCGGCATGGACCTCGAGGCCTTCGGCAAGGTCATCACCGACAAGAAGATCTGCATCGGCGTCATCGACCACCACTCGCTGCAGGTCGAGCGGCCGGAGGAAATTGCCCAGCACATCCGTCGCGCCCTGAAGCACATTCCCGCCGAGCGTCTGGTTCTCTCATCCGACTGCGGTATGGGTCGCGAAGGCATGAGCCGCCGGCACGCCTATTACAAGATCGTCTCGATGGTGCTCGGCACCAACATGGTGCGTAAGGAGTTGGGTTTGCCGCAGGCCGATTGCCTCGCCGCCGACCCCCGCTACTCGCTTGTCGTGCCGGCGAAATAAAGCAGGAATATCAAGGCCAAGCGGCAAATCCGGTCTGCGGTGGCGGGTTAAAATGTGGCTAACATGTTGCGTCCAAGCGGGGCGCCCCGCTTCGCGCGGCTTCAATGGCTGCTCTGTATAACGCGGTCCAGGGGGAGGGGTCGAGCAGGAAGCTTGACCATGTCTGTACGACTTCTGGCTGCGGCCGCCATCGTGGCTTTTTTCGCGGCGCTGTTTGTGGCGACGCCGCGCGCATCGACATCTGTAGAGGTGTCGCAAGGGACGGCGGCTGTCGCGATTGATTTCGACGCCTTGCGCGCCGAAGCCGCTGGCGCGCTCCAGGCGCTTGAGCAGTCACGCGAGCAGCGCCTCGCTTCCGCAGACGCCGCTGCATTCTGATTTTTTTCAGCCCGGCAGGAATGCCACGGACGCATCAGGCGTTGTGATCGTCGGCGTTCGGGTAGAACAGCTGCTCGCCATTGATCTTGTAGTTGGCAATGGCCTTCTGCCCTTCGGGCGACACCAGCCAGTCGATGAATTGCTGGCCGAGGTCTTTCTTGATGCTCGGATGCTTCTCCGGATTCACCAGCATCACGCCATACTGGTTGAAAAGCCGCTTGTCGCCTTCCACCGCGATGACGAGATCGCCTTTGTTCTTGAACGAAATCCAGGTACCGCGATCCGAGAGCACATAGGCGTTGCTGGCGCCTGCCGTGTTGAGCGCCGCGCCCATTCCCTGGCCGATCGATTTGTACCAGGGCCCTTTTTCCTTCTCGATGTCGACGCCCGACGCTTTCCAGAGATTGATCT
>Ga0310810_10003158_pt1 | contig 17887 bp, 16 predicted proteins | sample NCmetagenome_FD_207641 | JGI IMG/M metagenome (GOLD analysis project Ga0310810, IMG submission 207641) | Soil microbial communities from experimental microcosm in Duke University, North Carolina, United States - NC | ecosystem: Engineered > Artificial ecosystem > Soil microcosm > Unclassified ...
CGTCGTCGTCGTGCCCGGCTTCATCGGCCTCGGCCGCGACGGAGAGATCGTCACCCTCGGCCGCGGCGGCACCGATCTCACCGCCACCGTGCTCGCGCGCGCGCTCGAGGCGAGCGAGGTGACGCTCTGGAAGGACGTCGCCGGCTGCATGACCGCCGATCCGCGGCTGGTGCCCGATGCCCGGGTCGTCCCGTTGCTCGACGCGCGCGAGGCGTCGGAGCTCGCGTACTACGGCGCCAAGGTGCTGCACCCGCGCACGCTCGTGCCGCTCGCGGCGGGGACCATCCTGCGCATCCGCCCATTCGCGAGCCCCGAGTCCGCGGGCACGACGATCGTGCCCGGCCGCCCCACCGGCGGCTCGCCCGTGCGCGCGCTCTCGGCGATCCTCAAGCAGGCGCTCGTCACCGTGCAGGGGAACGGGATGATCGGCGTGCCCGGCGTCGCCGCGCGCACCTTCGGCGCGCTCGCCGCCACCGGCGTCTCGGTGTCGATGATCTCGCAGGCGTCGTCGGAGCATTCGATCTGCTTCACCCTGCCGGAGAGCGAAGCGCCGCGCGCCGTGGCCGCGCTGCGCGAAGCGTTCACCGAGGAGATCGCGCGCCGCGAGATCGACGACATCGAGCTCATGACGGGGTTGTCCACGATCGCGGTGGTCGGCTCGGGCATGGTGCGCACGCCGGGCATCTCGGCGCGCATCTTCGGCGCGGTGGCGAGCGCCGACGTCAACGTCGTCGCCATCGCGCAGGGCGCATCCGAGCGGATCGTCTCCTTCGTCGTCGACGGCGGGAAGGTGCCCGCCGCGCTGCGCGCCGTGCACGCCGCGTTTCACCTGCACAAGGTGGGCGGCGGCAAGGTCGGACGCCGCTCGCGCGGTACGGACATCATCCTGCTCGGCTTCGGCCGCGTCGGACGCGAGCTCGTGAGCCAGGTGAGCGCGCTCGCGCGCGACGGCCGCGCGCCCGTGCGCATCGTCGGCCTCATCGACAAGTCGAGCTGGGTGTTCGATGCGCGCGGCCTGAGCCAGCGGCGGCTCGCGTCGCTCGCGCTGCACAAGCTGCGCGGAGGCGCGCTCGGCGACGTGCGCGGCGGCGAGTTCGGCACGGCGCGCGACGCGGTCGACCGCATGGGCGCGCATTCGCTCATGCGTCCCGTCCTGATCGACGTCGCCAGCGGCGACACGGGGCCCGCCCTCCTCGCCGCGATCGCGCACGACATGGATCTCGTGCTCGCCAACAAGGTCCCGCTCGCCGGCGACATCTTCTCGGCGCGCGCGATCCTTCAGGATGCGCGCGCGCGCGGCCGGCGCGTCCTCCACGAGGCCACCGTCGGCGCCGGCCTTCCCGTGATCGACACGCTGCAGCAGCTCATGGCGTCGGGCGACCGCGTGCACAGCGTCGAGGGCTGTCCGTCCGGCACGATGGGCTACCTGTTCAGCGAGATGGCGCGCGGGCATTCGTTCAGCGAGACCGTGCGGAACGCCATGGCGCTCGGCTACACGGAGCCCGATCCGCGCGACGACCTCTGCGGGGTCGACGTCGCGCGCAAGGGACTCATCCTCGGCCGGCTGCTCGGCTACGCGGGCGAGCTCACCGACGTCGCCATCGAGTCGCTCGTGCCGGAAGCGCTGCGCGACGTGCCGCTCACGAAGTTCCTCGAGGAGCTGCCGTCGATCGACGAGACGTGGGCGCGGCTCGTGGCCGAGGCGCGCGAGCGCGGCGAGGTGCTGCGCTACCGTGCGCGCGCCACACGCGGAGGCGTGCGCGTCGGGCTCGTCGGCGTGCCGATCGGGAGCCCACTCGGCTCGCTCGACGGCACCGACAACCTCTTCGTCTTCACCACGGCGCGGTATCGCGAGCGGCCGCTCGTCGTCTCAGGACCGGGCGCCGGCGCGGAAGTCACCGCGGCGGGGGTGCTCGGTGACCTGCTGCGCATGGTGGCTGCATGACCGTCCAGACCCTGACATCCGCACCGGCGATGGCCGAGCGAGCGAGCACCGTTCGCTGCGCGAGCTGCGGCACGGCGCTCGACGACCGTACCGCGCGCGCGACCTGTCCCGAGTGCGGCGGCCTGCTCGCCGTGGAGCACGTGCCGCCGCCGGTCACCGGCGCGGCCCTCCGCGCGCTGTTCGACGAACGCCTCGGCGCGAGCGCGTATCGTGGTCCCGCCTCCGCGCGCTCGGGCGTGTGGCGCTTCCGTGAGCTCGTGCTTCCCGGCGCGCGCGCCGGGGAGATCGTGAGCCATCCCGAGGGAAACACGCCGCTCCTGGCGCGCGACGCGGTCGCGGCGTTCGCCGGCGTGCGCGACCTCCGCCTCAAGCACGAGGGCCACAACCCGAGCGCGTCGTTCAAGGATCGCGGCATGACCGCCGCGCTCACCCAGGCGCGCCGCATCGGCGCGCTCGCCGTGGCGTGCGCGTCGACCGGCAATACCTCCGCATCGCTCGCCGCGTACGCGGCGCAGGCGGGAATCCCCGCGTTCGTGCTCGTGCCGGAAGGGCGCGTCTCCACGGGCAAGCTGGCGCAGACGCTCGCGTACGGCGCGCACATGATCCGGCTTCGCGGCGACTTCGACGACTGCCTCGAGCTCGCGCGCGAAGCCTCCGAGCGCTTGGGGATCTACCTCGTCAATTCGCTCAACCCGTTCCGCGTCGAAGGGCAGAAGACGATCGTGCTCGAGCTGCTACAGCAGCTCGGATGGGAGACGCCGGACTGGATCGCCCTTCCCGCGGGGAATCTCGGAAACACCGCCGCGTTCGGCAAAGCGCTCCGCGAGGCGCGCGAGCTCGGGCTGATCGACCGCGTGCCGCGGCTGCTGGCGGTACAGGCGGCCGGCGCGGCGCCCTTCGCCGCCGGATTCTCCGACGACTTCGCGACGCGGCGCCGCGTGCGGGCCGAGACCGCGGCGACGGCCATTCGGATCGGAGACCCGGCATCGTGGGACCGCGCCGTCGACGCGATCCGGTACACGAACGGACACGTCGCCGCGGTGAGCGACGCGGAGATCTTCGCGGCGAAGCGGGTGATCGACTCCTGCGGCGTCGGCTGCGAGCCGGCGAGCGCGGCGAGCGTGGCCGGTGTGCGACTGCTCGCCGAGCGGGGAATCATCGGCGCGGGCGACCGCGTGGTGTCCGTGCTCACCGGCCACCTGCTCAAGGACCCCGACGCCGCGCTGGCCACGCGCGTGGCGGGCGGGCTCGGCGCCGAGGAGCCGCTCTCGCGCGAGCAGGCACTCGAGCACCTCGCGCGCGTCCTCTCGGCGTCACCGCACGGCTGAGCGCCCGTGTCGGGGAGGCGTGCCGGGCGGCGATCCGCCCGCCGGCACGCCGATAGCGACGATTCTTGCGTTGCCCTGGAGTGCTCCGCCGTCGCGGCTGACGGGTGGGCATGGGCGAGCCGCAGAGGACCCGATGGAGCGAATGCCGGAAGACCGCGACCGGGTCCCCCGGGACGAGCGCGACGTGCGCACCCGCGTGGTGATGGACGGTGAGGGCACGGAGTGGGTCGTGAACGAGGTGGAGACGCCACAGCCCTGGGCTCGCGGCGCGCGGTGCCTGATCTTCAGCTCCGCCTCGATCGTGCGCCGCGTCTGGAGCTACCCAGCCGACTGGCCTCGCCTCTCCTCACGTGAGCTGCTGCAACTGGTGGAGGACTCGCGCCCATTGGAGTGAGCTCGCCGACGGGTCAGGCGGCCGACGCCTCCGACGCAACGGCAGCGGTCGCCATGCGCGCCATGAGCAGATAGCAGGGCTCGTCGGGGTCCACCCAGTGCGCCTCCACCGGATCGACGCGCTCGGCGTACGCGCGCACGGTCTCCGCGGGCACCATCTGCTTGGTGATGGTGAGCGTCGACGTCGGAACCCGCCGGCCCGCGGCGTCTCGCAGCTCGAGGTCGAGCCGCTCGTAGCGCTCGAGCACCAGCCGGAAGTGGTGCACACGCGCCGCCTGGGCCATGAGGCGCTCCAGTTGCGCCTCGTGCTCCCCCTGGGTCGGATGGAGGTAGTCGTCCTGGGTGGGGATGACTTCCTCGACCAGCGAAAGCGCCGGCGGCGCGGTGAGCTCGGCGACGATCGGCTCGACGAGATCGAACGCGGGAGCGGGGACGAGATGCCAGACGACGGCACCCGAAGGCAGCTCGCTCGCCGGGAATTCCGCCCCCGTGTGGCCGAGCACCGTTCCGTGGCTCATCAGCGTGAAGTGCACCGATGTCATCGATCACCCATGTCGCTGGTATGTCGCCGTGACGACCGAACTGTCAGGGGGTAACGGATGAATACTGTGACTTGGTGACTTGGTGACTTGGTGACTTGGTCGGTGACTCCGACACGGCAGTTGAACCAAGTCACCGTGGTTGAGTGCGGGAACGAGCGCCGGTGTGCATGCAGGCGGAAGGTCTGGGCCTCAGCCTCGATGCTCCCGATCTGAACCCCGGCGCCCAACCAGCGTGGAGTCTCCGCAGCGTGACTTGGTCGGGCGTCAGTGGCTAGCGCCGTTCCGAGCCCCAAGTCACCGACCAAGTCACGAATGAACCAAGTCACCAAGTCACTCTCAGTACTGGCGCGATGGAATCGCGCGGCGCAGCCTTCCGGCAACGAGCTGGGCGGCAAGCAAACTGCATCGGTGGCGTCGAGATGACAGGGGACCAGGAGCCGGGCATCGTCCCGCAGGCAGTCGATCGGGCGACGGAGACGCCGGGCTCGGCGCTCACGCCGGCCGTGGATCCTCTCGTGACGGCGACGCCCGCCGGACCGGACGCGTCGAAGCCGGACCTCGAGCGCACGGCGATGGCCATGAGCAGCGCGAAGGGGCGCTCGATCGAGACGTCGATCCTCGCCGCCCTCGCGTTGCTGTACACGCTGTATTTCGCGCGCGAGTTCCTCGTGCCGATCACGTTCGCGGTGCTGCTCAACTTCCTCTTGAGCCCCGTGATCCGGCGGATGCTGCGGTGGCGCGTGAAGCCGCCGATCTCGGCGGCGATCGTCGTGCTGCTGCTGGTCGCGGCGGTCGGCGAGGGCGTGTACCAGCTCGCCGGTCCGGCGCAGCGGTGGGCGGTGAACGCGCCGCAGAGCTTCTCGCGCGCCGAGCGGAAGCTGCGCTCGATCATCCGGCCGGTGCAGCAGGTGACGAAGAACGTGGAGCAGGCGGCGGACGCCGTCGCGGCGCAGAACGATCGGCGGCCGAGCGTCGTGGTGCAGGCGGGGCCGAGCGTCTCGTCGCGGCTGTTCGGCACGACGCAGCGGATCATGGCCGGCCTGCTGGAGATCTTCATCCTGCTCTACTTCCTGCTGGCCGGCGGCGATCTCTTCCTGCAGAAGCTCATCAAGGTGCTGCCGCACTTCAGCGACAAGGTGAAGGCCGTGGAGATCGCGCGCGCCACGGAAGCCGCGGTGTCGGCGTACCTCTCGACCGCGTTTCTCGTGAACATCGTGGAGGGGAGCGTCGTCGCGCTGGTGCTCTGGCTCCTCGGCATGCCGAACGCGGTGCTGTGGGGCGTGCTCGTGGCGTGCTTCGAGTTCGTGCCCTATCTCGGCGCACTCGCGGCGGTGGTCGTGCTGGCGGTGGCGGGGCTCACGACGTACGACGACGTCGGCCGTGCCCTGCTCATTCCCGGCAGCTTCCTCGCGATCAACCTGCTGCAGGCGAATCTCGTGACGCCGTTGCTCCTCGGCCACCGGCTCACGCTCAATCCGGTGGCGATCTTCATCGGGCTGGCGTTCTTCTTCTGGATCTGGGGCGTGCCCGGGGCGTTCCTCGCCGTGCCGCTGCTCGCGTCGTTCAAGATCTTCTGCGATCACATCGAGTCGCTCGCGGCGATCGGGGAGTTTCTCGGCCAGCGCGACGAGGAGGAGCGTCGCGCCACGGCGCGGCTGTCGATGGTCTATCGCCGGCCTGCCTGACCGGCGCCGCGCCGCGCGAGGGACCGTCACCAGCGCCTGAGCACCTTCGCCAGCGCGTCGGCGATCGCCTTCGGGTCCGTCTCGGCCGGCGCGATGCCGGCGTCGACCGCGGTGCGCTCGGCGCCCGGCTCGCGCTCGACCTCCACGCGCCATCCGGTCGTGGGACCGCCGCACCGCGCCACGGCGCCGGAGCGCAGATGTGCCGTCACCACGCCGGGAAAGTGGTACTCCACCACGCTCCCCTTGAGCTTGCGCTGGAGCGCGGCGGCGACCGCGTGGCCGCGCTCGTGCGTGATCGAGGCGTCGTCGCTGATCGCGTGCTCGAACGTGGAGCTCATCACGTCCGGCGGGAGCTCGAAGTTGGCGAGCGGATCGTCGTCGTCGGGGAAGGGCATCATGTCGGCGCGGCGGGGAGGATTCTCCAAGATGCGGCCGCGCGGCGCGGCGGACCAGAGTGGCGCCCTCGCGACAGACGCGGGGGACGCCGCATGATTTGGCGCGCGCCTTATCTTGTGCACTCCGGCACGATCGCCGCCTCCTAGTGACGATGGTCCTTCACGGTCGGGCGCCGCCGCCCGACCCGTGCCCCGCATGATCTCTCGACGGTTCGCGACTCCGGCCCTCGTCCTCGGCACCTCCCTCCTGATCACGGCGCTCGCCACGTGGGCCGCCGCGGCCACCGTTCGAGGCAGGCTCGAGGCGCGCTTCGACAGCGCGGTGCAGTCGACCCGCGACCGCCTGGACTCGCGCCTCGACACCTACGTCGCCCTCCTGCGCGCGACGGCCGCGTTCGTCGCGGCCAGCGATCACGTGAGCGCGGCGGACTTCCATCAGTACGCCGATCGGCTGCGCGTCCGCGAGCGCTATCCCGGCATTCAGGGCATCGGCCTCAGCCTGCGCGTCACCGCCGCGGAGCTGCGGGCGGTCGAACGTCGCATGAGCGCCGAGGGAGACTCGGCGTTTCACGTGTGGCCGGACTCGGCACGCGCCGAGTACCACGCGATCGTCTACCTCGAGCCGCTCGATCGTCGGAACCGCGCCGCGATCGGTTACGACATGTTCACGCAGCCCACGCGGCGCGAGGCCATGGAGCGTGCGCGCGACGACGGCGCCCCCTCCGCGACGGGGCGCGTGCAGCTCGTGCAGGAGATCGACGAGCGCAAGCAGGCCGGCTTTCTGATCTACGTTCCGCTCTACCGTGGCGGGCGGGTTCCGGGCGACGTCGCGGCGCGCCGCGCCGCGCTGCAGGGGTTCGTCTATGCGCCCTTCCGCGCCGACGACCTCTTCTCCGGCGTGTTCGGCCGCGAGCGCGAGCCGCGCGTCGACTTCCGCATCTACGACGGCGCGACCACCGATTCGGCCGCACTGCTTCACGATTCGCGCACGACCGACGCACCCGCCGGCGGCGCGCGGCGGGCGCGTGCCGGCGCGCGGGTGCTGAGCCAGACGGTGCGCATCGAGAACGCGGGCCGCATCTGGACGCTCGTCTTCACGTCGACGCCCGCGCTCGCCTCGGGCACGGGGACCACCTTCACCCTGCTCGCCGCGGCGTGCGGCACCTTCGTGAGCGTCGCCCTCTTCTTGTTCGCGCTCGGGCAGGCTCGCAGCCAGGAACGGCTCGAGCGCGCGGCGCAGGAGATGGAGTCGCTCGCGCGCGAGCTGCAGGCGCGCAACGTGGAGCTCGCGTCGGCGAACGAGTCGAAGTCCGAATTCCTCGCCGTGATGAGCCACGAGGTCCGCACGCCGCTCAACGCGATCATCGGCTACGCGCAGCTGCTCGAGCTCGGGATCGCCGGTTCCGTGACGCCGGAGCAGAGCACGCAGCTCGGCCGCATCGCGAAGAGCGGCACGCATCTCCTCGCGCTCGTCGACGAGATCCTCGACCTCTCGCGGATCGAGGCGGGCCGGCTCGCGGTCTCGTGCACCGCCGCGAGCGCCGCCGCGGCGGTCGACGCCGCGCTCGCGTTGGTCCGCCCGCAGGCGGCGGCGAAGGGGATCGCGCTCGAGGCCGAGCTCGACGCGCTCGGCCACGTCACCTATCTCGGCGACGAGCATCGCGTGCAGCAGATTCTCGTCAACCTGCTCACGAACGCCGTCAAGTTCACCCCCGCGGCGGGACGGATCCGCATCGAAGGGGGGTACGCCGAGCGAACCGGCGAGGACGGCGAGCCGGCGTCGCGCGGAGGGTGGGCGTACATCGCCGTGCACGACACGGGTCCCGGGATCGCGCCGCGACTGCTCGAGCGGATCTTCCAGCCGTTCGTGCAGGGCGACAGCGGCTACACGCGCGCGCACAGCGGCACGGGGCTCGGCCTCACGATCTCCCGCCGGCTCGCGCGACTCATGAACGGCGACCTCGTCGTGGACAGCGTCGAAGGGGAAGGCTCGTGCTTCACGCTCAGGCTTCCCACCGCCCCGAGCGCGGTGGGCGAGGAATCGGACGAGATGCCGATCGCCACGACGACGGCGACTCCGACGGGCGCGGACGCGCGCGAGGCGGCGCAGGTGCGTGGCCCGGACGGCTCCGACCTCGCCGCCGTGGGGCGGACGCTGCTCGACGAGCTGCACACCGTGGCGCGCGACTTCGTCGGCGCGCTTCGCGCCGACGCCGCCGCGTTCCCGCACGCGGGCCGGCTCTCGGACGCGCAGCTCGAGGATCACGTGCAGACCTGGCTCGTCGAGGTCGCGCAGTCGCTCGTGATCCTGCACGGCGCGGGCACCGATCCTTCGGAGCTCATGCGCGACGGCACCGAGATCAGGCGGCTGATCTCCGAGCGCCACGGCGTGCAGCGCTACCGGCTCGGCTGGTCCGAGGAAGCGCTGGTGCGCGAGTTCGCCCTGCTGCGCGAGCGGATCGACGCCGTGCTCGCCGCGCGCGGCCTCCCCGCCGCGCTCATGCCGCACGCGCGGACGATCCTCGCCGGTGCGACGCGACAGGCCGAGGAGATCAGCCTGCGGAGCTTCCGGAGCGCGTCGCGTACGTCGGTGCACGCGTGACGCGCGGGCGCCGCACGGCGCCCGGCGGCTCGCGCGTGGCGTCGCTCAGGGCTCGACGTCGAGGAATCCGATGGCGCCCTTCTGCCCGTGGCCGAAGCCGTGGTTCACGAACGGGAACTCGCCGGCGATGTCGCACAGCAGCTCGAAGCACATCCCGCCGCCGGCGGGGACGCTGAACGTCTGCACGCCGCGAATCGAGTTGGCCGGCGGAGAGCCGAGATACACGGTGTCGAACTGCTCGCCGACGACGTGGAACTGGCACGGGTGCGTCGGGCCGGCGTCGGCGACCCAGAAGCGCACGCGGTCGCCGACCTTCACGCGAATGGGATCCTTCACGTACTGGTTCGGGCGTCCGTTGAACACGACCATGTCGGGCGTCGTCTGGAGCATCTTCTGATAGTCGAACGCTCGCACGCCGTTCGCCGCCTCGGCGAGATACATCTCGCTCTGCACGAGCACGAACTCCTTGGCCGCCGACAGCGGCTCGGCGGGCGAGACGACGATCGCACCGAACATCCCCGAGCCGATGTGCATGAGGACGGGCGCGGTGCCACAGTGGTACATGAATACCCCCGCCCACTTCGGCTTGAACGTGTACGACACCGACTGGCCCTGTGGCACCGAGCGGAATGCCACCTTCGGGTCGATCTGCGCCGCGTGGAAGTCCATCGAGTGGGGGACGACGGCGTCGTTCGTCAACGTGAACTCGATCGTGTCGCCGACGCGGCAGTGCACGATGGGGCCGGGGATGTCTCCCTCGAACGTCCAGCCGGCGACGACGGTGTCGTCGGAGATCCGCACGGGCGTGTCGCGCGCGTGCCAGTGGAGCTGCACACGGCTTCCCGCGCGCGGCGGCAGCGTCGGATCGTACCGCCGATACACTGCGCCCTGCGCGCCTTGCGTGGCGTCGCGCGTGGCCGACGAGCCATGGTGCTGCCGGTCGCGGAGCACCGCCGAATCGAGCTTGCTGTCCGAGTTCCGGTGCGGCGCCGTCTGCGCACGCTCGGCGTGCTCCTCCTCGTCGTGCTCCTTCGGCTTCGCGGTGTCGCGGGAGCCTTGCTGCGGTCCGCACGCCGTGAGCGCCGCGCCGATGCCGGGAATCGCCAGCGACAGCGCGCCGGCACGGGCGAGAAACGCGCGGCGGTCGGTCGGATCGCTCAGCGACGCGGCGCGTGGCGGCGTGCCGAACACGAGCACGGCCTGGTCACCGAGGGCGGAGTCGAGCTCCCCCGCGGCGCGGCCGCGCTTCGTCGCGGCGTCGAGCTGATCGTGAAGGTCGGAGAGCAGGGGCACGTTCGGATCGGACATCGGGCACTCCGCGGGCTGGTGGACCTGATCATGGAACCGTTCGCCTCGCCGTCGTGCCTTCACGCTGCGCACCGTCGCGGCGTCCGGCCAGTGGGAGTCCCCGGGCCGGCGCTGAGGCGGCCGCCTCGCGAGCACGGCGAGCGGCGTCGCGCAGCGCCGCCGGTCCGTCGAGGGTCCGCCAGAGCAGGTACGCGAAGGTGTACGCGCCGAGCGCAGAAAGCAGGCCGCCCATCGCGAGCGCCGCCGTCGCCGTCCCGAGCCCACCGCGAGCGCGCAACGCGAATCCCGCCGCCATGAGCGCCAGCCCGGCGTTCGACGCCCACCAGTGCCAGCCGGCCGCCCGCCGCGAATGCAGGGGAAACCCCGCGAATCGCGGCACGACGTGGTACGCCACGCCGTAGATCATCATCGTCACGAAGCCGAGCAGCAGCATGTGGAGGTGCGCGACGCGGTACACCGTCCACACGGGATGCGCGGCCATGGCGACGCCGAGCGTCACGCCGAGCGCGAGCCACGCCAGGCTCGCCTTGAGGAAGGCGCGGACGAACCAGTCCATCAGCGCTCTCCGCCGGGCCGCGGCGCGATCGTGGCCAGCAGCAGCAGCTCCTCGTCGCCGGCGCGCATCCCGTGCAGCTCGTTCGGCGCGTAGGCCGCGACGTCGCCCGCGCGGCACGTCGTCTCGACCGCCTGCGCGCCCTCCTCGCCGGTGAGCGCCCCCGACCCGTCGAGGACGGTGAGCAGCACCGTCGATGGGCTCCGGTGCGGCGCGACCTCCTCGCCCGGCGCGAGCCGGAAGACGACGAGGCGCACGTCGGGCGTGTCCTGGAGGATGGCGGTCGCCGGCCGGCCGGCCCGCGCCGAGACGGCGGCGCGGGCCGCGGCGCGTGGATCGAGAGTCTGCATCGTTGCTCGTGAAAGGTGGGTGTTCGGTGAGGTCGCCCGCGCGCTCAGCGCGCGATCTGCCGGAGCGCGTCGGTGATGTCGCGGTCGCTGCGCGGACCGTTGCCCTGGTACACCGGTGTGCCGGACCCGTCGAGCAGCGTGACCGTGTTCGAGTGCGCGAGCTCCTCCGGCGAGATCCGGCGATAGCGCACGCCGAGCGTGGCCGCCAGCTCGCGCACGTCGCCCTGGTCGCCGGTGAGGATCGTCCAGCGCGCCGCGTCGAGCCCGCGCTCGCGCGCGTATTCGGCGAGCCGGTGCGGCGAGTCGTGCTCCGGATCGAGCGAGACGAGCACGAGGCCGACGTCGGCCGACTCGCGCTCGATCCGCTTCATCTGGTCCACCGTGATGGGACAGGTCGTGCTGCAGTGCGTGTAGACCATCGCGACGAGCCGCGGCCGTCCGCGCAGCGAGGACAGCGTGCGCTCCTGCCCCTGCTGGTCGCGCCACGTGGACGCGAGCTCGTACACCGAGTACGCCGTGTCGGCCGCCGGCTGCACGCGCCCGCCGCTCGGCTCGCGCGCGGGTGGTTCGGAGGCCGTGCGCGGCGCGCACGCGACGAGCGTCGCGAACGCGGCGAGCGCCGTGACGCACCGCGCGATCGTGGTGCGGCGAATCGAGGGCAGCGGACGGAGCGGCATCATGGCGAGCCGATGTGAGCTCATGCACCCGCCGCGCTCGAGGCGCAGCGGAAGCCGAGCGTGCGAAGCGTGGAGCGGGCGGTGAGGCCCGCGCGGAAGGCGTAGCGCAGGAACGCGGGATAGTTCGACGGGTCGGCGGCGCCGATCGCGGCGCTCGCGCAGAAGAGCTGGTGGTCGCGCGCACCCACGCCGCTCCCCGTGTCGCGCGAGTCGTCGGGAACGAGCACGCCGTTGAAATCCTCGGTCCACTCCCAGGCCGACTCGTGCAGGTCGCGCACGCCGTAGACGTTGCGCTGGCCCGAGCCCACCGGCGGGAAGGCATCGCTGCGCCGCGAGGTGTACAGGTCGAGGATCCGCTTCCGGAACTCCGGATCGCGCGATGCGTCACGGCGCGTCGCGCTCGCCTGCGCCGCGTACTCCCACTCGTCGACCGTGGGCAGCCGCTTCCCCTGCGCCGCGCAGTAGGCGCGCGCGGCGAACCAGGAGACCGACGTCACGGGACGACGCAGGTCGGCGGCGTCGCCGGCGTCGAGCACGCCCGTCCACTCCGCGAGGTAGCCCGGCTCGGCGAACAGCCGGCGCACGCTGCCGCGCCGCCAGGCCGGATGCTCGCGCACGAACGCGAGGAACTCGCCGCGCGTGACCGGCTCTCGATCGAGCGCGAACTCGCCGACGCGCACGCTCCGCTCTCCGAGCGTGCCGTAGAGCGGCATGTAGCGGCCGGCCGGAATGCGCGCCATCCCCGCGCCGCGCCGGCCGTGCGGACCTTCGGCGCTCGGCCGCACGACGCCCGCCGCCGACGCCGCGACCGGCGAGCCGAGCAGGAGCACGAAGACGATCGCGAGCGCGTGCAGCGCGAGTCGGCGCGAGCGATTCTCGAGAGAGCGGGGAGCGAAGCGCGGAACGTTGGTCACGAACTGAGAATACCCGAGCGGCCCCCCACGTCCGGTCGGTGGTGTTCCGGAACGTCGCCGGGATTTTCCCCACATGCCCGTGGGCGCTTCCCCCGCGCCGCGCGCCGAGTGGCGATGCGGCCTGCCGGCGTCCCGCGCCAGGCGCCCCGTGCCGGCGCGCGCGGAAGGCGCGAGATTCCGCGCATGCATTCCCTCGTCCGCCGCTACCTCAAGACCGCGATCGTGTTCCTCGCCACCGGCCTGCTGATCGGCACGTGGATGATGATCGAGCGCGAGCTGCTGAACCGGTTCCCGAACTCGTACGAGACGAGCGCGCACGTCCACGCCATCCTCGTCGGCTTCGTCATGATGATGATCCTCGGCGTCGCGCTCTGGCTCTTTCCGCGGCCGGCGAAGGAGGACACCCGTTACACGCCGGGCGCGGCCTCGGCGGCGTACTGGCTCGTGACCGTCGGGACGGCGGTCCGTATCGTCGGCGAACTGGTACGTCCGGCGACCAACGCCCTCTCGCTCCGCATCGCGACCCTCGTCGCCGGCATTCTGCAGGTGCTCGGGCTCGCGGTGTTCTTCTACACGATGTGGGGGCGGATCCGGCCCGTAGGGAGCAAGGTGCGGGAGGAGAAGGGGGAGAGGTTCTGATCTCGAGAACGGCCAACTGCCGTACCGGGTACGCGGTCGTACCCGGTACGGGAGTTGGCAGTTGCCCCCACGCACGCACTCGGCTTCACCCCACCCGCGATCGCCCCCGCCGCCTCGACCGCGATCTGCGTCACGAGCAGCAAGGCGAGCACCGCACGGGTCGTCGCCCAGCGCGGCGCACCGCCGCGCGTGCGGAGCAACCACCATCCCGTCGCGACGAGCGCCGATTCGAGCGCGAAGTCGGCGATCGGATGGTCGTACAGCCGCAGTCCCACGATCTCGCCGCCGGGCCAGAACAGCTTGTGGCCCGTCACGAAGTCCGGCGGCAGGTGCGCGAGCACGAGGAGCGCGCAGAGCGCTCCCGTCGCGCGCTGCTTCGTGACGGCATAGGCGATCACGCCGGTCACGGCGGCCACGAGGGCCGCCGCGGGAAGCGTGTGCGAGTACAGGCCGTTCGGGTTGCACGCGCCTGCCACGAAGAACAGCGCGTCGACGATGTCCGGCGCCATCGATGCGCCGAGCAGCCAGAAGAGCGAGCTGTCGCGCCGGCCCGCCTGTATGGCGCCGGCGATCCCGAGGTGCCCGGTTATCACGCGTTCGTGATCACGCGCTCGCGATCACGGCACGACGAGGAAGCGCCGCACCTCGTCGAGCAATCGGCGGGGCGACACCGGCTTGCTCAGGTAGGCGTCGCTGCCCGCCGCGAACGAGGCGTCGCGGTCGCCCGTGCCCGACAGCCCGGTGATCACGATGATCGGGATGTCGCGCGTCTCCGCCTGGTCGCGCACCGCGCGCACCGCGTTCCATCCGCTCGTCCCCGGCATCGTGACGTCCATCAGGATGAGCGCCGGGCCGTCCTCGCGCGCGCGCGCGATCGCTTCCATCCCGTCGCGCGCCTGGATCACCTCGTACCCCGCGTGCGTCAGGATGTCGACGTAGAGCGCGCGCTGGTCCGGGTTGTCGTCGGCGACGAGCACCCTTCGCCCCGTGGATGGCGTCATGCGACGAAGTTAACGGGCCATCGCCGCGCGGCGAGAGCGGCTCCGGCGGCCGGGCGCAGTTCCTGCCTCATCCGCCGGCATGCTCCTGTCCCCGAGGTATCTGCCGCGCGTCGCCGCCATCGTCGGCCTGTTCACGCGCTATGGCCTGCGCGACGTGGCCCGCGAGCAGGGGCTCCTCGCTCTCATCGGCGGCGACGACGCGGACGAGCTGCCTCCCGAGGAGGCGCGCGAGCGGCAGGAGCACGCCGTCGCCTTCCGCACGCGGCTCGTGGAGCTCGGCCCCGCGTACGTGAAGCTCGGCCAGGTCCTCTCCACGCGCCCCGATCTGCTTCCGGAGCCGTACATCCGTGAGCTCGAGCGGCTGCAGGACGACGTCGGCCCGATCCCGTATGCCGACGTCGAGCGCACGATCGAGGAGGAGCTCGGCGGACGCCTGTCCAAGCTGTTCGAGTCGTTCGATCCCGAGCCGATCGGCACGGCGAGCCTCGGCCAGGTGCACGCGGCCGAGCTGCGCGGCGGCCGCGAGGTCATCGTGAAGGTGCAGCGCCCGCACATCCGCGGCGCGCTCGCCGACGATCTCGAGTTCTTCCACGAGCTCGCGTCGTTCATGGCGGCGCACACGAGCGTCGGGGCCCGGGTCGACGTCGTCGGCGTCATCCAGCAGCTCGAGCGCGCCCTCGCCGACGAGCTGGATTACCGCGTCGAAGCGCGCAACGCGGCGACCTTCCGCCGCGCGCTCGCCGAGTATCCGCGACTGCTCGTGCCGAAGGTGATCGAGGCGTACACCACCGAGCGCGTGCTCACGATGGAGCGCGTGCACGGCCTCAAGGTCGATGCCGTGCCTCCCGTCGCGCGCCTCGAGCACGACTTCACCCCCGTCGCCGACGAGCTGACGCGCGCGTACCTCAAGGGGATCACGATCGACGGCTTCTTCCACGCCGACCCGCATCCGGGGAACGTGTTCGTCGTGCTCCCGGGCACGCACAATCCGCGCACCCCCGCCGAGGTCGCGCGCGACGAGCGCCGCGAGACCGAGCGCCCCGCGGTCACGCCGATGGCGCGCATCGAGGCCGAGGCCGTGCGCTCGGCGCTCCCCGAGCCCGCCGACGTCGACGTCCGGCTCGCGCTGATCGACTTCGGGATGACGGCGCGCCTCTCCGTCACCATGCGCGAGAAGGTGACGCGGCTCCTCATGGCGCTCGGCGATCATCGCGGCGACGACGTGGCCGCCACGCTGATCGAGATGGGCGAGCCGTCGGACGCCTTCGACCGCGTCGGCTACACGCGCGAGATCGCGAACCTCGTCGCGCGCAACCTCGAGCTCACCGCCGCCGAAGTGCAGGCCGGCCGCGTGCTGTTCGACATGATCGACGTCTCCTTCCGGAGCGGGCTGCGGCTTCCCGCCGAGACGACGCTGCTCGCCAAGGCGCTGTTCAACCTCGACGGCGTGACGCGCGCGCTCGATCCGGGCTACACGCCGATCGACACGATCCGCGAGTTCGGCAACCAGATCGCGATGGCGCGCGCGCAGCGCGACATGTCGCCGCGCCGCATCTACCAGATCGCGATGGAGAGCGGCGATCTCCTCGCCGCGCTGCCGCACCGCATCGACCAGATCACGCAGCGGCTCGCGAACAACGACCTGCAGACGCGAGTCGACGTGCCGCATCTGCCGTCGCTGATCGTCGCGCTGCAGAAGGTCGCGAACCGGATCTTCTCCGGCCTCGTGCTCGCCGGACTGCTCGTCGCGAGCGCGATGCTCCTCCCCTACTGGCGTACGCTCGGCACGGTGGGGTTCGTCATCGCGGCGGCGGTGGCACTGTACATGGTGGGGTCGATCCTCGTGAGCGACCGGACGCGCGATCGCGGCTAGGATCGCGGCAGCGGAACGGCCCGGCGACCGCGACCGCCGCACCGTGCCGGCCTCCACCGTCGGCGGGGTGTACGACAGTTGCATGGTCGCCACCCATGGCGCACCCCTTCCGGCACCCACTCGCCCGCCGCGCGGCGGCAGCGGTCCTCGGAATCGCCGGTTGCGCCATCGCGTGCGGCCGCTCGAGCACCGAGCCCGGCCAGGATCCCGCCGACTCCCGCGTCGCCGACGTCGCGGCGCAGGTCGCGCAGGTCGCCGCCGCGGTCACCGGGCAGGAGGCGCCCATCGCCGACGCGCAGCAGCAAGGGAAGAACATGGGGTTCGACACGCACACCTATCCCGGCGACAAGACGATGGCCGCGTGGAAGGCTGCGCCCGGCGCGCCCTATCGCTGGGTCGGCTACTATCTGCCGTCGCCCTGTCACAAGGACCGCTCGTGGAGCGGCAAGCGGCAGGCGCTCGTCGACATGGGCTGGGGGCTCGCCGTCGTGTACGTCGGCCAGCAGACCTGGGGACGCACGCCGCGGAAGATCAGCGCGGCCCGGATCGCCGCACTGCTCAGGTCGGGGACGACGTGCAACGCGGACTTCGTGACCGCCGAGCGTGGCGACGTCGACGGCCGCGACGCGATCGAGACGGCGGAGCGCGAGGGATTCCCTCGCGGATCGATCGTCTTCCTCGACATCGAGCGGATGGAGAAGATGCCCGCCGCGATGCGCGACTACTATCGCGCGTGGGCGAAGCGGCTGCTCGCCGACGGGCGGTACCAACCGGGCGTGTACGTGCACAAGTTCAACGCCGAAGCGGTGCACGCGGACATCAAGGCGGAGTTCGTCGCCGCGGGGGTGACCGACGAGCCCCGCGTGTGGGTGGCGAGCGGGCGCGGCTACGAGGAGGGCAAGGCGCCGCAGGACGTCGGCTTCGCCTTCGCCGGCGTGTGGCAGGGGATGATCGACGTCGCCCGCACGGTGGCCGACATCAAGCTCCCGCTCGACGTCAACGTCTCGACGTGGAGCTCGCCGTCCGACCCGGATCAGGTCGGCGAGTAGCCGCCGAAGATCCGATTTTGAGTGTGCGGCGTATCCCTGGTACCCGACCGCGGGCACCAAGGCGCGCCGGAGCGGGTATACTCACCGAGCCGCCGTTGCACGCCGGCGATCCTTCTCGCAGGAGCGCACCATGCCCAATCGATCGCGTCGCGCGCACCTCGCGCTGACGCTCTCCCTCACCGCCATGCTCGCCACCGCGGGCTGCTCGGGCGCTTCTGCCCAGGACGCGGCGCGCGCCAGAACCGGAGGCCACACGTACAAGATGACGAACGATTATCACAAGCCGAGCGACGCGGAGCTCAAGCAGACGCTCTCGCCCCTGCAGTACAAGGTGACCCAGCACGAGGGCACCGAAGCGCCCTTCCACAACGAATACTGGGACAACCACGAGGCCGGCATCTACGTCGACGTCGTGTCCGGCGAGCCGCTGTTCAGCTCTCTCGACAAGTTCGACTCGGGCACCGGCTGGCCGAGCTTCACCAAGCCGCTCGAGCCGGCGAACGTCCGGACGAAGTCGGACCGGAGCCTCTTCATGGAGCGCACGGAAGTCCGCTCCGCGCACGCCGACTCGCACCTCGGCCACCTCTTCGACGACGGCCCGAAGCCGACGGGGCTGCGCTACTGCATGAACTC
>Ga0310810_10003159_pt1 | contig 17885 bp, 14 predicted proteins | sample NCmetagenome_FD_207641 | JGI IMG/M metagenome (GOLD analysis project Ga0310810, IMG submission 207641) | Soil microbial communities from experimental microcosm in Duke University, North Carolina, United States - NC | ecosystem: Engineered > Artificial ecosystem > Soil microcosm > Unclassified ...
CATGCCGCCGCGGCGCCGGTGCTCGCGCGCGTCAACGGCGCCGAGATCTCGCTCGCCGGGCTCGCGCCCGCGCCGGGCGGCGCGGCCATGCGCGAGGCGCTCGAGAAGGTGATCGACCGCGAGCTGCTGGTGCAGCGCGCCCTCGAGCTGCGCCTCGAGCGCGAGCCGCAGGTCGCGGCCGCGCTCGATGCGGCGCGCCGCCAGGTGCTCGCGCAGGCGTACGTCGAGCGGCTCGCCGCGGGCGCGGGCGGCGAAGTGCCGCGCGAGCGCGTGCACGCCTTCTACGCCGAGAACCCGGCGCTGTTCGCCGAGCGGCGCATCTACCGGATGCGCGAGCTGGTGGTGAGCGCCCCCGCCGAGCTGGTCGACGTGCTGCGCGCCGAGGGCGCGCGCGCGCCGAGCCTCGAGGCGCTCGCCGACTGGCTGCGCTCGCGCGAGGCGCGCTTCAGCGCCGTGTCGCTCGCGCAGCCGGCCGAGGAGCTGCCGCTGTCCTGGCTGCCGCGCCTCGCGCGCATGAAGGACGGCGAGATCGCGGTGTTCGCCCGGCCGGCCTATGCCGGCTTCGCCGGCGGCGCCTCGGTGGTCCAGCTCGAGCACGCGGAGAGCGCGCCGCTCAACGAAGCGCAGGCCGCGCCGACGATCGAGCGCTTCCTCGCCGCGCGGCGGCGGCTGGAGCTCGCCTCGGCCGAGGTGCGGCGGCTGCGCGACGCGGCGCACATCCAATACATGACGGCAAAACCCTAGTTCACGGAGCGAGAGGTGACGATGATTCGCATAGCGATGGTCTTCCTGATGGTGGCGGCGCCGGCGCTCGCCTGGGCGCAGGCGCAGAAGCTCGGCCCGGGCGACACGATCCACGTGACGGTATTCGGCCAGGCCGATCTCACGAGCGACGCGCGCGTGAGCGACCGCGGCACGGTCGACCTGCCGCTGGTGGGCGCGGTGAAGGTCGCCGGCCAGACGCCGGCCGACGCGGCCGGCACCATCGCCACGGCGCTCAAGAAGGGCGAGTTCCTCAAGCACCCGCAGGTCACGGTGGCGCTCACCGCGGTGCGCAGCCAGCAGGTCTCGGTGCTCGGGCTGGTCGCCCGGCCGGGCCGCTACCCGCTCGACGAGGCGCACCTCAAGCTGCCCGAGATCCTCGCCGCCGCCGGCGGCGTGGCGGCGGGCGGCTCCGACACGGTGACCGTGATCCGCAACGGCGCGCCGCGCAAGGTGCGCGCGCTCGCCAGGGATTTCGAGCTGAAGGGCGGCGACACGGTGGTCGTCGAGCGCGCGCCGGTGTTCTACATCTACGGCGAGGTGGCCCACTCGGGCGCCTATCCGGTGACGACCAACATGACCGTCATGCAGGCGATCTCGGTGGGCGGCGGCATCACCCCGCGCGGCAGCGAGCGCCGGGTCAAGCTGCGCCGCACCGGCGCCGACGGCAAGGTCGTCGAGAGCGACGCCAAGCTGCAGGACGTCGTCAAGGCCGACGACGTCATCTTCGTCAAAGAATCGATTTTCTAGGTCAGGGAGCCACTTCATGGATCTGCAACAGTACTGGCTGGCGCTGAAAGCGCGCCGCAAGGCGTTCTTCATGGTGTTCGCCTTCACCGTGGTCGCGGCGATCGTCGTGTCGCTCGCGGTGCCGAAGCGCTACGACGCCGTCGCCACCGTGCTGATCGACGCGCCCGATCCGCAGACCTTGACCGCCGAGCCGCGCCTTTCGCCGCGCGAGCGTGCCGGCTACATGATGACCCAGGTCGAGCTGATCCGCAGCGGCAACGTGGCCGAGCGGGTGGTGCGCGACCTGAAGCTCGCGCAGCGCCCCGGCGCGCGCGACGAGTGGGAGAGCGACACGGGCGGCCTGGGCACCATCGACGAGTGGCTCGCCAAGAAGCTGCTCGAGAAGCTCAAGGTCGACAACGGCGCGGCGAACATCATCAGCATCACCTTCTCGTCGAACGACCGCAAGTACTCGGCGGCGGTGGCCAACGCCTTCGCGCGCGCCTACCTGCAGACCTCGCTCGAGATGCGCACCGAGCCCTCGCGGGCGGCGGCGAGCTGGTTCGAGGGCCAGCTGAAGGCGCTGCGCGCCGACGTGATGCAGGCGCAGACCCGGCTCACCGCGTACCAGAAGAAGACCGGCGTGATGGGCACCGACCGCGCCGACATCGAGTACACGCGCCTCGCCGAGCTGTCGACGGCGCTTTCCGGCGCGCGCAACGGCGCCCTCGAGGCCGAGGCGCGCTACAAGCAGGCGCGCGAGGCGGCGTCCACCGCCGGCGCCGCGGCGGAGCTGCCCGAGGTGCTCTCCAACCCCTACATCATCACGGTGAAGACCGCCCTGCAGGGCGCGGAAGGCCGGCTGGAGGAGCTCTCGCGCGAGCTCGGCAAGAACCATCCGCAGTACCAGCGCGCCGCCCTCGAGGTGCAGACGCTGCGCGAACGGCTGAACGGCGAGACCAAGAAGCTGATCGCCAGCCTCGGCAGCGCCGCCGCGCAGGCGAAGAAGCGCGAGCAGGAGCTCGGCGCGGCGGTCGTGGCGCAGCAGCAGCGCATCGTCCAGGCGCGCGACGCGAGCGTCGAGATGGCCGTGCTCACGCGCGACCTCGAGAGCGCGCAGCGCGCCTACGAAGGCGCCCAGGCGCGCTACATCGCCACCAAGGTCGAGAGCCGGGCGCGGCAGACCAACCTGGCGCTGCTCACGCCGGCGGTCGAGCCGGTCGAGCCGGCCGCGCCGCGCATCGGCCTGATCAGCGGCCTGTCGGTGCTGATCGGCCTGCTGCTCGCCGCCGGCATCGTCTACCTGCTCGAGATGACCGACCGCCGGGTGCGCTCGCGCAACGACCTCGAGCAGAAGCTCGCCATTCCCTCGCTCGGCAATCTGTCGAAGTGGCTGCCGAGCGGCGGACGGCTGCTGCCCTCGCCGCAATACGCCGCGGGCGGATCCGCCGCCCGCGCCCTTCCGCAGCCCTGGTAAGAGAGGATCGCCATGCTAGTCAAACCCTCCGACAACGTGCTGCCGATCGACGGCACGACGCGGAACACCGGCCGCCCGATCGGCGCCATCCTGATGGACGAAGGCAAGCTCACGCCGTCGGACGCCGAGCAGGTGCTCAAGCGCCAGCGCGAGCTCGGCTGGCGCTTCGGCGAGGCGGCGATCGAGCTGAACCTGATCACCGACACCGACCTGCGCGAGGCGCTCGCCAAGCAGTACGAGTTCCCCTACCTGGTCGGCGGCCCCGAGGGCGTGGCGAAGGAGCTGATCGCCGCCTGGGACCCCTTCCACCCGATGGTCGAGGAGCTGCGCGCGGTGCGCACGCAGCTGCTCATCCGCTGGTTCAACCCGCAGGCCGGGCGGCGCACGCTGGTGATCGCGAGCCCCGGCGCGCGCGAGGGCCGCAGCTTCGTCGCCGCCAACCTGGCCGTGGTGTTCTCGCAGCTCGGCCACCGCACGCTGCTCGTCGACGCCGACTTCCGCGCGCCGCGCCAGCAGTCGATCTTCAACATCGCCGACCGCTTCGGCCTGTCCTCGGTGCTGTCGGGGCGGGCCGATCTCTCCGCCGCCGTGCCGGTGGCCGGCATCACCGGCCTCGCGGTGCTGCCGTGCGGCCCGGTGCCGCCCAACCCGCTCGAGCTGCTCTCGCGCGGCAGCTTTCCGGCGCTGCTCGGCAAGGCGCAGGCGGAGTACGACGTGATCCTCATCGACACGCCGCCCGCCAGCGAGTACGCGGATGCGCAGAGCATCGCCTTCCGCGCCGGCGACGTGCTGCTGCTCTCGCGGCGCAACCACACCCGGGTGGACGACACCGAGCGCGCGGTGCGCGAGCTGTCGGATGCGAGCGCCCGGGTCGTCGGCACGCTGATGAACTCGTTCTGAGAATGCGCCGGCCGCCCAACCGGAAGCTGCTCGCGCTCGCGGCGGCGGTGGTGCTCGCCGCCGCCGGCGCCGCGTTCTCCCGCACGCCGCTCGGCGCGCCGCCGGCGGCGCTGCTCGCCCAGCAACTCGGAGGATCGTGATGGCCACCGCCGTGTATTCGCGCGCCGAGCGCTCGAGCGGCCTCACCGCCGGCGTGCTCGGGCTGCTCGTCTTCGCGCTCGCCTGCGGCGTCGGCCTGGCGATCGGCGAGCTGCAGGCGCTGATCGCCAGCCTCACCCTGGTCGCCGCGGTCGCGGTGCTCGTCGACTACCGCGTCGGCGCGGTGCTGCTCATCGTGCTGACGCCGATCTCGGCGAGCGAGCTGTTCCCGCACGAGATGTTCGGCGTCACCGGCCTGAACCCGCTCAACCTGCTGCTGGTCGCGACCCTCGGCTCGTTCGTGCTGCGCGGCCGCGGCCTGGGCAGCCTGCTGCCGAGGCCGCTGCTCTGGCTGTTCGTCGTGCCGATCGCCGTCGCCGCTGCCATCGGCGCGCAGCACGTGAACGAGATCCCGCCGCTCTTCTACGAGCAGGAGCTGATCAACTATACGGACGCCTGGGGCTACGTGCGCGACGCGGCGATCCGGCCGCTGCTGCTGGTCGTCACCGCACTGGTGATCGGCGCCGCCGTGGCGGGCTCGCAGAAGCCCGAGCGCTTCATCACGCCGCTGGTCGTCGCCGTATGGCTGATGAGCCTGCTCTCGATCATCTACGTCGCCGCCTCGGGGGTGAGCCTCGGCCTGCTCGCCAGCGCGAGCGAGCGCGGCTTCTTCGCCGCCGCGCTCGGCATGCACGCCAACGAGCTGGGCCGGCTCTACGCCGTGGCCTACGCGCTGCTGCTCTTCGTCTGGGGCGAGACCAAGGACCTGACCCTGAAGAGCGTGCTGGTGGCGACGATGGGCGTGCTGACGCTCGCGCTGCTGCTCACCTTCTCACGCGGCGCGTTCCTCGGCTTCTTCATCGTCAACGCGCTGTTCCTGCTGTGGAAGTTCAACATGCGCACGCTCGCCATCGCGCTGCTGGTGGCGGCGCTCGCGCTGCCGCTCATGCCCGGCGCGGTCTGGGACCGCCTGTCGCTCGGCTTCGCCGGCGGCGGCGACGCGAACAGCGTGAGCGCCGGCCGCATCGACGAGATCTGGCTGCCGCTGATGCCCGAGGTCCTGAGGACGCCGCCGTGGGGCAACGGCCTCGACGCGATCCTGTGGTCCAAGGCGATGTGGGCGCAGACCATCCTCGAGGTCACGCACCCGCACAACGCCTACCTGCAGGCGATCCTCGACATGGGCGTCGGCGGCCTCGCGCTGCTGCTCGCCTACTACGGCCACGTGGCGCGCAACCTGCGCCGCCTCGGCAGCAACGCGTACCTCAGCCCGACGCTGCGCGGCGTGTTCCAGGGCGCGCTCGCCGGCCTGGTGTGCTTCCTCGTCACCGGCATGGCCGGGTCGAGCCTGCGCCCGACGCCGGAGTTCACGTTCCTGTGGATCGCCATCGGCATGATGTACGGCACGCTCGCCAGAAAGCCCGCGAGCACGACGTAATGCCGGCCGCGACGAAGGTGCAGAGGGCGGCCGCGGTGCCGGACTGCCCGGAGGCGCTGCTGCCCGCGCCGGGAGGGGCGCCGGCGCCGGCGCCGCGGCGCGGCTGGCACGTGTGCCTGGTCGCGCCCTACGCCTGGCCCGTGCTCTCCGGCAACGGGAGCGTCCAGGTGGTGGGCGGCGCGGAGGTCCAGCAGTCGATCCTCGCCCGCCTGTTCGCCGCCCGGGGTTTCCGGGTGACGATGATCTGCCAGGACTTCGGCCAGCCCGACCGCGCGGAAGTGGACGGCGTGCTGGTGCGCAAGGTGTTCTCGGGCGAGGAGGGCGTGCCGGTGCTGCGCTTCGTGCATCCCCGCCTGACCCGCATGTGGCGCGTGCTGCGCGAGGTCGACGCCGACATCTACTACTACCGCTCGGCGTCGATGTGGGTCGGCATCCTCGGCGCGTTCTGCCGCCGCTACGGCAAGCGGCTCATCTACGCCGGCGCGGCCGACCCGGATTTCGCGCCCGACATCGGCGGCCAGATCCGCTTCGCGCGCGACCGCTGGCTGTTTCGCCGCGGCGTCGCGGGCGCGCACGCGATCGTCGCGCAGAACGCCGCGCAGGTGGAAAGCGTGCGCCGGCACTACGGCCGGGAAGCGGTGCACATCCCGAGCTGCTACGTGCCGCCGGCGGCCGCCGCCGGCGCGGCGCCGCGCGACCTCGTGCTCTGGGTGGCGATGCTGCGCCGGCCCAAGCGGCCGGAGCTGTTCCTCGAGCTGGCGCGCCGCCTGCCCGGGCGGCGCTTCGCGATGGTCGGCGGCCCGGCGCTCGACGACCCGGACTTCCACGCCGCGGTGCGCGCCGAGGCGAGCCGGCTGCCGAACGTGCAGTTCACGGGCTTCCTGCCGCTCGCCGAGGCCGAGCGGTGGTTCGACCGCGCGCGCGTGCTCGTCAACACCTCGCTCTACGAGGGCATGCCGAACACCTTCCTGCAGGCGTGGGCGCGCGGCGTGCCGACCGTGTCGACCGTCGACGCCGGCGCGCCGGTGAACCAGCGCGTGCGCGACGTCGACGAGCTGACCGGCGCGGTCGAGCGGCTGCTCGCCGACGCCGCCGCGTGGCGCGACGCTTCGGCGCGCTGCCGCGCGCACTTCGAGCGCACGCATTCGGCCGGCGAGACGCTCGCGCGCTACGCACGGCTGTTCGACGAGGTGATGAGCGCGTGAGCGCGGCGACCAATACCATCGCCAGCCTCGGGCTGAGGCGCCGCGCCCTGTCGCTCGGCGCCGTCAAGGCGTTCGACCACGCGATGCAGTTCGTGCTGCCGATCGTGCTGGTGCGCTGCCTCGACACGGCGACCTTCGGCGAGTATCGCCTGCTGTGGCTCGCGGTCGGCACGCTGCTCGCCGTCGCGCCGCTCGGCACGCCGGCGGCGCTGTTCTACTTCCTGCCGCATTCCGACGCGCCGACGCGCCGCCTCTACGTCCACCAGGCGATGCTGCTGCTCGGCGCCACCGGCCTGCTCGGTGCGCTGGCGCTGAGCCCGCTCGATCCGTGGCTGCCGGCGACCCTCGCGCCGCTCGGCAAGTACGGCGAGCTGGTGCCGGCGTTCCTCGCGCTCTGGGTGACCGCGAGCCTGCTCGACTGCCTGCCGACCGCCGAAGAGCGCATCCGCGTGCAGGCGTTCGCGACGATCAGCACGAGCGTGCTGCGCACGCTGCTCCTCGCCGCGGGCGCGTGGTTCACCGGCAGCCTGGCGGCGATGCTCTGGCTGCTGCTCGCCGTCGTGCTGTTCAAGATGCTGCTGCTGCTCGGCTACGTCGGGCGCTTCCACGGCTGGCGCGGGCCGTGGCTGCGGCGCAAGACGCTCGCCGGCCAGCTGCGCTACAGCGCGCCGTTCGGCGCCGCCGCCGGGCTCTACGTGCTGCGCGGCCAGGCCGACCAGTGGGTGGCGGCGACGCTGTTCGCCCTGCACAGCTTCGCCGCGTTCTCCATCGCCGCGATCGTCGGCCAGGTGGTCGGCATCTTCCGCACCTCGGTCCTCGAGGCGTTCTTCCCGAGCATGAGCCGCATGGCCGCGGCCGGCGACATGAGGAGCGCCATGGAGATGAACGCGCGGGCGAACGAGATGACCGCCTGGGCGCTCAGCCCGATGCTCGTCTTCGTCTTCGCCTTCGCCGACGACATCGTCGGGCTGGTCTACACGCACGCGTACGCGGACGCGGCGCCGGTGATGCGCGTCTACGCGGTCGGCCTGGTGGTGCTGGTGGTCGAGATCTCGAGCCTCATCCAGCTCCTGCGCCAGGGCGTGTTCTACGCGGTGCTCAACGCCGTGATGCTCGGCATCGCCATCCTGGTCAGCACCGCGGGCGGCGTCGCCTTCGGCCTGGCCGGCGCGGCGGCCGGCAGCGTCGCCGCCATGTTCCTCGATCGTGTGGTCATGCTCCGGCGCATCAAGCGGCTCACGGGCGTGCGCGTGCGCCACCTGCAGCACTGGCGGCAGCTCGCGCGGCTGGTCGCGCTCGCCGGGCTCGCCGGGCTGCTCGCCTGGGGCATCGCGCACGCCTGGCTCGCCGGGGCGCCGCACGCCGTGCGCCTCGCCGCCGGCGCGCTGGTCGGCGGCCTCGTCTACGGCGCCGCCACCTGGCGGCGCTACCTCGCGCCGGCCCTGGCACGCCGATGAGGCTCCTGTTCGTCACCGGGTCCCTGGTGCACGGCGGCGCCGAGCGGCACGCGATCACGCTCGCCAACCGGCTCGCCGAGCGCGGCCACGAGTGCCATTTCTCCTACGTGAAGAACGACCCGAGCCAGCTCGAGCGGCTGCGCGGCGCGGCCAGCGTGCACTGCCTTCATGCCCGGAAGTATCTCGACGCCGCGGCGCTGGGCAGGCTGAAGGAGCTGGTCGCCAGGACCCGGCCGACGCACATCGTCGCCGTGAACCAGTACGCGCTGCTCTATGCCTCGCTCGCCCGGCGGGCGGCGCCGCTCGCGGTCACCTGGCACACCACCGAGCCGGCGAGCGCCAAGGAATGGCTGCAGATGCTCTACTACCGGCCGCTCTTCTGGCGGGCCGACTGGCTCGCGTGCGTGTGCGAGAACCAGCGCCGCTACTGGCGGCGGCGCGCGCTCTTCGCGCGGCGCAACGACGTGATCCACAACGGCATCGACACCGCGCACTGGCAGCCGCAGCCCGAGGCGGCGAGCGCGGCGCTGCGCGCCGCGCTCGGCTTCGCCCCGACCGACCTCGTGCTCGGCCTGTCGGCGGTGCTGCGGCCGGAGAAGAACCCGGTGCAGCTCGTCGAGGCCGTGGCGCGGCTGCGCGCGAGGAATATTCCAGCGTGCGCGCTGCTGATCGGCGACGGCGCCATGCGGCCGGCGATCGAGGCGCGCGCCCGCTCGCTCGGCGTCGCGACCCGGGTGCGGATCACCGGCCTGCAGGCCGACGTGCGTCCGCTGGTCGGGGCATGCGACGCGGTGGTTCTGTGCAGCACGGCGGTCGAGACTTTCTCGCTGGCCGCGCTCGAGGCGATGGCGCTCGGGCGGCCGGTGGTGCAGTCGCAGATCGGCGGCGCGGCGGAGATGACCGTGCCCGGCGAGAACGGCGCGCTTTTTCCGGTCGGCGACACCGCGGCGCTCGTCGAGCGGCTCGCGGCGCTCGCCGACCCGGCGGCGCGCCGGCGCATGGGCGCCGCGGCGCGCGCCACGGTGGAGCGCCGGTTCTCGGAGCGGGCCATGGTCGACCGCTACGAGCAGCGGCTAATGGAACTTGGCAGCCAAAGGAGCGACAGTGACCGAAAGCTACGAAAGCCGGCTCGCGCGTATTGAAGGCGAGCGGCGCACCTGGCTCGTGACGGGGGTCGCGGGCTTCATCGGCTCGCACCTCGCCGAGAACCTGCTGCGGCTCGGGCAGCGCGTGGTCGGGCTGGACAACTTCTCGACCGGCAAGCGGGCCAACCTGCAAGGCCTCGCCTCGCGCGAGTTCCGCTTCATCGAGGGCGACATCCGCGACGCGGCCGCCTGCCGCGAGGCCTGCGCCGGCGCGGACGTGGTGCTGCACGAGGCGGCGCTCGGCAGCGTGCCGCGCTCGATCGACGACCCGGTGGCGAGCACCGAGAGCAACATCAACGGCTTCCTCAACATGCTGGTCGCGGCGCGCGACGCCGGCGTGCGGCGCTTCGTCTACGCCAGCTCGAGCGCCGTGTACGGCGACCACCCGGCGCTGCCCAAGGTCGAGGCGGAGATCGGCCGGGCGATGTCGCCCTACGGGCTCACCAAGCACGTGAACGAGCTCTACGCCGGGGTGTTCGACGTCTGCTATGGGTTCAAGAGCATCGGCCTGCGCTACTTCAACGTCTTCGGCCCGCGCCAGGATCCGCACGGCGCCTACGCCTCGGTGATCCCGGCCTGGATCCACGCGCTGCTCACCGGCGCCCCCGCCTACGTGAACGGCGACGGCAGCGCGGCGCGCGATTTCTGCCACGTCGACAACGTCGTGCAGGCGAACCTGCTCGCCGCCACGGTCGAGGATCCCGCGGCGCTCGGCGAGGCCTACAACATCGCGCTCGGCGACCAGACCTCGCTCAACGAGCTGTTCGCCATGCTGCGCGACATCACCGGACTGCGGGACGCGCAGCCCGTGCACCGCGGGCCGCGCAAGGGCGACCTGCCGTTCTCGCGCGCCGACACGTCGAAGGCCGAGCGGCTGCTCGGCTACCGGCCCGCCGTTCGCATCATGGAAGGGCTGCAGCGGACGGTCGAGTGGTACGCGGAGAATCTGCGCTCCACCGCGCAAGAGAGGAGGCTCGCCCATGCTTGAGGTTCCGACCCTGTCCCGGCAGGAGAAGGAAGCGCCGAACGCGCGCGAGGCGCTGGTCCCGCCGCTCGCCACGGTCGCCGTCGTGGGGCTCGGCTACGTCGGCCTGCCGGTCGCGGTGGCCTTCGGCGCCCAGCGGCCGACGATCGGCTACGACGTGTCGAAGAAGCGGGTGGAGAACCTGCGCCACGGCATCGACGATTGCGGCGAGGTCGGCGAAGCCGAGCTCGCCGCCGCGCGCGCGCTGCGCGTCACCGACTACCCGGGCGAGCTCGCCAGGGCCGACTTCATCATCGTCGCGGTGCCCACGCCGATCAACGCGGCGCGCCAGCCCGACCTCTCGCCGCTCGAGGCGGCGAGCGAGACCGTCGGCACCTACCTCAAGCGCGGCGCCGTGGTGATCTACGAGTCGACGGTGTACCCGGGCGCGACCGAGGAGGTGTGCGTGCCGATCCTCGAGCGCGCCTCGCGCATGCGCTGGAAGCACGACTTCCACGTCGGCTACTCGCCCGAGCGCATCAATCCGGGCGACCGGCAGCACACCTTCCGCAGCATCCTCAAGGTGGTCTCGGGCGACGACGCCGACACGCTCGAGAAGGTGGCGGCGCTCTACGGCTCGGTGGTCAGCGCCGGGGTCTACCGTGCCTCCTCGATCCGCGTCGCCGAGGCGGCGAAGGTGATCGAGAACACGCAGCGCGACCTGAACATCGCCTTCGTCAACGAGCTGGCCATCATCTTCGAGAAGATGGGCCTCGACACGAGCGAGGTGCTGCAGGCGGCGGCGACCAAGTGGAACTTCCTGTCGTTCCGGCCCGGCCTGGTGGGCGGGCACTGCATCGGCGTCGACCCCTACTACCTGACGCACAAGGCGGAGCTGCTCGGCCACCATCCGGAAGTGATCCTCGCCGGGCGGCGCATCAACGACGGCATGGGCGCGCACATCGCGCGCAAGGCCGTGCAGCAGATGATCCACGCCGGGCGCGGCATCAAGGGCGCCAAGGTCAACGTGCTCGGGCTGACCTTCAAGGAGGACGTGCCCGACATCCGCAACTCGAAGGTGATCGACATCCTGCGCGAGCTGCGCGAGTTCGGCGTCGAGACCTTCGTGCACGACCCCACGGCGAGCGCCGAGGAGGCGCTGCGCGAGTACGGCGTGCGCCTGACCGACTGGGACGCGCTGCCCGCCGCCGACGGCCTGATCCTCGCCGTGGCGCACCGGCGCTACCTCGACATGCCGCTCGAGGCGCTCGCTGCCAAGGTCGTGCCGTCGGGCTGCGTGGTCGACGTGAAGGCGGCGCTCGACGCCGCGGCGCTGCGCGACAAGGGCCTGCGCGTGTGGCGGCTCTAGCCCTCCGCGACGCCCCGCAGCCGCGCCGGCTGCGCATCGGCGTGTTCGCCGACACGCCGCTGCAGCCGCGCTGGGTCGCCGAGGCCTTCGCGCGCCTCGCCGCGGCCGATTTTGCCGAGGTCACGCTGGTCGAGCCCGGCGTCGAGGGCGCCGGCGCCGAGCCCGCCGCGCGCCTCGCCTCGGCCATCGCCCAGCTCGCCGGGGTCGAGTCGGTGCCCGCCTCGCTGCTCGCGGGCGAGGCGGCGCTGCCGGCGCTCTGGCGCCTCTACGCGCGCCTCGACCGCCGGCTGTTCGGCGCCGACGACGAGCCCTCGGACCTGCGAGCCTGCCTGCGCGCGCACGGCGGCGGCGAGCTCGACGTGGCGTTCGCGCTCGGCGCGCTCGACGACGCCGCGCTCGACGGGCGCGCGCGCTACGGCGTGTGGCGCTTCTGCTTCGGCCCGCAAGGCGCGGATGCCGAGAGCCTGGCCGGCGCGCCCGAGGTGGCGCGCGAGGACACGCTGACCGCCTCGGGGATCAAGGTGCGGCTCTCGCGCGACGAGCCGGCGCGCCTCGCCTACCAGTCGTGCTCGCGCACCTATCCGTTCTCCGTGGCGCGCAACCGCGACCACCTGCGCAAGACCGGCGAGTTCGCGTTGCGCGCCATGCGCGAGCTGCACCGCTCGGGCGAGGCGTGGCTGCGCGGCTGCAAGCCGCTGCATGCCGGCACGGCCGCGCGCGGCGTCGCCGCGACGGACGCGCTGCGCATCGGCGCGCGGCTCGCGCGCCGGGCGGTGCAGAAAGCGCTCGCCGTCGAGCAGTGGTTCATCGCCTTCGCCTTCGCGAGCCGCCTGGAGCCGGGGCTCGGCGGCTTCACCCGGCTGATGCCGCCGCGCGACCGCGACTGGGCCGATCCCTTCCCGCTCGAGCACAACGGCCGCCACTTCATCTTCTTCGAGGAGGTGCCGTTCGCCAGCCGCAAGGGCCACATCTCGGTGGTCGAGGTCGACCGCGCCGGGCGCGTCTCGGCGCCGCTGCGGGTGCTGGAGCGCGACTACCACCTGTCCTACCCGTTCGTGTTCGAGCACGGCGGCAGCCTCTACATGATCCCGGAGAGCGCGGCGAACGCGACCGTCGAGCTGTGGCGCTGCGTCGAGTTCCCGGCGCGCTGGCGGCACGAGGCGAACCTGATGCAAGGCGTGCGCTGCGTCGACGCGACGCTGCACCGCGCCGGCGGGCGCTGGTGGATGTTCGCCAACTGCGCCGCCGGCGGCAGCGAGCTCTACGACGACGAGCTCAGCCTTTTCTCCGCCGAGCGCCTGACCGGCGACTGGCGGCCGCACCCGCGCAACCCGGTGAAGTCCGACCCGCGCGGCAGCCGTCCCGCGGGACGCCTTTTCCTGCGCAACGGGGCGCTGTACCGCCCGGCGCAGATCTGCGTGCCGCGCTACGGCGCCGGGCTCGCGGTGCAGAGAGTGCTCAAGCTGGGCGAGCAGGAATACGAGGAGCGCACCGTCGAGCGCATCGTGCCGGCGGCTTCGACCGGGCTGCTCGGCCTGCACACCCTGAACCATGCGGGCAGCCTCACCGTGGTGGACGCCTTCGTGCGCCGCCGGCGATTCTAGGAGAGCGACATGAAAACCCAGAGGCGGACATGAAGACGCAACTTCAGACGCGCCTGCTCATGCTCGGCGCGGCCCCCGAGATGCGCGGCAGCATGGCGGCGATCGTGGCGGCCTACCGCGCGCACGGGCTGTTCTCGCGCTGGCCGATCGAGTTCATCGCCGCCGTCGGCGACGGCTCGCTGCTGCACGACGGCGCGGTGATGGCGAGGGCCGCGCGCGAGTTCGCCGCGGCGCTGCTGCGCGAGCCGCGCAGCGCGGTGCACCTGCACGTCTCGCGCAGCTGCTGGTGGCGCCAGGCGGCGTTCGCCGGCGCGGCGCTCGCGGCGCGCTGCCCGCTCGTCGTGCAGCTGCACGGCACCGGCTTCGGCGCCGAGGCGGGGTTCCTGCTGCGCCGCGCGGCCGGGGTCGTGGTCTCGTGCGAGGCGCAGCGCATCCGGGTGCGCAGCCTCGCGCGCGACGCGCACGTCGTCTGCGTGCCGCCGCCGCTCGCGCTCGCGCCGCTCGAGGCGGGCGAGCGGCCGAACGTGGTGCTGTTCCTCGGCCGGCTGGAGGCGGCGAAGGGGATCTACGACCTGCTCGACGCGGTGGCCGGCGTGAGGAGCGCCGTGCCCGACGTGCGGCTGGTCTGCGCGGGCGACGGCGATCGCGCCGGCGTGGCGCGCTACGCCGAGCGGCTCGGCATCGCCGACGCGGTGAGCTTCACCGGCTGGGTCGGCCCCTCGGGCAAGCGCGCGCTGCTCGAGACGGCGGCCGCCTTCGCGCTGCCTTCCTACGACGAGGCGCTGCCGGTGAGCCTGATCGAGGCGATGGGCGCGGGGGTGCCGCCGATCGTCTCGCCGGTGGGCGGCATTCCGGAGGTGCTGCAGGAGGGCGTGAGCGGCCTGTTCGTCGCCCCGGGCGACAAGGCGAACCTCGAGCGGCGCCTCAAGCGCGTGCTGCTCGACCGCGCGCTCGCCGCGCGCCTCGGCGCCGCGGCGCGGGAGTCGGCTCGCCTGCGCTTCAACCCGGCGCGCGTGCTGGCGCGGCTCGACGAGCTGTACGCGTCGCTCGGGCTCGCCGCGGCCGGCGAGCCGCCACGCGAGGGCACGCTCAAGAAAGCCGCATGAAGCGCCCCGCCGTCATCGTCCTCGGGCCGAGCCGCGACGCGATCAGCGGCGTGGCGACGCACCTCGGCTGCCTGTTCGCCTCGCCGCTCGCCGGGCGCTTCGACCTGGTGCACCTGCAGATCGGCAGCGAAGGGCGCGCGGAGGGCGTGCTCGGCAAGCTGTGGCGCCTCGCCGCGAGCCCGTTCCAGCTCGCGGCGGCGATCGTGCGCAGCGACGCGTCGATCGTGCACGTCAACACCTCGCTCGACACGCGCGGCTACTTCCGCGACCTGGTGTACGTGGCGGTCGCCAAGCTGTTCGGCGCGCGCGTGGTCTACCAGATGCACGACAACCTGTTCCGCGTCTTCGGCGAGCCGCGCAGCGCCTTCGCCCCCGGCCTCGGCTCGCTGGCGCGCTGGCCCGACGCGGTGGTCGTGCTCTCGGAGCGCGAGGCGCAGGCCTGGCGCGCGCGCGGCGCGGCGCCCGCGCTGCACGTCGTGCCGAACGGCATCGATTGCGCGCCGTTCCTGCGCCAGAACCGCGCCGCGCCCGATCCGGCGGCGCCGCTCAAGCTCATCTACATCGGCCGCCTCGCCCCGCGCAAGGGCCTGCTCGAGTCGATCGAGGCGCTGCGCCTCGCGCGAAGCCGCGGCGTCGCCGCGCGCCTGGTCGTCGCCGGCAGCGGATCGGAAGAGGCGCGGCTGCGCGAGCACGTGCGCGAGTCCGGCCTGACGCGCGACGTGAGCTTCGTCGGCCCGGCGTACGGCGAGGCGAAGGCGCGCCTGCTCGCGCAGGCCGACGTGCTGCTGCTGCCGAGCTACAGCGAAGGCCTGCCGTACGCGCTGCTCGAGGCGATGGCCGCGGGCGTGGTGCCGGTGGTCACGCCCGTGGGCGCGGTGCCCGAGGTGGTGACCGAGCGGGAGCACGGCGTGTTCGTCGAGCCGCGCGACGCCGAGGCGATCGCGCGCGCCCTGGCCTGGCTGGCGGCCGACCGGGCGACGGTGCTGCGCATGAGCGCCGCGTGCCGCCGGCGCGCCGCCGCCGCGTACTCGCTCGAGCGGCTGGCGAGCGATTTCGCCGCGCTCTACGCGCGCCTCGCGCAGGCGCGCGTCCCGAACACGGCCTTCTAGGACAGACCATGTGCGGCATAGCGGGATGGATCCTGCCGGCCAGCCGGGCGCCCCACGAGCGCGCGGTGCGGCCGATGCTCGAGGCGATCGCGCACCGCGGGCCGGACGGCGAGGGCGTGTGCGCCTTCGCCGCCTCGCGCGGCGGCGAGCGGGTGGTGCTCGGCCACCGGCGGCTCGCCATCATCGACCCCGACGGCTCGCGCCAGCCGATGCTCGACGAGGCGGCGCGGCTCGCGCTCACCTTCAACGGCGAGATCTACAACTTCCGCGAGCTGCGCGGCGAGCTGGAGAAGCTCGGCCACCGCTTCGCGCGCGATTCCGACACCGAGGTGCTGCTGCGCGCCTACCAGCAATGGGGCACCGACGCGGTGACGCGCCTGCGCGGGCAGTTCGCGTTCGCCATCTGGGACGGCGCGCGCGAGCGCCTCTTCCTCGCGCGCGATCGCTTCGGCGAGAAGCCGCTCTTCCTTCGCGAGGCGGCGGGCGGCCTGGTCTTCGCCTCGGAGATCAAGGCGCTCGCGCGCGCGCCGCTCGCCGCGCCGCAAATCGACCCGGCGGCAATCTGGGAGTGCCTCGCCTACCGCTATGTCCCCGGCCCGCGGACGCTCTTCAGGGAGATCCGCAAGCTGCCGCCCGCCACCGTGGCGGTCTGGGAGAGCGGCCGGCTGCGCGAGACGCGCTATTGGACGCCGCCCGACCGCCTGCCGCGGCGCGGCGCGGCGCCGGCCGACCCGGCCGGCGAATTCGCCGCGCGCCTCGAGGAGACGGTGCACCTCGAGATGGTGAGCGACGTGCCTTTCGGCGCCTTCCTCTCGGGCGGCATCGATTCCAGCACCGTGGTGGCGCTGATGTGCCGCTTCGGCACGCGGGTCAAGACCTTCTCGGTCGGCTTCGCCGAGAGCGGCTACCGGTACGACGAGCTGCAGCACGCGGCGGCGCTCGCGCGGCGCCTGGGCACCGAGCACCACGAGCTCGTCGTCTCGCACCGCGAGCTGATGCAGTACCTGCCGCAGCTCGTGGCGAGCCGCGACGCGCCGGTGTCCGAGCCCTCCGACATCCCGATCTACCTGCTCGCGCGCGAGGCTTCGCGCACGGTGAAGATGGTGCTCACCGGCGAGGGCAGCGACGAGCTGCTCGGCGGCTATCGCAAGCACATGGTCGAGAACCGCATCGGATCTCTACCCAAGCTTCTTCGCCGGGGACTGCTTGCGCCGCTCGCGCACGCGCTGCCCGCGCGGCTGCGCGAAGTGAAGATCGCTCTCGCGAGCCTGGCCTGCGACGACTGGCGCGAGCGTTATGTGCGCTGGTTCGGCGCGCAGGACTTCGCGCAACGAAGGAAACTGGCCCCCGGGCTGGCGCAGCCCGACCCTGGAGAGAACTTCGAGCAACGGCAGTTCGACGTCGACCCGGGCACGAGCCCGCTGCGGCGCGTGCTGTACTACGACCAGACGAGCTGGCTGCCCGACAACCTGCTCGAGCGCGGCGACCGCATGAGCATGGCGGCCTCGATCGAGGCGCGCGTACCGTTCCTCGACCATCGCCTCGCGGACATCCTGGCGCGGAAGAAGATCGGCTTCCGCGTGCCGGTGGGCGAGTGGCTGAAGGGCGAGATGCGCGAGTACCTGGTGGAGCACCTGCGCGGCAGCGGCTCGCTCACGCGCGCGTACTACGACGCCGCCGTGCTCGACCGGCTGATCGACGAGCACGCGAGCGGGCGCCAGGCGCACGACAAGCTGCTCTGGACGCTGCTCAACCTCGAAGTGTGGCAGCGCGGCCAGGCGGCCGGCGCGCCGAAGGAGAAACTCGCATGTGCGGCCTAGCCGGCTGGGCGGCGAGCCGCGGCGCCCCGGACGTCGCGCTGCTCGCCGGCATGATGGACGCGCTCGCGCACCGCAACGGCGGGGCCGACGGCCTCTCGGCGCTGCTCGACCGCAACGCGCGGCGCGCGGTGGTGCTCGGCGCCTCGCTCGTCGATCGCGCCAGCGGCATCGCGCTCGCCCTCGACGGCACGATCCTCAACGCGGCCGAGCTGCGCACGGACCTCGGCCGGCGCGGCTACGCCTTCGCGGCGCAGAGCGACGCCGAGGTCCTGCTGCGCGCCTACCAGTACTGGGACAAGGAAGTGGTGAAGCAGCTGCGCGGCGCCTTCGCCTTCGCGCTCTGGGACGCGCGCAAGGACCGGCTGATGCTCGCGCGCGACCGCTTCGGCCAGAAGCCGCTCTACGTCGCCGAGGCGCGCGGCATGCTGTGCTTCGCCTCGGAGATCAAGGCGCTCGCCGGCCTGCCGGGCGTCGGCGGCGAGGTCGACGTGGGCGGCGTGGCCGACTACCTCGCGCTCGGCTACGTGCGCGGCCCGCGCACGCTGCTCGCCGGCGTACGCAAGCTCTCGCCCGGCACGTATGCGCTCTGGCAGCTCGGCAGCCTGCGCGAGGCGCGCTACTGGTCGCCGCCCGACGGCGAGGCGCCGCACGCCGCGCCGGCC
>Ga0310810_10003160_pt1 | contig 17882 bp, 14 predicted proteins | sample NCmetagenome_FD_207641 | JGI IMG/M metagenome (GOLD analysis project Ga0310810, IMG submission 207641) | Soil microbial communities from experimental microcosm in Duke University, North Carolina, United States - NC | ecosystem: Engineered > Artificial ecosystem > Soil microcosm > Unclassified ...
GATTTACGGTGGTAAACGACGGAATAATTGCGGGAACGCTTGATTTATACTTTTCGAATTCAATTCCGAATGTTGCCTGCAGAAGCTTCTCCTCTATCCGGACGCGAATCATCGTGCCGATCCAGAATACTACAGTCCCCAGCAGAAGCGTGTACCAATGGCTCCATGCGAGTCCGGTGGCGATGAGCATTCCGAACATTCCGCTGTAAATTGGATTGCGTACGCGCGCGTAGGGTCCGGATGTGATGAGCTGATGTCCCTCGACGATCCGTGCCGCGACAGCCCACTGCTTACCGAGCGTGTTCACGGCTGATACCGTCATCCAGGCGGAGGCGGCGGCAATCGCAATCGCGAACGCAGCCAGAATCAGATTAACAATCTCTCCTGCTTCCGGAAGCAACGTTGCGCTGGTTCGCCTGAATGTCCAGACGAAAAAATATCCGACTGCCTCCAGCGCAATACCCGCCATTGCCATGGAATCGCGCTTTTGCTCAATAGTCTTCGGCGGCCGCTTTCGAAAAACAAAGGCAGCGGCAAATCCGAGCCAGCAGAGGATTACTGTGCCCCGGACTACCTGGTACAGCATATCGACGGATGGCATGAACTATTGTCTCTGAAGTTTTCGTTCAAGATTCTTTTTCGCCTGGGGCCACTCGGAGTCGATGATGCTGAAATAGACCGAATGCCGCAGGCGTCCTCCCGGCGCAATCATGTGATTTCTCAAAATTCCCTCTTCTTTCGCTCCGATGCGCAAAAGGGCATTTCTCGATTTACTATTGATAGAATCTGTTTTGAATTCTACACGAATGCAGCCCAGTGTTTCAAAGGCGTACGTGAGAAGAAGGTATTTTGTTTCCGTGTTGACGGCGGTGCGCTGCCATTTGCGCGCGATCCACGTCCATCCGATCTCGACTCGTTTATTTATAACATCGATATTGCCGTAGCGCGTCGACCCGATTGCCTTCCCCGACTGTTTTTCAATAATAGCGAATGGAAGCGAGCGGGCTTCGCGCTGCTCACTCAGCGCTGTGAGAATATATTGCTTCATCTCGTCGGAAGTACGGATCAGCGTCATGGTAATCTTCCAGAGCTCCTGGTCGAGTCCAACTTCACAGAGGGCCGCATGGTGTTCGAGCCCAAGAGGCTCGAGCCTGACGTGATTTCCTTCAAGGGTGACGGGCCGGATCTTCATGGCTTTTTCCAATAAAGATAAAGGGGTACTCCGATCAGTATTATTCCGGCGCCGATGAGACTATCTATAGGATTCTCTATTATAGAACTGACAACAAGGTAAAGCGAGAATGCTATAAACAATGCGGGGGTCAATGGATAACCCCAAGTCTTATAAGACCCTGTCGCCGCAGAAGGTCGCCGGCGCATGATAAACACCGCTCCCGCAGACATCGCATAAAATAGGAATGACCCGAAGACAACGTAGGTAAACAACTGGTCGTATGTCCCGCTGAGAATAAATACGCACGCGAGCACCGCCTGGACAATGAGTGAAGGAATCGGTGTTTCATACTTTGGATGTACGTTTGCAAGCCAGGAAAAGAAGAGGCCCTCTTTAGCCATTGCGTAGTAGATCCGGGGTGACGCGAAGATGAACCCGTTATTGGTCCCGAACGTCGATATGACGACAGCAAGAGAGACAAACACCGCCCCTCCGGTTCCAAGGATCTTCACGGCAGCGTCGGAAAGGACCAGTTGAGAATGCGCAGCCTCCTGCATCGGGAGAACGTACATGACGGCGCTGCTGACAAGAAGATACACGAGGATGACGATAGCCGTCCCGATTGCCAATGCGCGCGGCAGGTTTCTCTGGGGATTAATAACTTCCCCGGCGACGTACGTAATCTCGATCCACCCGTCGTATGACCAGAGGACCGCGATCATCGCCAGCACAATCGGCCCGGCAAGCGGGATCGAGGGGAGAACGGGAGAAAAATTTGAAACCGATCCGCCGCTCAGGACAAAGCTCATGCCTACCAGCAAGAGAAGCGCCCCCATCTTTGTGAATGTGAACGCGTTTTGGACGCGCGCTCCGATCTTCACGCCGAAGCAGTTGATTACGGTGAGAAAGACGATAGACGATATTGCCACGACCTTGATGCCCATAGGGCCCATCGGAAAAAAATACCCCATATAAGTCGCAAACGTCGCAGCGACTGCGGCGATCGAAGCAGTATTGATGACGGCGAAGGCTGCCCATCCGTAGAGAAATCCCCACAACGGGCTGTACGCCTCTTTGAGGTAGACGTACATTCCTCCGGCACGGGGCATTTGGACGCCAAGTTCGGCAACCGAGAGTGCGCCGAATAAACTCACAATCCCGCCAACGATCCAAACAAGAAAGACGGGGAATGATGACTGAAGGTAAAGAGCGATCGTTGCAGGCACGAGAAAAATGCCGGAACCGATCATGCTTCCCACGTTGATCATCGTCGCGTCAAGAAGGGAGAGCTTGCGGGGGAGTTCGTGTGGTGTAGTGGTCTCCATTATTAAGAGGTGCGGCGGGGGATGGCCGCCAAGGCACTAAGCCTTTCTTGTCCGTCTTGAATTGAGATTTCTCTTGTACGCTTTCTTCAGGAGGCTTTGAAAATGGTACACTCCCTCTTCCATCTCCGGCGAAAATCGCCCCTTGTCATAGGCGATTGATTCGAGGCCGCGCTGAACAAGCTCGCAGATCTCGATGTCTTCCTGCTGCACCTTGTCGCTGTAGTCAAGATCGTCCTGGATCCTTTTCAGCGCGGAAGCGGAAGTCGCGTCGTCATAATAGTAATCAAAAATGACCCGGCATTTATTCTGCGCGAGCGGAAGCACGAGATTCGTCTGCAGCCGCCCAGGCAGGATGTTCATCATGAAATTCGGAAACACAAAATAATAGTACGCTTCTCCGTCACCCGCGGTATACACATTGTCCTTGCCGGTGAACGGGCTGTACTGAAGCGAATACGACTCGTATGTCTCCGTGACATACTTTTGATAGTCGAGCAGGTTGCAAAGCTCGGGATGGACGAACGGAAGATGGTAACCTTCGAGGTAGTTGTCGACGTAGGCTTTCCAGTTGCAGTTCACGTCATACGCGACGCGCCGGAAGAAATTCTTCCCGGCCAGCGAATGCGGTTTGATCCGTTCCGGAATTCCCTGCATGACGGAGGTGAGCGCATCCGGTTTCCTCGATAGATTGGCAAAGATCAATCCTTCCCAAAGTTCGATCCGGATCGGCAGCAGCCCGAAATCCTTCTTATCGAAGAGTTCGGTCCTGTCGAACTTTGGAGTTCCCCGCAGGCTTCCGTCCAGAAGATAGGTCCATCCGTGATACTTGCACTGAAGGATACTGCAGCTTCCCTGCTCTTCGATGGCTAGCGGCCCGCCCCGGTGGCGGCAGACATTGAAGAATCCGCGAAGCACGCCATCCTTTCCACGGATAAGGAGGACGGGATTTGACGCGACGGTTCCCAGGATGTAGTCACCAGGTTTCGCAACTTGCGAAACGTGGCCGACGTACTGCCATGTCTTCGAAAATACATACTCGGTGTCGGTAAGATGGAAGCCCGGGTTGCTGTACCACGAGGAGGGGAGAGTCTCCGCGCGCGTTAACGGAACGATCGAAAGATCGCGAAGGCTAATGTGGTCTGCGTTTTTCTTTTTCAATGGGAATGATCGTCCGGAGTGCGCAACACTACTTCAATTCCTCGATCCCCTTACGGGCCAGCTCGTCCGCGCGTTCGTTCAGTTCCACCCCCTGGTGCCCGGCTACTTTCTCAAACGAAATGTCGTATGTTGCGATCAATTCAATGAGCCGTTCCCAGAGGTCGCGGTTCTCGACCGGTTTCTTCTTCACATTCTTCCATCCGTTCATTTGCCACTTCTTGTACCATTGCTGGTTCATACAATTGACGAGGTACGCGCTATCGGAATAGATGACAATCGGGATTGAGGCTGTTTTCATTTGCTCGAGCGCTTTGATGCAGGAGGTGATCTCCATGCGCTGGTTGGTCGTGTTGTGCTCGCCGCCGTAAATTTCTTTCGTCGTGCCGTTATACTGAAGCACTGCGCCCCATCCTCCGGAGTTGGACTTAAACTGATTGCCCGAGCACGCGCCGTCGCTGTAGATGACGATATGTTTTTTCCCCGCAGATGCACTCATGTAGATGAAAGTAGGTAAAAGCGCCGAGAGATTCAAACCCTACTGCGCCGGCAGAAGAAAGAGCGCGGCAAGGAAAATCACCAGAATTCCCAGAACGTCGAGCAACGCGCCGTACTTGATCATGCGGGGGAGAGGAATATACCCCGAGCTGTACACGATGGCATTCGTCGGCGTGGAGATTGGCAGCATGAATCCGAGCGAGGCTGCCATCGTCGCCGCAAGGGCAGCTTTCAACGGCGATACACCGCTCAGAAGGATCACGACCGGAACGATCATGTTTGCCGAGGCCGTATTTGACGTCAGCTCAGATGTTAACGTTGAAATGAGGATCATGAGGAATATTAATCCCGCGCCCTGCAGAGGGAGAAGTTCCGACATTCCCTTCCCGAACGCCTCCGCGAGCTTCGTTTCGAATGCGAGCTGGCCGAGCGCAATCCCCCCGCCGTAGAGCGCCAGGACACCCCAATCTATTTCAAGGGCCGATGTGAGGTCGATCGTAAATGTATGCTCTTTCCAATCGAGCGGCAGAACGAACAACAGTCCCGCGCCGATGAGCGCGGCCACGCTTTCGGGAATGAATTGGCTGTAGGCCCTGGTGATTTCATTCTGTTCCCCGGCAACGACGGCAAGAATTCCCGGGGCAATCCAGAGAAACACCGTGAGACCGAACGCGATGATGGTATTCTTCTCTGCTCGGGAAATTTTTCCAAGTTCACGATACCGCTGCGCGAGCAATTGCTGAATCCCCGTGAGGCGGGTTATTCCGGCCGGACAAAAGAAGTTGAGGTAGAGAAACGTAAGAGAAAAGAGAACGAACACGATAGGCACGCCGAAGCTCATCCATTCGGCGAACTCGACATGGCGGCCGAGCTGACGTTCAATGAATCCGATGCCGATGAGGTTGGGCGGTGTTCCTACCGGCGTCGCAAGCCCGCCGATGCTTGCGGCAAAGGCGCACAACAGCATCATTGCGCTCGCGTACGTATCGCTGACGTTGTGGCCGTTTGACCGCAGCGTGTGGATAATCGCAAGGCCGATGGGGAACATCATCGCGGTCGTCGCGGTGTTCGAGATCCACATGGAGATGCAGCAGCAAACTGCCCCGTAGGCAAATAAAATGCGCGAGGGGCTCTCGCCGACCCATTTCCAGGTCAGCACCCGGTATGCAAGCCGTTTGTCCAAACCGTGCAGATTGATCGCGCGCGCAAGAATGAATGCTCCGAGAAAAAGGAACATGATCGGGTCGGCAAAGGGGCCAAATGCCTTCGATGCCGGGGCAACCCCAAGCAGCACGGCGAGAGTCGGACCGAGCACGCCGGTGACCGGAAGAGGAAGCGCTTCGGTAATCCAAAGAACGAGCGTGCAGCCAATGATTGCGGAAAGCTTGTGAGCTTCGGGAGACAGGGATTCGAAAGGATAGAGCAGGATGGCAAGAAAAACAGCGGGCGCGAGGAAAAATCCCGATGTCCGGCGCAAGGCTTCGAATCGCTCTTCGCCTTTGGTCATCGAGATCAGGGGCTCAAAATCCTTAGCCACGCCTACTCCCTTGCCGGCTGGAAAATTTTAACAGAGCCTTTCCGCTTTTGCAGGTATCCTCCGAGTATCATCACAAAAAATCCTGCAAGCACAAGAACGCCCATGCCCAGCAGTTTCAGAGCCTGGCCGTAAATATAGACCCCGATGTCAAACGCCTGCGGGGGCATGATGATAAGTTCAGAGGAAGTTTTGGAAAAAGCGGTATCCGCGCCCGTCACACGAATCCGCAGTATGCAGGATTCTTCTCCCCGAAGATGCAGCTGTGCGCTGTCAAGGTATGTCCAGACAGTGTTGGGAGGCGGAACGATAGCAACCTCGGGCCCTCCGAACGCGCGCTGCCAGAGCATATTTTTCGAAGAGTCGAGAATCTGCGCTTCGAACGTGCCATGATAAAGCCCCGCGCCATGAAGGGAGACCGGAGCCGGGTTTCGGGACGAAGTTGCGAGATAGAGGGTGTAATATCCCGAGTCTATAATAGAGAACGATTGCTGCTGCCAATCGGCGGCTTTCCCCAGCGAAAACGTGATGCCGGCGACGCTGTCGTGGAGATGGCGCTGCTCGCGCATGTCCATGTAGAGGACGACGGCGCCGATCATGCCGGTGAAGATCATGACGATGCCTACGGCAAGAATGAGGCGGGGAGTTTTTCCTGACACGTTAATTGCGGGAATTGTAGAGGGTAAGGACTTCGCCCGGTGATAAGGCTCTGTTGTAGATGTGGAGGTTATCCATCGCGCCCCGTAGAGGAGTGTGACCGGCAAGGTTTTCTTCCGACCATCCAATGAGGAGCGGATAGGTGTTCGTGGTAAAGTTTGAAAATGTATCTACAACTTCGTGCGTTTTGAGGCCGTTCGCGAAAATCTCCATGATGTGATGAACACGGTCGACGACGAAAACGAAGGAGTTCCATCTTCCGACCCCATATGATTTGCCGTCGGAATCGAGTTCGTGCATCCCCTTGCCGTCCCCGGCCGATTTCAGCTGCGGATACCACAACGTATCGCTGTCGTATTTCGCGTAGACCGCGTACTCCCGGTTTTCAAAATATCCGCTCACCGGCCCGCCTTTGACAAGGATCGGCATATAATTGCTTTGGATGGAATCGACCCGCAGCCAGAACGAGATCGTAACCTGATGAGCCGGATCGAGGGAGATACTATGCGGAATTGTGATAAAATTGTTAAGCCCGTCGAAGGCATACGCCCTGTTCGGCCTGTTCAACGCATCTGCGGTATACGATGGCTGATTGGAGCTGCCGTCATTATGATTTCCGCTGAAATCCGACAGCGAGCCATCGAACGGGATGTAGAGCATCGTGTCGTTGTTTACAACAAGGTAATTGTCGTTGCAACTGGCAGAAAGTACCACAAGGATTGTCATCGATATGTAGTACCTGAATTTCATTCTGTCAAATTATAGCAAATCTCCCAAAATATTCCTATCTTTTTCAAGCCTTCGGAGTACAATGCCTAAGAGAACAGACCTCAAATCCATCCTTGTCATCGGTGCAGGGCCGATCGTCATCGGCCAGGCATGCGAATTCGATTATTCCGGCACGCAGGCGTGTAACGTGTTGCGCCAGGAAGGCTACCGTGTCATTCTCATTAATAGTAATCCCGCCACGATCATGACAGATCCGGAGTTTGCGGACCGGACGTATGTCGAGCCCATCACCCCGTATTTTATCGAGAAGATTATTGAGCGTGAACGGCCCGACGCGGTGCTGCCGACCATGGGAGGTCAAACCGCACTTAATAATGCCGTGGCGCTTGCAGAGAGCGGCGTTCTCGATAAGTATAACGTCGAACTCATCGGCGCGAAACTCGACGCCATCAAAAAAGCTGAAAACCGGGAGTTATTCCAGAAAACGATGCGGGAGATCGGGCTCGAAACACCGCGCGGCGCGTTCGTCCGGACGATCGGCGAAGCCCTGCGATTCGCCGAAGATATCAGCTTCCCGATTATCATCCGGCCTTCGTTCACGCTCGGAGGGACGGGCGGAGGGACAGCCTACAACATTGAAGAGTTCCGCGGAAAGATTGAGCACGCTTTAACCGCGAGCCCGATCCACGAGACGCTCGTCGAAGAATCTGTCATCGGCTGGAAAGAGTATGAGCTCGAGGTCATGCGGGATCTCAACGACAACGTCGTTATCATCTGCTCGATCGAAAATATCGATCCGATGGGAGTCCATACGGGAGATTCCATCACAGTGGCTCCCGCCCAGACGCTGACTGACAAAGAGTACCAGTACATGCGCGACGCCGCGATAAAAATCATCCGCGCGATCGGCGTGGAAACCGGCGGGTCGAACATTCAGTTTGCAGTAAATCCTGAAAACGGGAAGATGCTGATCATCGAAATGAACCCGCGCGTCTCCCGCTCGTCGGCGCTTGCGTCGAAGGCGACAGGATTTCCCATCGCCAAGATTGCCGCGAAGCTTGCAGTGGGATACACGCTCGACGAAATTCCCAACGATATCACGAAGAAAACACCCGCCTCATTCGAACCCACGATCGATTATACGGTTGTTAAAATTCCACGATGGGACTTTGAGAAATTTAAAGGCGTCGATAACACGCTCGGTGTGCAGATGAAATCGGTCGGAGAGGCAATGGCGTTCGGCAGGACGTTCAAGGAAGCGCTGCAGAAGGCGCTTCGCTCGCTCGAGACCGGGCGGTACGGACTCGGCGCAGATGGCAAGGATATCTTTGACGAAAGCACGCTCACCGATGAGCAGCGCGCGCATTGGAAGGAAAAGGTCATTCAGCAACTCCGCATGCCGAAGCCCGATAATATCTTTTATCTGCGGTACGCCTTGCAGCTGGGGCTCACGATCGATGAAATTTATAATCTGACGAAGGTCGACCGGTGGTTCCTCTATAATATAGAGCAAATTTTGGAGATGGAACGCGAACTTATGGAATATGCGTTGTGAGCTTGAAAAGGAACCGTATGACTGTAAGATTCGATGAAAAGGAGATTGGAATGAACAAGCGTCGGTCGTTAGGTTGGATGAAATTTCCCGGGATCTTTGTGCTTTTGCTGATAGTGTCCACGTACGCGTTTTCACAGGTCCCCCCGGACAAAGCCGCTTTATTAAACGGCGACGGGATGGGGCAGGGAGAGTACGCGGAGCAGACTGGATATCCCGGCCCGAAGCATGTCCTCGATCTCAGTGACAAACTCAAACTCACCGACAGCCAGAAACAGTCGGTTCAAAAGCTGTACGATGAAATGAATACCCGGGCAAAAGAGCTTGGAAAGCAGATTGTCCGAGTTGAACAGGAGCTCCGCGATGCGATCGCGGGAGGGCTTGTGAGCGAAAAATCGATTCAGACCGACTGCGACGACATCGGAAGGCTTCGCGGAAAGCTTCGTGCGGTCCATCTGGCGGCTCACCTGAAAACGAAAAGCGTCCTGACGGACGCCCAGCTGGCGCTGTATAAAAACTTGCGCGCGGCATCCGACAAGAAATGAAGAAGATCTCAAAAGACATACTTCTCAAGGCAAAGCAGTACGGTTTTTCCGACCGTCAGCTTGCGCATATCTTAAAAACAGACGAGATCTCCGTCCGCCGCGCGCGCGCGGACCTTGGCGTCATTCCGACATTTAAGACCATCGACACCTGTGCCGCCGAATTCCAGGCTTCGACGCCGTACCACTATTCCACCTACGAAATCGAAAACGAAGTCCGGAGATCTCCGGAAAAGAAAGTGATCATCCTCGGAGGGGGCCCGAACCGGATCGGCCAGGGGATCGAGTTCGACTACTGCTGCGTCCACGGCGTCTTCGCTCTCAAGGAAGAAGGCTATGAAACGATCATGATCAACTGTAACCCCGAGACCGTTTCGACGGATTACGATCAGACCGACAAGCTGTACTTTGAGCCGTTGACGCTTGAAAACGTCCTCGATATCTGTGACATCGAAAAGCCCGAAGGAGTAATTGTCAGTTTCGGCGGACAGACTCCGCTCAAGCTCTCCAAATCTCTGGAAGCGAACGGCATTAAAGTTCTCGGAACATCTCCGGACGATATCGATGTGGCCGAAGACCGCAAACGGTTCGGCGACTTGCTGAAGAAACTCCACATCCCGCACCCCCAGGACGGAACCGCGACATCGCCCGAAGAGGCGAAGGTCATAGCGGAAAAAATCGGATATCCTGTTCTCGTCCGCCCTTCGTACGTTCTTGGCGGCCGGGGGATGGAGATCGTCTACAAGCCTGAAGCGCTTGCAGAATACATGAAGGCGGCGGTCAATGTCTCCCCTGATCATCCGATTCTCATCGATAAGTTTCTGGAGGACGCCAAAGAATTTGATGTCGACGCGGTCTGCGACGGCAAGGACGTTCTGATCGGCGGAGTCATGCAGCATATCGAGGAAGCAGGCATCCACTCCGGTGACAGCGCCTGTGTTATCATGCCGCAGGCCGAAAGCGTACAGATCATCGAGCAGCTTAAGGATTTTACACGAAAGCTGGCGCTGGCACTGAATGTAAAGGGCCTTATCAACGTTCAGTGCGCCGAAAAAAACGGAATAGTGTATGTTCTCGAGGTAAATCCACGGGCTTCCCGCACGGTTCCGTTTGTCAGCAAGGCGCTCGGAATCTCGCTTGCGAAAATTGCGGCAAAAGTTATGGTTGGAAGAACCTTAAAGGATCTCGGGGTCTCGTTTGACACGCACCCGAAATACATCGCGGTGAAAGAACCGGTCTTCCCGTTCGGCAAATTCCCCAAGGCCAAGATCTTTCTTGGCCCGGAAATGCGGTCCACGGGAGAAGTCATGGCGATTTCCGAGACGTTCGGCGAGGCGATCGCGAAGGCGTTCCTGGCCGCAGGCGGAGGATTGCCGAGCGAAGGGGGAATCTTCATGAGCGTCAATAATAACGATAAGAACTACCGCACGATCGAAGTGGCGAAGGGATTTCGCGCTCTCGGCTTCACGATTTTCGCGACGAGCGGCACATCGGCATTTTTGAACAAGCACAACATCGAAAATACGCTCATCTACAAAGTGAACGAAGGCCGTCCCAACATCGTCGACGCCATCAAGAACAACGAAATTCATCTCGTCATCAATACTCCCCTGGGAGAAGTTTCACGCTATGACGAACTTGCCATAGGGAGCGCCGCACTTGAGTCAAAATTACCAATCATCACGACCATTTCCGCCGCAGCTGCGGCAGTCAAAGGCATCCAATCGATGCGTGACAAGAAACCGGGCGTGAAGAGCCTGCAGGAATATCACTTCTCGTGATGGCGTACTGTCGGCCGGGAAATTACGAAGTAACACGGGTACACTAACAAACTATCTTACAAAACAATTACGATGGAGGGCTTATGAAACATATTTTTTATCTTCCGTTGATCCTGATCGCGATCTGCAGCACGGTGTATGCTCAGGTACCGGGTGCACCGGGTGTACCGTTGAACGTTGAAGTCGGGTTCGGCGGAGGTGTTTCGATCCCATCGGGGGATCTCAGTAATCTCAATAATACCGGCTGGCACGGCCTTGCAAGGCTAAGAATTCACGGCGATATGCCGATCAGTATCGTGGCCCAGGGAATGTACAGTCGCCTGCCGAGGAAGGTCGGGGGCGAATCGGATTTTTCCTGGATCGCCGCGGCCGGTCTCGAGTATCCTTTGCAATCCGTGGAGGTGAAGCCGTATCTCGGCGCCGATATCATGCTTGTGAGTTCAAGCAATACCGGGCCCGGGGCCACTTCGCTCACTCGCGGCGGGCTGGGATTGGGCGGCGGTGTGGAGTTTGGAGTTCCGGGAATCGGGAGTTTCGACGCGTCGGCGAAATATCAGATGCTCAACCTCATGGGAAAAGATACCAATGAGATTACCGCAAACCAGATTTCAGTCTCTCTTGCAATAATGTTTGGAGTGATGTAATTCAGATTTTCTCGCCTTGGTGAGGAGCCCTTGCGTAACGGTCGGGCCGCCTGAGCGGCGGCCGGGACCGTCTCCTCACCAAACGCGAAAGATTTAGTTGTTCTGCTTCAGTCCGTTCACGAGGTTTCCCCTCCCCTGAAATTCTTGGAAACACCCCCCAATTTAGTTAAATTGTAGAATCTTCGTTTTCGCAATCAGTACCCTCGTGCCCAAAACCCAGACAAAAAAGAAATCACGTTCCACTGTCGCTGTCGCCGCGAAGCCGAAAACACCCAATTCGGCGGGGGAGCAAATTGCCAAGCTCGCCGGTCAATCGCCGGGCAAGAGAACGTCGATCGTCATCCGCGGGGCGCGCGTCCATAATTTGAAAAATGTCTCGCTGGAACTCCCGCGCAATAAGTTTATCGTATTCACCGGCGTGAGCGGGTCGGGGAAGTCCAGCCTGGCGTTCGATACAATTTACGCCGAAGGCCAGAGACGGTTTGTGGAAAGCCTGTCTGCGTACGCCCGGCAGTTTCTCGAGCGCATGGACAAACCGGACGTCGATTTTATCCAGGGCATCAGCCCGGCAATCGCCATCGAACAGAAAACCACTGCCCGCAATCCGCGGTCGACGGTGGGAACGACCACGGAAATCTACGACTATCTCCGCCTGCTCTTCGCGCGCATTGGCAAGACGTATTGCTACAACTGCGGGCGCCTCGTTGAAAAAGATTCCGTGCGCACTGTTACCGAAAGATTACATGAAGTGCGTGCGCGCCTTGGGCACAACGGAGAGAACAAGGAAAGCGCCGACCTCAAACTGTATGTCCTTTTTCCCCTCCACGAACATAAAGAAGCGACGCTTCAGCAGGAGCTCGAAAATCTCAAGCGTCAGGGATTCTTCCGCATACTTTATAAAAACGAAATCGTCGACCTCAACGAGTCAAAACTCAACAGCAAAGCAAAAAAGAAAGACGTTCAGGTGCTCGTGGACCGGCTCATCGTTCGTCCGAACGAGGAGAATACCCGGCTGGCAGATTCCGTCGAAACGGCGTTCAAGGCGGGGGATGGATACGCGATACTGAAATTGCTGGAGGCCGGGGAAGAGCTGAGGTTCAACCAGCATTTCGAATGTGCGAACTGCGGCATCCGGTATGAAGAGCCCGATCCGCGCCTGTTCTCTTTTAATAATCCCTTCGGCGCGTGTCCGAAGTGCCAGGGGTTCGGAAGATCGGTAGGTATAGATCTCGATCTCGTCGTACCGAATAAGCTTCTCTCCATCCGCGAGGGGGCGATCCAACCCTGGACGACTCCCAAATGGCATGACAACCTTCGCGGCCTGCTTCGCGTCGCGTATGACGCCAAACTCCGCGTGGATGTTCCCTTTGGCGATCTCAACGACCGCGAGCTCGACATCGTGCTCAACGGCTATGAGGACTACGAGGGCATATATGATTTCTTCAAGAAGATCGAAAAGAAGGCCTACAAAATATACTATAGAGTATTCTTAAGCAGATACCGCGGATACACGACGTGTGACCAATGCAAAGGTGCGCGCCTTCGCCCCGAAGCGCTCCATATCAAAATCGACGGCAAAAGCATTTTTGACCTTGTCCGGGACACCATCGCGAGCACGCACGGCTTTTTCGGAAGGCTGGAGCTTTCGGCGTTTGAAATTGAAATCGCAAAAAGAATTCTCGAGGAGCTTCGCCGCAGGCTCAAATATCTCGTCGACGTCGGCATAGGATATCTTACGCTTGACCGGTTATCAAACACCCTGTCAGGCGGAGAATCGCAGCGCATCAACCTCGCGACCGCGCTCGGCTCTTCGCTGGTCGGCTCTCTCTATGTGCTCGACGAACCGAGCATTGGATTGCATCCGAGGGACAATGAGAGGCTGATTTCAATCCTGAAATCCCTGCGGGACATCGGGAACACCGTCATTGTTGTCGAGCACGACCCTGAGATGATGCGCACCGCCGACATGATCGTGGATATGGGGCCGCGCGCAGGCGAATTCGGAGGAGAGGTTGTCTTCCTCGGAGACATGAGCAAGTTGATGAACGGCGCTTCGACGCTCACCGGAGATTATCTCTCCGGAGCGAAGAAAATCCCGGTGCCAGCACGACGACGAAAAGGATCGGGAAAATTTATCACCGTGAAAGGCGCGGCGCAGCATAATCTGAAGTCGATTGACGTGAACATTCCCCTGGGAATGTTTGTCGCCGTCACCGGAGTGAGCGGTTCCGGCAAGAGTACGCTGGTCCACGAAGTGCTGTATGCCGGGCTCAAGAGGGCGAAGGGAGATTACACCGAGGAGGCGGGCAAGTACCAGTCCATCGAAGGCGAGGAATTCATCGATGCGGTCGAGCTCGTCGACCAGTCGCCGATCGGAAGAACTCCACGCTCGAACCCGGCGACGTATATCAAGGCGTTCGATCTCATTCGCGACGTGTTTGCCAATACCCAGGCTGCGAAAATCCACGGATACACTCCGGGAAGTTTTTCATTTAACGTGCCGGGAGGAAGATGCGAGACCTGCGAAGGAAGCGGCATCCAGACGATCGAGATGCAGTTCCTCGCGGACCTGGAGCTCACCTGCGAGGTATGCAAAGGGAAGCGGTTCAAGAAGGAAATTCTGGAAATCCGGTATCACGACCGCTCCGTCGACGAGGTGCTCGACATGACGGTCGTGGAGGCCGTCCGGTTTTTCGGCTCAACGCCGACCGGAAGCCGGATCGCGCGAAAACTGAAGATACTCGATGATGTCGGCATGGGATATATCCGGCTGGGTCAATCGGCGACGACGCTCTCCGGAGGCGAGGCGCAGCGCGTGAAGCTCGCTTCGCATCTCGCCGAACAACATGAACAGCAGCATACGCTGTTTATCTTCGATGAACCGACGACAGGTTTGCACTTTGACGACATCGCAAAGCTTCTCAACGCGTTCAACGAGCTCATTGCGAAAGGCAATTCAATCTTGATCATCGAGCACAACATGGATATCATCAAATGCGCCGATTGGATCATCGATCTGGGGCCTGAAGCGGGAGCTGAAGGGGGAAGAATTGTCGGAGAAGGAACTCCGGAAGAAATTATGACGCTGAAAAAATCTTATACTGCCACGTTTCTCCGGCAGTACGTGGGACGGGGCTAACCTATTATAGAGCTCCGCCGTAGCTAAGAGAAATGTAGAACCCTCCGAACTGCGTCTTGTCGACGCCCTGCATGCTTTCGAGACCGCCCGGATACGGAATATAGTAGTAACGCAGGTTGAGGCCGAGGATGCTGGACCGTTCTGATCCGAAGTGCGCTCCGATTCCAAAATACCCGCCCACCGTATAATGCGGCCTTCCGCGGCCGAGTGCGCTGAAATACTCCTCGTCATACGGAAACACGTAGATCATCGTCGGTCCCGCCGCTGCGGTAATATATGGTCGGAAATTATCCAGGATGTCGTCCTTAAACATGCGCTTCTGGAGTCCCACAAATAACGGGAACATGAGGAAGCGATTCACTTTGCCGGGAACGAACGTCTGCCCGGTATACGCGTTGACAAACTCTTTCTCGTCGTCGTCCTTTGATTCCGAGATCGAAAAATCGACAAACCCCGCAAGCTCGTCCGAGTATTCATGGCGGTAAAATGTCCCCAATCCAAATCCGTTCGTCGAAACCATAATATCGATGCCCAGGGTATTGTACAACGTGCCTTCCGACATCGTTGATGACGATGGAATTACCTGTCCGAAGACAAGAGTGCTATCGTGATGTGTTACGTTGACAGTTTTGGGTTGCGGGACAGGTTTCGGCGTTTGTGCAGGGGCGGATCCGGCGGTGAGAATACAACCTACTGCTATAAATATTAAATACTTTGTTGTCACGAATTTATACACCCTCTTACCTTTTCTAACTTCACTTATTTTAATATAGTTCCTAATGCGCGGAAAGTCAATAGGTGCGTGATCGACTGTGCGCCGGATCGTCACAGCATCACGTCAAGCCGGTATCAACGGCCTCCAGGCTTACGTAACCCGGAAAATGCCGAACTTCAGATATTTTGTTTCCGGCATCGCAGGCAAAATAGGATGGTCCGGCGCAGCCCCATGCCATTCTAACAGGCTCACAGATTTCCCGGCACCTCTCGCGCTATCATTAATAATTTCGAGAAACGTTTCCTCGAAAATGTGGTAGGAGCAGGATGCGGTCGCGAGTATTCCGCCCGGCTGAAGAGCGGAAAGAGCGAGCGAATGCAAATCTGCATATCCGCGTTTTGCTTTGTGAACCGTCTTCTTATTCTTCGCAAACGAGGGAGGATCGAGGTTGATGACATTGAATTTTTGCCCCTTCGAGACCGCGCCTTTCAAATATTCAAACACATCCGCAGGCTCGAACCGGACACGCGAATCCAGGTTATTCTTTTTGGCGTTCTCCGAAGCAATCCCGACTGCCGTTTCTGATATATCGATGCCAATCGTCTCGGCCGCCCCGGCAAATGCGGCGTTCAGTGCGAACCCGCCATTATTGCAGAAGCAGTCCAGCACCCGCTGTCCCTTGACGTAGCGCCGGAAGGATTTTCTGTTTTCCCTCTGGTCGAGGAAGAATCCTGTCTTCTGGCCCTCGAGAAGGTCGACACTATAGTGAATGTCGTTTTCGGTAATCATCGCACGGTGTTCCGATCCACGAATTATCCCCTTTTTCTCCGCCAAACCTTCCAGCTGCCGGACCGGGGCGTCGTTTCGCTCGACGATGGCGCGGGGATGGAGGAGAGATTCGAGAGTATCGCAAACGACGTTGAGCTTCTGGTCTATTCCGAACGAAAACGTTTGCACCGAGATGAGATCGTTGTACCTGTCGACGATGAGTCCCGGTAAAAAATCCGATTCACCATGGACGATACGGTACGAGTCGGCGTCGGGATACATCTGCGTGCGAAGCTGGAGAGCGGAAGTTATCTTCTTCTGAAAGAAATCGTCGTCGATAATCTCGTCGGGATTTCGCGTGAGAATCCTGACGGCAATAAGGGAGGATGGATTATAAAAACCCCTTCCAATAAACAGCCCGTTATGGCTCGTAAGCTCAACGATGTCTCCCGCCTTCGGCGCGCCGTCAATTTTCTGGATCTCATTGCTGAAGGCCCAGAGGTGGCCGTTAAGGATGCGTTTGTCTTCGTGTTTCTTGAGGGTGATAGCCATACTAAGTTGCCTAAGTATACGATAAATTTGTGCGCAATTCAATGAAGCGATGCTCAATGTTTACCGTTGGTTCGGAACAAGAATGACGGTGATCCTGTTCTAATGTCAGTAGGCTCGAGGCATTATTCATTCACAGGAGAGGGAGTGGCGTCTAAACCGTCTGTTCGTCCGCTGGTACTTCCGTCGTACGCGAAGATCGCGCAGATCCTGCTCGGTGTTTGCCTGACTATCGCCTTGTTGTACGTTGGGCAATACGTTTTCATTCCCATTGTCTTCTCAGCGCTATTTGCGATTCTTCTTACTCCCGGCACAGATTGGCTCGAACAGCGGAAGGTTCCAAGGGTTGTCGCGATCTCCATTGCGGTCGTCCTTCTGGTTCTTGTTGTCTCCGCGGTCTGTTACTTCACAGTACTCGAATCGTCATTCCTGGTCCAGGATGTTCCCCAATTCACAAAAAAGATTGACGCGATGTTGACCGACGTCGAGAATTATGTCTCGCATCATTTTTCTGTTTCGCCCAAGAAGCAGGTGGACTGGGTGAAAGAACAGCTTTCCAGCGCGGGCGGATTTGCCCTCTTCACCGTGATGGCGGTGGGGAACTTCATACAACAAGCAACGCTTGTCCTGGTCTACATTTTCCTTTTCCTGTACTACCGGGGACTCTTCAGCAACTTCGTCGTCCATTTGTTTCCATCCGGCGAGCGCGAAACCGTCATTGACATATTAAGCAGAGTCGGAACGGTGGTGAACCGTTACCTCATCGGCAAGGCCATCGAGACGGCGATCCTTGTTGTGCTCACTACCGGGGGACTTATGCTCCTGGGGATAGAGCAGGCATTACTCTTCGGGCTCCTTGCCGGATTGCTGAACCTCATTCCGTTCATCGGAGTGTTCATCGGTTCGGCTCTCCCCGCGATCATGGCGCTGCTGACGAAAGATTCCATCTGGTATGCAGTTGGCGTCGTGGGGCTCTTTATCGTGGTTCAGTTCATCGATAACCATGTCATTGTTCCGGTGCTCATCGGAGGTCAGATCCGCGTGAATGCGGTGGCGACAATCGTCGCCCTGATAGCGGGGGGAGAACTGTGGGGGGTCTCGGGGCTGATCCTGTCACTGC
>Ga0310810_10003161_pt1 | contig 17881 bp, 18 predicted proteins | sample NCmetagenome_FD_207641 | JGI IMG/M metagenome (GOLD analysis project Ga0310810, IMG submission 207641) | Soil microbial communities from experimental microcosm in Duke University, North Carolina, United States - NC | ecosystem: Engineered > Artificial ecosystem > Soil microcosm > Unclassified ...
TGGCTCTTCGGCACGCCTTTCAGCCGGCGCAGCAGGAAGTTGTCGATCCGCTGGGCCGCGCTCTCCTCCCCGATTTCCACCCAGGTGGCTCGCGGCTTGTGTAAGTCATTCATTCTGCGTATGATCTATGCGTCGCTTTGAGTCGCGAGGCACAGATCGCCAGGCAAGCGCCGAGGTCTGCATCCCGCCTCCTGTCCGGCCACAGCCGGACCTGAAGCGCTGGTTAATTTCGCTCACCGGAAGTAGCGATACTACTAGAAGCGCGCGCAAGGCCGGTTTTCCGACAAGGACCTCCCGCCCATCCGGGCGACATTCCATCTAGGAGAGCAGCGACCGCAAGTCTCCTGCGCGCGCAGGAGAACAAAAAGTGAAGCGGATGTTATTCAACGCGACGCAGCAGGAAGAGCTGCGCGTCGCGATCGTCGACGGACAGAAGCTCGTCGACCTCGACATCGAGTCAGCCTCAAGGGAACAGCGCAAGAGCAACATCTACAAAGGGATCATCACCCGCATCGAGCCCAGCCTCGAGGCCGCCTTCGTCGACTACGGCGAGGAGCGCCACGGGTTCCTGCCGTTCAAGGAAGTCTCGCGCAGCTATTTCAAGGAAGGCGTCGACGTCGGCCGGGCGCGCATCCAGGACGCGCTGCGCGAAGGCCAGGAGCTGATCGTCCAGGTCGAGAAGGACGAGCGCGGCACCAAGGGCGCCGCCCTCACCACCTACATTTCCCTGGCCGGCCGCTACCTCGTCCTGATGCCGAACAACCCGCGCGGCGGCGGCGTCTCGCGCCGCGTCGAAGGCGAGGACCGGAACGAGCTGCGCGACACGCTCGACCAGCTGCAGCTGCCCGAGGGCATGAGCGTCATCGCCCGCACCGCGGCGATCGGCCGCGGCGCCGAGGAGCTGACCTGGGACCTGAACTACCTGATGCAGCTCTGGAGCGCGGTGGAGAGCGCCTCGGCGGACACCTCGAAGAAGCCGTTCCTCATCTACCTCGAGTCGAGCCTGGTGATCCGCGCGATCCGCGACTACTTCCAGCCCGACATCGGCGAGATCCTGATCGACACCGAGGAGATCTTCGAGCAGGCCAAGGCCTTCATGGCCACGGTCATGCCCGACAACGTCAACAAGGTGAAGCTCTACCGCGACGACGTGCCGCTCTTCTCGCGCTTCCAGATCGAGCACCAGATCGAGAGCGCCTACTCGCGCCAGGTCGCCCTGCCCTCGGGCGGCGCGATCGTCATCGACCACACCGAGGCGCTGGTCGCCATCGACGTCAACTCGGCGCGCGCGACGCGCGGCGGTGACATCGAGGAGACGGCGCTGCGCACCAATCTCGAGGCGGCCGACGAGGTGGCGCGCCAGCTGCGCCTGCGCGACCTCGGCGGGCTGATCGTCATCGACTTCATCGACATGGAGTCGCAGCGCAACCAGCGCGAGGTGGAGAACCGCCTGCGCGAGGCGCTGCGCTTCGACCGGGCGCGCGTGCAGATCGGCAAGATCTCGCGCTTCGGCATGATGGAGCTCTCGCGGCAGCGGCTGCAGCCGTCGCTCGAGGAGACGGCGCACATCAGCTGCCCGCGCTGCAGCGGCACCGGCTTCATCCGCGGCACCGAGTCCACGGCGCTGCACGTCCTGAGGATCATCCAGGAAGAGGCGATGAAGGAGAACACCGGCGCGGTGCACGCGCAGGTGCCGGTCGACGTCGCCTCGTTCCTGCTGAACGAGAAGCGCGGCGAGATCCAGAAGCTCGAGGCGCGCCTCAAGGTGAACATCGTCCTCGTCCCCAACCCCCACCTGGAGACGCCGCACTACAAGGTGCAGCGCCTGCGGCACGACGAGCTGAACGAGATGGAGCACGTGCCCTCGAGCTACGAGATGGTGGAGCGCCCGGAGGAGCCCAAGGCGCCCGGCGCCGAGGCGCAGGAGCGGCCGGAGCGCCAGGAGCCGGTCGTGAAGGGCATCACCCCGGCGCAGCCGGCACCGATCGTCACCGAGGTGAAGCCGCGGCCGGCGCCGGCAGCGGCGCCGATCGTGCAGCCGGTGGCCGCCGCCGCCGAAGTCGGCACCGGCCTGCTGTCGAGGATCTTCTCGCTCTTCAAGCCGCTCCCGAGCGGGCAACAATCCGGCACGCCGGCCACGGTCGTGCCCGCGACTCAGCCCGCGCCGCGCGAAGCGCAGCAGCAGCGGCGCGAGCACCGCCCCGACGGGCAGCGGCGCGACGGACGCCGCGACGGTCGCGACGGGCGCCGTGAGGGACGCGGCGGCGAGCGCCCCCATTCCGGCGACCGCCAGCAGCAGGGTCGCCTCGAAGGGCGGCGCAATGGCCAGCAGCGCCACGAAGGCGAGCGAGGCGATCGGCGCCCCGATCGCGGCCCGCGCCCCGATCGCGGCCCGCAGCCGCAGCGCCAGCCGCAGCAACAACGCCAGCCACAGCAGCAAGGCCAGCCACAGCAGCAAGGCCAGCCGCGCGCGCCGCAGCCCGAGGCGCCGCAGGCCCAGGCCATGGAAGCGCAGGGCCCGCGCCCCCAGCGCGAGGGCGAGGAGCATCAGCGCCGCGGCGGCCGCAATCGCCATCGGCGCGGCGGGCGCGGCGAGGGCCGCAGAGAAGAGATGCCGCAGGCGAACGCGTCGCTCGCCGAGGAGCAGCGGCGCATCCATGAGCTGGAGATGCGCGCCGAGCAGGCGCAGCATGCCGAGCAGGCCGCCGTCCCCGTGGAAGCGCCGCCGGCACCGGTGGTGCACGAGGAAAAGCCGCCGGTGCGCGAGGAGCGGGCTGCGCCGCGCGTCGAGCAGCCGCGGGTCGACCCGAAGGAGATGCTGGAAAGCGCCGGCCTGGTGATGATCGAGACCGATCGATCCAAGGCGGCACAAGTCCAGGCACCGGTCGCCGAAGAGGCGCAGCCGGTCGGCCGGCCGCGGCGCGAGCGTGCGAAGCCCTCGGCCCAGGACACGGAGCTGGTGCAGATCGAGACTAGGAAGTAAGCCTGCGGGTCTACTGAAGCAGACGGGCCTTCACCACCGCGCCGGCCGGATCGAAGAGCACCACGACTTCGCTGCCGCCGTAGTCGTAGGCCCATACCTCGTGCCCGTCGGCGAAGCGCATCTGCTTGCCTTCGCCGAAGATGCCGGCCACCTCCGCCTTGCTGCTGCCGGCGAGCTCGCCGTAGCCGGATCCCGTCGCCGGCCCGTCCATGTACTCGAGCTGCACGAGGCTGTCGTCCGGCCAGCGGGTGTCGCCGAGCGGGACGTAGTAGGCGCGGTCGAGGAGCGCCGAGCAGTCGCAATACGAAAGCAGCTTGCCGGGCGCGCGGTCGCGGGCCATGCCGGCGTAGAGCGACCCGACCGGCAGCGTCTGCCGCCGCGCGCCGTGGACCAGCGTGACGGCGAAGATCGGCTGCTCGGCAAAGAAGAGGTAAGGCGGCTCCTTCTCCTCGCAGAACGCCGCCGGGCCGACCATGAAATCCATCAGGCGCTCGAAGAGCGACGGATAGCGCGACACCAGCCCCGCCTTCATGCCCACCCGGCATTCCAGGCGCAGGTCGCCGAGCCGGCGCGTGTCGGCCGGCAGGCCCGGGGTGCGCACGTCGGCGCGCCAGGTCAGCGTGCCGGCCCTGCGGTTCGGCCGCACGGACGCGTCTTCTTCCAGGGCTTTGCTATCGAAATGCAGGGCAAACGTGGCGTCGGCGGCGAGGCGCACCGGCTGCTCGAAGCTGTCGCCGACCACGCTCACCCGCACGCCGCGCAGGTCGGTGTCGGCGCGCCTCGGCCAGAGCCGGTAGCGCAGCGATGCCTCGGGCGCCAGGGCGTGCAGCGCCTCGAACATCCGCATTCCCTCGAGCATCCGGCGGTAGGACTTGTCCACCGGGTCGCGGATGGCGCTGACCGTCACCGTCTCCTCGCCGAGCGCGGCGCCGGCGAAGAGCAGCACGAGCAGTGCGACGGCGCCTCTCACTCCGAAGCGAGCTCGACCCCGAAGGCTTTCTTCTTCAGCTCGGCCAGCCGGTCCCGCGCGCGCGCCGCCTCCTCGAACTCGAGGTTCTTCGCGTGCTGCAGCATCTTCTTCTCGAGCGCCTTGATCTCGCGCGCCAGCTGCTTCTCGGACATGGCCTCGTAACGCGCCTCCTCCTGCGCGGCCTGCATCTCGGTCGCGTCGTAGACGCCGTCGATCAGGTCCTTGATGCGCTTCATCACGCCCTTGGGCGTGATGCCGTGCGCCTCGTTGTACGCGACCTGCCTGGCGCGCCGCCGATCGGTCTCGTCGATCGCCTTGCGGATCGACTCGGTGTGCTGGTCGGCGTAGAGGATCGCCGTGCCGTTGATGTGCCGGGCCGCGCGGCCGATCGTCTGGATGAGCGAGCGCTCGGAGCGCAGGAAGCCCTCCTTGTCCGCGTCGAGGATCGCCACCAGCGAGACCTCGGGCAGGTCGAGCCCCTCGCGCAGCAGGTTGATGCCGACCAGCACGTCGAACTCGCCGAGGCGCAGGTCGCGGATGATCTCCACGCGCTCCACGGTCTCGACTTCGGAATGCAGGTAGCGCACCTTCACCCCGTGCTCGGCCAGGTAGTCGGTCAGCTCCTCGGCCATGCGTTTCGTCAAGGTCGTGACCAGCACTCTCTCGAAGTTCTTCACCCGGACGTTGATCTCGGACAGCAGGTCGTCCACCTGCGTCGACGCCGGCCGCACGATCACCTGCGGATCGATCAGGCCGGTGGGCCGCACCACCTGCTCGACCACCGCGTCGCCGGATTTCTGGCGCTCGTAGTCGGCCGGCGTGGCCGAGACGAAGATCGTCTGGCGCACCACGCGCTCGAATTCGTCGAAGCGCAGGGGCCGATTGTCGAGCGCCGACGGAAGCCGGAAACCGTACTCGACCAGGTTCTCCTTGCGCGAGCGGTCGCCGCGGTACATGCCGCCGAGCTGCGGGATGGTGACGTGGCTCTCGTCGATGATCATCAGCGCGTCGGCGGGCAGGTAGTCGATGAGCGTCGGCGGCGGCTCGCCCGCCTGGCGGCCGGAAAGGTGGCGCGAGTAGTTCTCGATGCCCTTGCAGAACCCCAGCTCGGCGAGCATCTCGAGGTCGAAGCGGGTGCGCTGCTCGATCCTCTGCGCCTCGACCAGCCGGCCGGCCTTCTGGAAGAACTCGATGCGGCTGCGCAGCTCGGCCTTGATCGCCTCGATCGCGCGCAGCGTGGTCTCGCGCGGCGTCACGTAGTGGCTCGACGGATAGACGGTGAAGCGCGCCATCGGGTGCAGCACGCGCCCGGTGAGCGGGTCGAAGATCTCGATTTTCTCTATGGAATCATCTTCGAGGGAAATTCTCACCGCATGTTCGGCATGTTCCGCCGGAAACACGTCGATCACGTCGCCGCGCACGCGGAAGGTGCCGCGCCGGAAGTCGAGCTCGCTCCTCGTGTACTGCATGGCGACGAGGCGCGCCAGCACGTCGCGCTGCGACATCTTCTCGCCCTGCCGCAGGTGCAGGATCATGCCGTGGTACTCGGAGGGGTCGCCGATGCCGTAGATCGCCGAGACGGTGCCGACGATCACGCTGTCGCGCCGCTCGAGCAGCGACTTGGTCGCCGAGAGCCGCATCTGCTCGATGTGCTCGTTGATCGACGAGTCCTTCTCGATGTAGAGGTCGCGCGCCGGGACGTAGGCCTCGGGCTGATAGTAGTCGTAGTACGAGACGAAGTACTCGACCGCGTTCTCGGGAAAGAACTCGCGGAACTCGCTGTAGAGCTGCGCGGCGAGCGTCTTGTTCGGCGCGAGGACCAGCGCTGGCCGGCCGAGCCGCGCGATCACGTTCGCCATGGTGAAGGTCTTGCCCGAACCGGTCACGCCGAGCAGGGTCTGGAACGCCAGGCCGTCCTCGATGCCCTCGCTCAGGCGCTCGATCGCGGCCGGCTGGTCGCCGGAGGGCGCATAGAGCTCGGCGAGGCGGAAGGGGCTGTTGGGAAACGTGATCGCCACGGGTACAATGTTGCAGTGCGAAACCCGCCATTTTAGTCCAATGAACGCTCCCCACTCGCCTTCCCTGCTCTCCCGGGTGCCGCTCGCGCCCGGCGATCCCATCCTCGGCGTCACCGAGGCCTACGTGGCGGACCAGAACCCGAAGAAGGTGAACCTGGGCGTCGGGGTCTATTACGACGACAACGGCAAGGTGCCGCTGCTCGAGTGCGTGAGGCGCGCCGAGGCCGAGCGCGCGAAGTCGGGCGCGCCCTGGGGATACCTGCCGATCGACGGCCTCGCCGCCTACGACCAGGGCGTGCAGCGGCTGCTGTTCGCCGAGCTGAGGAAGAACATCGTCACCGTGCAGGCGCTCGGCGGCACCGGCGGCCTGAAGATCGGCGCCGATTTCCTGCGCCAGCTGGCGCCGCGCGCCACGGTCTGGATCAGCGAGCCGAGCTGGGAGAACCATCGGCAGCTCTTCGAGGCGGCCGGATTCCCGGTGAAGAGCTACGCGTACTACGACGCGCGCAGCCGCGGCCTCGATTTCGCGGGCATGAAGCGCGACCTCGAAGCCGCGCCGGCCGGCGACATCGTCGTCCTGCACGCCTGCTGCCACAACCCGACCGGCGTCGACCTCTCGCGGGAGCAGTGGCCCGAGATCCTGCGCATCGTCCAGGCGCGCGGGCTCGTGCCGTTCCTCGACCTCGCCTACCAGGGCTTCGCCGAGGGCATCGACGCCGACGCCTACGCGGCGCGGCTGTTCTCGGACGCGATGTCGCCGGTGTTCCTGTCGAGCTCGTTCTCGAAGTCGTTCTCGCTCTACGGCGAGCGCGTCGGCGCCTTCAGCCTCGTGGCCGCGAGCGAGGAAGAAGCGAAGCGCGCCCTCTCGCAGCTCAAGCGCATCGTGCGCACCAACTACTCCAACCCGCCGAGCCATGGCGGCCAGCTGGTGGCGGCGGTGCTCAACAACCCCGAGCTGCGCAAGCTCTGGGAGGGCGAGCTCGGCGGCATGCGCGAGCGGATCAAGGCCATGCGCAAGGCGCTGGTCGAGAAGATCGAGGCGCGCGTGCCGGGCGCGAACTTCCGCTTCATCCTGGCGCAGCGCGGCATGTTCTCGTACTCCGGCCTGAGCCGCGAGCAGGTGCAGCGGCTGCGCAGCGAGTTCTCGATCTACGCCATCGAGACCGGCCGGATCTGCGTCGCGGCGCTCAACTCGAAGAACATCGACTACGTCGCCGACGCAATCGCGAAGGTTATTCGGTAAAATCCCCGGTCTTCCGTACCGGATCCCCGATAGCTCAGTTGGTAGAGCGACGGACTGTTAATCCGCAGGTCCCAGGTTCGAGCCCTGGTCGGGGAGCCAATCCTTCAGGCGGCGCCGCGCTAAAGCGCGCAAGCGCGCAAATCGTGAAGTTTCCGTCAAGCATCTACGACACGCGCTTTTTCATGCGCGGCGCGTGAGCCATTTGGACTGTCCACGCTGATCCACGGGGCGGCGCTCCCGTCGCTATGCTTGGGCGAGTGCCGCTATTGAAAGGGCTCGCCGCCATGCCGCAAGAGAACGTGCTTGCACGCTACAGCATCCTCCATGAATTGGGACGCGGCGCGATCGGCCGCGTCTACGCCGCGCGCGATCGCGAGACAGGCGCGGTCGTCGCGCTGAAGCGGTTCGATCCTGCGCTATTGGCCAAGATCGGCGCGAGCTCGGCCGAGCGGCTCTTGAAGCAGGCGCGTTCAGCGCGCCTCCTGAAGCACCCCAACATCGTCGCAGTCCACGACGCCGGCGAGGTTGGCGGCACCCTGTACGTCGCCATGGAAATGCTCGAGGGCGAGAGCCTGCGCAAGATGCTCGACGACGGGCCGTTGCCGATCGCGCGCGCGCTCCGGATCGCCCACAATATCGCAAGCGGGCTTGCCTATGCCCATCTCGAAGGAGTGGTGCACGGAGGCCTCAAGGCATCGAACGTCATCGTCTTGCGTTCGGGGGTCGCGAAGATCACTGACTTCGGCATCGCACAGCCCGCGCAGGCTTCCCCCGAGCAGATGCGCGGCGATCCCGTCGACCATCGGTCCGACATCTTCTCGCTCGGCGCCTTGTTCTACGAGATGCTCACCCACCGGCCACCGGTGGATGCCGCCGTACCGCCGCCGAGCGAGCTGAACCCGCATGTTCCACGCGCGCTCGACGCGGTTGTCCTGAGCATGCTCGCCCGGCAATCGGGTTCGCGGATGCCCGGCGTCCCCATCCTCCTCCGCGAGCTGGACCGCCTCGAGGAAGGGCTCGGTTTGAGCGCGGCCCCGCGTGCCGCCGCCGGCGAACCGACGGCGAGCGTGCCACCGGTTGAGCCCGTGTCCAGGCCAAGGGCACCGGACCCTGCACGGATCACGGACCGCGTGCCGGTGCGCGATGCTCCCCGTGCCGATCCGACAAGTGATCGCGAGCTGTTCGACTATCACCCGGCGATGGCGATGATGGACCGCGAATCCCGGCAGGAACGGTCCGCGGGATCGCGGCGGACGGTCTCCGCATCGGTCATCGCGGTGCTCGCGTTGCTTGGTACCGGCGTTGCGGGCTTCATGTATTCCTTCTCGTGGCCCGGCGAGCCGGGCATCCGAGATGCCCTCGCGCGGCTCGTGCCTTCGAGTCTTACGCAACGAACGCTGGCTACGGCCCACGAGCCGTCGCGCCAAGTCGCGCCTTTGCCCGTTGCCGCCACGACGAAGGAGCCGGAGGCACCGGCTAGCGCGCCCGAGCCGCCGCGCGAAGTCGCGCCCCTGCCCGTGGCCGACGCGACGCCGGAGCCAGTGCCTGCGCGCCCTCCCGAGGACCCGATGCCGGCCGAACCGCAGGTGGCAGAGCCTCCTCCGTTGGCACAACCGGCGCCTACGGAGAGTTCCGTAGTCCGCGCCTCAGAGCAGCCTGAGCCGGCCCAAGCTCCGCCCGTGCAGAAGCCGGCGCGCACGGCGCAGGCGACGACGAAAGCTCCGCAGCGGCAGCCTGGCGGCACGGCGCGGCTCATCCTCGCAGTGTCGCCGCAAGGCGAGATCTACATCGACGGCAAGCACCATGGCACGACGCCGCCGGTCACGGCGTTCGATCTCGAGCCGGGAATGCATCGCGTCGAGGTCCGCAGCGGGTCGCGCACGCCCTATCTCACCTACATGACCGTCGAGGCCGGGGAGGTTCGGCGCATCCGGCACGACTTCGACACCAGCCGCGCCGTCTACCCCGGCAAGGGAATCTCGCGGCGTCATGCGGCGACCGCCGCCCGGTCGAACATCCCGGGGCGGTAGCTGCCGACCTCGGGCCGGAATGCGATGTTCAGCCGGTTCCAGCCGTTCGTGGCGATGACCGCGATCGTGAGGTCCAGCAGCTCTTCTTCGCTGAAATGCTCCCGCACCCGGGCGTACACCTCGTCCGGCACCTGGCCGTCGCGGAGGCGCGTGACCGTTTCCGCCCACTCGAGCGCCGCGCGCTCGCGCGCGTCGTAGAGCGGCGTCTCGCGCCAGGCGTCGAGCAGATAGAGACGCTGCTCGGTCTCGCCGGCGGCGCGCGCGTCCTTGCTGTGCATGTCGATGCAATACGCGCAGCCGTTGATCTGGGAGGTGCGCATCTTGACCAGCTCGAGCAGGCGGGCGTCGAGGCCGCAGCTGTTGACGTACTTCGTGGTCGGGTACAACGCCTGCAGCACTTTCGGAAAAACCTTGGCGATATTCGCGCGGGGCTTCATGACGTCTCCTTTCGTTGAGGGTTTAATTGGAAGACGCGCGAGCGCGGACGGCCGTGACAGTCACAAATCGGTCGGCTGAAACGTCTTGCCGGCATATGGACCAGAAAACGCCTGCCTTCCTTCAGCAGCGACACCGCTTGTTCGGCATCGCGTACCGCATGCTCGGCAGCCGGGCCGAGGCGGAAGACGCCGTCCAGGACGTCTACCTGAAGTGGCACCAGGCTGACCCGCAGGCCGTGCGCTCGTCGGAGGCGTTCCTCGTCTCGCTGACGACGCGGACCTGCATAGACCGGCTGCGCCGGCTGAAGACCCAGCGCTCGGAGTACTTCGGACCCTGGCTGCCCGAGCCGCTGCACGAGGCGGACTATGCATCGCCGCAGGCGAAGATGGAGCTCGCCGACGACGTCTCAATAGCCTTCCTGTCCCTGCTGGAGAATCTTTCGCCCGAGGAGCGCGCGGCGTTCCTCCTGCGCGAGGTGTTCGATTTCGAATACCGGGAAATCGCGCCCATGCTCGGCAAGTCCGAGGCCGCGTGCCGGCAGATGCATTCGCGCGCGAAAGAGCGCCTGAAGAGCGACCGGCCGAGGTTCCGGGTTTCCGAGGAGGCGCACCGGCGGCTGCTCGACAAGTTCGCGCGCGCCGCGGAAATCGGCGACCGCGCGCAGCTCATGACCCTGTTCGCCGAAGAGGCCAGCTTCAGCGGCGACGGCGGCGGGCCGGGACGATCCGTGTCCAAGGTGCTCCATGGCCGCGATCGCATCAGCCGGCTTTTCATGGCCGTGGCCAACATGATCGCCCGGCGCGGCGCCCGGCTGACGCACGAGCCGGTCCAGATCAACGGCCAGCTCGGGCTGCTGCGCCTCGTCGACGGCGCCCTGCATTCGGCGCTGGTTCTCGAGACCGATGGGCATCGGATCCTCGATGCGTATTCGATCGCCAACCCGGAAAAGCTGCGCGGATTCAACCGGCCGTTGCTGATCACCCATCCGCGCTGACGCGTGGCGAAGCTCGCCACATCGTTGATCGGCGCGAGCGCAGGCATGGTCCTGCTGCTCGGCTTGGTCCATCTCCTGTACACGTTCCGCGGCCGTCGCCTGCACCCGCGTGACGCGGATCTCGAAGCGCGCATGCGCGATGCGCCGCTTGTGATGACACGCCGGACGACGATGTGGAGGGCCTGGATCGGGTTCAACGCGAGCCACAGCTTCGGCGCGATGTCCTTCGGCGCGATCTACGGCTACCTGTCGCTCGCGCATGGCGCGCTCCTGCTCCGCTCCCCATTCCTGCTGAGCGCGGGCGTCGCGATCCTGGCCGGTTATGCTTTCCTCTGCTGGCGCTATTTCTTCCGCGCCCCGCTTCGCTGGATCCTGATAGCCGCGGCCCTGTACCTGGCAGGATTGGTCGCGTCGGCCTACTAGGCGTTGACCGTCGCGCTCAGCGGTCGCCGTGGCGGCGCTGGCCGGGCTCGAGGGCCGGCGCGGCGACCATGGCGAGGGTCATCCTTTTCTGCAGCTCCTGGCGGGCGGGCTCGCCGGGCAGGTCCTGTCCGGCGATCCAGCGGTACAGCTCGTCGGGCTCGACGCCGAGGGAGCGCGCCAGGCGGTGCGGTCCGCCGAGGAGCCGAGACGCGCGGAACGCCGAATTGATGAAGTCCGACATGCCGCCTATGTAAGGCGGGCCGGCGCGCGGCGCAAAAGACTTAGTTCACACCCGGGCTCGAACGGCCGACCGCGGCCAGCAGTTCTTCGCGCGACACGCCCGCGGTGCGGGCCCAGTCCCAGAGATCCGGGTCCTGGTCGGCGCCCGTCGCGGCCTGCTCGTCCAGCTCGATGTCCCTCAGCTCTTCCATGGCGGCATCCTTCCATCGGCATGCAGCAGACCGCGTGCCGGAGGGGATGATCCGGATGGCGCAGGGCGAAGGCTTTCGGGCTACCGGCGCGCGGAATGCAGCCGGCGTCTCGCCTCGGCCAGGATCGGCGCAAGCTCGGTGCACAGCCGTTCGCTTTCGCGCAGCGCCGGCTCGACCCGGTTGCTCTCGAGCAGCGCCAGCACGCCGGCCAGCGAGGGCAGCGCGCCGGTGTAGACCGGGCGCTTCTCCTCGAGCGCCCGGGCGTATTCCATCTGCACGTTCGCGAGCTTGGTGAATTCGGCGGCGCAGCGCGTCAGCTGCGCGCTTTGCGCCTTGGTGATGCGCCGCTCGCGCAGCGCGGAAACGGCCCAGCCGAGCACGCGCGTGCGCTCCGCGGCGTCCAGGAGCGCCGGAACGGTGGCCGGGCGGGCGGCCTTCTGCGGCAGGTTCACTCGCATCGGAACTCGACGAGCTCCTCGGCGAGCAGGCGCGACACGCCGAGCGACAGCCAGCCGCGGCCGTGCAGCACGATCTCCTCGGCGCGGATGCGCGCCTCGCGGCCGCCTTCCAGGGTGACGAACGTGCCGTTGGTGCTGTGGTCGCGCAGGAACACCTTGTCGCCGCGCCGCTCGAGCGTGCAATGGCGCCGCGAGGCGAGGCGCATGTCGACGCAGAGCTCGCAGTCCGGGTCGCGGCCGATCGCGAGCGAGTCGCCCTCGCGCCGCCGAACCAGGGTGTCGTAGCGATAGGTGAGCCGCAGCTCGGGCGGGCGCTGGCCGGGCTCGTCGCCGGCCGGCAGCTCCTGCCAGCGCAGCTCGCCGAGCGGCGCAACGCCCCGTCCGGCGAGCGAGAGCGCTCGCACTGCCGCGCGGATTTGCGGCGCGAGGCCGCTCGCCGTCTCGTGCGAAGTCAGGATCTGGCCGTCGCGCGCGCGGCTCGCGAGCTCGGCCGTCAGGTTGACCGTATCGCCGAAGACATCGTGGCCGCGCTGGGCCACCGGGCCGCTGTGGAACGCGCTGTGCAGGCCGAGCTCGCCCGGCAGCGTCCGCTCGGCCTCGCGATGGATGCGCGCCGCCGCCGCCGCGGCCGCCTCGGCCGAGGCGAACAGCGCCACCAGCTCGTTGCGGCCCTGCCGCACCACCCGTCCGCCCGCCGCCTCCGCCGCGCGGCCGAGCGCCTCCGGCCAGCGCGGCAGGACCCGCCCCTCGCGGGCGCTCATGGCCGTGACCAATACCGCGGTACGCCGCTCCGGCGCCGCATAGCGCCGCAGCAGGCTCGCTTCCAGGCTGCCCATGTTGTTTCTCCTTGTCGTGCCGCCTACTTGCATATGCAATAGAATATGCAATATGCAAACTCGTGTCAAAAGTCACGTGTCGGCGGAGCTGGCCGGCGCGCGCCGCGCCCTGCTCGAGCTGGCGCAGCGCGTGCCGACCACGCGCGTCGCCGCCGATACCGGGATCCACCAGAGCCAGGTGTCGCGCCTGTTCCGCGGGCAGTTCAAGCGGCTGTCGCCGAACGTGCACGCCCTGCTCGCCTACGCCCGCCAGCCGGAACGCTATGCCGGCGCCAAGGCGCCGTCGGAGGCCGCCCGGGCGGCGGTCATCCGCGCGGCGCTGCGCACCTGGGATTCCACGCCCGAGGGCGCGCAGGCCCTGGTCCGCCTGCTACGGTCGGTCGAACGTCTTAGTCGAGCGCCCGCGAAAGCTCGTCGGGCGGCACGCGCACGCTGACGCCGGCGCGCTCCTCCTGGAGCGTCATCGCCACGCGGCAGTCGCGCCCCGTCCAGCCGCGCTCGATCGCCTCGCCGAGCTCCTCGAGCGCGATCCGCCCCACCTTCATGGGAACGCCGCAGTCCTGCGCCAGCTCCATGGCGAGCGCCACGTCCTTGTGGGCGAGCTTCACCGTGAAATCCGGCGGGTCGTAGTGCCCGCTCAGGAAGTGCTCGGCGAGCCGGTCGAAGGTGCGCTTGCGCCCGGTCGCGCCCTGGCGCAGCGCCCGGAACAGCGCTAGCGGCTCGACGCCGCCCTTGACGCCGAGCGTGAAGATCTCGGCGAGCGCGGCCTGCACCGAGAAGCTCGCGCAGTTGTGCGCGAGCTTCGCCACCGTGCCGGCGCCGATCGCGCCGACGTAGAGAGGCTGGTCGCCGATCGCGCGCAGGAGCGGCAGGTGCCGCTCGAAGATCGCCCGGTCGCCGCCCACCCAGATCGCGAGCTTGCCCGACTTCGCGCCCTTCGGCCCGCCGCTCACCGGCGCGTCGAGGACGTGGATGCCGCCCTTGCCGAGATCGTCGTGCAGGGCGCGGATGCGCCGCGGCGAGTTGGTCGAGAGATCGAACCAGGCGCTGCCCGCCGCGAGCGCGCCCTTCAGGCTGCGCCCGACCTCTTCCACCTCCGCGGGTCCCGGCAGCGAGGTGAACGCCACTTCGCAACCGCGCGCCGCTTCGGCGACGCTGCCGAACCAGTGCGCGAATCCTTCGACGCGCCGAAGGTCGTGCGCCCGCACCTCGTGGCCGGCCGCCTGCAGGTTCGCGGCCATCGGGCCGCCCATCGCGCCAAGACCGATGAAGGCGACCTTCACAGCCCGCGCTCCTTGAACACTTCCTTGGCCACCACGGCGGCGGTCCCGCCGTTCGGCCAGCCGGTGTAGAACGCGAGGTGCGTAATGAGCTCGACGATCTCGTCGCGCGTAACGCCGTTGTCCAGCGCGCGCCACAGATGGCCGCGCAGCTGGTCCGGCCGGCAAAGCGTGACGAGCGCCGCGACCGTGATCAGGCTGCGCTCGCGCTTGCCGAGCCCGGGGCGCTCCCACACGTCGCCGAACACGACGCGGTCGGTGAGCTCGCCGAGCTTGGGAAAGACATCGCGCACCTGGCCGATGGTCGACGGTGGCGCGGAGCGTTGCACCATGGGAAAACCTCCTCTCGTTTCGCGTGGCAAAGCCGTAGCTTGCACGCAAATTGGTACTCTCCGTAAGGCATGAGGAGCGAACCGGAATCGCGCTACGCCTGGCTGCGGCTCGCGGCCTCGCTCGGCCTGATGACCGTGGGCGGCGTCGGGATGTACGTCATGTCGGTCGCCCTGCCGGCCGTGCAGGCGGAGTTCGGCAGCGCGCGCGGCGGCGCTTCGCTCCCCTACACCGCCACGATGATCGGCTTCGGCCTCGGCGGCATCCTCATGGGCCGTCTTGCCGACCGCTTCGGCGTCGTGGTGCCGACGATCGTCGGCGGCCTCTGCCTGGGCGGCGGGTTCGTGCTCGCCGGGCTGTCGCAGAGCCTCGGCCAGTTCGCGCTCGTGCACGGCGTGCTGATCGGCTTCCTCGGCTGCTCGGCGACGTTCGCGCCGCTGGTCGCGGACACGGCGCTGTGGTTCACCCGCCGGCGCGGCATCGCGGTGGCGATCTGCGCGAGCGGCAACTACCTCGCCGGCACCGTCTGGCCGCCGATCGTGCAGCACTTCTTCGCCGTCTCCGGCTGGCGGGCGACCTATATCGGCGTCGGGATCTTCTGCACCGCCAGCATCCTGCTGCTTTCGCTGATGCTGCTGCGGCGGCCGCCGGCGATCGGATCTTCCCCGGGGTCGTTCAAGGAGAGATCCGTCTCCCTGCCGCTGGGCTTGTCGCCCAACGCGCTGATGGTCCTGCTGTCCATCGCCGGCGTCGCCTGCTGCGTGGCGATGTCGATGCCGCAGGTGCACATCGTCGCGTACTGCGGCGACCTCGGCTACGGCCCGGCGCGCGGCGCGGAGATGCTCTCGCTCATGCTCGGCTTCGGCATCGTCAGCCGTCTCCTCTCGGGCTGGATCTCCGACCATATCGGCGGCCTGCGCACGCTGCTGCTCGGCTCGGTCCTGCAGGGGGTCGCGCTGCTGCTGTTCCTGCCGTCGACCGGCCTGGTGTCGCTCTACGTGGTGTCGGCGCTGTTCGGCCTGTTCCAGGGCGGCATCGTGCCGGCGTACGCGCTGATCGTGCGCGAGCACTTCGACCCGCGCGAAGCCGGCGCGCGCACCGGCGTCGTGCTGATGGCGACGCTTTTCGGCATGGCGCTCGGCGGCTGGATGTCGGGCGCGATCTTCGACCTGACCGGCTCGTACCGCGCCGCCTTCGTGAACGGCGTGGCGTGGAACCTGCTCAACCTTTCGATCGCGTTCTGGCTGCTGCGTCTTTCTTCCACAGCTCCCACGGCCGCTCGAGCGTTCCGCGGTTCGAAGCCGTAGCGCGGCGCCCCTCCTCCTCGGAGAGGAACTCGATCGGGCCTTCGAGCTGCCCCGCCTGCAGCTGCAGGCGCGCGTTCATCTCCGTGTAGATCGCGCGAAACACCGCTTCCGGCACGCTGTCGCCGATCACGGTCATGCCGTGGCCGCGCATCAGCACGCAGCTGCATTTGCCGAGCGCCGCGGCGAGCGCCTCGCCGAGCGGCCGGTCGCGCACCAGCAGGTCGTTGTCCTCGCGCACCTTGCGGATGTCCCAGACCGGCGCCCCGCTCCAGAGGAACGAGCCCATGTGATAGACCGGACGCAGCCGGGTGCGCGTGATGCCGAAAGGGATCACCGACGGCGAGTGGCTGTGTACGACGGCCATCACGTCGGGCCGGGCGCGATAGATCTCGCCGTGGATATAGCGCTCGATGAAGCCCTTGCGCTTGTCGCCGGGCAGCGCCTCGCTGTCGGCATCGAGCTCCATGAGGTCGGCGGCGGTGACGAGCGCCGGCGCGCGCGAGCGCGACATGACGAAGCGCCCGGGGCGCTTGTCGCTGCGCGCGCTCACGTGCCCGTAGGCGTCGAGCACGCCGTGCGCGGCGAGGATGCGGCTGGCGGCGACGAGGTCGTCGACGAGGGCCTGGCTGGCCGAGAGCTTCTTCATCGCTGGCGAATCTCCTTGATCACGGGGGACGAGAAATAGAGCAGCGCGAGCGCGAGCAGCGCCGCGGCGGCGAGCACCGCCGCCGCGCCGCGCGCGCCGAGCAGGTCGGCGAGCGGCCCCGCCAGGAACGATCCGGTCGAGATCATCGCCGGGTACACGAGCATCAGGCTGGCGATGCGGCCGCGCATCGCTTCGGGCGCCGAGAGCTGCAGCAGCGCCATGTTGCTCGCTGTGAGCGCCATCTCCGCGACGCCGCCGACGCAGGCACAGGCGGCGGCGATGGCGAGCGTGGGACTCGCCGCCACCGCGAGGATCGCGGCCGACATCAGCGCGATCCAGCCCGCCTGGAGCAGCCCCTGCCGCTCGGCGCGCGCCAGCGCGTTGGCGATGAGACCGCCGACGGTGCCGCCGATGCCGACGCTCGTCAGCAGCACCCCGAGCCCCTGCGGCCCGGCGACATAGACGTCCTTGGCGAGGATGGGAAAGAGCGTCACCCACACCGGCACGAGCAGCAGGTAGGGTAGCGCGCCGAGCGCGAGCAGCATGCGCATGACCGGATCGCGCATCGAGAAGCGAAAGCCCTCCGCCATGTCGGCGAACGCCGAGCTGCGCGCTGCCGCCTTGCGCGGCGGCGGGATGGCCACGCTCAGCGCCACGGCGGCGGAGGCGGCGTAAAGCGCAGCCAGGATGAAGAACGTTCCCGCGGCGCCCGAGGCGGCGATGAGATATCCGGCGAGCGCCGGCCCGGCCACGCGCATCAGCGAGAAGCCGATGGTGTTCAGCGCCATCGCGCTCGCGGCGATTTCGCGCGGCACGAGCTCGAACGCGCTGGTGAAGCGCGCCGGCCGGTCGATGACGTTCGATGCCCCCATCAGCACCGTGAAGGCGAACAGCATCCACACCCCGACCGCGCCGAAGGCCAGCGCCGCGCCGAGCGCGGCCGATACCGCCGCGGCGAGGAGCTGGCTCGCCTGCAGCAGGCGCTTGCGGTCGAACCGGTCGGCGGCGACGCCGGAAAGCGGCGCGAGGACGATCATCGGCACGGCGCGCACGCCGAGCACGGCGCCAAGCAGCGCGCCGGATCCGGTGACCTCGTACACCACCCAGCCCATCGCCGCCTGCTGGATCCATTGGCTCGACCAGGAGAGCAGCGAGCTGGACCAGAGCCTGCGGAACTGCGGGAAGGCGAGCGGCGATGGCAGCTCAGTCGCCTTTCAGGCCCGCTTCCCGGATCACCTTGCCCCAGTAGGCGTGCTCGTCGCGGATCAGCCTGCCGAGCTCCTCCGGCGAGCCGGTCGCGAGGTCCATTCCCTGCGGCACGAGGCGGGCGCGCGTTTCGTCGAGCGCCAGGATGCGCCGCGTCTCGCGGTTGATCGTGGCGACGATTTCCGGCGGCGTCTTCGCCGGCACGAACAGGCCGAGCCAGGGATAGAGCGAGTATCCGGCGACGCCCGCTTCGGCGACGGTCGGCGTGTCGGGTAATGAGGTGAACCG
>Ga0310810_10003163_pt1 | contig 17878 bp, 19 predicted proteins | sample NCmetagenome_FD_207641 | JGI IMG/M metagenome (GOLD analysis project Ga0310810, IMG submission 207641) | Soil microbial communities from experimental microcosm in Duke University, North Carolina, United States - NC | ecosystem: Engineered > Artificial ecosystem > Soil microcosm > Unclassified ...
GCCATTACAAGCGACTGATCGGCTCTTATCAGAGCCCCCCTTCGGCGGCGATGAACTCGACGATGCGGTCGAGCCCGTCGCCGGTCTTCAGATTGGTGAAGACGAAGGGTCGCTCGCCGCGCATGCATTTGGCGTCGCGCTCCATGATCTCGAGGCTCGCGCCGACGAGGGGCGCGAGATCGATCTTGTTAATCACCAGGAGATCGGAGCGGGTGATGCCCGGTCCGCCCTTCCTCGGGATCTTGTCCCCGGCGGCGACATCGATGACGTAGATCGTCAGATCCGCCAGTTCCGGCGAAAACGTCGCGGCGAGGTTGTCGCCGCCCGACTCGATTAGCACGAGATCGACCGCGGGAAAGAGTCGTGTCATCTCAGCGACGGCGGCGAGATTGATCGAGGCGTCCTCGCGGATCGCCGTGTGCGGGCAGCCGCCGGTCTCGACACCGCGGATGCGCTCGGGTGGCAACGCGCCGCTGCGGGTCAGGAATTCGGCGTCCTCCCGCGTGTAGATGTCATTTGTGATCGCGACCAGCTCGAACCGGCCGCGCATCCGCTTGCACAACCCATCCATGAGCGCGGTCTTGCCCGAGCCGACCGGGCCGCCGATGCCGACCCGCAACGGGTTTTTCGGAGATGCGCCGCTCATGAGCGGAACAGCCGCGAATATTGCGTCTCGTGCGCCATCGAGGCGAGATCGACGGCAAAGGTGGCGCTGCCGAAATCGGCCGGGTCGCGCCTCGTCGCGGCCTCCGCCGCGGAGGCGATGAGCGGCTCCAGCGCGGCGAGAATTCGCTGCCCGTCGGTCTGGCCAATGAGCCCGAGGCGCAACCCCGCCGACATCAGATTGGACGCTATGGCGTGCAGATAGCCAAGCAGTGCGTCTTCGAGCGCGATCCCCGCAGCGCCCGCTGCCGCCCCGAATGCCGCTGGCAGACAAACGCCCTCGCTGGGGTTCCAGGCATCGAGGAACGGGTCGGACCAGGCGGCGATATCGGTCGCAAAAAACGCGGCGCCCTGCTGCAATGATTCGAGCGCCAGCTCGGCCGTGCCGCGAAACGCGAGGCCCAGCCGATTGGCGGCATCGAGCGCCGCGTGATCCCGAGCGCCGGCAGCGCGGTAAGCCCCAGAAAGAATATCAATGTCGATGCGGCCGCTGCCCTGCGTGACGATCGCGGCGATCCAATTGTGCAAGCTCGCACGGTCGCGCACCGTCCCGGCCTCGGCGGCGGCTTCTAGCCCGTGCGAATAGCTGAACGCGCCCGTCGGGAAGCTCGGCGACAGCCAAGCGAGCAGCCGGTAGAGCGCTGCGCTTCGGTCTTTAGGGTCGGCGTGGGGGTCAGTGCGGGTCGTCATGCGCCTGGCCGGCTCCGGCATAGGCGCCGATCTCCGGATCGAACGGCGCCTCCACCCAAGTGACGCGCCCGCCAAGCCCTTCGACCATGGATGCGATGACATGGTCGGCGCGCAGCCGCAGCCGGTCCTCCAAAACCTGCAAGGGCAAATGCCGGTTCCCGAGATGCCAGGCGATGCGCAAGAGATCGGTCGGGGTGTCGGCCGCGACCTCGATGACCGGCTCAGGCGCAGCGCGCACCCGCATGTAGCCGCCATTATCGAGCTCGAGCCCGTCTCCCTCCGCAAGGTGTTGGGCGCGCGGCAGGTCGAGGAGAAACGGCGTCCCGGAATCCGCAACGAGGCGGATGCGCCGGCGGTGCCGGTCGAGAAAGGCCAGCGTCACGCTGTCGACCGCCGCCTCTTCCGGCCAATGCCCGCGCGTATGTACCGTGATTGCCCGCCGCATGCGTCCTCAATACAGGAAATAACGCTGGGCCAACGGCAAAACCGTGGCGGGCTCACAGGTCAGGTGCACCCCGTCGGCACGGACCTCGTAGGTCTCCGGATCGACTTCCATCTTGGGCGTCGCCGAATTGTGCACCATGCGGCTCTTGTCGATCGCGCGAATGCCCCGCGCCGGCAGGATCATGCGGCCGAGCCCGAGCTCTTCGGGAATGCCGCGCTCGATCGCCACGGTGGGCAGAAACGTCGCGGCCGAGGTTTGCAATGCCTTGCCGAAGGCGCCGAACATCGGCCGATAATGCACCGGCTGCGGTGTCGGGATCGACGCATTGGGATCACCCATGAGCGCCGCCGTGATCATTCCGCCGCGCAGCACAACATCCGGCTTCACTCCAAAGAATGCCGGCGACCACAGCACGAGATCGGCGAGCTTGCCGACTTCGACCGAACCGACATGCTCGGCGAGCCCATGTGTCAAGGCCGGGTTGATCGTGTATTTCGCGATGTAGCGCTTCGCCCGGAAATTGTCGTTGCGCTCGCTATCCTCCCGCAGCGAACCGCGCTGGCGCTTCATTTTGTCGGCGGTCTGCCAGGTCCGGATGATGACCTCGCCGACCCGGCCCATCGCCTGGCTGTCCGACGACATCATGCTGAAGGCGCCGAGATCGTGCAGGATGTCCTCGGCGGCGATCGTCTCACGCCGGATGCGGCTCTCGGCAAACGCGACATCCTCGGGGATGCGCGGGTCGAGGTGATGACACACCATCAGCATGTCGAGATGTTCGTCGATCGTGTTGATCGTGAACGGCCGCGTCGGGTTTGTCGATGAGGGCAGCACATTCGGCAAGCCGCACAGTTTGATGATGTCGGGCGCATGGCCACCGCCCGCGCCTTCGGTGTGAAAGGCGTGGATGTTGCGGCCCTTGAAGGCGGCGATCGTATCCTCAACAAAACCGCTTTCGTTGAGCGTATCGGTGTGGATCGCGACCGCAATGTCGAGCTGCTCGGCGACAGAGAGGCAGCAATCGATCGCGGCCGGGGTGGTGCCCCAATCCTCATGCAATTTGAGCCCGCAAGCGCCGGCCTCGACCATCTCGACGAGCGCCTTCGGCTCCGACGCGTTGCCCTTGCCGAAGAAGCCAAGATTGACCGGCAGGCCTTCGGCGGCCTGCAGCATGCGCGCGAGGTGCCACGGCCCCGGCGTGCAAGTCGTCGCCGCGGTACCGGCCGCCGGGCCGGTGCCGCCGCCGAGCATCGTCGTGACGCCGCTATACAGGGCCTCTTCGCACAGCTGCGGACAGATCAGATGAATATGGCTATCGATGCCGCCGGCCGTGACGATCTTGCCCTCGCCGGCGATGATCTCGGTCCCGGGACCGATAACGATATCGACGCCGGGCTGGATGTCGGGGTTGCCCGCCTTGCCGATGCCGGCGATGCGCCCGTCGCGAATGCCAATATCGGCTTTGACGATGCCCCAATGATCCAGGATGACGGCATTCGTGATAACCGTGTCGACCGCGCCCTCGGCGCGCGAGCGCTGCCCCTGCCCCATGCCGTCGCGGATGACCTTGCCGCCGCCGAACTTGACCTCCTCGCCATAGATCGTGCGGTCGCTTTCGATCTCGATGATCAATTCGGTATCGGCGAGGCGAATGCGATCGCCGACTGTCGGACCAAACATCGCGGCATAACCAGCGCGACTGATCGTGCGCGCCACCTCAGAGGCTCCCGTTGATCTGGCTGCGGAAGCCGACGACGCGGCGCGCGCCGGCATAGGGAACCAGTTGCACCTCGCGTCTCTGTCCCGGCTCGAAGCGCACGGCCGTGCCGGCGGGAATGTCGAGGCGACAGCCGCGCGCCTTGTTGCGGTCGAAGTGCAAGGCGGAGTTAGTTTCGAAGAAATGATAATGCGAGCCGACCTGGATCGGCCGGTCGCCGGTGTTCGCGACGGTGAGCGTCACGCTCGCCCGGCCGGCGTTCAGCTCGACATCGCCGTCGCCGGGGAATATTTCGCCGGGGATCATCGTGTTACCGGATCGGCTGGTGGACGGTGACGAGCTTTGTGCCGTCGGGGAAGGTCGCCTCGACTTGGATGTCGTGGACCATCTCGGCCACCCCCTCCATGACCTGGTCGCGGCCGAGCACGGTCGCGCCGTCGCGCATCAATTCGGCGACGGTCTTGCCGTCGCGCGCGCCTTCGAGCACGTAATCGGTAATGAGGGCCACGGCCTCGGGGTAATTGAGCTTGACGCCGCGTTTGAGCCGCCGCGCCGCGACCATCGCGGCGACCGCGACGAGCAGTTTGTCCTTCTCGCGCGGAGTCAGGTTCATGCCCATTCCTTAAGCATCAGACGTGCCAAAGCCGCGGCAGGCGCCGCGGCAATCCCATCGCGGCCTCGCGCAAATGGCAAGCGAGTTCGGCATAAGCGCGGCGCAAAGCGAGCGCGTCCTGACCGAGCCAGCGGGCGATGAGGAGACCGCCGAGGACGGTCACGCCGGCCTGCAGGCCCGGCGCCGCGGCGCGCGCCTGCGCATCGCGCGCGGAGTCGAGGAAAGCACCCGGAGCGCCGTCCGGTGGAACGAGGATCAAGGTCGCGCATGCCGCCGCGGCGGCAAAACAGGCCGGATCGACGATGGTGGCGGCGATGTCGCCCTCGAGATGCAGCGCGTCGCCCCAGACCAGCGCACCGCTATGCCAGACCTCCCAGCGCTCGTTCACGAGACCATTGGTCAGCCGCTCGCCGCGGGCCTGCCGCCCGAACACGAGGATGCTGCCACCGAGAAAACCCGCCCCCGCAGCGAGCTCGATGCGCGTCTCGCGCCTCAGCCTCACACCATCGAACAGGATCGTCTCGGGCGGCAGATATTCGAGCCAGGCGCCCAGGCCCACACCGATGTGCTGCGCCACCGCAGTCGTCGCGCCGGTCGACCGGTAAATCTTCTCGGCGGCCGCGGTGGTGACGTGCGCGGCGGCGCCCTCCCCCACCTGAATGTCGATCGCGAGCCGGTCGCCCGCGACGAGCCCCCCGGAGGTCGTCAGCAATACCGCGAGTGCGATGTCATTCGCCTCGGGCATGGGGAACAGCACGCGCAGCGGATCGCGCTGATAGAGATGCACGAGCCGCGTCGCGCCGCCGCGCCGCACGAATTCGAGTTCCGCGACGCCGATCGCATCGGTGCGGCCGCGGGCTGCCGGCTCCGCACGATGCGCTCGCGGCGGCGCTAAGACGCCGCCCGCTGCGCGATGATGTGGAAAATGTGCCAGTGCTTCGGCTCACCGAGTTTGGTCGTGCCGGGATGATCTTCTTCCTCGAAATGCCTGAGATCGAAATCCCGGAAGAAGGCCTGGGCCTCGCCCCGCGTGTGGAATGACAGGCCGCTGTTCTCGACATTCCAGCTGTCATTCGGCCCGAACAATTGCCCGGTGAAAATCCCGCCCGGCTTCACCGAGCGCAGCAGCCGATTGAAAGTCGGCGCGAAATCACTCGGGGCTATAAACGGCAGCGAAAATTCCGCGTTCACGAGGTCGTAGCAGTCTGCCGGAAACTCAAACGTTTCGAACCGTGACAGGACGAAGGTCACGCGGTCATCCGCCAGCTCCGCGGCGACGTCTCGCGCGCGCGGCGCGGCGTCCATCGCGGTGACCTTCGCAAAACCGGCCGACAACAGGTATTTGGTGGCGTTCAGCGCGCCGGCGCCGGCATCGAGCGCGTGCTCTTTGCGGTCGGCCAGCGCGACTGCTTTCATCAGGAACGGCCTCGGCGGATCGAAGCGGCGCGCTTCGATATAGCGAGCAAAACGCGCCGCACGCGGATCCTCGCTCTGCCGGCTCTCCATCAGGTCCTCGCGGTTGTGCTCCGGGATATTAATCCCGGGGCAGGCCGGCGCTAGTCGATATCAAGGCCGAGATCGAGGATCGGCGCGCTGTGGGTGATCCAGCCGGAGGAGATCAGGTCGACCCCCGTCGCGGCGATGGCCGGCGCGGTCTCGCGAGTGATGCGGCCCGAGGCTTCGGTCACGGCGCGGCCGGCGACCATCTCGACGGCGCGCCGCAGGGTCGGCGGGTCCATATTGTCCAGCAAAACTGCGTCGACGCCGTGCTCCAAGGCTTCGCCGAGCTGGTCGAGCGTATCGACCTCGAGCTCGATCTTGACGAGATGGCCGGCCTGGGCGCGGGCGCGTTCGAGCGCCGGCCTGACGCCGCCGGCCAGCGCGACGTGGTTGTCCTTGATCAGCATCGCGTCGTCGAGACCAAAGCGGTGATTGGCGCCGCCCCCCAAGCGGACCGCCTCCTTTTCCAGGATGCGCAGGCCCGGCGTCGTCTTGCGGGTGCAGACGATCTTGGCCTTCTGTCCTTCGATCGCATCGACGAGCGAGCGCGTCGCGGTCGCGATCCCCGACATCCGGCAAAGGAGGTTCAGCGCCACCCGCTCGGCCGCCAGAACCGGCCGCGCGCGGCCACTGATGCGTGCCACGGCCTGACCACGCTCGAGCCGGCTCCCGTCGGCGCAGATGCTTTCGAGGCGGAGGCCTGGGTCGAGCAGTTCGAAGGCGAGGAGGCCCGCTTCAAGTCCGGCCAGCACGCCGGCTTGCCGCGCGACAATGACCGCGGTGACTTCCGCGTCGGCGGGAACGACGGCGTCGGTTGTGATGTCGCCGGCGCGACCGAGATCCTCGGCGAGCGCGGCGCGGGCGATCGGCTCGATCAGGAAACGCAGCATCGGGGAACTCGGCTCAACCGAAAGCCAGCATGCGCTCGACCGAGCGGCGCGCCCTCTCCGCGATCTCCGCCGGCACCGTCACCTCATGGCTCATCGTTTCGAGCGCGCGGCGGATTTTCGGCAAGGTGATGCGCTTCATGTGCGGGCACAGATTGCAGGGTCGCACAAAATCGAGATCGGGGTATTGCAGCGCGACATTGTCGCTCATCGAGCATTCCGTCAGCAGCACGACGCGGCTCGGCCGGCGTTGCCCGACATAATCGGCCATCGCCGCGGTCGAGCCGGTGAAGTCGCATTCGGCGACGACTTCGGGCGGGCATTCGGGATGCGCCAGCACGGTGACCCCGGGATGCGTCGTGCGCAATTCGCGGATATCCTCGGCCGTGAAGCGCTCATGCACCTCGCAATGGCCTTTCCAGGCGATGATCTCGATCTCGGTCTGGGCGGCGATGTTGCGGGCGAGGTACTCGTCTGGGATCATGATGACTTTCGGCACGCCGAGCCCCTCGACGATTTTCTTGGCGTTTCCCGAGGTGCAGCAGATGTCGCTCTCCGCCTTAACCGCGGCCGAGGTGTTCACATACGTCACAATCGGCACCCCGGGATGGCTGGCGCGCAATAGCCGCACATCCTCGGCCGTAATCGACGATGCGAGCGAGCAGCCGGCTTCCAGATCGGGGATCAGTACGGTCTTTTCCGGGTTCAACAGCTTCGCGGTTTCGGCCATGAAATGGACGCCCGCGAGAACGATGATCTCGGCATCGGTGCGCACCGCCTCGCGGGCCAGAGCCAGGCTGTCGCCGACAATGTCAGCGACCGTGTGGAAAATGTCTGGCGTCTGATAGTTGTGCGCCAGGATGACCGCGTTTTTCTCGCGCTTGAGCTTGAGGATCGCGGCGATGTCATCGGCCAGGATGCGCCACTCGAAGGGCGGCACATGCCGCTCGACGCGGCTGTAGAGCTCGGGCAGCGGCAACGGCGGGACGGGCGGGTTTGGCGCCAGGCGGGGGGTGGGGGTGTGCAGCACTGGGACAACTCCTGATTAATGCTCTAAATGAGCATTATTGGGGTCCGGAAAAGCCGGACGGCGGGCGGCCGGCCGGCAGCAGCAATTATGCTACAGATGAGAATAAGGTCTCCAGAGCCTCCGTCAACCCCTCGCGGCGAAACGGCTACGCATAGCTGACGGTCGAACTGGGCGGACCGTCCTCCGCCTTGACCGATCGGCCGCAGCCGCTGATCGTCCCCGACCTGATGCCGCACCGGCTAGTTCTCCTTAACCGAAGGCGCAGCTCAGGCCGGCACCGCGGGATTGGCGGCATCGCCGCCATGGTTGCGCTCGCCGCAGCCGCCGCGCTCGCCTGGTATGAGGCCCCGACCGGCGCACCGCCACGCGCCGCAATCTTCGAGATCTTCGTCGTGACCTACCTCGTCATCGCCGTCGGGCGCCTGCCCGGCTTCCGTATCGATCGCGCCGGCGCGGCGCTGGTCGGCGCGAGCCTCATGCTGGCGGTCGGCGGCATTGGGATCGAGGACATCTCGCGTGTCATCGATTTCGACACGGTGGCCCTTCTCCTCGGCATGATGATCGTCGTCGGCAATCTGCGGCTGTCGGGGTTCTTCCGCCTCGTCACCGGCTGGACTGTGGCGCGCGCCCGGCAACCGGTGGCGCTGCTCGCAGCCGTCACGCTGACTTCGGGCGCGTTTTCGGCCTTTCTGCTGAACGACGCGATCTGCCTTGTGATGACCCCGCTCGTCGCCGATGTCGCGCGGCGGCTGGAGCGCAATCCGGTGCCGTACCTGCTGGCGGTCGCGATGGCTGCCAATATCGGCAGCGTCGCAACCATAACCGGCAATCCGCAGAACATCCTGATCGGCGGCTTCTCGCATATTCCCTACGGAGCATTCGCCGCCGCCCTGGCGCCCGTCGCGGCGGCCGGGCTCGTCGTCACGATCGCGCTCATCGCATTCTGCTATCCGGGCGAGTTTCGTGGGCGCAGGGAGTTACAGTTCGTGCCGCGGCGGCCGGCGCATATGCATGTGCCGCTCACGATCAAATCGGTGCTGGTGGTCATCGCGATGATGGCGGCGTTCTTTGCCGGGCAGCCGCCGGCGAAAGTGGCGCTGATCGCGGGCGGCTTCATGCTGTTGACGCGCATCGTCCGCAGCGAGCGCATCTATCGCGAGATCGATTGGCCGCTCCTGTTGATGTTCGCCGGGCTGTTCGTCGTTGTGGCCGGCTTCGAGAAGGCGCTGCTGACCCCCGACCTCGTTGCCGCGATCGGGCGCGCCGGGCTCACCGACAACGGCATGCTCAGCGCCGTCACGGCAATATTGTCGAACCTCGTCAGCAACGTGCCGGCGGTCCTGGTGCTGCGCCCGTTTGTCGGGCAGAGCGGGGATCCGCAACACGCCTGGCTCTTCGTCGCCATGGCCTCGACCTTGGCCGGCAACCTGACCGTGCTCGGCTCGGTCGCCAATCTGATCGTCGTACAGCTTGCGCGCGCCGAGGGCGTCACAATCGGCTTCTGGGAGTATTTCCGGGTCGGCATGCCGCTGAGCTTGTTGACGATCCTCCTCGGCCTGTGGTGGCTTTCCGTGGGGGCGCCATGAACGACAGCGACGCGCGACGTAATCATCTGGGTCAGCCGGTCGGCTTTCCGGTACCGGGCTGGACCCCGCGTTCGGCGCCGCCGCGCACGCCGATGATCGGCCGCTTCGCGCGGGTTGAGCCGCTCGATCCCGACCGCCATGCCGCCGAATTGTTCGAGGCCAATGCGGAAGACCGGGAGGGGCGCAACTGGACCTATTACAATTACGGCCCGTTCCCGACGTTGGCGGACTACCGCAAATGGGCCGAGGATTCTTGCACCGATAAAGCGCGGATATGGCACGCGATCATCGACCAGGCGAGCGGCAACGCGGTCGGGGTCGCCGCCTATGCGAATATTCAGCCCGCGCACGGCAGCATCGAAGTCGGCGGGCTCAATTTCAGCCCGCGGCTGCAGCGCCGGCCGGCGGCGACCGATGCGATGCATCTGATGATGCGGCGCGCCTTCGACGAGCTCGGCTACCGCCGCTACGAATGGAAATGCGATTCCTGCAACCTGCCGAGCCGAGCCGCCGCCGCCCGGCTCGGTTTCACCTATGAGGGGCTGTTCCGGCAGGCGATGGTTACGCGCGGCAACAACCGCGACACGGCGTGGTTTTCGATCGTCGACCGGGAATGGCCGGCCCTGCGCGCCGCTTTCGAGGCTTGGCTCGATCCCGGCAATTTCGACGCCGAGGGCCGGCAACGCCGCAATCTCGCCCGCTTCCGCGCCGCTTCTGGATGAAGCCTAACCCCGCGCCGTCACTGGCGCTCCTGTCGGCGATCACCGCGCTGGCGTTCTGCGCCCTGCATATGGTCGTGCCGGCATTGCCTCTGCTCGTCCAAGTGTTCGATGACAGCCCCGCGCATGTGCAGCTCGTGCTCAGCATTTATCTGGGAGGGATCGCGGCAGGGCAGCTGATCTATGGGCCGGTGTCGGACCGCTATGGCCGCCGACCGGTGATGATCGCCGGGCTCGCATTCTTTCTCGCCGGGACGGTGCTGTGCGCCAGCGCATGGTCCCTTGCCGCGCTGATCGTCGGGCGCCTGCTACAGGCGCTTGGGGCCTGCGCCGGCATTGTGTTGTCGCGCGCCATCATCCGCGACGTCTACGACCGCGAAATGGCAGCCCGCGGCCTGGCGCTCGTCATGATGGCGATGACGCTGGCGCCGGCGATCTCGCCAGCTCTCGGCGCCTATCTCGCCGAATGGTTCGACTGGCGCGCCATTTTTGTGCTGCTCGGCGCGCTCGGCGCGCTCGTGTTCGCCGCGACATGCGTGCGGCTCGCCGAGACCAACCAGCATCCGATGCCGCTCGACTTCGCCGGCATGGCGCGCTCTTACGCGCTCCTGCTCCGCGCGCCGGGCTTTGGCGGATTTGCGCTATGCAGCGCCTGCACGAGCGCGTCGTGGTTTACGTTTATCGCGAGCGGGCCTTATCTCGTCACCGACGCGCTTGGCGAGCCGCCCAGCACCTACGGGCTCATGATCCTCTTCCCGATGGCGGCCTACATGCTCGGCAATGCCGCCGCGGCGAGGTTCGCGCTGCGCGTCGGCAGCTTGCGGCTGCTGATCGCCGGCCGCGCGCTGGCGCTGGGCGGCGCCGGGGTGGTGACGCTTTGTTATGCCTCGGGCGGGTTCAGCGTCTGGACCTTGTTTCTGCCAATCGCTTTCGCCGAGATCGGCGACGGCTTGAGTCAGCCTTCCGTGATGGCTGCCGCACTCAGCATTCATCCCCGGATTGCCGGGACGGCATCGGGGCTCATGGGCTTTCTGCAGATGACTATGGCGGCGGTCGGGAGCTTTGCCGTCGCGCTGCTGCCGCATGACAGCCCGCTCGGCCTGATCGTCGTGTTCTCGAGTTTTGTCGCGGTGGCGCTCGGTTCCGCAATTTACGCGGTGCGTCGTGTAGGTCGCGCAGAGAGATTGGTGTTGCCGGCGGTCGCGGCCGCGAGCGACGGGAGCTAGAGGGAGGGTTTGAAGATGACCGACGAAACGCATGACAAAGCCCGCCAAAGCTGGGTCGCCTCGGCCAATGGCCATGCCGAATTCCCGCTGCAGAACCTCCCCCTCGGCGTGTTCAGCCCACCTGGCCGCACCGCACCCGATGCGGCGCCGCGCGGCGGCATCGCGATCGGTGACATGATCTTCGATCTGCGCGTCGCGCATGATGCCGGGCTGTTTTCGGGAGCAGCCGCAGCTGCGGCGCAAGCTGCGTCGGGCAGGATGCTCAATCCGCTGATGGCGTTGGGAGCCGGGCCGCGCCGCGCGTTGCGGCAGCAGGTCTTCGCCCTGCTCGCGGCTGACGGCGCCGGACGCGCCAAACTTGAACCGCTTGCGGACAAGCTGCTGCACCGCGCAAGCGATTGCTGGCTGCATCTGCCGGCAGCGATCGGCAACTTCACAGATTTTTTTGCCGGCATTCTCCATGCGCGGAATGGCGGTCGCCGCCGCGATCCAAACAACCCGCTGAGCTCGAACTACAAATATGTGCCGGTCGCGTATCACAGTCGCGCCTCCTCGCTGCGCGAGTCCGGCCTCGCGGTGCGCCGGCCGGCGGGACAGCGCGTATTGCCGAACGAGACAGCCCCGAGTTACGGCCCCTGCCGCAATCTCGATTACGAGCTCGAACTGGCGGTGTGGGTCGGGCCGGGCAACCGGCAGGGCGAGCCGATCCCGATTGGCGAAGCAAGCCAGCACATCTTCGGCCTCGGCCTCGTCAATGACTGGTCGGCGCGCGACATCCAGTTCTGGGAAATGCCGCCGCTGGGCCCCTTCCTCGGCAAGAATTTCGGCAGCACGGTGTCGCCCTGGATCGTCACCGCCGAGGCGCTTGAACCGTTCCGCGTCGCGCAGCCAGAGCGGCCCGCCGGCGATCCGCGCCCCCTGGACTATCTGTGGGACGAGAACGACCAGCGCGAGGGCGCCTTCGACATCGAGTTCGAAGCGTTCCTATTCACGCCGCAAATGCGCGAGAAGGCGCTCGAACCCCATCGCATGTCGCGCAGCAACACGCTCGATCTGTATTGGACCGTGGCGCAGCTCGTCGCGCATCACACCTGCGGCGGCTGCAATCTGCTGCCCGGCGACATTTTTGGTAGCGGCACAATCTCGGGACCGACCGAGGAAGGTTGGGGAAGCCTTAACGAGCTGAGCCATGCCGGGCAACGCACGATAACGCTGCATACCGGCGAGACCCGCACCTATCTGCAAGACGGGGACGAGGTCATCTTCCGCGCCCATTGCCGGCGCGACGGCTATGTTCCGATCGGCTTTGGTGAATGCCGCGCGCGGATCGTCGGATAAACTCGCCGGCCCGCCGCCCGGCTGGCTTGAGACGCATCGCCGCCGCTTAACCGTTTGTCAATCAAGCAGGCGTTCAGTCCCTTGATTACCAAAGGATTGAGCGGCAGCATGGCTTCCGTTCCGGCAGAAGAAGAAGTAACAGAGGCGCCGAGCAGCCGCAGGCTCCTGCCGAACGTGCGGCCGGTCACGACATTGCTCGCCACCGCGGTCGTCTGGATCACCGGCCTCCTCGTCGCCTGCTCCCTGGCGGGCGGATATCTGCGGCATCAGGTGCTCAACACGACCGCCGACGAGCTGCGCCGGCTCGACACTGTGCTCGCCGAGGCAACCACCCGCTCGCTGCAAGGGATCGACCCGATCCTTGGACGCCTGGCCGACCGCTTGCGCGGCTCCGGCGACATCTCTGCAGCAGCCCCCCGCAGCGACGCGGCGGCGCTGGAAAATGCGGGGGGGTGCAGCAGGTCATCGAGCATTCCGGACAAATCGACGCGATTGCGCTGATCGCGCCTGATGGCAAGGTGCTCGGGACAGTCGGCGCCTGGCCGGCGGATTTGGTCGAGATTGCAGATAAAGATTATTTCGCCGGGCGGGCCACCCCATCGAGCCGCGCGCGGTTTGTCGGCGCGCCGATCGAAGATGCGCAAGCCGGCACCTTCCGGCTGCCGGTGGCGCAGCTTATCGTCGGGGAACAAGGCGCCCCGGCCGGCGGGATCGCCGCGCTGGTGCCGCTCGCCAAGCTCGCCGCAAGTTTCGAGACGGCGCCTCTCGCATATGACACGCGGATCGCGGTGATTGGTCCGGATGGGCGCGTGCTGGCGCGATACCCCGCATTATCCGGACAAGCGGATATCGTGATCGGTGAGGGCGAGCTGCGCACGATCTTCGCCGCCGGCGGGAAAACGACATTACGCGAAAGCAGTTCGGACGAGGAATGGCGCATCGAGGCCATCCGCCCACTCACCGGTTATCCGCTGGCGATTGCGGTCAGCCGGGGCGCATCGGCGGCGCTCGCGGACTGGCGCCGGCAGATGTGGATCGTCGGATTCTTCGCGATCGGCGGTGCGCTGGCGATCGGGCTGATGATGTACCTGATTTCCCGGCAGATCGACGCGCATGACGAACTCGTCGCCGTGCGCGGGGACAAGCTCGAAGCCGAGCGCACCCGCCTCGAAGCGGAAACCAAGTTGCTGAAGGTCGAACGGCTCGCGGTGCTGGGACATGTCACCGGCGCGGTCGCCCGCGAGCTGCGCGTCCCGCTCAACGGGTTGCGCGAAGCGCTCGATACACTGAAGGGCGTGCTCAGCGACAGCGGCAGCGAGCTCGAGCGGCCGCTCACGCGTATGGAGCACAGCCTCGAGCGCTGCGACCGCATGAGCTCGGATCTCGTCGAATACACAAAGACGCGTGAACTACAGAGCGAAACGATCAACTTCGACCAGTGGCTCACCGATATCATCGCCGAGCAGAAAAGCTGGGTGCCGTTCAAACTAAATGCCGAACTGCGCGCCGGAAACGCGATTGCTGCGATCGACCCCGCGCGCATCCAACGCCTGCTGCTGGATCTGATCGAGAATGCCTGTCAGGCGATGGACGATATGCCGGCGGAATACGAAAAAGGCATCACAGTCCGCACCGGCATCGCTCCGGGTCTCGTTGTGCTGACGGTCATCGACACGGGCCCCGGCATCGCGCCCGAAAATCAGGAGCATATTTTCGAGCCGCTGTTCAGCACGAAGCTATGGCACGGGCTCGGTCTCTTGATCGTGAAGCAGATCGTCGACCAGCATGGCGGCATCATCCGCGTCGACAGCGAGCCCGGGCACGGGACCCGTGTCCGTGTTTGCCTCCCGCTTGCCGCCGAGGCATTGCCCGAGAGACCGGCGCCGCAAAGATCGGCGTTGGAACGGATCGGTGCTGAGCGGCGAGCCGCGGCTTAAGCCGGCTCAAACCGCGGCCGATCCCCAGCGCTGCCGCCAATTGATAAAGCCGCCAAGCGGTTCCGCTTCGATGACCGCCCGCATGATCGCGCGCGCGAGACAGCACGCGGCGGCAGCGCCAAGCCGAGCGAGTTGATCGGGGGCGGCGACCGCGCCGGTCCCGGTCGACAACGCGAATACCGTGTCGCCATCGAACGGCGTATGCGCTGGGCGGATCGCCTGCGCGAGCCCGTCCTGCGCCATTATCGCGAGCCGCCGGCAGCCGGCCTTGTCGAGCGGCATGTCGGTCGCGACGACGGCGATCGTCGTATTGGCGCCGGCGGCGCTCGGCGCACAGGCGGAGAAATCCTCCGCATCGAGCGGACTGTCCGGCAGCAATGGTTGCGCGTCGATCTCGCCCGACAATGCCAGCTCAGCCGCCCAGAACCGGCCGCAATCCGGCCGCACGACGCTGCCCCAGCTGTTCACCGCGACAAGCGCGCCGACGGTAGCGCCGCTCGCGAGGCACAATGACGCGCTGCCCGTCCCCCCTTTCAGCCGGCCGGCTTTGGCGCCGAAACCAGCGCCGGCATTGCCGAGCGCAAACTCCTGTAACGACCGTGCGAGCGCGAGCCGCCCAAGCCCGCGATGGGGCGGTTCGCCGGTCCAATGCTGCCGCTCGGGAAACGCAAGATCGAACAGGATTGCTGCCGGCACGATCGGCACGCGCACGCCGCGCACCTCGAAGCCGCGCCCCACCGCGGCGAGGCCGTCCATAACACCGGCAGCCGCGTCGAGACCAAAGGCCGAGCCGCCCGACAGCACGATCGCATCTACCCTTTCGACCAATGTCGCTTGGCCGAGCAACTCGGTCTCGCGGCTGCCCGGGGCCCCGCCGCGCACATCGACGGACGCAATCGCCGGCGCCTCGCAAAGCAGGACCGTCGTGCCGGTCACCGCCGTCGCGTCCTCGGCCTGGCCGACCAGGAGGCCGGAGACATCGGTGATCAGATTGCGTGGGCCGGGTTCGGCCATTCTTCGCTCCACCTGAAAATGCGCTTACGATCAGACCACTGATGTCGATGGAGCGAAACCATGTCCACGACCGTCATCAAGAATGCCGCCTGGGTCATCGCGTGGCACGAGGCGAGCGCGCGGCATGTCTACCGCCGCGGCGTCGATGTCGCCTTCGTCGATGACCGCATCAGCTTTATCGGGCGCGGTTTCGCCGAGCCGGCGGATGTCACGATCGACGGGCGCGAGCGACTCGTCATGCCGGGGCTCATCGACATCCATTCGCATCCGCATCATGAACCGCTCTACCGCGGCATCCGTGAGGAACATGGATTGCGGGGGATGCACATGACCGGACTGTACGAGCGCTCGCAGGCCCTGCAGGCGCCCGATGTCGATGCCCGCGCCGCCAGCGCCGAGTTCGCCTATTGCGAGCTGTTGCTGTCTGGAGTGACCTCGCTCGTGGACATCTCGGCACCATGGGACGGCTGGGTCGATCTGTTCGCGCGCAGCGGCATGCGTGGCTTTCTCGCGCCCGGCTATGCGTCGGCGCGCTGGTATCTCGAAGATGACCACGAGCTGCATTATGACTGGGACGAGGCGCGCGGCCGGGCCGGCTTCGACGCGGCGCTCCGAACCATAGACCGGGCGGAGGCGCATCCTTGCGGGCGTCTCTCGGGTGTGGTTTCGCCAATGCAGATCGATACCTGCGAGGCGGATCTTCTGCGCGACAGCCGCGATGTCGCAAAGGAGCGCGGAATACCGTTCACATTACATGTGTCGCAGAGCGTCACCGAAGTCCGCGAGATGATCCGCCGCCATGGCAAGACGCCGGTGCAATGGGCACAGGCCCTTGGGCTGCTCGGCCGCGGCACGATATTAGGGCACGCGCTCTTCCTCGACACGCATTCCTGGGTGCGGTGGCACACCAAATCCGATCTCAAATTGCTCGGCGACAGCGGCACGGCGGTCGCGCACTGCCCGACACCCTTTGCGCGCTATGGTCACATAATGGAGGATTTCGGCGAATATCTCCGGGCCGGCGTGACGATGGGGATCGGCACGGATTGCAGTCCGCACAATTTGATCGAGGAGATGCGCAAGGCGACGGTGCTGGCGCATATCGCCTCGCGCGACGTTGCCAGCGTGAGCTGCGCCGATCTCTTTCATGCCGCGACGGCGGGCGGCGCGAAGGCGCTGATGCGTGATGATATCGGCCGGCTCGCGCCCGGCAAAAAGGCCGATATCGTGCTCGTCGATCTCGCCTGCCCGCAGATGCAGCCCGATCGCGACCCCTTGAAATCATTGATCTACCATGCGGCCGACCGCGCCGTGCGCGATGTCTTTGTCGATGGCAGACAGGTCGTGGCGGAGGGTCGCGTCGTGACGCTCGATCAAAGCGCAGCGGGAGGCAAGTTGCGCGCCGCGCAAGAGCGCATGGAAGCGCAGGCGCCGAGCCGCGATTACCTCCGGCGCAATGCCGCCGAGATCACGCCGCTCAGCCTGCCGGTCGCAGACTAAACCTAGTAGCGGCCGCCGAGCTTGCTGTGGTCCCAGCTGACGGTCTTCTGCGGCACGATCTTGAGGACGACGCGTTTCGGCGCGCTGCGGGAGGCGCCGGGCGAGCGCGTCTCGCCGCGCTGCTCGGCCATCCAACCGAAGACCTCGTCGACCGCGCCGGCGTTCTCGATGATCTCGCACGATCCCCGCAACATGACGCCCTTCAGCTCGGCATAAGCCGAGCCGGTCTCGACCATGATCGCGGCCTTGGGGTTGCGCCGGATGTTCACAACCTTCTGCGCCTTGCCGTAGGACGTCATGTAGATCGCGCCGTCATGCAGCACATAATTCATCGCCGTGAGATGCGGGAACCCGTCTCTGTCGACAGTCGCGAGCGCGCATTCGCGGTTGCCGCGCAGAAAAAGAGCCTGCTCGTCGGCCGTCAGGCGGATATCGGGACGCTCTGCCATCATGTTTTCCTTATAACTGCGACAGGATCGCACGGATCTCGTCGAGCACGGCGCCGGAGCCGAATTCGCGCACCAGCTCGAACAGCGCGTCGCTGCGAGAGCCGAGCCGCGGGGAGACCAGCGCGTCAAACTTCGCGTGCATGTCGTCCCAATTCATCGGATTCTGCGGGTGACCCTTGGCGATCGGCACATGCACGATCTCACGGCGGCCATCGGCGAATGCGACGGAAAGCCGCGCCGAAGCGAAGCCCATCTCCGGGCTGACGGTATTCTCGACCTTGCCGGCGGTGGCGTAGATCGCGGGATCGGGATGCCAGGGCTCGCGGAAATCGGCGGCGGAGACCGCGTGCCCGTGCAAACCGAGCGCGACGCAATATTTCAGGTCGAACTTGCCTTCGAGCGGGCTGGCCGGTTCGCCCGTCTTACCACCGGTGATCTGCTGGGCCAGCGCGCCGATCTCGGCCCGTATCGATCCGACGCCGCCGTGCTCGGCCACAAGCGGCGCGAGCGCGCGGGCGGCGTCGACCGCCGGATGCGTCAAATGGCAGGCCGCGTACGGCTTGA
>Ga0310810_10003164_pt1 | contig 17877 bp, 12 predicted proteins | sample NCmetagenome_FD_207641 | JGI IMG/M metagenome (GOLD analysis project Ga0310810, IMG submission 207641) | Soil microbial communities from experimental microcosm in Duke University, North Carolina, United States - NC | ecosystem: Engineered > Artificial ecosystem > Soil microcosm > Unclassified ...
TCAATCTCGGGGCGTCGCTGTTCGGCCTCCTTCTTCTGCTGCGATTCGTCGACTGGTGGTGGGACTGGATGCCGAAGTACCTGTTCTTCCTGCTCGTCGGCGCGACGGCACTCCTGTTCATGTTCGTGCTGCGGGCCTTCCGCAGGTCCGCGGCGGAGCGGCACGCATGAACCGCCTGCTGGGAGCCGCCTTCGCGATCATCTGCCTCACGAACCTCGGGGCCCTCACGCTTGGTGCGTTGAACCGCAGCGGCACGCCGGACGCGGAGGTGACACTGACGGAGCGCGAACTGCGCCTGGTTCGTGACCGCGACTCCACGGCGACGACCCTGCAACTGATGTTCGTGCAGCGGTTCGACGCCCAAGGCGAGTGGCTGACGTGCCCGAAGCTGGAGGCGCTCGGCGTGTCCTGTGCGCCGCCGCCTGCCGGCAGCGACATGGGACGCTGGTATGCCAGTCAGCCGGAACGGCGGGCTTACGTGGTTCTCGAGTACGACGGACCCGCCTGGGCGGCCTACCGCGATGCGGAACAACGCCGGCTGCAGGAGATGCGGCGGATCGACAAGGCCGCTGCGCCGAACGAGTCCGATTCGCTCCTCGATACCTACTCGCGCCTCGTTGCAATCGATGCTGATAGCGATGCCGACACGCTGCGCCGCAGGTACTCCGACACGTCCCGCTATGTCCTTGTCGATGCGCGCGTCTCGGTATACGGCCGGAGCGCGCCAGACGGAAAAGGGGCGGTCCGCCTGAGCGGAACGATCGGACGACTGTCGCCGTCCGCCATCAACGTGCCGAAACCCTACTCGTCGACTTTCGCCGGGATGTCTGGTTCCTCGTATTCACTCTCGGCACAGCGCGTGCCTCGTTACTGGGTCACGGTACGTTACGGGCGCTTTCACGAGCCGTGGGTCGTGAACGCGGGGCTGTCGACGCGATAAGACCATTTTCGGTGCCGCCGACCGTCGTCCGAGGCGGTCACCACAAGCCGACTTTGCCGCGGACGGAGGCGATCAGCTTCTCCGGGTCGTAGCCGACGCCCTGTTTGAATACCGTTTGAACCTTGCGGACGTCGGCAATATTCGTCGACGGATCGCCGTCGACGACGACGAGGTCCGCCTGCTTGCCCCGCGCGATCGTGCCAATCCGCGCCTCGCGTCCGAGGTACGTCGCCCCGTTGAGCGTGCCTATCTTGATCGCCTCGAGCGGCGTGAACCCTTCCTCCACGAGCAGCTCGAGCTGGCGCTGGTTGGAATAACCGGGAATCACTCCGCCGCCGCCGGTGGGATCGGTGCCGGCGACGAGCAGCCCGCCGGCGCGCGCAAACGCGCGTTCGAGCGCCATGCCCTTCGGAAAGAGCGCTTTGAAAATCGACTCCTGGTTCTGCGTGGTACGGTCGTAGTTCTGCTCGAACTGCTGCCGCAGTTCCGGTACGAGGACGTCCAGTCCAGGCGGCATCGGGCGTCCCGGAGTGAGCGTCTCGAACACGGTCAGCGTCGAGGTGAGCGCCACGTGGCGGTCGACGAGTTTTCGAACCAGCGCCCTGAAGGGCTCCCCGTTCTCGTCGAGCGCGCCGATCGTGCGCTGGCCGACGCCCTGGCCCGGACAGACGTCCGGCTGCTTATCGGTCACGAAGTCGGTCGCGGCCATGAACCCGTGCTCGAGATCGTCGATGCCGATATCCGCGGCTTCGGCATACGTGACGGAACAGAGGTGCCCGGTCACTTTCAGCCCGCGCTTATGAGCTTCATCGACGGCTGCGCGCAGTTCGTCACGCGTGATCGCCATGTACGCTTTGAACGACGTCGCGCCCATGTCCGCCCAATACGCCACCTGGCGCCGCGCGTCGTCCGCATCCTTCAAATCGCGCATCTGAAGAAACGTGCTCGGCCCGTTCAGATACGGCGCCGTCGAATCGATCGCGGGCCCCGGTTGCTGCCCCTCGTCGATCAGCTTCTTCAGCTTCAGGTCCATGAAGCCGTTCACGTTCCCGGCGGTCCTCATCGTGGTCACGCCGCCGGCAAGATAGAGCCGCACGAAGCTCTCGCCGAGCTGGCCGTAAACGCCTGGGCCGGTCGGGTAATAGAGGTGCTCGTGCAGCATCACGATGCCCGGCATCACGCTCTTTCCGGTGAGATCGAGAACCGTCGCACCCGCGGGCGTCTGCACGCTCGACGCGGCGCCAATCTCGTCGATGGTGCCGTTCCGGATAATGAGCGTCTGGTCGGGGCGCGCAGGCCCGCCGGTGCCGTCGACGATGCGCACATGCGTGAGCGCGACGACGGGCGCGTCGACGCTGATGAAGGCTCGAACGCTGTTGCTGAACTGCGGCGCCTGCGCCGCGAGGATTACCGTGCCGGCGGCGAGCGATAAGGCGAATCCAGCTGTCCGCATACTCCTCATTTCGTCAGGCGAGAGTCATGGCCGCGAGCCGCTCCTGCGCCGTCCGCAAGGCGGCCCGGACCGGTCCGTCGTTTTCGAGATCGCCGCAGCACCACCATCGACTCCATCGAAAATTTACACCCCGCCGCGCGGATCGGCCTTCACGATCAGCGGCTGCGTGTACGTCTGGCCATTGACCGTCAGCCGGACGGTGTAATTTCCGGACGGCAGCGCCACACTGCGGCCCCGGCCTCCTCCACCGCCGCCGACGCCTCCACCGCGTCCGCCAGCGGTCGGCGTCGGTCGGAAATCCCACACCCAACGGTGCATGCCGCGTTCGGCCGAAATCGGCATCGTGGGCGGCGCCCAGACCGTCTGGATCTGAAGCGCGTTTGGATCGGGGGTGACGGGGGCATCGTCGCTCGAGATTCGACGAACGACATTGCCGTCGGCGCCTACGATCTCGATGGTGACCGGGCCGCCCGCCTGCGCGTTGATGTAGTAGTCGATCGGCGCCCCGTATGCAGGATTTTCCGCGAACGGCTCGTCCTTCGGCAGCGGTGTCCCCTGCTCGCTCGGGACCGGAGTCATCACCGCCTCGGCCGGCGCGAACAGATGCGCGTTCGACGCCAGAATCTTCGCGTCGATTTGACGGAGGACCGTCAGGTCGTCGAGGACCCAGAACCCGCGGCCGTGCGTCGCGACGATGAGATCGTCGCCCTTGACCTGCAAATCCCGCATCGAGACCGCCGGCAGGTTCAACTGCAGCGACTGCCACGACTCGCCGTCGTCGAACGACACGAACACGCCCCGCTCCGTTCCGCAGTAGAGCAGCCCTCGCCGGACGGGATCTTCCTTCACGGTCTGGACGTAGATGCCGGCGGGCAGCCCGCGCGTAATCGGCTGCCAGGTGCGGCCGCTGTCCTTCGTCCGCCAGATGTGCGGTTCGTAGTCTTCGAGCTGGTGACGCTCGGCGGCGACGAATGCTTCGTTGGGATCGAAGTGCGAGGCGTCGATCATCACGACCTTCGTCCAGGATGTGATGTCGGGAGGCGTGACATTCTTCCACGTGGCGCCGTCATCCGGCGTGTTGTAGACCAGACCGTCGTCCGTACCGACCCAGAGCAGCGGCGCGCGAAGCGGCGACGGTGCGATCGTGTAGACGACGCCGCGTCGCTTGTCGGCGGGAGCATCGGCCGCCGCAGCGGGGTGGAGCGACGCTGGAATGCCTGGATCCTCGCGCGTGAGGTCCTGGCTGATCTGTTTCCACGTCTTTCCGCCGTCGCTCGTCTTGTAGACGAACTGATTCGCGAAATACAGCGCCGCAGGATCGGCCGCTGAAAAGACGAGCGGCTGCGTCCAGTCGTGGCGGTATGTCACACCCGGCTGCGGCTTCTCCGGCGACACGTTCGCCGTCGCGCCGGTGCGCATGTCGCACTTCTCGACCGTGCCGCCGAACAGGATCCCTGGATGTGTGGGATCCGGCGCGGTATAGCCGCTCTCACCGCCGGCGCACAGCCCCGACCACTCGTGCATCGAGAGGACGGCGTGCGTCGTCGTTCGTTCGGGGGTTCCGACGGCGCCGCTGTCCTGCTGTGCGCCGGTCAGCCAGTACGGAAACTGGAAATCGGCGGCGACGTGATAGAGCTGCGCGGTCGGCTGGTTATACCAGGAGCTCCACGTCTTCGCGCCGTCGACGGTAACGATCGTTCCCTGATCGCCGCCAAGCACCATCCGGTTCGAGTCGTCCGGAGAAATCCACAGCTGGTGATAATCATCGCCGCCGGGCGACGCCTTGATCGGCGCGCCCCATGTGGCTCCGCCGTCCGTCGACCTGAACACTCCGGTATTGGGCACGTAGACGATGTCCGCGTTCTTCGGATCGACGGCGATCTTCTCGAAATACCAGCCGCGCTGCCAGATGCGCTGATCGGCCGACACTTTCCGGAACGTTGCGCCCGCGTCGTCTGAACGGAACAGGCCGCCTTCCTTCGCGTCGGCGATGACGTAAATGCGCTGAGGGCTGGAGGGCGAGATTCCGATGCCCATGCGGCCGAGTCCCTCGGTTGGAAGGCCATTGGTGAGCTGGGTCCAATTGGTGCCGCCGTCTGTGGATTTATAGAGGCCGCTGCCGGGAAGATTTGCAGGCGCATAGATGAACCACGGCGGACGCTGGACGGCCCACAATGCCGCGTATACGGTATCGGGATTCGAGGGATCGAAGACGACGTCGATCGCGCCGGACCGATCGTCTTTGTAGAGCACCTTCTGCCAGGTCGCGCCGCCGTCCTTCGAACGATAGATGCCGCGATCGGCGTGCGGACCGTACACGTGGCCCAGCGCCGCGACGAACACCGTGTTCGGGTCGCGTGGATCGATGGCGATTCGGCCGATCTGCCGCGTCGTCTCGAGGCCGATGTGCGTCCACGTGCGGCCGGCGTCGCTCGACTTGTACATGCCGTCGCCGAACGCGATCGAGTCGCGCATGTCGGCCTCGCCGGTTCCGACGTAGACGATCGACGGATTCGACGGGGCGACGGCGATGGCGCCGATCGAACCGGTCTGCGTCGAGTCGAAGACTGGCGTCCAGGTTCGTCCGGCGTTCTCCGTTTTCCAGACGCCTCCGCCGACCGATCCGAAATAGAACGTCTCGGGTTGGCCAGCCACGCCGGTTACCGAGTTGACGCGGCCGGCACGGAATGGCCCGGCCATGCGCCAGCGCAGCGCCCCGGCCGCAATCTTCGTGTCAACAGTGGTCGGCGACTGCGCTTGCGACGCTCCCGAGAGCATGGCGCCGGCACCCGCGGCAACCGCCGCGGCGGCAGTTACCGCACGAATCACTCCCGCTTTGCTCATCTCACCTCCGACGTGGATGTGTTTCCAGACGCATTGAAGATGTATCTATCGAACCATTCGAGATTGTGCTGCATCACGGCGCGGCTCGATTTCGGTTTCGAGGGGCCGTGCCCGACGCCTTCGAAGCCTTTGTAGACGATCAGCTTCGAGGGTATGCCGCGATCCTGCAGGCCTCGATACAGCTCGAACGCGTTGGGCAACGGAACGCGCTGATCGGTCGCGCCATGCTGGATGAGCGTCGGAACTTTCGCATTCTTGATGTAAGTGATCGGCGACGTCTTCGCGTAGATCTCCGGATCGTCCCAGGGAGTCGCTTTGAGATACTGCGGGGTGAACGGCGTGATGTCCGTGTTGACGTAGTAGGTCGTCCAGTCGGAGATGCCGGCGCCGACCGACACGGCCTTGAAGCGATCGCTGTCGTGGGTCGCGAGAAACGCGGAAATGTAGCCGCCCTGGCTCCATCCCATCGTCGCGACCCGATCGGGATCGGCCATGCCCTTCGCGATGAGATCATCGATGCCCGACAGGACGTCCCACGCGTCGCCGACGCCGAGATTACGCACGTTGAGCGATCTGAACTTCTCGCCGTACCCCGCGCTTCCGCGATAGTTCGGTTCGAGCACGAGCGCGCCCTTGGACGTCCAGATGTCGATCGGATAGATGCTGGTGCTGCTGAAAGGCGTCGGCCGCGAGACACCCGTCGGGCCTCCGTGAATCACGACGAGCAGCGGGTACCGCTTGCCGGCCTGAAACCCGACGGGCTTGTGCAGGACGCCTTGAATCGTGGCGCCGTCGCGGCTTTTCCAGGAGACGACCTCCAGGGATCGAGCAGCCCAGCCGGCGGTCTGCGCTCCCATGTCCGTCAGCTGTTTCCCCTTCATTCCGCTGACGGGCGCCACGTAGACCTCGGGGAACGTTGTGGCGTCGCTGGCGACGAATGCCGTCATCCGGCTGTCGCCGCTCAAGCTGAATCCGCTGCCGATCCAGGCATCGGCCGGCGCATGCCGTTCGATCCGCCGCGTGGCCGGATCGATCGAGTACAGATACGACCAGGTGCCGTGCGCTCCGGTAAAGAAGATCCCTGCCGTCGACCATTTGACGATCGACGCGTCTTCGTCGAAGGCTGTGGAAATCGGCTGGATCGATCCGCCCGCCGCGGGAATGACCGCGATTACATTGTTCGTGTAATAGAAGAACGGGTTGGCCATCGCGGTCTCGAAGGCGATGCGTGCACCATCGGGCGACCATACCGGAGTCGTGTCGGGCCCGGGCTGCGTCACGAGCGGCGTCACCGTGCCGTCATGGACCGACACGATTGAAATATCCGCGGAGCCGCCGCTCGCATTGGCGGTGTCGGTGCGATGATCGAAGGCGATCCGCGTTCCGTCCGGCGACCACTCGAAGGCGCCGACGGTGAACGCGCCGGTCGTCAGCCGCCGAGGCTGCGCGGCCGCGACATCCAATACCCAGAGGTGCGACATCCGGTAGTCCTTCCCGACGACGTCGAAGTCGCCCAGGGTTTTCTCGCGCTCCTTCATCGCCTCGGACTTGGGGTCAGTCATCGTGAAGGCGATCGCCTTGCCATCCGGCGACCACTTGAACGATCCGATGCCGTCCTCGACAGACGTCAATTGGCGCGCCTCCCCGCCACGGACGTCGATCAGATAGATCTGACGCTTGTCGTCACGGTCGGAGGCGAACGCAAGCGTCCTGCTGTCCGGCGACCACGCAGGCGACGTGCTCGACTTCTTGAGGTTGTTCGTCAGCTGCCGCGTCTCACCGGTCGAGGCATCGGCGAGCCAGATCTCGGTGTGGTAGTTGTTGTCGTCCCAGTTTGCCGCGCGGACGGTGTAGGCGACGAGGCGGCCGTCGGGCGAAATCTCGGGTGACCCGGCCCGCCTCAACGATATCAACTCATCGATCGTAGGAGCGCCCGCGGCCGGTCCCTGGGCGCGCACGGCGCCGGAGACTCCAATCCACAGCACGGCGGCCACGGTCGCGGCGACAGTACGGCAGTGCATTGATGGTGCTCCTTTGGAAGCGAAGCATAACAGGCGCAAGGCCGGCGGCGCGAGGAGGGACAGTCGCGCGTGCGCAGGGACGACACGCCAGTCCTTGAGGGGCGAACCGCCAACTTTCGTACACCAACGCATATACTTCGGCGCGGAGGAATCAGGATGTGGAAATGGCTGTTCCTGGCCGCGACCGTGATCGCCGTCACGCCGCTCGCGGGGCAGCAGGCGACGCCGTTTGCGCCCAGCACCGTCACGGCGCAGGATTACGCGCGCGCGGAGCGGCTCATGGCATACAACGTCACGCCGCTCGTCTATCGGTCCGGCGTGCGCGCGACGTGGCTGCCCGACGGGCGCTTCTGGTATCGCGTGACCACCGCGAACGGCAACGACGCCGTCATCGTGGACCCGGCGCGCGCATCCAGGAGCCGCTGCGATCTGCCGGCCTGCGCAGCTGGCGGAGGCAGTGGACGACGCCCCGGCCGGGGTGACGCGGCGCGCACCGATGCGCCATCGCCTGACGGCAAGCGCACCGCCTTCATCAAGGATTGGAACCTGTGGGTGCGCGACGTCGCCAGCGGACAAGAAACCCAGCTGACGAAGGATGGCGTCGAGAACTACGGCTACGCGACCGACAATGCCGGATGGGCGAAGAGCGACCGCGCGATCGTGCTCTGGTCGCCGGACTCGAAGAAGATCGCCACCTTCCAGCAGGATCAGCGCAAGGTCGGGGACATGTATCTCGTCACGACCGAAGTCGGACACCCGAAGCTCGAGGCGTGGAAGTATCCGCTCCCGGGCGACGAGAACGTCGCGACGATCGAGCGCGTCGTGATCGACGCCGACAGCGGCAAGACCACGCGACTGCAGATGCCCCCCGATCAGCACCGGTCGACGCTCTGCGACAACGTCGCCTGCCGCGGCGGCGATTGGTCCGACGTCTACTGGAGTCCCGATTCGACCGAGCTCGCGTTCGTGTCCACGTCCCGCGACCACCGGCAGGAGAACCTGCGTGTAGCCGACGCGTCGACCGGCGCGGTGCGCGACGTGATGGAAGAGAAGGTCTCGACGTTCTTCGAATCGGGCAACGGCGCCGTGAACTGGCGCTTCCTCCCCGCCTCCAACGAGATCATCTGGTTCTCGGAGCGCAGCAACTGGGGACAGCTTTATCTGTACGATCTGCAGACCGGGAAACTGAAGAACCAGATCACGAGCGGTGACGGCAACGTGACCCAGGTCCTTCGCGTGGACGAGAAGAACCGCGTCATTTACTACATGGGCGTCGGCAAGGAGAAAGGGCAGGATCCGTACTTCAGCCACCTGTATCGCGTTGGATTCGACGGAACGAACCAGCAGCTGCTGACGCCGGAAAATGCCACCCACGACGTCTCACTCTCGTCGTCTGGCGACTACTTCGTGGACAGCTACTCGACGCCTGAGACGCCGCCCGTCGCCGTCCTCCGGGACAGCAGCGGCAAGCTCGTGATGAATCTGGAGAAGACGGACATCTCCAGGCTGACGGCGACCGGATGGAAACCGCCGATCCCGATCACCGTCAAGGCACGCGACGGTCAGACCGACCTCTACGGGTTGATGTTCGTGCCGACGAACCTCGATCGATCGAAGAAGTATCCGATCATCAACCATATCTATCCGGGACCGCAGACCGGCAGCGTGGGCGGCCGCACGTTCAATCCGGCGCGCGGCGACGCCGCCGCGCTCGCGGACCTCGGCTTCGTCGTCGTCGAAATCGACGGCATGGGTACGCCGTGGCGGTCCAAGAAATTCCACGAGGCCTACTACGGCAACATGGGCGACAACACGCTGCCCGACCAGGTGTCGGCAATGAAGCAGCTCGCCGCGAAGTATCCGTACATCGATCTCGATCGGGCGGGCATTTACGGCCACTCGGGCGGCGGCTATGCCACGGCCGACGCGATGTTCCGGTATCCCGACTTCTTCAAGGTGGGCATCTCGGAGAGCGGCAATCACGACAATCGGGAGTACGAGGACGACTGGGCCGAGAAATGGATGCCGCTGATGTCGAAGGACACGATGTCGGCGTGGAACGATCAGGCCAACGAGACGCACGCCGCAAATCTGAAAGGCCACCTGCTGCTCGCCCACGGGACGATTGACAACAACGTGCCGCCCTACAACACCTTCCTGGTCGTCGACGCGCTGATCAAGGCGAACAAGGACTTCGACCTGCTGATGCTGCCCAACCAGCGCCACGGCTACGGCAGCATGTCGAACTACATGACGCGCCGTCGCTGGGATTACTTCGTGCGATACCTGCTCGGCGCGGAGCCGCCGAAAGAGTATCAGTTGGGCCCCAAGGCCGAGCAATAGGCGGCATCACGGTTCGGGAGCGCGGCGGTTCGCCGATGCGGCCGTTTGCAGATTGAGAACCAGAACGATGAACGACGACCGAAGAGAACCTCCGAACCCCTCGAAACCCGGGACCGCCGAACCACAGCGGGACGGCCCCCTCGTTCGCAACATCTCGGATACTGCGCTCTGGGTGGCGCACTACAGGGCGCAGGAGTCCGCGCGGCCGGATGCCGTTTTCCGTGACCCGTTCGCGCGCGCGCTCGCGGGGGAGCGCGGCGCGCAGATCGCGGCCGTGCAGTCGTTCAGCAACGAACATTCGTGGTCCTTCGTCGCACGCACGTACGCCTTCGATCGGATGATCGCGGACGAAGTTCGCGCGGGCGCGGATGTCGTCGTCAATCTGGCAGCCGGACTCGACACGCGCCCGTACCGGATGGATCTGCCTCCGTCGCTTCGCTGGATCGAAATGGATCTGCCGGACATCCTCGAGTACAAGGAACGCATCCTGCGATCGGCCGTGCCGATGTGCCGGCTCGAACGCGTGCGTGTCGATCTCGCGGATGCGGTGGCGCGGCGCGCAGCGCTGAGCAAGGCGCTGATCGGCACGCGACGCCCGGTCGTCGTTACCGAGGGATTGCTCATCTACCTCGATGCCGATCAGGTGAAATCACTCGCGCGTGATGTCCACGAACTGGGCGCCGCCTCGTGGATCGTCGATATCAGCTCCCCCGTGCTGCTGAAGATGCTGCGCGAACGCGGAGGCGCGATGATCGCCGCCGCCGGCGCGCCATTCAAATTCGCGCCCGACAACGGTCCCGCGTTCTTCGTGCCGCTAGGCTGGCAACCCGTCGAGATCGCATCGCTGCTCAAAGTCGCCGGCCGCCTGAAGCGGCTGAAGGGAATGATGCGGTTCTTCGCGATCCTGCCGGACCCGAAAAAGCTGCCGCCGCCCAGGCCGTGGGGGGCCGTCGTACGGCTCGCTCGCATCTAGCGCTCGCCGCCGCGGTTCGGGGTTCGGCGGTGCGGAGGTGCGGAGGTTCGCGGTTCGAGGTTCGGGGTTCGGGTTCGGGTTCGGGTTCGCGGCAAGTTCTGCGACATCCGCGCTCTCTCAGGGAAGCACTTTTTGCGTCGAAATCCGTCTCGATCTCCCGAAGTTGTTGACTCCGGGTGCGGCACCGGTTCTGCAATCTGGTGGAGCATGGGCGGAGCGAAACGAGTCGAGGATCTCGAGGCCTACAAACTCGCCGTGCAGGTGCGTCGGCGCATCTTTCAGTTGACGAAGCGAAGGCCCGTCGCGTCTGACTTCAAGTTCGTCGGGCAGATCCGGGATGCCGCGCGAGGCGGCAGCCGGAATATCTCTGAGGGGTTCTCGAGATTTGCTCCAAACGAATTTCGGGTGTATTTGGGCTACGCCCGTTCGTCGATGAGCGAACTCGAAGACGAACTGGAAGACGGGTTCGATAGTGAATACTTCACCGATTCAGAGCGCAACGAAGTCCGCGCGCTCATCGAGCGCACAAACGGCGCCGTCGCGCGTCTGATGGAGTATCTGGAATCGCCAACCGCTCGCCGGTTCTACGAAGAACACCGCAAACGCCGCCGCCTGAAGGAGTGGGAAAAGAACCCGAACGCGAACGCGAACCCGAACCCGAACCCGAACCCGAACCCGAACCCGGAATAGAACTACCGCACCCCCGAACCGCCGCACGCAGAACCGCAGCGCAGTCAGCGCAGCCCGTGCACTCGGTACAGCGTGGAGAGGATCCGCACGTAGCCGAAGACGATCGTCTGCCCGTCTGGTGTGACGCGGACGGGGCCGAAGGAGAGGACCCCGGCGCTGTCGGCGCCGCTCAGGTCCCGGACTTTCGTTCGTTCGCCGGTGTTCACGTCGACCCGGTCGAGATGCGCGGGGAAGCCTGACGTCGCGATGTAGACGTGCATGCCATCCTCCGACCAGCCGGCCGGAGAATCTCCTGGACGCGAGCTCGGAAGATCCTTCGGAGTACCGCCAGCGATCGGAAACAAATGCACTCGCCTGTCGCCCCCGATCGCCGAGATCCATCGCGCGTCCGGTGACACGAAGATTCGGGACGCGTTGAGGCCTTCGGCCGTGATGGGAGTCGGTTTTCCGCCGTTCACGTTCTGGATGTAGATCCGGGTGCCGCGCCCGGGTTCATTGGCGTCGAACGCGATGCGGCTGCCATCGTCGGAGACGAATGCGCCGTAGAGCGTCTGGCCGAGCCCGTCCGGTGGGAGCGCACGCGGCTGCCCCGCGCCGACAGGCACCAGCACGAAGTGCTCAGGGGGCGTGACGTCGCGGACGAGCGCAACATCGCCCGCACGGGTCAGCGCGACGCCGACGCCGTCTGCGAGCCGGACGGCCGGCGCGCCGTCGGTGGAACGGAGATAGGCGGTGGGGTTCGGGCGGGCGGCTTCGCCTGTTTCGTCGAACAGCAGAAGCTTGCCGTCGGGCGTGAGCCCGCGGTCACCCGTCCAGTCGAACCAGCCGAGATCGCGCGGCGCCGTGTCCGTCCCTTTCAGTACGAGTGGAGCCTCCCGGTAATCGTCCTGCGTCAGCAGCGCATCGCCGCTGATCGCCACGTCCAGCAGCGCCGATGTGCCCTGCATGCTTCGAACGACGCGAACGACGCCATCGGGGGTCACGCCAAAGACGTCGCGCTGCGTGCCCTCGAGCGCCGCGGTGAACCAGACTTCCTTGCCGTCTGGCCTCCACGCGAGTCCCTGAATACTGGCCCATCCGGTCGAAAGCGTCTTGATATGGCCCGAAAGGTCCACCAGCTCGACCGCGCCGTTGTCGCCGCTATTGGGATGTTCGATGAAGGCGACGGTTTTCCCGTCAGCCGCGAAGCGCGGCTGCTGGATCCAGCCGCTGGCCTCGTGCAGCACCGTGCCGATCGGAAATTCCAATCGATCCTTGCCGCCCACGTGCTGGACCACCAGCAGCTCGCTCGAGCCCGGGGCCCATTCCGCGTAGGTGACATCGTCGAGAATCGGCTTCGGCGCGCCCCCGCTCAGCGGTACACGCGCGAGCGTTCCGACGTAATTGAAGCCCCCCGCCCCCACAGTGGGATTCAGCAGGATCGCCATTTCGTTGCTCTCGGAAATGCTCAGCAACTCGGCATCGGGGATCTGCACCGTCGTAGTCTGCGGTGAGCCCGGCCGCAGAGTGAACGTGCGGAGCGGTTGCCCCTCCCACGCCGCGCTGAATGCGACCGCCTGGCTCTCCGGCGTGAACCGCCCGGTCGCGATATGACCGCGGTTGAACGTCAGCCGTCCGAAGCTTGGTTGTGCAGGCGCTTCGCCCCGGTGACCGACCGCGTAGCCGCCGGCGAGGATGACACCGGCAAAGCCTGCGGCTGCCGCGCCGAGCCCCCATGTGCGCTTGCGGCGGAGTTCCGGCGCAGGCGCCTGAACCGGCGACGAGTCCGACAGATGATGCGCGAGCTGCTTCAGGTCGCGCGCCAGATCCTTCGTCGAGGCGTAGCGATCGTCCGGCTCTTTTTCAAGAGACCGCTCGATAATCCAGCGCAGCGGCGCGGGCGTCTTCGGGCTGACGGACTCGAGCGGTTCGGGATCTTCACGGATGATCGCCGTCAGCGTCTCGGCAGAGGTCTTTCGCTCGAACGCCTTCCGGCCGGTGACCATCTCATAGAGAATCGTCCCGAAGGAGAACTGATCGGACCGGAAATCCGTGGCTCGCCCGCTGGCCTGCTCCGGCGACATGTACCCGACGGTGCCGAGCACCATTCCCGGCGTCGTTCCCGGCGCCATCGTGGGAGCGTCGCCGCCGCCGGCCAGCGCCGGCTCGGCGAGCTTCGCCAGGCCGAAATCGACGATCTTGACGAACCCGTCGCGCGAGAGCATCACGTTGTCGGGTTTGAGGTCCCGGTGCACGATGCCGACCGCGTGCGCTTTTGCGAGTCCCTCGGCGATCTGCGAGGCGATCTCGATGACGCGCCGCGCCGGCAGCGGTTCTCCGTGAAGCGTTTCGCGCAGCGAACGTCCTTCGATCAGCTCCATCGCGACGAACACGTTCGCGTCGTGCGTGCCGATATCGTGCACGGTCACGATGTTCGGATGGCTGAGTGACGAGGCGGCGCGTGCCTCCTGCTCGAACCGGCGCAGCCGATCGTGATCGCCGAGGCCGGCCGGAAGGACTTTGACGGCGACGTCGCGGCCGAGGCGTGTGTCTTTGGCGCGATAGACCTCGCCCATGCCGCCCGCCCCGACGAGTTCCACGATTTCGTACGGGCCGAGCCGGCTGCCAGCGGAAAGCGACATGTAGGGGAGCGGCGATTATATGCGAAGCATCAATGCCGCTTCAGGACCCTGCCCGGTAGTGCGTCCGTCTGTTTCCCGCCTGCGATGACCGGCACACCGTTCACCAGGACGTACTCCATCCCCACCGACAGCTGATTCGGCTCTTCGAACGTCGCCTTATCGGTGATCGTCGCAGGATCGAAGACAACGACGTCGGCCCAGAGGCCCTGTTTGAGGACGCCGCGGTCGGCAAAGCGCATCTTGGACGCGGGCAGCGCCGTCATCTTGCGGATCGCCTCCTCGAGCGTGAGCAGGTGATCCTCGCGGACGTACTTGCGGAGAATGCGCGGGAACGTGCCGTACGCCCGCGGGTGCGGATGCTCTTCGCCCAGCAGCCCGGTCGGCGACGTGCCCTGCGAATCGTTGTCGAAGGACACCCAGGGCTGGGAGACAGCCATCGCGATGTCCGGCTCCGACATCGCGAACACCGCCGCGGACGTGAACGCGTGATCCTTGATCAAAATGTCGAACAGGGTGTCGATCGGATCTTCGTGCCAGAGTTGCGCAATCTCGGCCAGCGTCTTGCCCTGGATCGACTTCAGCTCGGGATTCTGGACGACGCAGATCAGGACGGATTCCGGGCCCGGGATCTCCTGCCACTCGTTGTCCCATCCGCCGCCCGGCGTGAGCATGTCCTTGCGCATGCGGGCGCGCATCGCGGGATCCTTCAGGCGCTCGATGAGTTTTTCGTCGCCGCCGTCGTGCGCCCACGGCGGCACGAAGGCGGAGAACGTGTTGAACCACGCGGGGTACGCGTACGTGTCCGCCGTAATGTCGATACCTTCGCGGCGCGCCTGCTCGACCTTCGCGACGATCTCTTTCATCCGCCCGAAGTTCTGCTTCCCGGCGGCCTTGATGTGCCAGATCTCCACGGGAACGTGCGCCTCCCGGCCGATCCGGATCGCTTCGTCCAGCGCCTGCAGGACGGCGTCACCCTCCGAGCGCATGTGCGTCGCGTAGATCCCGCCGTACTTCGCGGCTTCGGACGCAAGCGCGATCAATTCCTCGGTCGTCGCGTACGGCGCGGGGGCATACTGGAGTGACGTGGATACGCCGACGGCGCCCTGCTGCATCGCGTCGCGCACCAGCCCTCTCATCTCGTCGAGCTGGGCTGGCGTCGGCTGCTTGTCGTCGTCGCCGAGCACCATCCGGCGCACCTGCGTCGCGCCGACGTAGTCCGCAACGTTGATCGCGACGCCCTGCTTCTCGAGCCGCGCAAAGTATTGATCGTAGGTCCGCCAGTCGGGCGTGATCTGCAGGTGTTTGTAGCCGACGTCGTCGGCCTTGATGATCCGATCGTTGAGCGGAGCGACCGAGCCGCCTTCCCCTGTGACCTCCGTGGTGATGCCCTGAAAGATTTTCGACGGGAGATGCGGATCGACGAAGGCCGTCAGCTCGGACTGCCCGAGCATGTCGATGAAGCCTGGCGCGACGACCTTTCCGGCCGCGTCGATCGTCTGCTTCGCCGGCGACCCGGCGAGCCGGCCGATCGCCGCGATCCGCCCGCCCCGGATGCCGACGTCCGCCGCGAACCACGGCGTTCCCGTGCCGTCCACGACGTGGCCGTTGACGATGAGGATGTCGAAGGACGCCGAAGGCGTCTGCGCCAGCATCGCCAGCGCTCCCACAACCGCGAGCGTCGAACGCATCATGAGCCGCTCCTGTACACGTGGCCGCCTTTCATCACGAAACGGACGCGGCGAACGGCAGTGATGTCATCGAGCAAGCTGCCATCCGTCGCGACGAGGTCTGCATCCATGCCCGGGGCAATTGCGCCGATCCGCGATCCAAGGCCGAGCGATTCCGCACCGAGCGACGTCGCGCTGACGAGGACGTCCATCGGGCTCTCGCCCGCTTCCCTCACCCGGTAGACGAATTCTTCGGCATTGCGGCCGTGCGCGCCGGCCACGGCGTCGGTCCCGAAAATCAACTTTACGCCTTTCGCACGCGCGCGCCTGATCACGTCCGTCGTCGGACGGATGGCCTTCTGAAGCGTTTCCAGCACCGGCGGCTCGAACCCGAATGCCCCCGGATCCTCGAGATAGTTGTGCAGCACGAGCAGGTTGGGATCGAAGTACGTGCCGCGCGCCTTCATGAGATCGAGCGTCTCGTCCGACACGAACGTGCCGTGCTCAATCGACGTGCACCCGGCAAGCACCGCGGCGCGCGCGCCCTTATCGCCGATCGCGTGCACCACCGCGCGAAGACCGACGGCCTTGGCTTCGTCGCAGACTGCCTCGATCTGCGCGTCGGTCATCGTCTGGTCGCCGCCGGCGCCGAGCCCCGACGTCGCGAACAGCTTGATGACGTCCGCTCCATCGTCCTTCGTCTTGTGCACCAGCGTGCGCAGCGCATCCGGGTCGCCGGACTGGTTCGTAATCTGGCGAAAGGAGGTGAGAATCCGGGGCCCGGGCAGGAGGCCCCTGTCGATCTGATCGCGCACGGGCGCATCGATGGCGGCTCCGACGCTCTGCACCGTCGTGAAGCCGCCGCGGAGCGTCGCCCAGGCGTCCGCTTCCGTGTAGAGCGCCGCCGGCTCTGCGGGCTCCCGACCCGAGACCGATCGATGATGCTCGTCGAAGTGCCAGTTCAAGTGAACGTGCGTGTCGATCCACCCGGGCGTGACGGTCAGCGTCCGGAGGTCGTAGTCGACGGGCGACGCGGCGGGATCCATCCGGGCGATCCTGCCATCCTCGATGACGAGGCGGGTGTCGTGGATGACACCGCCCCGTCCATCCAGCGCGGTGCCGATCGCAATGACGATGCGGTGCGGCTGTGCGCTGACCGAAAGACCGCAAAGGCACAGCGCAATGAGGGTTGCCGCGCCGGCGCTCGAGGCAGGCCTGAAGGCGTGCGCTCCTCGATCGCGCATCGCGTCAGCCACGCTCGACGGTGACCGCGGTGCCGTAACACAGCACTTCGGTCACGCCCTGCATGACTTCCGTCGCGTCGTACCGCACGGAAACGACGGCGTTCGCGCCGACTTCCTGCGCGTGCTGGAGCATCAGTTCGAACGCCTCCTCGCGCGCTTTCTCGCACAGCTCCGTCAGCAGCGTGATGTTGCCGCCGACCAGCGTCTGCAGCGACGCGCCCAACGTGCCGAGCACGGACCGCGACCGCACCGTGATGCCGCGGACGATCCCGAGCGTCCGCGTCGAGCGATAGCCGTCGATCACCGGCCCCGTTGTCGTCATCGCATGCGGAATCGGACCGGCCATTACCGCCTCGACGACGGGGGAACGATGCCCTTGATGCGGAAGTACGTCACGAGGTTGCCGTAGTGTTCGTTCAGGTGCCCGATGTTCCCGATGAGCGCATTCGCCACCGCGACCTGGCCGCTGCCGAAGGGAGCGTTCGTCATACGCGCGAGCGATGCGTCGGTCGCGGCGGTGTACGCGCCGTCGCAGTAAACCAGCGACTCGTTGAGCGCCTTGACGATGTCGTTTTTCGACGTCAGGGTCTTCTCGAAATCGGCCTCGGCGTGCGGCGCTTTCTCGCCTTTCACCGACGCGCAGTACAGGTAATTCGCCCCTGCGACGTGCGCCAGGATCGCCCCGAAGGTTCGCACCGAATCCACCGGCTTGAACGAGTAGTTTGCCTCCTCCATGAGCTCCGCCGATTCCTTCATGTTCCGCTCGGCCGTGTTCCAGTTCGTGCGAATCGAGTCGCTCACCGGGTTCGTCGTGGCGGGCTGGGCCATCGCCGGGCCGGCGCCCGCCAGAAACGCGAACGCCATCGGAATCAACATGCGCATGCAAGTCCTCCTGACCGAAAAAGTTTAACCGACCGTCATGAATTCGACCGCAACAGGATCTCGTAGTGCCCGTCGTCTCGGCGCCTCGCCTCCTCGAACGCCATCCTCCGGATTACGCGCAACTGGTGGGTGCTGTCATCGTGCTCGACCTCGACGCATTCGCCGGTCGCGAAAAGCCCGAGGCGGCTGACCACGTCGA
>Ga0310810_10003165_pt1 | contig 17871 bp, 14 predicted proteins | sample NCmetagenome_FD_207641 | JGI IMG/M metagenome (GOLD analysis project Ga0310810, IMG submission 207641) | Soil microbial communities from experimental microcosm in Duke University, North Carolina, United States - NC | ecosystem: Engineered > Artificial ecosystem > Soil microcosm > Unclassified ...
GAAGCATTCGAGAAGGTCCAACAGGCGATGGCGAGCAACTTCCGCGCAGCCGCCGTCGACTTGGTCGCGGCGCTGCGAGCCGCGGATCGCCATTCCGACGCGGATGCTGTGCAAGCGAAGGCCCTCGCCTTCGATCCGTCGGACGAGATGAAGCGCGCGCTAGGCCAGTAAGCGGGACGGCTCAGCACCGCCCCGAATCGCCCGTCGCCGGATCGACGATCAACTGATCGTCAACCTTCAGCGCCCCCGCCTCGCGCGCGAGCTTCTCGGCCCGCCGCCGATCGGCGTCGCCGCTCACCTTGCCGTCGAGGCGTGCGGTTCGGTTGTAGACGACGGGCGTGATGTCGTAGCGGCAGAGGCGCGGGTCGATGGAGACGCGCAGGGTGATCAGGTTCGACAGGGCCGTGTCGTCGGTCTGAGGCGGCGTTCGCAGCGACCCCGACGATCGGGCACAGCCGCACACGACCACCAGCAACCCGACCGCGAACCTGCGCAGCGCGTACCTCACCCTCTCAACCTACGCCCGCCCTACTCGCGCGCCAGGTGTTCGTTCGGGACCAGGCGGAGCTGCGAGGTCTGGTCGTAGACGATGCGCAGGTCGGCGTTCACGGGGGACGCGGGGTCGGGGCGGGCGTCGCCGCAGTCGCGGCTGCCGGGCGCGGTCTGGCCGGTTTCGCGGCCCGTGTCGGCGTCGACCTCGGTCCAGACGATCGTTTGCCCGCGCCGGCGTGACACCCAGAGGGTGTCGGGCGATGCCCAGCCGACGGGGCACGTCGTCTCGGTCTCGACGACGTCGTGGGCCGGACCGCCGTCGGCGCTCATCCACCGCGCGATCGAGCCGCGCTTGTCCGTCGTCACGAACGCCAGGCGCTTGCCGTCGGGTGACGCGGCGAGGCCGATCGCGATGCCCTTGTAGATGTCCCGGCAGCCGGTCCCGTCGCAGCGCCGGATGGCCGGGTTCGGCGCGTGCGGGCGGTAGAACCAGGTCTTGCCGTCGGGCGTGCAGGCGGGCGACCAGTCGAGCGGCCCCTGCGTCAGCTGCGCGATCCGCTTGCCCGCGAGGTCGACGCGCTCGATCACGATCTTCTCGGGCGCCAGCTCCTCGCTGACGATCAGGTCGCGGCCGCAGCGGTTGCCGTCCCAGACGCGACCGCTTCTGGTCAGGTTGAACAGCGGACCGTTGCCCTTGCGCAACCAGAGATCGGACGCCAGCCGCACGCTGATGAACGCCAGCCCGGTCGCGGTCCGCATCGGATAGCGCAGCATCTGCCCGGGGACGCGTCCGACCAGGCGCCCGGTCCCCGCCGCGACGTCGACGGCGGCGACGTCGTAGCCGCGACCGCCGTTCCGCTGCGCGAACAACAGCGCTCCCTCGTCCTGCCGGATGTCCAGCGCCAGGTTCGGCACGCGGAAGCGCACCTCCTCCGCGAGCAACACCGGGGCGATGCCGACGATCTCGGTCTCGGCGTTGTCGAAGTACGATCCCAGGAACACGCGGTTCCCGACGACGTGGCGGAACATCGTCAGAGCGGGGCGCGGCGACACGTCGGGCAACACCTTCATCCGCCCCGCCGCCGGCCAGAACACGCCCATGTGATTGGCGTCGATGTCGTACGAGAAAATGTCGCCCTCGCCGAGCCAGGTCGGCTCGGACGCCATCGACGGCTCGGCGGTCTGCACGACCGGGACGGCGTCGCGGCCGTCGGCGTGGTTGGAGAGAAACGCGAACGCGCGGCCGTCCGCGGCGTGGCCCTGGTACAGCAGGCGCGTGCCGTCGGGCGAGATGTCCGGGCAGCCCTCGGCGTAGGCGGCCGGCACGATCGGCGACGGAACGCGCGCGTGCGTGACCGTGTTGAAGTCCTCGGCGCGCGCCGGTGCGCCCCAGACGAAGCGGATGGTGCGGCGATCGGGCAAGAGGCGCGCGCACTGGATCCGTTCGGGGACCTCGGCGAGCACGGCGGACAGCTCGGACCAGTCGGCGGGCTCGCCGGTCGGGACGATCAGCGGCGACCGCCGCGCCGCTGCAGTCGAAGATGCGGCGTCTGTCGCGCCGGGCTTGCGGCGCACCATCGACACGCCGATCGCCGCCGCGCCGGCGACCATCACCAGCGCGAGGCCGCCGACAAGCGCGGCGCGCGCCGGGATGCCCAGCCGTCGCCGCGGACCGGCGCGCTCGGTCAGGCGCCGCCCCGCCTCCAGCGGGCAGCGCAGCCGCTTCGCCGGATCGTGCACGGTGCAGGCGCGGCACGCCTCCAGGACCAGCTCTTCGTCGGCGGTCAGCTTTCGCCCGGCGCCGAGATCGGGCGCCAACATCTCGGGCGCTGCCCCATCGCTCCAGCGCGGCTTCGCGCCGAAGACGATCTCGTGCATCACGACGCCCAGCGCCCACAGGTCCGACGCGACGCTGGACGGCCCGCCGCGCAGCAACTCGGGCGCCATGTACGAGACGGTGCCGCCTTGTACGGTGCTCGCGCCGTCGCGCGTGTCGGTCGCCAGACCGAAGTCGGTCAGCACGACGCGCCCGTCCGCCATGCGCAGCAGGTTCTGCGGCGTGAGATCGCGGTGGACGATGCCGGCCTGGTGGATGGCCGCAAGCGCCGAGGCGACGGCGCGCGCGTCGGCGATCCGATCGGCGAGCGGCCGCGCCGTCATCGCGCCCGAGCGGATCTCGTCGCGCACCGTCCCCTGGGCCAGCTCCATCACCAGGAAGACGCGCCCGTCGGCATGCTGAAAGTCGAAGACGCGGCAGACGTTGGGGTGGTGGATCTGGCGCGCCAGCTTCACCTCGCGCGCGAGGCGTGCCGCCCACACCGGCTCGCCCGCCAGCTCGGCGCGCACAATCTTGATGGCGACCGCTTCCTTCAGATCGCGATCGTGCGCGCGCACGACGACGCCGCAGCCGCCGCGGCCGAGAACTTTTTCGATCGTGTAGCGGCCGCCCAGCACCATGCCGTGACGGATCGGCTGCGCCTCGGCGAGGTCGGGGCGGATCTCCTCGAGCTCGGTCCAGCTGGTTTCGTCGACGTAGCTGCCGCCGCCGTTACCGTTGCTGCCGTCGTTGCCGTCGTTGCCGTCGCCGTCGTTGCGCCTGTCGCCATCCACGCCGCCACCACCTACTCTTTCAGTCACCACAACGACCGGTCGTCAGAGTTGCGCCGCCGCCGCGATGCGGCTGTATTTGAAGCAGTCCTCCCGCGCGCTCAACCGTTGGGGCCGTCAACGGAGCTAGACTCTACGCCAACACGCCAACGCGGGGGGAGGCCCAATGGCTGACGGGGACGATTTCTCGGCGCGTCAATCTAGTCGGCTCCTCACGCGATTCCGCGAGGCGCCCGCCCGATGAGCGAGGTCTTCCAGCCGATCGCGTTCGACGAGGCGTTGGCGCAGGCCAAGGCGAAGGGCGTCTGGTTGATCGTCGCGGCGACGGCGGCGGACGAGCCGGCGCGTTTGATGGACACGACGACGTGGCAGAACAAGCGCGTCGCGGCGTGGATCGCGGACAACGCGATCGCGATCCAGATCGACGTCGACGCGCAGCGCGCCCTGGCCGCGAAGCTGCGCATCAACGCGGTGCCGAGCGTGCTCGCCTTCAAGAACGGCAAGGAGAAGGACCGCGTGGCCGGGTTCCTGGAGACGGCGCGGCTGCTGATGTGGCTGGTCAGCCTGGACCGCGACATCAAGACCGTCTACGACAAGCACATCCGCCAGGGCACCGGCGATCTCGAGACCGACATGCACGGACGGCTGTCGTTCGCGAAGGAGCTGCTCCGCGGCGAAGAGCACGCCAAGGCGGCCGAGCACTATGTCTGGCTGTGGCAGAACATGGAGAAGGTCGACCCCGACATGCGCGGCGTCCGCGTGTCGTTCATGGCCAGCGAGATGAAGACGCTGATCGGCGCGCACGCGCCGGCGCACGACCAGTTCCAGACGATTCGCGACGAGACCGGCGCGGCCGCCGACGCCAGCCCGAAGGAAGTCGACCTGCGCCGCGACTGGGTCGTGCTCAACCGGTTGTTCGGGGACGACGACCGGACGCTCGCCTGGTTCGATCGCGTCAAGGGCGATCCGGACGCCGATCCGGTCGTGCGGAACGCGGGGCCCATCCTGATCGAATTGCTGAAGGCGCGTGGCCGCTGGGCCGACGTCGGGCGCCTTTACCGCGACCCGCTGAAAGAGCTCGCGTTCCAGCACGAATCGCTGGCCCACACCAACCTGCCGATGATGTCGGAGCTGCTTCCCAAGGACGCGCTCGCGACCGTCGAGAAGATGATGCACGGGCACTTTCGCAAGGCCGCCGGCGAGCTGCACGCCAGCCTGCGCGCCGCCGGCCGTACCGCCGATGCAGACGCCGTCCGCGCCGAGGCGCTGCGCCTCGACCCGTCGGAAGAAATGAAGCAGGCGCTCGACAGCGATCCGGTTCGCCAGACGTGATGTTCGGCCTGCGCGTGAAGGTGCCGGGACGGCCGCCGGTGACCATGGCGCTGAACCACGCGAGCTACCAGGTGTCGGCGGACGCCTCCGCGCGCTGGCGGCTCCGAGGGAAGACGCCCACCTTCAAATTCATCGGGGGCGGGATGGATGATCGGATGGACTACTTGAAGTGGTTCGAGGTCCAACCCGCGGGCGCCGGAGCGTGGATGGAGATCACCGTCGTGGAAACGAGCACGGCCGATCCACCGCGGCGGCAGCGCCGCCGGATGGGGACGCGTCTGCGTCGCCAGCGCGCGCTCGCTCGGACCCGTCGCCAGATCGCCGACTTGACCCGCCGCCTTCAGCGCCCCGACTGGCAGCCGACGGTGTTGCCGGTCCCGCCGCCGCCCGCGCGCGCCGACTTCGGGTTCGTCGTGACGCTGGACGGGCGCGTGGTCGGCAGCGCCGGCCTGGGCGGACGCGGCGGGTTGAGCGTCAGCGTCTTCCTGATTCGCCGCGGACGGAGGCTCATCGTCAGATTGCATGTCCACGGCGGCGAGTCCTTCGGTCCCGTGACACATCGATGGCGCCGCTGGGCATGGGGTGACCTTCGCGAGATCGATGTCGGACAGCGTGTTCGCATCGAGGTCGGCCGCCGGCCCGAACGGCTGGACCAGGGTGAGATTCGTGAAGTCCGGCACTACCTTCCGACGACCAGGCAGGAAGCGCGCGCGTGGCTCGCCGACCAGCGTCGCGAGGTGAAGAATCACGGCCGAACGCGGCGCCAGATCGACGAACACGAGCGGTCGCGTCCGCCGCCACGCGCCTACCCGCGCGCGCCGATCCGGACCGACTGAACAGCACGGTCAAGGAACGCCCCGACGGCGCCGAAGATCCGATCTGGTACGCTGACTCAAAGGAGCCCGCCCGCCTTGCGCCCCCTGCTCGTCGTCCCTGGCCTGTTCTCGACGGAGATCGTCGACGGCGCGCAGGGTCACATCTGGGGGCGGCTGCGCAACATCTTCGGGGGGCCGCCGATCGCGACGCTGGGCGCGGAACTGTGCGGCAAGCCGGGCGCGATCGTCAGGGTCATCCCGGTTATCCCCAAGATCTTCGACTACGACCTGATGCGGTCGCTGGAGCGCGCGTTGTGCGGCGCCGGCTATCGGCTCGACGAGACGCTGCACTTCTTCGCGTACGATTGGCGGCTGCGCATCATCGATCTCGGCGCGACGCTGGCCGCCGAGGTGCGGCGGATCGCTGAACGGGCGGGCGGTCCGATCGACATGCTCGGGCTTTCGAACGGTGGGCCGATGATCCGGTCCGCGTTCGCCGCCGATCGGACGCTGCCCGTCGAGCGCGTCGTGACGTCGGGCGGGCCGCTGGGTGGCAGCGTCGAGACGCTGGCGTGCCTCGACCGCGGGTTCCAGTTCGTGCCGCTCGGGCGCACGATCTCGCCCGAGCAGTTCATGGCGTGCCCTGGCGCGCTGCAGGCGATCCCGTCGCCCGCGCTGACGAAGTTCGTGGTCGACGGCGATCCGACGGGAAGCGACGCGGGCGGCGGCGACCTTTACGACCTCGCGACGTGGCGAAAGCTGCGCATGTCGGTGTTCCGGCGCGACCCCGACGATCCCGCGTGGGTCGACCTGGTGACGAAGCGGCTGGCAGACATGCGGGAGACCTGGCGGATCCTCGACGGGGCGCCGGCGCCGCGCCGGTTGATCTGCGTCTGCGGCGCCGGCATTCCCACGCAGGTCGCGATCGTCGTGCGCAACGGACGCGCGTACCTGCCCGGCGAGGGAAAGCTGGCCGGCATCCCGCCCGCCGCCATCGCGGACGGCGACGGCGCGCTGACCATCGAGCAGGCCTCGGCCTGGACCGGCGCCGACGCGGAGATCGTCCGCATCGCCATCAGCCGCCACCGCGACACCGTCCGGACCCCCGCGGCGTTCGCGGCGATCCTGAAGGCGCTCGCGTAGGGCTGTCGGCCCGACTAGAAGTTACCGACGAAACCCACCGGCGGGAGCGTCGGGGGTTTGTCGTCGGGCATCACGCAGGAGGACAGGTCGAAGAGCATGAACTCGAGGGCCTTCTCTTGCGGGGTCAGCTCGTTCGTGACGCAGCCGCTGGGGAAGGGTTGCTTGCCGGAGTCGGATGGCATGCCGGCGGCCGCCGACGCAGACACGTGCAGATCGCTCATGACGACGCGGCCGCATTGCTGCTCGGGAGCGGCCTCGACCGGCGTGTTGTAGGAGAAGTACTGGACCATCGGCTTGGCGTTCTGCGAGTCCATGCCGGCGATCCAGCTCTGCGCGCCCGGGTTCGTCGAATCGACGCTGTGCTCGGCGCCGTGAATGACCAGCTCGCCAAAGTTCGTCGAGCCGCCGACGTTCACCATCCACTCCGCGAACGCCTTCCCCTTCGGGAAGCTGGTCACGATCGGGACGGTGATGTCGCTGGTGAATCCGTGCGCGCCCGACGCGTGCTTGGCGACCGTCGGCCACGGCGCCGGTCCGCTGAACACCCAGCTGTTGTGCCAGTGCGATCCGAACACGCGCCCGCCCGCGTCCGCGAAGTCCTTCACCGCTTGCCGCATCGCCAGCGACGCCTCGCCCGCGCCGCTGTTGTCGTCGCCCTCGCACGACATCAGCATGACGTCGTACGCCTTCATCCCGGTCGCGCTTCCCCACAACATCGACGTTCCCGTCAGCTTCGTGCCGTCGGCGTTGGTGGTCGGCGCGTTCAGGCCCGCGTACTGGTTGACGCGGCCGACGCCCGACTCGGGCGTGAACTCGCTGTCGTCGATGCCGATCTTCCGCAGCAGGCAGTTGAGCGCATCGGAGCCGCCGTTCGCGATCGCGATCTTCGGGAGGTGCCCCTCGGCCTGGTTGCGCGGCAGGTGCGTCAGCGACGCGTCGACCGGCGTGTCGGCGCACGCCGCCACCGATGGAACCGTGACGGCGCGCCGCCACTTTCCGATCTGGATCACGAGCGGGACGTTTTCGCCGACCGGCATGTGCTCGACCGAGAAGCGCCCGGACGAATCCGTCAGCGCCGTCGCGATCGGCCGTCCCGAATACGGTGACGAACACGTGTCGCACGACGCGCCCGTCGCGAGATCCGCGAGCGGCTCGTTCGGCACGTAGACGACCACGTTGTAGAGAGGCGTCTGGCCGGCGGGATCGAAGACGACGCCGCTGACCGTGGTCTTGCCCCCGTTGGGACACGGGGTCTGCGTGCAAGCGCCGCGCGTGCAGTTGTCCTGCTGGCACTGCAGGTTCACGCAGCCACCGGACTGCGCGCTGCCGCCGAAGCCGCCGATGTTGATGCTGCCGCCCAGGCCGGAGGCGCCCGCCGCTCCTGCCGTCGATCCGCCGCGCCCCGCGCGTCCGGTCGAGCCGGGGGCTTCGACCGCCGCGCAGCCGAGCGACATGTAGGCGCAGCCAACGGCGATCGCCAGCGCGCCAAAAAACGACCTCATGATGCGCCATTAGGTGTCCGACGGCTTGCGCGACGGGTCACCCGCGCGTTCTACTGGAAGGCCAGCTGACCGCATGCGGCAGACGCTGAAACAGTTCCGTGTGTTTCTGGAAAGCAACCCGTACACGGCGGGGGCGGCCGCGCAGATCTCGCGGCGCGCGCGCGTCGCGATCTTTCTCTACCGACTGTCGCGCAGCATCCTGTCGCAGTGGGCGCGCGACAAATGCCCGCAGCAGGCGGCGGCGCTCGCGTTCCAGACGGCGCTGTCGCTGGTGCCGGTCACGGCGATCGTGTTCAGCCTGCTGCGCGCGTTCGGCTCGCTGGAATCGGAGTCGCGGCTGTCGCAGTTCGTCTCCGAACACCTGTTTCCGCAGATGTCCGACGTCACCGATCGGATCCGCGAGTTCTCCGGCAAGGTCAGCATCGGCGCGCTCGGCGGAGCCGGCCTGCTGTTCACGCTGGTGACCTGCTACTCGCTTTACAGCTACGTCGAGAAGATCTTCAACGACATCTGGCGCGTGCGCGAACGCCGCACGTTGATCGGAAAGCTGCTGACCTTCAACGCGATGGTCACGTTCCTGCCGGCGCTGGCGGCGTCGTCCCTTTACTGGTCGGGGAAGCTGATCGAATCCAGCAGCTTCTCGCGGTTCTTCATGCCGTTCTTGATCCAGCTGGTGGCGCTGTCGTTGATGAACTGGCTGCTGCCACGCGCGAACGTGAACTGGCGCTGGGCGGTCCTGGGCGGCGGCGTCACGTCCCTGGCGCTCGAGCTGGTGAAGTGGGCGTTCGTGACGTTCGCCGTGCGGATCATGATGAAGAGCTACAGCAGCGTGTACGGGCCGCTGGGCCTGGTCCCGCTGGTGCTGGTCTGGATGTACACGTCGTGGCTGCTGGTGTTGTTAGGCGCCGAGATAGCGCACGCGCTGCAGAACCTACGCCTGCTGGAGGCGGAGGATCGCCGCATGCGCGACGACGAGCCGATCAATGGCCTCCTGGCCGCTCAGCTGCTGGCCGCCGTCGCGGCGACACACGAGGTGGGCGGCGCGGGCCACGCCAAGGAAAAGCTGGTGACCGAATTCGGGATCACGCCCGACAACGTCGAGCGCGTGGTCGCACGGCTGAAGCAGCGCGGCCTCATCGCCGAGGTGCGTGGTGACATGAACGGGTATGTCCCGGCGCGGCCGGCGTCGAGCATCGCGCTGCAGGAGGTGCTGGCGGCGTTCCGTTCCAGCGACATCGAGATCGCGCACGGCGCGACCGCGCCCGCCTTCGTGAAGCTGGTCGAGACGCTGGACGAGGGTCTGCGGCGCACGATCGCAGGCGTGACGATCGCCGACCTGATGCCGCTCGAGGAGAAGGACCGTTCGGCGGAGTTCGCGACCAAGCCGCAGGTCGTCCGTCCGGAACAACAGAAGAAGAGTTAGGTTGCGATCGTGAATCGGCAGCCAGCGGTGGCGGGCACTTTCTATCCGCGGTCGGCGGGCGCCGTCGCGGCCGAGGCGGCGGCGCTGGTCGCGGGCGGCGCCCCACCCTCGCCCGCGATCGCGGTCGTGTCGCCGCACGCGGGCTGGATGTACTCGGGGCGCCTCGCCGGCAAGCTGTTCGCGGGCGTCGAGGTGCCGGAACGCGTGCTCGTGCTCTGCCCCAACCACACCGGCCGCGGGGAGCGCGCCAGCGTGTGGTCGGGCGGTGACATGCCGGCGAGCTGGCAGTTGCCCGGCCTGGAGATCCCGATCGATGCGCCGTTCGTCGCGTCGCTGCTGGCCGAGGCGCCCGCGCTGCGCGCCGACTGCGAGGCGCACGAGGACGAGCACGCGATCGAGGTGCTGCTGCCGCTGATCGCGGCGCGCCAGCCGAAGCTGCGGCTGGCGGCGATCGTGCTCGGCGGCCAATCGTTCAAGGAATGTGAGGCGCTGGGCGCCGCGATCGCGCGCGCCGTCGCGCACGCAGACGGCCCCACGCTGATCGTCGCGTCGTCCGACATGAGCCACTACCTCCAGGACGACGAGGCGCGCGCCGTCGACGCGCTGGCGCTGGCGCCGCTGGGCGCCGCCGATCCGCGCGGCCTCTTCGACGTCGTGCGCGCGCACGGCATCACGATGTGCGGCTACATCCCCGCGACCGTCGCGCTGATCGCGGCGCGCGCGCTCGGCGCCACGCGCGCGACGGTCGTCGGCTACGCGACAAGCGCCGAAGCCGGCGGCGACCGCGGCCGCGTCGTCGGCTACGCCGCCGTGCGCGTCGACGCGTGATCCGCGCGGTCAACGCAGACCCCTCACCCTAACCCCCTAACCCTCTCCCCGCTTCGCGGGGCGAGGGGACCGGACCTTCGAGTCGAGCGCGACCGACGACCTACTGAAGCCGTTTGCCCTCGCCCCGCGTAGCGGGGAGAGGGTTAGGGAGAGGGGTCCGCCCGGCGCTACGCGAGCTTCTCTCGCCGCACTTCCTTGAACGTGTCCGACGCCTCGTCGTGCGCGCGCGTGATCAAGGTGATGTGGCCGCCTTCGATCTCGTACAGGTTGTAGCGCGATCGCTTGTCGGGGCCGCCGGTGTACGACGCGGAGCCGCCGCCGATGACCGGGATCGGCTTTCCGCCCGGACCGGCGAGCTCGGTGTGCTCGTCCTGATGGTCGTGGCCGTGCAAGACCAGGTCGGCGCCGACGCGCGCGAGCACCGTCGCGAGCTCCGCGCGGTCGCGCAGGTTTCGCTCTTCGCCGTGCTTTTGCCGTACGGGCGGATGGTGGATCAGCACCACGCGCACCTTGCCGCCCAGCTCGGGCGCCGCGAGCGCCGCCTCGAGCCGCTCCAGCTGCTCGTTGCCGACACACCCCCAGGCTCCCGTATCGCCCGTCGCCACCGAGCTGGACACGCAGACGAACGCGACGCCGTCGCGAATCTGGACGAATGGGTAATCGGCGCGCGCACCCGACGTCGACAGGTCGTCGGTCATGTACGCCGCGAACAGCTTTTCGAACGCACGTGACGCGACAACCGTCTCGATGTACGCGTCGTGGTTCCCCGGAATCACGGTGATCGCCGCCGGCTCGAGGCCGCACGTGTCGATCCACGCCAGCGCCGCGCGCCACTCGCCCGGCAACGACACGTTCGAGAGATCTCCGGTCAGCGCGAGGTGGTCGGGCGCCTGCGCGCGCATGTCCTCGCGCAGCGCCTCGAGCAACTCCATCTTGTGCTTCCGACGCCGGTTGATGAGCAGGTTCAGCCCGCCCAGCACCCGCTTGTTCATGAAGTCGGCCGGTCCGACGCCCGCCAGCGACCCACGGAAATGTGGATCGGTCACGTGCGCCAGCAGGAACATCCCGCCGCGGTCAGGGCGTCGCATGCGGGGGCTCTGCGATCATCTGCACGTCCGCGACGACGCCGAAGTGATCCGATACGAACACCCGCTCGCCCGCCGACGTCTCGCCCGGTTCGTCGAACACGATCCACGCGCCCTGCACGGTGGCGCGGCGATCGCGCCTGACCGGCGTCACGAAGATGTAGTCCAGCCGCCGATCCGCACGCAGCCAGTACATGAAACCGACGTACGGGTTCACGCTGGCCCACGTGACGCCCGCGAGGTTGCCGCCTCCGCTGGCGGCGGAGCTGGCGCGCGCCCACGCGTCCTGGTACGCGACCCGCCGCCCGTCCAGCGTCGTCATGCCCGTCATCCAGCGAATCTCGTCGCTGTCGGGAACGGCGTTGAAGTCGCCCATCACGAACTGCACGTTGTCGTTGGCGTGGGCCGCGACCACCTTGTCGATGAAGAGCACCTGGTCCTCGCGCTTGCGCCCCTCCGCCTCGCGAAACGCAAGATGCGTCGTGTGGACCCAGAACGGCGCGGACGCGACGTCGCCCGGCGCGTCCACGCGCGCCGACAAGATGATCCGCCCTTCCGTCTCGGTGCTGTGGGGAAGCGGCTGCGCCTCGTGCGCGCCGATCGGAAAGCGCGACACGATCGCCAGCCCCTCGTGCCCGCCGCCCCACGCGGTCGACGGCGAGAACACGTAGTTCCAGCCGTGGCGGCGCGCGATCTCGGCGGCCTGGTTCGGGACCCGCCCCGGCGTCTCGCGCACCTCCTGCAGGCCGATCACGTCGGGCGCGAGCGCCGCCAGGCTGTCCAGCAGCAGCTCCAGCCGCCCCTGCCACGGACCGTTCTCGCCCCACAGGTTCAGGGTCAGGAACCGCAACGCGCCGGGGGCCTTCGCTGGAGGGATCATCCGCCGCGGTACGTGCACTTCGCACTTGCTGTCGTAGGTCTCCCAGACCGTCACGGCCGAGAGCGCGGCGATGCGCGGCCGTATCGCCTGCCAGATGTAGATGGCGATGTTCTCGCAGGTCGAGTTCTCGAGCCCGGGCACGTCGTTCAGGTTGTGGTGATCGAAGCGCAGGAACAGCTCGGTCCAGGCGTCGTCGATGACGCCGAAGTCGATCAGCCAGCCGGTGGCCGGGTCGATCGGACCAGCTACGCTGATCTCGACCTTGTAGCTGTGGCCGTGCACCCGCGCGCACTTGTGCCCTTCGGGTACGTGCGGCAGCCGATGCGCCGCTTCGAAGCGGTACTCCTTGGTGAGCTCGACGTCCACGCGCGTGAATCTAACACGCGCCTCTCGCAAGGCTTGCCCGCGGATGCCCCTAGAACTTGATCGCCGTCCAGGGTTTGTCCGGACGTGCGAACAGGTAGCCCTGGCAGAGGTCGCCGCCGACGCCGACCAGCGCGTCGCGCTCCTCCTCCGTCTCCACGCCCTCGGCGATGATCTCGATGCCGAGATCCCGGCACAGCGAGACGATCGATCGCAACAGCTTCTGCTTCATCGGCGAGCGGTCGATGCCGCGAATCAGCGACATGTCCACCTTCACGACCTCCGGCTCGAGGTGCGCGAAGCTGGTCAGGCCCGCGTAGCCCGCGCCCAGGTCGTCGACAGCGATCCGGTAGCCCAGCGCGCGCAGCTGCGCGACGCGCGCCGTGACGTCGCGAATCTTCTCCAGCGGCGCACGCTCGGTGACCTCCAGGACGACGCGCGCCGCGTGACGCGACAGCGGCGCGTCCGCCGAGATCAGCGAGTCGTCGTCCAACTCCATCGCGTGCAGGTTGATGAACAGCAACGCGTCCATCGGCTGCTCGTCAAGCGTACGCGCGACCCGGTCGCGAACCGCGCGCCCCAGATCCTGCAGCCGCCCCAGCCGCTCGGCCGCCTCGAACAAGTCCGGCGGCGACCGCAGCGTCGGCTCTTCGTTGCGGACCAGCGCCTCGTACGCGAACGTCGAACGCCGCGACCACGACACGATCGGCTGGTACGCGATCCACAACGTCTCCATCGCGCGACCAAGGCGCGCTTCCAGGCTGGCCCGATCGCCGAGGTGCTTCCCCTCCAGGCGGAACATCTCCAGCGCCTCGCGCTTGATCTTCGCCATCTGATGAAGGCGCACCGCGCGCGCGACCACCGCCTCCAGATCCTCCGGAACGACCGGCTTTATGAGGTAGCGAAGCGCGCCGTACTCCATCGCCCGCGCCGCGCTGTCCACCGCCGGCCCGCCCGTCATGATCACGAACGGGACATCCAGATCGTATTCGCGCACGGTGCGCAGCAAATCCAGTCCGTCCATCTCCGGCATCGCGATGTCGCTGACGATCACGTCGAACGACTTCTCGCGCGCCGCCTCCGCGGCCGTCCGCCCGTCGTTGGCGATCACCACAGTGAATCCGGCCGCGCCCAGGGTCCGCGCATACGCGCGTCCGATCGCCGGCTCGTCGTCCACCAGCAGAATCAGCCCTCGGCTCGGTGCGTCGACCGCGACGGGATCCGGCCCGGACGCGGCCTCGCTCGGCCCCGAAAGTGGGCCGCCGGGAGTCGAGGCTTCCATGGCTGCCCCTCACATCGGCCGGTTTCGCCCGGAGTTGAGGTCATGAAATTTCCCCGGGGGCGGCGCCTCTTGGTATATGTTCGCGCTCTTGACTCCCCCGACCCGAAACACCCGAAACACCAGCAAAGGCCCGGAGAAACCTTGGCAATGAGCGCAATCGAGAGTGAGGCTTCCGAGCCCCACCAGGCCGCCCGCACCACCGACAAGACCACCCTCGCCCGGTACTACCACCAGATGCTGGCGATCCGGCGCATGGAGGAAGCGCTGGCCAAGGCTTACGCCCTGCGCAAGTTCGGTGGCTTCCTGCATCTTTATATTGGGCAGGAGGCGGTCGCCGTCGGCGCCCTCGCGGCGCTGAAGCCGGATGACTATGTGATCGCCACCTACCGCGAGCACGCCCACGCGTACGCGAAGGGCATGAGCGCGAAGGAGATCATCGCCGAGCTCTACGGAAAAGAGACCGGCTGCTCGAAGGGCCTGGGCGGATCGATGCACCTGTTCGCCGCGGACAAGGGCTTCCTCGGCGGCTACGGCATCGTCGGCGGCCACATCCCGCTGGCGGCCGGGACCGCATTCGCGTCGAAGTACCGCAACGACGGTCGCGTCACCCTCTGCTTCTTCGGCGACGGCTCCGTCCCGCAGGGCGCGTTCCACGAGGGCGTCGCGCTGGCCGCGCTCTGGCGCCTGCCGGTCGTCTTCATCTGCGAGAACAACCTCTATTCGATGGGGACGCCGCTGTACCGGTCGCTGTCGGTGGCGGACGTGTCGCAGAAGGCGCTGGGCTACGGCATCGCGCGCGATCGTTTCGACGGCGACGACGTCCTCCGTGTGCGCGACCGCATCGCCGAGGCGGTCCGCCGCGCGCGCAACGAGTCGCTGCCGACGCTCGTCGAGATCATCACCTATCGTTTTCGGGGTCACTCCATGTCCGACGCCGGCCTCTACCGGACGAAGGAAGAGGTGGAGGAGTGGAAGAAGCGCGATCCGATCGCGTACGGCCGTGACCTGCTGGTGCGCGCGAAGATGGACGAGAAAGAGATCGTCGCCATCGAGCAGAAGGTCGCCGAAGAGATCGAAGAGGCCGTGAAGTTCGCCGAGGAAAGCCCCGAGCTGGCCTTCGAGCGCCTGTCCGAGTTCACGTACAAGGAGTAACGAGACCGATGCCGCGCACCGTAGCCTTTCGCGAGGCTTTGAATGAAGCCATGGCCGAAGAGATGGAGAAGGATGACCGCATCTTTCTCATGGGCGAGGAGGTCGGCCATTACGACGGCGCCTACAAGGTGTCGAAGGGGTTGCTCAAGAAGTTCGGCGAGAAGCGCGTGATCGACACGCCCATCGCCGAGGGCGGCTTCGTCGGCGTGGGCATCGGCGCAGCGATGGTGGGCCTGCGGCCGATCATCGAGCTGATGACCTGGAACTTCTCGTTCGTCGCGGCCGATCAGCTGATCAACAACGCCGCGAAGATCCGCCAGATGTCGGGCGGCCAGTTCACGCTGCCGGTCGTGTTCCGCGGCCCGGGCGGGTCGGCGCACATGTTGGCGGCGCAGCACAGTCAGTCGACCGAGGCGCTGTGGGCGCACATCCCCGGGTTGAAGGTCGTGATGCCGGCCAACCCGAAGGACGCGAAGGGCCTGCTCAAGAGCGCGATCCGCGACGACAACCCGATCGTGTTCATCGAGGGCGAGGTGCTGTACGCCGACCAGGGCGAGATCCCCGACGGCGAGTACACGATCCCGCTGGGCGTCGCCGAGGTGAAGCGCCCGGGCACGGACATCACGATCATCGGCTGGTCGAAGATGGTGAAGATCGCGCTGGCGACGGCGGAGGCGCTGGCGGCGGAAGGGATCGAGGCCGAGGTCGTCGACCCGCGCACGATCCGCCCGCTGGACGAGGAGCTGCTCGTCCAGTCGGTGTCGAAGACGAAGCGCTGCCTGATCCTCGAAGAGGGCTGGCCGTTCAACGGCGTGGGCGCGGAGATCGCATACCGCATCGGCCGCCGCTGCTTCGACGACCTGGACGCGCCTGTCGAACGCCTCACCGGCGCCGACATGCCGATGCCCTACAACCACCACCTGGAACAGCAGTGCATCCCCGACGTGCCTCGTGCCGTCGCCGCTGCTAAGAAACTGCTGTACCTCGAATAGCCATGGCCCAGATCCTCGACATGCCGCAGCTGTCCGACACGATGAAGATCGGTGTGCTGCAGAAGTGGCGCAAGAACGAAGGTGACAAGGTCTCGCCGGGCGAGGTGCTCGCCGAGGTGGAGACCGACAAGGCGGTCATGGACTTCGAGGCGTTCGACGAGGGCGTGCTGCTCAAGCGCCTGATCACCGACGGCGCCTCGGTCCCCGTCGGGACGCCAATCGCGATCATCGGCAAAGCGGGCGACGACATCAGCAAGCTCGTGGAAGAAGCGAAGGCCCGCGCGAGCGGCGGCGGCAAGACAGCCGCCAAGGCGCCCGAGCCCGCTGCGAAGCCGGCGGCTGCTCCCGCTGCGAAGCCCGCGCCCGCCGCGAAGCCCGCTCCCGCCGCGGCCAACGGTCAGGCGGCGACGGCGGCCGCGCCGAAGCTCGCGCCCGCGCCTGCGCCGATGCCGAAGCGCGCCGCTGCGCCCGCCCCGGCGGCCCCCGCTGCCCCCGCCGGGACGAAGGTGCTGGCGTCGCCGCTCGCGCGGCGGCTGGCGACCGATCTCGGAATCGACCTGCGCAGCGTCCAGGGCACCGGCCCCGGCGGCCGCATCGTCGAGCGCGACGTGAAGGCCGCAGCCGAAGGTGGTGCGAATGGCGCCGCCGCCGCGACCGACTGGCACGCCGCCGAGGAAGCGCCCCAAACTTCCGCGCCGCGCGTGTCCGCGGCCGCTCCCCTGCCCGCCCAGATCGTCCCCGACCGGCGCGGCGAAGCCCGTCCGGCCCACGCCGCCCCCGCCGAGGACATCGTCAGGCCGCTCTCGATGATGCGGCGGACGATCGCCGAGCGCCTGCTGGTGGCGAAGACTACGGTCCCGCATTTCTACCTGACCGCCGACGTCGACATGGGCGCGGCGATGGAGTTCCGCGAGCAAGTCGCGCAAGTCCACGGCGCCAAGCTGTCGGTCAACGATCTGGTGCTGAAGGCGTGCGCGCTCGCGCTGCGCAAGGTGCCGGAGGCGAACGCGTCGTTCACCGAGGACGCGATCATCCAGCACGCCCGTGTCGACATCGGCATGGCGGTGGCTATCGAGGACGGCTTGATCACCCCGGTCGTTCGCGACGCCGACAAGAAAACGATCGGTCAGATCGGCACGGAGGCGCGAGAGCTGGCCGCCCGCGCGCGTGACCGCAAGTTGAAGCCCGAGGAGTACACGGGCGCGACGTTCTCCGTGTCCAACCTGGGCATGATGGGAATCCGTCACTTCGCGGCGATCATCAACCCGCCCGAGGGCGCCATCCTGGCGGTGGGCAGCGTCCGCAAGATCCCGATGGTGAAGGAAGGCAAGATCGTCCCTGGCCAGCAGATGTCGATCACGCTGTCCTGCGACCACCGCGTCATCGACGGCGCGCTGGGCGCGAAGCTGTTGCAGGCGATCGTCGCGATCCTCGAGCAGCCGATCTCGCTGGCGTTTTAAGCGCCGCGCTTCAGACCGAACGCTCGGGGCGCATCCCGAGCAGCAATCCGCCCAGGATCAACGCCGCGCTTGCGAAGCTCGCCGGAGCGAGTTGCTCGTGGCGGACGAGCGCGCCGAGGCCGAGGGCGATGACGGGGACGATCACGGTGACGTAAGCCGTGCGCGTGACCGACCAGCGCCCGACGAGCCAGGCCATGATCACGTACGCGCCGACGGAGCCGCCCACGGTGAGATACAGCAGCGGCCAGGCCGAGGCCCACGTCGTGGGAAAGGCGCGGGGTTCGCCGAGCGCGAGGCTGAAGACGGCCGCGATGGGCGCGCCGACCGCGCAGCCGACGGCGTTGGCGCCGAACGGGTCCTGGCGCGGCCCGCGCTTGAGCAGCACGGTGCCGAGGCCGGCGCTGGTCGCCCCCGCGAAGATCGCCGCGAGGCCGAGCGGCGACGCGTGCGCGCTGAGCGCCGACGAGAACAGCCCGGCCACGCCGCCCAGCGCGACGACGGCGCCGAACAGCTTG
>Ga0310810_10003166_pt1 | contig 17859 bp, 14 predicted proteins | sample NCmetagenome_FD_207641 | JGI IMG/M metagenome (GOLD analysis project Ga0310810, IMG submission 207641) | Soil microbial communities from experimental microcosm in Duke University, North Carolina, United States - NC | ecosystem: Engineered > Artificial ecosystem > Soil microcosm > Unclassified ...
ATTCGATCGGGGCAGGGCAGGTCTTCGCCAGCGCTTCGGCCACCGCTCCACCGAGTCCACCGTAGACGTTGTGGTCCTCGGCAGTGACGACAGCGCCCGTGTCCGCTGCGCAATGCGCGAGCAGTTCGGAATCGATCGGCTTGATCGTCGGCATGTTGACGACGCGCGCCGAAACGTTGTCGCTCGCCAGCATCTCAGCGGCCGCCAGAGCGCGCGCCACTTCCACGCCGCACGCCACCAGCGTCACGTCGCGCCCGTCGCGCAAAACCTGACCCTTGCCAATTTCAAATCTGTGGCCTTCGTCAAACAACCGCGTCGCCGGGCTGCGGCCGGTGCGCATGTAAACGGGACCGTCGAAATCCAGCACCGCCTTGGTTGCCAGCGCCATTTCAATCGGATCCGCAGGCGAGATCACCGTCATTCCCGGAATTGCGCGAAATGCGGCCAGATCTTCGAGCGCCTGCGCCGAACCGCCATCGGGGCCCACATCAAGGCCCGGATGGGAGGCGACGATCTTCACATTGCGTTTCGCATAGGCGATCGAGAGCCGCGCCTGTTCGATGGCGCGCAAGCAGAACACCGCGAACGTCGTGACCACGGGGAGAAGTCCGACGGCAGCCAGCCCCCCAGCCGCTGCCATCATGTTCTGTTCCGCGATGCCGAATTGCAGAAACCTGTCGGGATGCGCTTTGCGGAAATGATGCACGCCTGTGCCCCCTGCGATATCCGCATCGAGCACCACGAGATGGGGATATGACGGTGCCAATTCGGTCAGCGCTTTTCCGAACGCCTCGCGCAGCGAGTCGCCGGACGACCCGATCAGTTGCGGGGCGGCTTCAGCGGAGGACATCGAGCAGCCCTTTCGTTTCGCCGGCCGAAACGCCGAGCGCGGCCAGCGATTCTTCGGCCTGAGCGCGCGAGAGTTTCACGCTGCCGTGCCACTGCGCCACGTTCTCCATGAACGGAACGCCTTTGCCCTTGACGGTGTTGGCGATAATCACGCTCGGGCGCATTTGCGTTTCGCGCGCGCGCTCGAACGCGGCAACCAGCGCCGCGACATCGTGGCCGTCGATTTCCTGCACATGCCAGCCGAAGGCCTGAAACTTGGCGCCCAACGGCTCCAGCGCCATGATCTTGTCGTTCAGATCGTCCGATTGCAGTTTGTTGTAGTCGATGATGGCGACGAGATTGTCGAGCCAGTGATGGGGCGCGCACATCGCCGCTTCCCACACCTCGCCCTCCTGCAGCTCTCCGTCGCCGAGCAGCGCGTAAACGCGCGTCGGGCTCCTCTTCAGCTTGAGCCCCATGGCCATGCCGAGCGCCACGGAAAATCCCTGTCCCAGCGAGCCCGTGCTGCTCTCCACCCAAGAGAGATCGCGCACATGCGGATGGCCCTGGAACGGACTGCCCAATTTGCGCAGTGTGAGCGCATCGCGTTCGGTGCAGAAGCCGAGCCGGGCCCCCGTTGCATAGAGCGCCGGCGCTGCGTGTCCTTTGGACAGCACAAAACGGTCGCGCGCCGGATCGTCCAGCGCATCGCGCCACAGATTCATTTCGGCGCAGTACAACACCGCGAGGATGTCTGCGCAGGAAAGCGAACCACCCGGATGACCCGAGCCCGCATGGTAGATCGAGGCGATCGACAGCGCGCGAATGTAACGCGCTGCCGCCGCCAATTTTGCGTTCAGCGGCGCTTCGCGCTCCGAGGCCGAGAACAGGGAAACGGCTGCAGAAGTCATTTACGCGCTCCTCAGGCCGCGAGCCGCGTGCGCGCCCGTGAAAGCAAATCGGCATAGAAAATGATCTCGGCCTTCGGCGCCGCCTTCGCCGCGGCTTGCGCAATCTCGCCCGAAAAAGCGCGCGACATCACCACGATGACGCCGGGATCGGCGGAGGCAATTGCATCGGGCCCGGACAGCGCGACCCCATGCCGTTCGGCCATGTGATCCTTCAGATGCGTGTCGATCAGGAGCGTGAGCAGCTTGGGATTGAAGCGGCCCTGCAGGACGAGCGCATCGAACAGACGGCCGGCGCCCCATAACGCCACGCGTTCCGGGGCCAGACTCGAGATCTCGGTTGCGACATCCTCCAGCACCGCGAGATTTCTCGAGCGATTGACGAGATAGGTGGACAACAAAGCGAGGCCCGCATCGACTTCCTTGCTGTCGCGTTTCACCGGACGCGCGGCCACCGCCCATTTGCGCGCGGCGAAAAGCAGATTTTCGCGGTCGTTGGGATCGGGCTCGCCGACTGTTTCGAAGCCGCTGGCGTCGAGCAGTCGCATGAGTGTCGTCTTCGAGAAATGGAATAGGTGTTTGTCGATGAACCACTCCTCCAGCACGTCCTCGGAGCCGGTCAGCGCGATGTTGGGCACATCGACAATAAGCAATCCACCCGCTTTCAGAACGCGCCAATGATCGGCCATCACGAACGCAGGCGAAGCCAGGTGCTCGAGGGTGTGACACGAGTACACGATGTCGAAGCTGGCGGAGGGAAGCCTTGTGTCTTCGATGCGCGCATTGATGAGGGTCACGCCTTCCAGATTGGCGCACGCGCTTGCCACGCGTTCGTCGGGCTCGACGCAGGTGAGTTCGGCTTGCGGCGCGACGGTCAGCAGCGCGCGCGCAAACGAGCCGCGATTGGAGCCGACATCGAGCACCGAAAGGCGCCCGCGCAAATCCGTGTGCGCCTTGATCATCGCGAGGCAAGCTTCGGTACGGAAGCCTTTGCCGTAACGCACATTGCCCCAATCCGCGCCGCTGGAGACGGCCGCCTCCCGGCGCGGTGCGTTATCGATGCGCGGCAGACTCTGAACCAGCCCGCAATGCGTGCAGATGTAAACCGTCAGCCCGCGGCCGCTGCCTTGGGGTTTGTAAATGGATTCGAGATTGGGTGAGCGACACAGGCCGCAACTGTCGGTCATCGGAAAGAGCGCCCCCGCAAAGCGCGCTTTTCACGCGCGTGTAACCAGGGTCCGATCCTCGTCCGTTACGGTTAATTTTCGGCTTACGATTTCACGAAAATTGTGCTTGTGCCGCGCCGTAACGGACGGGCCGATCGATCAGTACCGCACCGCGTATTCGGGACGCCCGGCGTAGCCCAACCGCTCCATCATCGGCCCTGCGATGCGGAAAAATTGCGTCGCCTGCTGCGGATTGAGCAGATGGTCGACCGGGCGGTTGACATTGTGCGGCCGGGCGAAAATGGGGAAATGCTGCTCACCGCGCGGCACCCCGAGAAACGAGAAAAGCCGTGCGACTTGAGAGGGTTGCGAGCGCAAATCCTCCAGCTTCACGGTGTACCGGCGGGACTTGGATACCCCTTCCAAGGTGTCCAAGATGACCCGGTTCACCTCCGCCCAATGCCACACGATGCGCTGGAACTGGTCGAAGCGGTGAAATTGCTCCGCGCAGGGATCATCTTTCCTGGGCTGCGGCCACCAATATTTCTTCTCGGGCGGCGGCGCGGCGACTCCGGCCGGGTCGGCCAAATGCGCCGCAAGAATCCGCGTCGCGCGGTCGTCATAACACTCGGTCGCCAGCTTGTGGAAATAGGAGCTGGCGACTTTTCGCCCGTCGCGCACCAGATGGATGAACCGCGCCTCGGGAAAGAGCGCAGCGAGATCGGGAATGAGCCACGACAGCTTGTTCGAGGAATCGCCCCACAGCGCCGCGTCCGAATAGCGAACCGCCGCGCCATGGCACGCCGAAAGCACCGCGCGCGCCTCTTCGGCGCCGGCGAGGCCTACATATCGCCTGACCGCCAAAGGCTGCACCAAATGGACCATGTATTCGTGTTCGATCACGACGCCGGGCGCCGCCGCCAGCGCCTTGACCATCATGGCCGTTCCGGACCGGCCCGAGGAGACGATGAAGAAAGGCTTGGCCGTCATTTCTTGACTGCGATCACCAGGGCCTCGCGCCCCAGACCCGCTTGCGCGAGAGCCCGGTAGAAACTGCGGCGCGCCTCACGAAATCCGGCATTGTCGAGCGCCAAGTCGAAGCGTTTGCGCTGGTTGTGGCAGCTGCGCCCGAGCGCGGAATCCTTCGTGTAATCGAGCCCCATCAACAGGAACATTTCCATCGGAAACGAGGTCATGCGCTCCACGACGGAAAAGCCCGCCGCCGTCACCAGATGCGACAGGGATTCGAAGTCGAAATAGTTGAGATGGTGCGGCGGCGCGACCCACCATTCGGCGAGCGACAGTGCCGTCCGCGCGCCCGCCTGAAACGGCGTGAAATCGTTGGGAACATTGAGGCAAAGCATGCCACCGGGGGTCAGCATGTCGCGCGCCAGCCCGATCAGCTCCAGCGGATTGGGCACGTGCTCCAGCACGTTGTTCAAATGCACGGCGTCGAAATGCCCGAGCACGGCCGCTGTGCGCGCGTTGAAGAAATCCTCTTCTACATCGAGGCCCAATCCGCGTGCATGTGCCGCTGCTTGTCGCGAGGGCTCGAGCCCTTTCACGCGCCAGCCGCGCTCTTTGGCGGTCTTGAGGAAAAATCCCGGGCCGCAGCCGATGTCGAGAAGCCGCCGCCGCTCGCGCGGCAGGATTCGTTCGAAGCTCTCCAAACGGTCGCGGAACGACAGCGCCGCCCATTCCTGATCCTCGCCCGCATGCGCGACGAAGGTGGGCTTTTCTTCGCTGTAGTAGGACTCGCGATAAGCCTCTTCGAGTTCCGTAGGGTCGGGCAAAGGCAGCGCGTGGCGGAAACCACAGATTGCACACGCTATGACGTCGAAACCTTTGCGGCGTGTGACCAGAAGCCCCTCATGGCTGTATCCGCGAGAGTCGGTCCACGAAATCGTAGTTTCCGCTGTAATCGCGCCCATTTTGGCTCTCCGTTAACGCGGTTTTAGCCATGGGCTCTTTAAAAAAGCGTTTAGCGCGAGAAGGATCAGCCCGTTGTCCGTCACATTCATTGCCGAGGCGTCCAGCAATCACGGACAAGATTTGTCGCGCGCGCTGGCTTTCGTCGATGCGGCAGCGTCTTGCGGTTGCGACGCGGTGAAATTCCAGCTCTTCCGCATCGCTGAATTGTTCGCGCCGGAAATTCTCGCGAAGAGCGCGAAACATCGCGCGCGCAGCGCATGGGAATTGCCGGTCGCGCATCTCGCGCCCCTGGCCGAACGCGCGCGTCAACGCGGAATCCAATTCTCGTGCACGCCGTTCTATTTGGATGCAGTCAAAGAGCTCGAACCCTACGTCGCGTTTTACAAGATCGCGTCCTACGAGCTTCTGTGGAAAGGGCTGTTGGAAGCCTGCGCGAAAACCGGCAAGCCCGTCATCATTTCCACCGGCATGGCAACGATGCCGGAAATCGTCGCCGCCGTCTCGGCGCTCACGCGCGCGGGCTGCGCCAACATCACCGCACTCCATTGCGTGTCGGCGTATCCGGCGCCGCCGGAAGAAGCCAATCTTTCCGCGATTGAAGCAATCCGCGAAGCCACCGGCGTACCGGTTGGCTGGTCGGATCACACGCGTTCTCCCGCTGTGATCGAGCGCGCCGTTCATCGTTGGGGCGCGACCGCGGTGGAATTCCATCTCGATCTCGATGGCGAAGGCGCCGAATACGAAACCGGCCATTGCTGGCTGCCGCAGGAAATCGCGCCCGTGATCGCGCGCATACGCGAAGGCGAACGCGCCGACGGCGCGGGGTTCAAAGGTCCCGTCGCTGCCGAACTTTCCGACCGCGAATGGCGCGCCGATCCGGCAGACGGCTTGCGGCCCTTGCGCCACGTGCGCGCAACTTGGAAGGCAGCCTGATGAGCGAGGCGGGCACACAGCGCGTTGTCGCCATCGTTCAGGCGCGCATGGGTTCGACTCGTTTGCCGGGAAAAGTGCTGCGCCCGATCGCAGGCCAGCCGCTGCTCTGGCATGTCCTCCATCGCTTGCGGCGCTGCGTGCTGCTCGACGACATTGTCGTCGCAACTTCGGTCAATCCGCGCGACGAGGCGATCGAAAGCTTCTGCCGCGACGAGAACGTTACGTGCGTGCGCGGCCCGGAAGACAACGTGCTTGCGCGTTTCGCCATGGCTGCCGAACGCTCGCGCGCCGATTACATCCTGCGGGTCTCGGCCGATGCGCCCCTCTTGGATGCCGCCTTCATCGATCATCTGCTTGAGGCACTGGTGGCGCAGGACGGCGATTACGTCCTGCTCGAGCCCGGTGCCGTCTGCGCCCACGAAGGCGTCGACCCGTTCTCGCGCCGCGCTCTGGAGAAACTGCTGAAGGAAGCCGCCGAAGATCCGGTCGCGCGCGAACATGTCACCGGCTATTTCAAGCTTCATCCGGAATTTGTCCGCATCGTGCACGCCGCGCCGTTTCCGCCGCTCGCGCGTAAGGGTGCACGCTTGACGGTCGATACGCCGGACGATCTGGCCTTCATCGAAACGTTGCATCAGCGCATGGAAGCGAAGGCCGGCCAGGCGTCGCTGTCCGATCTGCTGCTCTTGCTCGAACGCGAACCCCAACTCGCCACGATCAACGCGCATGTGCGACAGAAAGCGCTGAACGCCGAAGGCGGGCTTGCGCTCATCCGCTGCGATGGCGGCGGCATACATGGCTTCGGCCATGTCAAACGCACGCTTACGCTCGCGCGCAGTTTGCGCGACCGGGAAGGGCTCGGCGTCGTGTTCGCGCTCAACGGCGAGGAAGACGCGGCCGACAGTATCCGGCATGCGGGTTTCGAAACCGTCGTGCTGCCGCGCATCGGCCAGACGAACGCTTTTGCCGGTCTGGTGGCAGCCAGAGAGCCGGACATTCTGATCGCGGACGCCCGCACCAATCTCTCGCGCGACATGCTCGCCCGCATCCAAAACAAGGTCGGAGTCATCGCGGTGATCGACGATCCCTCGGACCGCCGCTTGGCCGCCACGCATGCTTATTATCCGCCCCTGCCGCAGCTGGAGCACCTGTCGTGGAAAGGGGCCTCGACACAGGTCCAATCCGGTTGGGAATGGGCCCTGCTGGGGTTCGATTCAGATCGCGTGCGGGCCCAACCCCGCGATGCCAGCCCTCCGACGATTGTTGTCAGCATGGGCGGAAGCGATCCGCTCGACTGGACGCGGCTCGCAGCGCGCGCCCTGGTCAGAGTCAATGCGCCCTTCAAAGCGCGGTTTGTCATCGGCCCGGGATTCCGCGGCGGCCCCGCCTTGGCGCGCGACATCGAGGCGATGAACCCGAACTTCGAAATTGTGCAAAAGGTGAATGATCTGGGCCCGGTCTTCGCGGCCGCGGATCTCGCCGTCGTCACCTTCGGGGTCACGGCCTATGAGCTCGGCGCGCTCGGCGTGCCCGCGCTCTATCTCACGATATCGGACGATCACGCGATGTCGGCGTCCAGCTTCGAAAAGGCCGGAATGGGCGCGACCATCGGCTTGGGCCGCATGCTGCGCCCCGATGATATCGCGAAGGCAACTTGGCAATTGCTGATCGCCGAGGAGCGCCGGCGCGAAATGCGCGCCGCTGGTTTGCATACGATCGATGGGCGGGCCGGCGAGCGGATCGCCGCCGATCTCGCGAACGCCTTGCAGGAACGCCGGGCTAAGGTGCGCGTAGCAGCCGGCTGATTGCAGCGGCGGCTTTTGCGAATGCATCCGGCCAATTTCCGCTCGTATCGGGCATGATGCAGCGCGCCGCCGGCGCAAACGGCTCATAGTCGCAGCCGAAAGCAGTCCAGCTGGTGTTGTACAGGATCTTGAAGGTGGGCACGCCCAAACCCGCCGATAGCCATGAAACCGATGTCGGCGCGCTCACGACGATGCCCAGCGCCGCAATCAGCGCGGCGGTGCGGTCGATCTCCTGCTTCTGATCGAGCGCGGGCGGAACGAGTATCTCGCGCCCGCTCATCTGCTGCAAAGCCGCGATCTCGCTTTGCTGTACATCGTATTGCAGAGAAACCGGCGTCCCGGGCATCCGGTGAAGGAATTCCGCCCATGCTTCCAACGGGGCGTATTGCAGATTGCGCAAGCCGCCGAGCGCGCCGCTGCGCCAGCAGAGGCCGACAAAGGGGCCCGAAGCTTTTGCTCCGAGCCAGCGTGTCCATTGCTGTTGCTCCGCCGGGTCCGCCCGCAGATACGAATGCGTCGGCGGGAAATCGGGCAGCTCGCGCCGCAACATTCGGGGCAGGGAGCCGATCGGGACCGCCGCATCGGCGCCGCCGGCCGTCTCCAGCCATTCATAAAACGCGAATTTCCGGCCCCCGCTCACCTGCAACTTTGCAGCGTGCACCGAAGCGCCGGCAAAGGAGCGCACGAACAGCGGCACCAAGCGGGGTTCGCATTCCAAGATGAGATGGCCGCTGGCGCGCCGGCACAAATCGAGCAGGCCCGGGACCAGGCTCGCGAACATGATCTGGTCGCCGATGCCTTGTTCGGCGGTGATGAGGAGCCGCATGCCTTCGGCGGCGCGCCCCGCCCACGCGGGCAGACCATGATCGGATATGATGACCCGTTCCTTGATCAGAAGCCGATATTCGTAATCGCGCCAGCCCGCGCGCAAACGTCCTTTGAGAAACAGCAGGATCGCGCGATTGAGCCGCGCCTGCGCATGCTCCGGCTCGCGCGACAGCGCTTGATCGTAAAGGCCGAGCGCCTCATCGACAGAGCCGTTGTCCGCGAGCAGATCGGCGAGATTGCCGAGCGCCGCAGCACTGCCGGGATCGAGCCGCAGCGCCTCGCGATAGAAGGTGTCCGCCGTCTTTGCGTCGCCGGCTTCTCGCAAAGCGGAGCCCAGCGTGAGCCAGAGTTCGGAAATTTGTGGGTTGCGCTCGATCGCGGGCTTGATCAGCGCGATCACGTCCGCCGTGCGGCCTCCCCCTCGCAACAGGTTGCCGAGATTGACCAGTGCCTCGACGGAATCGGGAGCACGTTCAAGCACGCGCCGGAAAAAATTCTCGGCGGCTTGCGCGTGTCCGATTTCGGCGGCGGCGTTGCCGAGCGCGAACAGGACGCGCAGATCGTTCGGCGTTTCGCCAAGAGCCTGCTCGAAGGCTGCAATCGCTTCCGCGTGCCGGCCATTCGCAGCCGCTTCAAGGCCGTCAGCGTAATGGTCCCGGACGTTCGCGGTTGCGTTCATGTCGCGACAATTGCGCGAATGGCCTTAACGCGCGTTTAACCCTGAAAATGCGCTTCTTAGCGCGGCGTTAATCGGCCACGCAGCATTCTCGCTCCAGGGTGCGAAGGTGTTCGCGCTCCATGGAGATTTGGCGTGGCGATCGGTTTTGATCCCAACCTGCTGGCGAATTATTACTTCGCGAAGCTGCCGCTCGCGTCGTCGCAGATCGCTTCGTTCACGGCGCAGAACAAACCCACCCAGCTGCCGCCCTGGGACATCAGCATCAGGAAGCCGGCGCAGGAAATACAAGACGTCGCGGTGCGCAAGAGCGATCCTTATTTCGATCCCAAGGACCAAACGCTTACGTCCGGTACTTCGTCCTCCACGCACGGCGCGAATTCACAGATCGAAGCGCTGCTCGCCGCGCGTCTTTCGGGATCCTCGTCCGGCGCAACATCTGCGCTAGATGCCGACAACGACAAGATGTTCGCGCTCTACAAGGCGCTCAGCCGGCTCGACTACATCGCGCAAATGGCCAATCGCGACGGCACCGTCGACGGTCAGCGGCTCGGGCTGAATACGGACTTCCAGAGCGGACTCGGCCAGGTGCTGTCCTTCGTGCACGACACCTCGTTCTCGAACCTTAACGTTCTGCCGGGCCAGAAAACGTCAACCGCGCAGAGCACGATAAGCATTCCCTATCCCGCATCGTCCTATCAGGGCGGTGCGGTCGTGGGTGACAAGCAAATCTTCGATCCGGTGCCGGGAGTCATGGCCTCCAACAGTTTCACGATCTCCGTCACCAAAGCCGGGGTGAAGACCGACGTCGTGATCGATCTCGCCAACGTCTCGGGACCGCTGACGCTCGACAACATCAACGCGTATGTGAATCAGCAACTCGCGGGCGCAGGCTTCGCGACGCGCTTCGGGCGTGTGCAAACCGGCGGCTCCATTGCGGACCGCACCGCGACCTGGGGCGAAAAGATCGACACCCGTCCCGGCGAGACGATCACGCTGTCGTCCAGCCAAGCGAAGCCGTCCGTCTATATCGCCGGGGTCAGCGGCAAGACGGCGGATGCGCAAGGCAAGCTCATCAAGCTCACGGGCCTCGACACGACCCCGGCGAGCGCATTTGCCGACAATATTGCGCCCGATTCCGGCACCGCATCGGCCAAAGCCACCGTCGTGGACGCCAACGGAAACGTTTACGTGCTCGGCGACTCGACCGGCAGCTTCGGCAGCGAGGTCAATCAAGGCACGCAGGATGTGTATCTGACCAAATATGACTCCGCCGGCAACGTGCAGTGGACGAAGCTGCTCGGCGCGGCGGGAACGGCCAGCGGCTTCGGTCTCGCCGTCGATCCGAAATCGGGTGGGGTGGTGATCTCGGGCTCGGTCACGGGCGATCTCACGCCCACAGCGATCGGAAGCGGCACGGACAGTTTCGTTGCGAAATACGACGCTGCCGGCAATCAGCTCTGGCTGCGCCAGGTCGCGCCGGCGACGACCGATCAGGCGAATTCCGTCAGCGTCGATTCGAGCGGCAACGTCTATGTCGGCGGCCAGGTCAACGGCGGAATCGGATCGGGACAAATAAGCGCGGGCGGCACCGACGCCTATGTGACCAAGCTCGATTCCGCGGGCAAGCTTGTCTACCAGCGCCAGTTCGGCACGACCGGCACGGATGCGGCCGCGCGCACGGCCGTCGCCGCGGATGGCAATCTCCTTGTCGCCAGCGTCCAGAACGGTCACGCGATCCTGACCAAATATTCGTCGGCCGATAACACCACCCCCGCACTGTGGCAGATCGATCTCGGCGATCTGCAGGGCGGCAGCATCGGCGGTCTCGCGGTCGCCAACGGGCAGGTCTATGTCTCCGGCACCACCGCGAATGCATCGCTGAATGCGAACGTCGCCCATGCGAGTGCAGGCGGCGCCGAAGCGTTCGTATTCGCCGCAACCGACAGCGGCGGAAGCGCAAACACCGATTTCGTTTCCTACTCGGGCACAGCGGCATCCGATCAGGGCGGCGGCGTGGCCGCGGCAGGCGGGAAGATCTATCTCACCGGCACAACCTCCGGAACGTTCGCGGGCCAGACGCGCAATGTCGCCGGCACGCACAACATCTTCGTCACGCAGATGGCCGCCGACGGCACCGTCAATTGGACTCAGCAATATGGCGGGCTCGAAGGCGAATCGCGCGGGCTTGCCATCGCCGCGGACGACACGGGTTCGAGCGTGCTCGACGCGCTGAAACTGCCGCGCGGAAAAATAGACGTCACGCAATCCAACGCCATCGAGTCACAAACGACGGCGCGGGCCGGCGATTATTTCACGCTCGCCATCAAGACCAAAACCACCACGCGCAAGGTGAAAATTACCATCGGCAAAGGCGAGACGCTCCGCTCGCTTGCCACCAAGATCAACGGCGCCCTGCTGTTCGACGGCAAGGCGACCGCGCTTCCTGTGAAAGGCGGTCAGGGGTTGAAGATCGCCGTGAATGAAGGCGTCGAGCTGCAACTGATTTCCGGGCCGAAGGATTTCGATGCGCTCGCGGGTTTGGGTTTGAAGCAGCAGCTTCTCACCAAGGATGTCGCGGACACCGCCTCGGACAAGAAGACCGACAACGCCGCCAAACCCGCGGCTCAGACGGCGGCGCAAGCCGGCCCGCAAGTGGTCGGGCTCGGCATCAACGGCGGAATCGATCTCCTGAACAAGCAGAACGCATCCCATGCCCATGTCGTGCTGCAGGGCGCGATGGCGCTGATCAAGCAGGCCTATTCCAAACTGAACAATCCTACGCAGCCCAGCACCGTGCCGGCCGGCTCGGCGCCCGGCTACATGCAGACCCAGCTCGCCGGCTACCAGACCGCGCTCGCCTGGCTGAACACGCTCAACGGCGGATAGTCCGCAGCGGTGTCCTGCCGCGCGGGCGAGGGTTTCCTTCCTCGCGAATCCATCTTAATCAGAGCCTGAATCCTGACGCCCGGTATCCATGCTCGATCTTTCCCCCTTGAAACCTGGTCTCACAGGCACCGACGAACTGCGCGTGCGCGTCGAGCACACCGCACCCAGCATCGGCAGCGGCGTGGTGCGCGTGCTGGCGACCCCCGTCATGATCAATGTGATCGAGGCGGCTGCGCTCGCCGCGGTCGAGCATCTTCTCCCCGCCGGTTATCAGAGTCTGGGCACGCATCTCGACGTGCGACATTTCGCGGCGACGCCGATTGGCATGCATGTTTACGCCAAGGCGGAGCTGATCAAAATCGAAGGGCGCACGCTCTATTTCCGGGTCGAGGCGCACGACGACAAGGAACTCATCGGCAACGGCACGCATGAGCGCGTGATCGTCAACGTCGCGCGCTTCGACGAGCGCGTGCAGAAGAAACTCGGCTCGTAAATCCTCTCCCGCTTTCCCCGCGGGGTTGCCGTCGCCGCGCAAGCGCAAGTCGCGCAAGCGCTTGGCGCCATCACGCGTGAATTGAGCTTGGCGCGCGGGAACGGCCGCGCAATTGGACCGTTGCAGTAAAATTCGCAACCAAACAGGAGATCCATCATGAATTACATCGATGGTTACGTCATTCCTGTGCGCGCCGGCCGCAAAGCAGAATATCGCAAACTTGCCGCGGATGCCGCGAAAGTCTTCAAGGATTATGGCGCCAAGGAAATCGTCGAATGCTGGGGCGATGATATTCCGGACGGCAAACTCACCGACTTCAAACGCGCCGTCAAAGCCGAGGAGGACGAAAACATCGTCTTCTCCTGGATCGTATGGCCCTCCAAAGCCGTCCGCGATGAGGGCAACAAGAAAGCGATGGCCGATCCGCGGATGAAGATGTCGGACAATATGCCGTTCGACGGCAAGCGCATGATCATCGGCGGATTTGAACCGTTGCTCGATTCCTAGGCGACAACCGACAGGCTGGCCATTATCGGCGACGGCACGCCAGAGAATGTCGCCGTCAACGCGGCTCTAATACCGGTAGCCGCCGGTCATGGCGCCTGGAGATGCGCCAGGTGCGCTCGGGGCGTTTTGCCGCTGCTTCCGCTGTTGAGCTGCGTTGAAGGCCTGTACGCTGGCGCCCCACGCGGAGGCGAGCCGTTCGACGTCTTTTCTCTGCGCCGTGCCCTTGGTTTCCAACGCCGCCTGCACCGCCGGATCGATCTCCGTATTGCGGTCCTTGGCCAGCGCTTTCTGACGCTCGATTTCGCGCGCGATGCAGGCCTGGAAACTGTCCGACGCCGCCGCGTAGGCTTTGATGTCGTTCTGTGCGGCGCCAATCTGGGCCGGCGTCGCCCTCGCCCCATCGGGAATCGTCGGGGCTGCCGGTGCCGCGCATTGCTCTTGCGCCATCGCGGGCCCGGTCAACGCCATGAACACAGCCCCGCAAAACAAGAAATTCCGGATCATGTGCGATCTCCTCATAGCGTGCGCTTAAAGGATCTTATGCACGGACCCCGCGATGGATCGCTCCCGGCAGGCAGGGCCATATCGCCGCTATTCTTAACTCCCCGCTGCGACAGCGACAATCGTCGCCCGTGCGCCATAGACCCAGGTCGCGCCCTAATGACGTTGCGCCGGCCGGCATTATTCCCACCGGATCGGCCATTCTGCGACTCTCAGGGAATGCGGGCGATCTCGCGGAAGGCCACGAGCCTGTTGCGATCTTCGTCCCATAGGGCCAGCCGGATCGAGCGAAATGCCGCCGCGAAGGTCAGGACCGATTTCCCGCCCAGGCCCGGATTCGCGCGATAGCAGGCTTCCAGCCGGTAATTCGGAATGCGCGGCGCCAGATGATGCACATTGTGGAATCCGATATTACCCGTGAACCATTGCAGAATTTTCGGTAGCCGCAGATAGGACGACCCCTGCAGCGCCGCCTTGTCGAAGCGCCATTCGCGCTGGTGCGCCCAAAGCGAATCCTCGAAACGGTGTTGCACGGCAAAGAGCCACACGCCGATGATCGAGGTCACGATCGTCACCGGCAGCTGCACCAGGAGCACCGCGTGAAATCCCAGTCCGAAACCAAGCGCAGCGATGAACGCAATCACCGCAAGATCCGTCCAATAGACGGCGTGGCGCTCGCTCCTCCAATTCTTCGGGGTATCGAAGGGCACGCGGTACAACACGAGGAACACCAGCGGCGGAATCAGCACATGGGCCACCAGCGGGTGACGCGCCGCGCGGTAAAGCACGCGGTTCCAGCGGCTTAAGGCGGTGTATTCCCTGACGGTCAGGCAGACCGAGTAGATGTCGTGGCCCGAGGTGTTCCTGTCGAGATTGTTCCAGTTCGCGTGATGTCCGGCATGTTGCCGGCGCCAATTCGAATAGGGCGTCAAGGTGAACACGCTGCAAAACATCCCGAGCAGATCGTTGGCCCGGCGCGAGGCGAAAAAGGAACCGTGACCGCAATCGTGCTGGATGATGAAGATCCGTACGAGCAACGCCCCGGTCGGAATCGCGAGGCAGAGAGTCAGCCAATAGGGCAGAAGCAGCGACCAATACATCAACGCGCAGGCCCCGATGAAAAGGCTGAGCGACGTCAGCAGCTGAAACAGGCTCGCGCGCAGGGATGGTGTCTCGTACGCCTTTACCGCGGACCGCAAATCGCCTTGCGCAACGGAATGAGTCAGGGGGATTTCTCCTTCGGGTTTCGGTTCGATGCGGGATCGTCCGTGCTTGTCTCGGGCTCTCGCGAAGCACGCGCCGCTCGCGGGCGGCGCCAGGAGCCACGGTGCGGCGCCTATCGGATTAGGTAAGATGCTTGTTCGGCTGCCGCAATGTTCCGGCCGCGCCCGAAATTGCTGCGCAACAAAGAAGTACGCTTCCGTACCGCACAATGTCCAGTTGCTTTTGCGTTAACTGTAGCTAGAGCGCGAGCGTTCACCTGCCAGTTCGACTCAGAAGTCGGGCGTTTTGGCGACCGGGATGCCGTAGTCGAACAGCAGGAAATTGCCTTCCGCGCAAACCTGTTCGTTCACCTGCTGCTGCGCCTGCCGGTAGCGGCGAACCCCCTTCCACGGCTGATTGAACGTGTCGGGATCATCGATCGTGACCTCGACCTCAAGGCCGTTGCCGTTGTCGATTCTGCGCCAGCGCTCCACCACATGGAGCTTCTCGGTGTGCGGTGTGCGGTACGGATCGATGATGCCTTTGGTGTTCTGCCCGATGGTGTCGACCACCAGCGTGTCGCCTTCGTAGTGGCCGACCGATTCTCCGTACCAGGACGGTTTGACAGTCTTCGAATGCGGCACGTCCATGTAGATGTGGCGCACCTGCATGTCGCCGTCGAAGATCATCACCACTTCCTTCGGCGTCTGCACGAAATAGGTCGTGCCGCCGCCATACAGCATGAAGCCAGGGACTCCCCCCGGCATGCAGGACTGGCGCGGCGTGTAGGCGATCTTGCCCGCCAGGACTTCGTCGTTGTCTTTCCTCATGACGTCCTTCGCCCATTGCTTGACGTTGGGATTGGACAGATCGCCGATGCGGTAGGTCGGCTGTTTTCCCGTGCCGTTGGGCACGAAAGGATGCGCCGGGTCCTGGCGCATCGGGCTGGGTGAGCCCGGTACGGGCGCAAAATCGACGCCGATGCCGCCCGCCCAGGCAGTGAGGTTCGAGGAGAAGTCCGGAGGCGACGCGGTCTGCGCACTCGCGCCGGCGATCGTCAACGCGGCGATCATGCCGCCAAGAAGAAGCGGTGCTCTCAACGCCAATCGCGACATTGTTGCCTCCTGTGTTCGCGCCCCTGTTCCATACTCGCTGCTGTCCTCCGTAGCCTCGGCGAAGGAGGATCAATCGCAGACGAAATCGTCGGCGCCCATCGGGCGACACAAATCCGGCCAGCCATATTTGCGCCAAACATCAACCATGCCGACCGCGCGCATATAGGCCTTGAAGCGCTCCGTCTTCCGCACGGGAGCGTAGGTTGGCGCCCACAGATAGACATTGTCGCCCGGACCGACATAACCGATTTTGAGCTGTTGCTCGCGCGTCTCCATCATGCGTTCAGGCGCACCGACATAAGCGTAGATGAATTGGAACTCGCGTCTCAGTTCGGGAAGCGCTGCCGGCGCAGTCTTTGCCGGAGCGCTGCGTAGAAGCTGCACGGCCGCGGGAGGAGTGCCGGGCACAGTCTGCAAGGCATCGGCCGCTTGGCCGTACAGCCCCTTCGCGGTTAGGCCCTCCGCGACTAGTAAGCCGGCGCCGGCGGCGGTTGCGAATTTCCCGTAGTAAGCGATATAGGCATCGTTATCGCCGGCCGCGAACTTTATTCGGGCCGTAATGCCTTGATAGACCGGAACGAACGGCTCCAATTGCAGCAATTGCTGGCGCAGCGGCAGCGATTTCTTGACGTAGCCCAGATCCGCCAGCGTATCGCTGTAGATATGGAGTCCGTCCGGATTGGTGGGATCGAGCGCCATGGCTTTCTCAAAAGTTTCCATCGCGAGAATCTGCTTGGCGCGTACATGCTGGATGAACCCCAGCGTGAAATAACCATCGGCGTTTTTCGGATCGAGCTGAATGGCGCGGTTGGCGGCGGCTTCCGCTTTGGGAATAACATCGGCGACGATGGCGCGTACTTCGTCGGGAGTTTTGCCGGCGAGCCCGCGCAAGGGAATATAGCCATAGGCAAGGCCGAGCAGCGCCCAGGCCGGCGCATAATCGGGTTCGCGGGCGACCACCAGTTCCAGCCGCCGCGCCGCTTCGGTCAATTCCGCTAGTCCCTGCGCTCCGCCATTGCCGGGCGTGCGCGTGCGCACCAATGCCCTGGCGCGCAGATATTCCTCATGCGTGAAGTCGTCCTTGGTGCGGCTATTCACCAGATTCTCGCCGGGTTTGAGGCCCAGCGGCATGCGCAAGGACATGGCGATGGCCTTGGCGATGTCTTCCTGAATGGCGAACACGTCGGTGAGGTCACGATCGTAATTGTCCGACCACACCTGGATTCCGCTGTCGGCTTGAACCAGCTCAGCCGAGATGCGCACGCGGTTGCCCGCTTTTCGCACCGAGCCTTCGATGAGATGGGTTGCCCCCAGCGACTGGCCGATGGCGCGCAAATCCTTGCTCGCGCCTTTGAACTGGAACGCCGAGGTGCGCCCCACCACGCGCAAATCCGAGATCTTCGCCAGCGCGCCGCTGATCTCGTCGGTCATGCCGTCGGAGAAGAATTCCTGCTCCGCGTCCGACGACAGATTGGCGAAAGGCAGCACCGCAATCGAAATCGCATTGCCGAGCGATGCCGATGCGGCTCTCGCTGCGGCGACGCCCGCTTGTTCCCTTGGTGTATTCGTTACGCGCGAAGGTGCAATTTGTTGATAGGAGACCAGTGCGATGACGACGACGAGCGCACCGATCAAAATCCAATCCAATTTGCCGTTTGCCGCCTTTGCCGTCGTGCCATCCACCGGGGCAAGTTGATGGATCCAGGCAAAGACGAGGGCAATCGGAAACCCAACCGCCAGCAGGACGATCACAAGTGTCACCGCCGAGTTCGGCAGGTTAAGGCCAGGCGCGAGATTGTTGACGAGCTGCAGCACCACCCACGCCACCACGGCGTAAGCGGCCGCCACCCGGTAGATATGGCGCCGTTTCAGCTCTGCGAAGAACGTCTCCATGGGTGCCCCACCCGCGGGCGACGCGGAACATAGCATAGAAGCAGGCCGCCCAAAGGCCTTCGGGCGCGCACTTTGAGGCGCGCGAAGCGAATTACGTCACTGCGCCATGAACTTGAACGTTCATGGCGAGCCGCCGCGCATTGACATGTAGTGCACATGTGAATATCTTTTTCACATGTCGA
>Ga0310810_10003167_pt1 | contig 17859 bp, 11 predicted proteins | sample NCmetagenome_FD_207641 | JGI IMG/M metagenome (GOLD analysis project Ga0310810, IMG submission 207641) | Soil microbial communities from experimental microcosm in Duke University, North Carolina, United States - NC | ecosystem: Engineered > Artificial ecosystem > Soil microcosm > Unclassified ...
GTGCCCGCGGTCGGACAGGATGATGATGTTGCAGCTGTCGGTAATTGCCTTGCTGGCCGCCGCGCGCAACTCCTCGATCCCGCGCGCGAGCCCCTCGCCGCCTTCCGCGACGTCGAAGAGGGTCGGCAGCGTGACGCTCTTGAACCCGTGCGAGCCGTTGTGGCCGTTCAGGTTGCGGAGCTTCTCCAGATCCTCGTTGCGCAGCACCGGCGAGGGCAGGCTGATCTGACGCGCCGACTGCGGTGTCGGCTCGAGCAGGTTCCCCTCGGGCCCGATCGACGTGTCGACCGCCATGATGATCTCTTCGCGGATCGCGTCGACAGGCGGGTTGGTCACCTGCGCGAACAGCTGCTTGAAATAGTTGTAGAGAAGCTGCGGCCGGTCCGACAGCACGGCGAGCGGCGTGTCGGTCCCCATCGACCCGTTCGCCTCGACGCCGTCCGCGGCCATCGGCGCCATCAACACCTTGAGGTCCTCGGTCGTGTAGCCGAACGTCTCCTGGCGGCGCAGCACGGTCTCGTGATCGGGCGGGATCACCGACGCCGGCTTGGGCAATGCGCCGATGTCGACCATGTTCTCTTTCAGCCACTGCCCATACGGCGCGGCTGCCGCCATCTCGCGCTTGATCTCCTCGTCGCCGATGATCCTTCCCTGCGACGTGTCGACAAGGAACATCTTGCCGGGCTGCAGGCGGCCCTTCTCGAGGATCCGCTCAGGCGGAATGTCCAGCACGCCGACCTCGGACGCCATGACGACGAGGTCGTCCTTGGTCACGTAGTAGCGCGACGGGCGCAGGCCGTTGCGATCCAGCGTGGCGCCGATGCGGATGCCGTCGGTGAACGCCACCGCCGCCGGGCCGTCCCACGGCTCCATCAGGCAGCCGTGGAACGCGTAGAAGTCCTTGCGCTCCTGCGGCATGGACTCGTGGTTCGACCACGGCTCGGGGATCATCATCATCATCGCGTGCGGCAGCGACCGCCCCGCGAGCATCAGCAGCTCGACGACGTTGTCGAACATGCCCGAGTCACTGCCGTCGGTGTCGACGACCGGGATGCACTTCTGAAGGTCTTCGCCGAACAGGCGCGACTTGAACATGCTCTCGCGCGCGTGCATCCAGTTCACGTTGCCGCGCAGCGTGTTGATCTCGCCGTTGTGCGCGATCAGCCGGTAAGGATGCGCGCGCGACCAGCTCGGAAACGTGTTCGTCGAGAAGCGCGAGTGCACCAGCGCCAGCGCCGACTCGACGCGGTCGTCGCGCAGGTCGGGATAGAACTGCGGCAGCTGATCGCAGTTCAGCATCCCCTTGTAAACGATGGTCCGCGCCGACAGGCTGGGGATGTAGAAGGCGGCCTTCTCGGGGACTTCCAGACGGCGGACCGCGTGGCGGGCGCGCCGGCGGATCACGTACAGCTTCCGCTCGAACGCGTCGTCGTCCTTGCAATGTGGATCGTTGGCGTTCCGCCCGATGAACAATTGCTTGATGACGGGCTGCGATCGCTTGGCCGTCGGGCCGATCATGCTGTTGTCAGTCGGCACCTCGCGCCAGCCGAGGAACGTTTGCCCCTCGTCGCGCACCACCTTCTCGAACAGGTGCTCGCACGCGGCACGGCTGCCCGGATCGTGCGGCAGGAACACGACGCCGACGCCGTATTGGCCGGCGGCAGGCAGGTTGATGCGGCCCGCGCAGGCAGCGGACAGGAACCGATGCGGGATCTGCATCAGGATGCCGGCGCCGTCGCCGGTGTTCTTCTCGCAGCCGCAGGCGCCGCGGTGTTCAAGATTCAGCAGGACCTCGAGAGCGTTCTTGACGATCGCGGGGGACTTGCGCCCCTTCAGATCGACTACGAATCCGACGCCGCAGGCGTCGTGCTCGTGACGTGGGTCATAGAGGCCTTGAGCGGAGGGAGCTTCGAATTTCATTGGGTAAGACTTCCGAATTCCAGCCAAACGGCTCACTGTAGCACAGTGTAGGTGTGGGCATACGCTACCGGTTCGGTGCGCCGGATGTAAAGCCTTTCGATGGGGATTCCCAACGGCAGTTGGTCACCCGACCGGCCTGGCCTCGGCCTTGCTTTCCCCCGGGCCGCCATGACCGCTCTCCGTCGGATTTCGCTTCGAGCGCCGGCAATTTTTACCGGCCTCGTCGCTGCGACGCTGTCAGCGTCGGCCCACGCCCAGGAAAATGGCGGCGGCGCCGCCGCCGAGATCCCGGTGCCGCGCGCCGAGTTCCGGTTGCTCGGCGGGCTGGGTCTCGACGGGGAGCTCGCCGTTTCAGCGCTGCAGCACCGATTGCGCGCCGAGGCCGGGCTTCGCGGCTGGAGCGGACTGATCATTGGTGAGGCGGCGCTGCTGGCGCGCGTGGTCGGCTCGCCTGCGAACGCGCTCTGGGTGCGCGGCGGGTTCATGACCCAGAGCATCGATTACAGCTGCAACATGACAGACCACGCGACGGCATGGGACGGCGGCATCGCCTACCGGAAACGCTGGGCGGGCGGCAGCCTGTTCGCAGCGGAGACGGGCGTGGAGTTCGTCTCGCGCGATCACGGCTTCTTCTGTAATGACAGCGTGGTGTCAGGGTCTAGCGGCGGCCTGCGCGTCAGCTTGGCCGGCCAGCTGGCGATCACGCACGGCTTCGGTCTCTACGCGCGGATGGGCGTGCGGACCGGCGACCACCTCACCGAGATCCATTTCCTGCCCGAGCTGCTGGCGGGCATCGCCTTCGATATTTAGGTATCGAGCGAGCGGCGGACCGTGTCGCGGATGACCGTGTAGTCGTTGGGGAGCAGCACGGGGTGGTTCGCGTGCTTCGGGTTCGGCACGTCGGGCAGCTCGCCGTCGTGGTAGCGCACCTTGAAGTCCGTGAACTTGAGGCCGTTGGCCGTGCTGACGACGACGACGCGGTCGTGATTGCTGATCTCGCCGCGCGTCACCAGCTTCTCGAGGGCGGCCAGCGCGACGCCCGTGTGCGGGCAGTTGAACAGCCCGGTCCGGTCGGCGGCGGCCGCGGCGTCCGCCAGCTCCGCCTCCGTCGCCTGCTCGACGACGCCGTTGAACTTCTCCAGCGTTCGAATCGCCTTCTTCACGCTGACTGGATTGCCGATCTGGATCGCCGAGGCGAGCGTCGGTTTCGCCGTCAGGGGCGCGAACGTGTCCCAGCCCTGCTTGTATGCGAGGTACAGCGGGTTGGCGGCCGCCGCCTGCGCGACGCAGATGCGCGGCAGTTTCTGGATCAGCCCCAGCTCCTGCAGCATCAGGAAGCCGGCGCCCAGCGCGCTGACGTTGCCGAGGTTTCCGCCCGGGATCACGACCCAGTCGGGCACGCCCCAGTCGAACTGCTGGACCATCTCGATCGAGACGGTCTTCTGCCCCTCGACGCGCAGGCTGTTCATGCTGTTGGCGAGGTAGACGCCTTCCTCTTCGGCGAGTCGCTTGACGATCTCCATGCACGCGTCGAAGTCACCGTCGACGGCCAGCACGTCGGCGCCGTTGGCCAGCGGCTGCACCAGCTGGGCGGTCGAGATCTTCCCGCGCGGCAGGATCACCATCGCGCGGATGCCGGCGGCGGCGGCGTAGGCAGCGAGCGCCGCCGACGTGTCGCCCGTCGACGCGCACGCGACAGCGCGGATCGGCTTGCCGTCGGAGATCATCTGCTTGACCGTCGACACCAGCACCGTCATCCCCAGGTCCTTGAAGGAACCGGTGTGCGAGACCCCGCACTGCTTCACCCACAGCTCGGGCAGGCCGATGCTCTTGCCGTAGCGCTCGGCCCACAGGAGGTTCGTCCCGCCCTCCATCATCGACACGACGTTGGCGTCGTCGACGTGCGGCTGGACCCACTCCTTCTTGCCCCACACGCCCGAGCCATAAGGCCAGGTGGTGCGCAAGTAACGTTCGTCGAACAGTTTGATCCAGGAGGCCGCGCTGCGCGTCTTCAGGGCCTCGATGTCATGGACGACCTCGAGCAGATCGCCGCACTTCGGGCACTTGTAGATGACCTCGTCCAGCGGGTAGTCGCCGGAACAGCCTGATATGCAGCGGAAGACGGATCGAGACATGGACTGAAACTACCTCATACGATATCTCTTTGCCCGACGGATGAGCGCCAAGAAGACAGTCGTCGAAGTTTACAAGTTCGGGGGGGCGTCGCTCGCTGACGGCGCCGCCTACCGACATGCGGTGGCCATCGTCAAAGGGCGCCCCGGCAGCCCCGTCGTCGTGGTGTCCGCTCCGGGCGGCATCACGGACGCGCTGCTCGGGCTGGCGACCCGCGCGGTGGCCGGCGAGAAGGGCGCGAAGATCGACCGCGACGTCGCAGAGCTTCGCGCGCGCTACCACACGATCGCCAAGGCCGCGATCGCGGGCAAAGCGGGCGGAGGCGCCGGTGCTGCGGCCGCCACCGTCGCCACCGCGATCGACCGTTCGATCGACGAGCTGGCGGCGCTGCTGTCCAGCCTCGCCGCGCTGAAAGAGCTGACCGCGCGCACGCGCGACTTCGTGGTCAGCCGGGGCGAGCGCCTCTCGGCGCAGATCTTCGCGGGCACGATGAGCGCGACGGGAACGCCGGCCGTCTACGTCGACGCGACGGAGATCGTGTTCACGGACGGGCCGTTCGGCGGCGCGTCGCCGAATCTACCGGTGACCGACGCGGCGGTGCGCCGGAAGCTGCAACCGCTGATCGCGGGAGGCAAGGTCCCGGTCGTTCCCGGCTTCATCGGCAGCGCGCGCATCGAGGACGAGAACGGCGCCGCCACCGAAGAGCGGGCCGTCGCCACGCTGGGGCGCGGCGGGTCGGACCTGACGGCGACGCTGCTCGGGCGCGCGCTGGGCGCGCAGTCGGTGTCGTTGTGGAAGGACGTGCCCGGCCTGTTGACGGCCGATCCACGCGTCGTACCCGACGCGCGCGTGATCCCGCAGCTGCACCTGCGCGAGGCGGCGGAGCTCGCCTACTACGGTGCGAAGGTGTTGCACCCGCGCGCGCTGATCCCGGTCGCGGGCCGCTCGCTTCCCGTGTTCGTGCGGCCGTTCGCCGAGCCGACTGCGCCGGGCACCGAGATCTCGGCGCGCCGCACGCTGGACAAGTACCCGGTCAAGGCGCTGTCGGCGGCGGGCGGCCAGGCGCTGATCACCGTCGGTGGCAACGGTATGCTGGGCGTGCCCGGCATCGCCGCGCGGACGTTCGAAGCCTTGCACCGCGAAGGGATCAGCGTCTCGCTGATCTCGCAGTCGTCGTCGGAGCAGTCGATCTGCTTCTCGGTGCCGAGCAACGCGGGCAAGCGGGCGCGCACGCGCCTGCAGGATGAGTTTCACGACGAGATCGCGCGCAAGGACATCGACGGCATCGAGGTCGAAGACGGCCTCGCGACGGTCGCGGTCGTGGGGCTGGGTATGGCCGGCCATCGCGGCATCGCGGCGCGCGTGTTCGCGGCGCTCGCGGACGCGGGCATCAACATCGTCGCCATCGCGCAGGGATCGTCGGAGCTGAACATCTCGTTCGTCGTCGGCGCCAAGGACGCGCCCGCCGCGCAGCGCGCGGTGCACGCCGCCTTCCAGCTCGCCAAGATCGGCGGCGGCGCCGCCACGCGCGCCGCCCACCGCGACGTCGTGCTGCTGGGCTTCGGTCAGATCGGACGCGCCCTCGCCGGCATCATGGCGAAGGAACTTAAGAAGCCGCTGAACGGCAAGCGCAACGGTGCCGTGAAGCTGCGGCTGACCGCCGCCATCGACACCAGCGGTTTCGTGTTCGAACCGGGCGGCCTCACGGCGCGCACGGTCGGTGAGCTCGCGGAGGGCAAGCAGGCCGGGCGCGGCCTGGCCCAGGCGCGGGGCGGCCGGAAGGCGAAGCCCGCCGACGCGCTGACCGTCCTCAGCCAGCACGCGCTCGCGAACCCGATCCTCGTCGACCTGACGGCCGCCGACACGACGCCGCTGGTGCTGGCGGCGGTCGACGCGGGCATGGACGTCGTGCTCGCTAACAAGCGTCCGCTCGCGGGCCCGCGCCGGCAGAGCACGGAGCTGTGGGAGAAGGTCGCGGCCGCGAACCAGCGCATGCTCACCGAGGCGACCGTCGGCGCCGGCCTGCCGATCTTCGACACCTACCGCAAGCTCGTCGAATCCGGCGATCGCGTGCTGAAGATCGAGGGCTGCCTGTCGGGCACGCTGGGGTTCGTGATGACCGAGGTCGAGCGCGGCAAGTCGTTCTCGCAGGCGCTCCGGCGCGCGATGGAGATGGGCTACACCGAGCCCGACCCGCGCGACGATCTTTCGGGCGCGGACGTCGGCCGCAAGGCGTTGATCCTCGGGCGCTTGCTCGGATTTGCGGGCGAGCCCGACGACGTCGCCGTCGAGTCGCTGGTGCCGGCGGCGCTGCGCGCGCTGACGCGCGATGCGTTCGTGGCGCGGCTCGCGGACATGGACCCCGACTGGGCGAAGCGTGCCGCGGCCGCCAAGTCGGACGACGGGACCCTGCGCTACGTGGCGTCGGTGAGCAAGGACAAGATCGCGGTCGGGCTGCAGACCGTCGACCGCGCGAGCCCGTTCTTCGGCCTCAAGGGCACCGACAACCAGGTCGCATTCACGACCGCGCGTTATCGCAAAAACCCGCTCGTGATCACCGGCCCCGGTGCGGGCCCGGCGGTCACCGCAGCGGGCGTGCTGAACGACCTCCTGCGCCTGACCTAGCCCCGCCACGCCCGCAAAAAAAAACGCCCGCGTGGCTGTTCGGCCACGCAGGCGTTCGACGGGTGTTGCTTAACTTTGAGGCTTAGAAGTACGTGAGGGCGGCCAGCGTGCCCGTGATCTGGTCGCTCTTGCCGTTGTTCCCGAACACCGCATCCTGACCACGATGGTCGAAGCGGAACTCGGGCCGAAGCTCGAAGTTCTTGCCGACGTCGATGCCGACCATGGCCGTTCCTTCCATGAGGTCCTGGTTCGGCTCCGGCGCGCCGTCGGTGTGGTTGCGGCCCCACTCGCCACGCGCCGCAACGTTCAGGTGCTCGTTGATGACGAAACGAGCCATCGCGGCCGCGCCGATGAAGTAGTTCGCCGACACGTTGTCGGGCGCCTTGACGTAGTCGACGTTGATGTTGACGCCGAGCTTGTCGCTCAACGTCAGCGCCGCGACGACGTCGACCAGCAAGCGCATGTCGCCGGGCGTGTCGGCCGCCGCCACCTGCGCCCCTTCTTTGCCGAAGTACGTGGTCGCGGTGAACGCCGCCATCGGGCTGGCCGTGAACGTCGCGGACAGGCCGACCGTCTTCCAGGCGTTGAAGTCGGGGTCATCGTTCCAGCCGTTGACCAGGCTGGCCTGCAACGACAGCTGGTCGTTGACCTTGAAGTTGGCGCGTGCACCCGTGTGGAGCAGCGGGATGTTGAAGAACAGGAACGACCGCGAGTACAGCCAGTTCTTGTTGGCGGGAACGACCTCGGCACCGGCCGTCGTGTAGAACTTGCCGAAGTCGAGGGTCAACTGCGGGAGCACCGTGATGGTGCCGTAGGCCTGCAGGATGATGAAGTTGCCCTGGGCAGTGGGCGAGTTGTTGACCGAGTTGATGATCGCGCCGGTCGTGCCGTAACCCATGTCGAGCTGGAACGCCACCGGATCCATCGCCGCGTTCACCGTCAGCGCCGCAAGGCTCAGCGACGCGGAGTTGGTCGCGACGTCGAACTGGCGGACGTTGGGCGTCGTGGGCGTGTTCAGCGCGCCGACGAGGGTATTGGGGGCGCTGCCCTTGTTGAACAGGTACATGTAGTACGTGTCGACCAAGCCACCCCAGGTGATCTTCGGGCCGGCCGCGGGGGCCGCGGGCGCCATCGGAGCCGCAACGGCGACGGCGGGCGGCGACGGCGGAGGAGCCTCGGGCGGCGGAGCAACGACCACGGGAGGCGGCGGCGGTGGCGCAGCCTCGGGCGGCGGCGCGGGCGGCGGCGTCTGCGCAAAAGCGCGCAGTGGCGTGACGACAGCAATCGCGAGGATGCATGCACGAAGTCGCATCAGGGTACCCCCTCAGAGTTGTTTTTCGGTTCTTGCCCTACTTGTTTCCAACTTCGGGGGCGACCGTATCTGCGTCACGGTCGTGCTGCAAGATCCTTGTTACAGGCTGGCGTGAGATTTAGCGCGCGCGAAACCGTCCGGAAATGCGCACGAAACGTCGTGGAGAACGGGACGTAAAAACGAAAAGGAATCAAACGCGAAGGCGACGCCCGCTCGGATCGAGTCCCGCCATCATCCGCAACAACGCCTCCGGATCGGCCTCTTCGCGCGCGAGCGCGCCGACCATGCGTCCGTCACGGAGCACGAGGATGCGCGTCGACAACGCGACCAGCTCCGGCAGCTCGCTCGAGATCAGAAGTATCCCGGTTCCCTCCGCCGCGAGCCGGCCGATGAGCGCGTGGATCTCGGCCTTCGCGCCGACGTCGACACCGCGGGTCGGCTCGTCGAGGATCAACACGCGGCAGCGCGCCGCGAGCCACTTCGCGAGCACCAGCTTCTGCTGGTTCCCGCCCGACAGACCGGCCGTCACTGCGTCGAGATCGGGTGCGCGCACGCGCAGGCGCGCGAACGCGTCCGCCGCTAGTGCGTCTTCGGCGCCGGCGCGCAACCAGCCCGCGAGCGCCAGCGAGCGCAGCGTCGGCAGGGTCACGTTCTCGAGCGCGCGCATGCTCAGCACCAGGCCGTGGCGTTTGCGATCCTCGGGGACGAAGCCGACGCCGGCGCGCATCGCTTCGGCAGGCGAACGAAGGCCGAGCGGGATGCCCGCGACCTCGACGCGCCCGCGCGCCTCCTTGTCGAGGCCGAAGATCGCGTGCGCGATGTCGCTGCGCCCCGCGCCGACCAGGCCCGCGATGCCGACGACCTCGCCCGCGTGGACCGAGAAGCTGATGTCCGCGAAGCGGCGCGGGCTGGACAGGTCGGCGACGCGCAGCACCTCGCCGCCCCCGCCCTTCGCCGTCTCGTCGACGGGCAGGTACTCGTCGAGTCGCCGTCCGATCATGAGCTGCACCAGCGCCGCCTCGTCGATCGTCTCGACCGACCGGGTCGCGACGTGGCGGCCGTCGCGCAGCACCGTGATGGTGTCGCAGAGACGGAAGATCTCCTGCATCCGGTGCGACACGAAGACGCAGGTCACGTCGCGCGCGCGCAGCCGATCGAGCAGCGTGTAGAAGTGCTCGGTCTCGTGCTGCGACAAGCTGCTTGTCGGCTCGTCGAAGATGATCACGCGCGCGCCGCTGCCTACCGCAGCCGCGATCTGGACCATCTGCTGCTCGGCGACCGTCAGATCGCCGACAAGGCGCCGCACGTCCAGGCGCGCGTCGATCGCGGCCAGCATCGCGGCGGCGCGCTTCTCCATCTCGCCGCGCTGGACGAACACGCCGCGCACGGGCAGGTCGCCCAGGCACAGGTTCTCGGCGACGGACAGGTTCTCGCAGAACGCCAGCTCCTGGTGGACCATGCCGATGCCCGCCGCCAGCGCGTCGCGCGGATCCTCGAAGTGAACCACGCGGCCGTCGACGGCGATCTCACCGGCGTCCGGCTGCTCGATCCCGGCGAGCAGCTTGGCGAGCGTGCTCTTGCCGGCGCCGTTCTCGCCGCACAGCGCGTGGCACGACCCACGGCGCACGTCGAAGCTGACGTCCTCGAGGGCGCGCGCCCCCGGAAACCGCTTGCTGACGTGGCGAAAGCTGACGAGCGGCCTGGACTCGTCCAAGCGACCTCCTAGATGAAGTGAAGCGAAGCGAAGCTATTTGAGCTTGAGGTATTCCTCGGGAACGTCGGCGAAGCCCCACTGCCGGAGCTGGCGCGCCCACGTCCCGAGAGATTCGCTGGTGACGCGAACCGGATCCATCGACACGACCTCGGGGACGTCCTTCTTGTAGAAGAGCTTGTCGACGATCTTCGTGACGCCGACGTTGCCCCACAGATAGGACGACTGCGCGAGCAGGACCGGCGCCAATCCTTTTTCGACATACGGCAGCTCGGTCGGCAACGCGTCGACGGCGACCAGCTTCACCTTCTTCGGATCGAGATCGGTGAGCAGCGTCTTCGTGAACAGCGCCCAGCCGCCGACCATCGCCCAACCCTTGATGTCGGGATACGCGTTGTTGACGCGGATGACCTCGGCGGCGGCGTCCTGCGGCGTCTCCGCGTGATAGAAGGTCCCGATGATCTGGATGCCGTGGTGCTTCGCGGCCTCCGCCTTCACGCCCTCGACGCGCCGTCGCAGGTTGGGCGCGTTCTGGTTGCCGGCGAGGATCGCGACCCTACCCTTGCTGCCCAGCAGCTTGGCGAGCTCTTCCATCACGTCCTCGCCCAGCTGGCGATCGTCGACGCCGTAGTACGAGAAGCGCTTCGACTGGGCGGCGTCGCTGTCGAACGTCATGACCGGCACGCCGCGCTCGACCGCGTCGTTGATCGCGCCGGTCACCTTGCCCGCGTCGGAGCACGATATCAGCACGGCGTTCGCGCCTTCGTTGACGGCCTGGGCGATGCGCTGCGCCTGGATCTGACCGTCTTCCTGGGGCGGCGTCAGCCAGACCAGCTCGATCGGAACGCCGGTGCGCTCCGACAGGTCTTTAGCCGCGGTCTCGGCGCCCCGCCGCGCTGAAAGAAAGACCGGGTTGGTGGAGCTCTTCGCGATCATCGCGATCTTGATCGGCTTCCCGCCCGCTGTCGGTGCCGCCGCGCCGGCCGTACCCTCGCCGGTCGCCGTCGGCGCCGTCTTCGGCTTGGGGCAGCCCGCCGTCACGAACGCCGCCAGCAACACCGCGCACCCCGCCGTCCTCACGCTCACGCTACTCCTCCCCCTGCGCCAACCGGCGCGCTGCAAACCGAGCGCTCGCCTGGTCGAGCACCACCGCGATCACGATGGCACAGCCGATGATGATCCACTCGTAGTTCTGATCCAGGTGCAGCGTCCGGATGGATTGTCGGATGAGGACAATGAGCACCGCTCCCAGCATCGCGTTGATCGCGCTCCCGCGACCACCGCTCAAACGAGCTCCGCCGACGACCGCGGAGGCAATCACGTATAACTCATATCCGGTCGCGTCTCCACAAGAGACCGAGCCGTAGAAGCCCGAGCCGAGGAACGCGGACAGCCCGGCGGTCAGCCCAGCCAGCACGTAGACGCCGATCTGGATGCGCCCCAGCCGCAGACCGGAGAAGCGGCTCGCCTCCGCGTTGCCGCCCAGCGCGAACACATGCCGGCCCATGACGGTGCGCTGCAGATACACAGATCCCAGGACGCTGACGACCAGCATGAAGAGCATCGGCACCGGGTAGAGCGCCGCGCCCAAGCCCAGCGGCGACTTGGCGAAGCGTGTCAGCGACTCGGGCAGCAGGATGCTCTCGGCCTTGCTGGTCACGAAGGCGATGCCGCGCAGGATCCACATCGTTCCCAGCGTGATGATGAACGGATGCACGCGCAGCCCGACCACCATCGCGCCGTTGAGCGCCCCGGCGGCGACGCCGACCGCGACGCAGACGACGAACGCCAGCAGCACGGCGCCCACGCCGCCGTTGGGGGCGCCCACCCGCAAGATGAGCCCCATCGCGACGCCCGCCAGCGCGTACACCGACCCGACCGACAGATCGATGCCGCCCGAGATGATGACGAGGGTGGCGCCCACCGCCATGATCGCGACGAAGCTGGCGTCGGTCGCGGTCTGGATCAGCGTGTGCGAGTTGAGGAAGTTGTTGACCGTCGCGCCCGTCGCCTGGTCGACGTGCGAGCCCGCCAGCACCGACAGCGCGATGAGCAGGACGACGATGACGCCGCAGAGCCCGAACTGTTGCGAGCGCAGCAGCTTGCGGACGAGCGGCGGCAGTCGGCTCGCGCGTGCTGCCTCGGCCGGGGTCATGCGTGAATCTATCGCGTGGGGAGCCGTCGAGCGTCGCTCGACGATCCCCATCGTGGGGGGGGTGGGACCCTTTGAGGGTCCCTTGTCGATAATCGTCATTCCGCGGGGAGAATTTTCTGCCGCGCCTGGCCGAGACCGTCGATGCCGTATTCGACGACGTCGCCTGCGCGGAGATAGAGCGGTGGTTTGTGCCCCAACCCCACCCCCGCGGGTGTCCCCGTGCTGATGACGTCGCCCGGAAGCAGCGTCATGAACTGCGACACGTAGCTCACCAGCGTCGGAACGTCGAAGATCATGTCGGCGGTGGTCCCGTTCTGCTTGGTCTCGCCGTTGACCTTCAGCCACAGGCGGGCCGCCGCGAAGCCGGGCAGCTCGTCGGGGGTGGATACGAACGGGCCGAGCGGCGCGAAGCCGTCGGCGCTCTTGCCCTTCGTCCACTGCCCGTGCCGTTCCAGCTGGAAGCCGCGCTCCGAGTAGTCGTTGTGCAGGACGAAGCCGGCGACGTGCTTCATCGCGTCCTCGACAGCGACGTACTTGGCGCGCGCGCCGATCACCAGCGCCAGCTCGACCTCCCAGTCGGTCTTCTCGCCGCCGATGGGCAGGCGCAGATCGTCCTCGGGCCCCGCCAGCGCGCTGGTCGCCTTGATGAACACGATCGGCTCGCCCGGCAGCGCGGCGCCGCTTTCGCGCGCGTGGTCGCGGTAGTTGAGGCCGATGCACACCAGCTTCGACGGCCGCGCCACCGCCGACGCCAGCCGCGTGCCGGCGGGCACCCGCGGCGCCTTGCCCGCGTCGCTCGCGATCCAGCGGCCGAGGCGCGCCATCCCGTCGGCCCCCTGCGCGAAGAAGCCTTCGTTCCAGTCGGCGCCGAACCCCGACGCGTCGACGCGCGTGCCGTCGGGCATTAGCACGCCCGGCCGTTCCTCGCCCGCCGCACCGAAGCGAAACAGCTTCACGTTGGGACTCCTTCGTCGATGACGACCAGCAGGTCGCCGGCCTCGACGCTCTCGCCGGCGCCCGCGACGATCTCCCGCACGTGGCCGTCGATGGGCGCCTTGATGACGGTCTCCAGCTTCATCGCCTCGGTGACCAGCAGCTTCTGCCCGGCCTTCACGTGCTCGCCGACCTTGGTGACCAGGTCGATCACGCGTCCCGGCATCGGGGCGCCGATCTCGCCCGGCTTGTCGGTGGTGGCGCGGCGCCGCTTCGGGCCCGACACCTTCGCCGCGTCGTCCGCCACGCGCATCTGGCGCGACTGGCCGTTGATCTCGAACGTCAGCACGCGCGCGCCGTCGGGCTCGATATCGCCGATCGACAGCAGCTTCACGATCAGCGTCTTGCCCGGCTCGATGTCGATCCAGGCCTCCTCGCCGACGCGCAGGCCGTAGAAGAAGGTGGGCGTCGGCAGGACCGACGTGTCGCCGTGCAGCGCGCGGTGCTCCATGTACTCGCGCATCACCTTCGGGTAGAGCGCATACGAAATGACGTCGCGCCGCGCGACCTCCACCCCCGCCAGCGACTCCATCTCCTTCTTCGCCTTCGCCCAGTCGTAGGGCGGCATGCTGGCGCCCGGGCGCCCCTCGATGATGGAGGCGCCCTTGAGGATCTTCGTGCGCAGCGGCTCGGGGAAGCCGCCCGGCGGCTGGCCCAGCGACCCGCGCATGTAGTCGATGACGGACTCGGGGAAGGTCAGCTCGTGGGCGCGCTCGGTCACCGCGCGCGCGTCCAGCGCCTGCTTGACCATCCAGATCGCCATGTCGCCCACGACCTTCGACGACGGCGTTACCTTGGGGATGTCGCCGAACAGACGGTTGACGTCGGCGTAGGCGCGCTTGACCGCGTCCCAGCCGTCGCCCACACCCAGCGCCTCGGCCTGCGCGCGCAGGTTCGAGTACTGGCCGCCCGGGATCTCGTGCTCGTAGACGTCGGCGGCGGGCGCCATCAGCCCCGACTCGAAGGGCGCGTAGTACGACCGCACCGGCTCCCAGTAGGTCGACAGCTTCTCGAAGTTGTCGGCGTCGATGCCCGGATCGCGCGGCGACCCCGCGAGCGCGAATGCCAGCGACGACAGCGACGGCTGCGACGTCATCCCCGCCATGCTGCTGACGGCCCCGTCGATCACGTCGACGCCCGCCTCGATCGCGGCCATGTACGCCGCGATGCTGTTGCCGGCCGTGTCGTGCATATGCAGGTGCAGCGGCACGTCGACAGCGTCCTTCAGCGCCTTCACGAGCATCGTCGCCGCGCGCGGCTTCAGCAGCCCGGCCATGTCCTTGATCGCCAGCAGATGCGTACCGCGGCGGACGATGTCCTTGGCCAGGTCGACGTAGTACTTGAGGTCGTACTTCTTGCGCCGCGGATCGGAGACGTCGCCGGTGTAGCAGATCGACGTCTCGACGATGCGCCCCGTCTTCTGCGCCGCCTCGATCGCGACCTGCATGTTGCCGACGTCGTTCAGCGCGTCGAAGATCCGGAACACGTCCATGCCGGCGGCGGCCGCTTCCTCGATGAAGCCGGTCACGACGTCGTCCGGGTAGTTGGTGTAGCCGACGGCGTTGGCGCCGCGCACCAGCATCTGGAACATCACGTTCGGGACCAGGCGGCGCAGCTCCTCCAGGCGGATCCAGGGATCCTCCGAGAGGAAGCGATAGGCGACGTCGAACGTCGCGCCGCCCCACATCTCCATCGAGAACAGGTTGGCGCCGAGGTGCGCGGTGGCGGGCGCGACGCGCGCGATGTCGTACGTGCGTAGCCGCGTCGCCAGCAGCGACTGGTGCGCGTCGCGCCAGGTCGTGTCGGTGTAGCGGACGCGCGGATCCTTGCGCAGCATCTTCACGATGCCGGTGGGACCTTCCTTCTCGAGGATTTGCTTGCTGCCCGGGGGCGGCGGCTGCCGCGGCACGGGTGGCGGCGCCGACTCGGCCGACAGCACGAACATCGACGGCTTCGGCTTGCCACGCACGGTCGGGTGGCCGTTGACGATCGTCGACCCGACGTAGCGCAGGATGCGCGTCGCGCGATCGCGCCGCTGAGGCATCTGCATCAGCTCGGACGTTTCATCGACAAAGGTTGTGTGCGCCTTGCCCGCTGCGAACGTCGGGTGCGAGAGCACGTTCTCGAGGAACGCGAGGTTCGTCTTGACGCCCCGGATGCGGAACTCGCGGATCGCGCGGATCACCTTGCGCCGCACGTAGTTCCATTCGAGCCCGCTGGCGGTGATCTTCGCGAGCAGCGAATCGTAGTACTGCGACACGCGCGCGCCCACGTAGCCCGAGCCGTCGTCCAGGCGGATGCCGTTGCCGACGGCCGGCCGGTAAACGGTGATCTTGCCGGTGTCGGGCATGAAGTCGTTGCGCGGGTCCTCGGCCGTCATGCGCGCCTGGATCGCGACGCCGCGCTGCTGGATGTCAGCCTGGCTGTGGATGCTGATCTCCGGATCGGACAGCTTGTAGCCCTGCGCGATCCGCATCTGCGCCTGGACCAGGTCGCGTCCCGTGATCGCCTCGGTGACCGTGTGCTCGACCTGGATGCGCGGGTTGACCTCGATGAAGTAGTGCGAGCCGTCCTCGCCGACGAGGAACTCGACGGTGCCCGCGTTGCTGTACTTCACGTGACGCGCGATCTTGAGCGCGTCGTCGGCGATACGGGCGCGCAGCGCGGGCGCCAGCGACCAGGCGGGCGCGTACTCGATCACCTTCTGGTGGCGCCGCTGCACGGAGCAGTCGCGCTCGAACAGGTGCACGAGGTTGCCGTGGTTGTCGCCCAGGACCTGCACCTCGATGTGCTTGGGCCGGACCACCAGCTTCTCGAGGAAGATCGTGTCGTCGCCGAACGCCTTCTTCGCCTCGGAGCGGGCGCGCGTCAGCAGCTCTTCCATCTCCTCGGCCGCGCGCACGACGCGCATGCCGCGACCGCCCCCGCCGCCCGAGGCCTTGATGATGACGGGATAGCCGACGCGATCCGCGAAGGCGCGCGCCTCCGCGACCGTCTTCACACCGCCCGGTGTCCCTGGGACGATCGGCACGCCCGCCGCCTCGGCGATCTTGCGGGCGGCGACCTTGTCGCCGAGCGCGTCGATCACCTCCGGCGTCGGCCCGACGAACGTGATGCCGGCGTCGCGGCACTTGCGCGCGAACGACGCCCGCTCGGACAGAAGGCCGTAACCGGGGTGGATGGCGTCGATGTCGTGCCGCTTCGCCAGCTCGACGATCTCATCCTCGGCGAGGTAGGCGGCGACTGGCTCCAGGCCCTTGCCCACGAGGTACGCCTCGTCCGCCTTGTAGCGGTGGAGGTGGACGCGGTCCTCCTCGGAGAAGATCGCGACCGTCCGGAACCCCAGCTCGGTGCTGGCGCGGAAGATGCGCACGGCGATCTCACCGCGGTTCGCGGCGAGGATGCGGCGGAAGGGGGTGATTGCCATTGGGTTTGAGGCCGAACTCGGCCCGCGAGACTTACCATTTCGGCCGGCGCCCTGGGAAGGACGCAACGGCCGGATTTAACCGGAGTTAGTTGGGCTTACTGACTATCGCCGCGATGATGAAGAGGGCGAGGATGCCGACCCCGACCCAGCCGAGCACGATCCCCGCGATCGCGAGTCCCCGGCCCCCCTGCCTACCCTGCGATTCGTCGATCTGACCCTTCGCGATGTAGCCGAAGACGAGCGCGAGGATCGAATTGATCCAGAACACCCAGACCAAGCCCAGCACCAGCGACGCGATCGCCAGTCCGTTGGTCGTCCGCACCGGCACCCCCGGCGCAATCGCAGGCGGCCCCGGCAGCTGCTGAGGAACCGGCACGAACCCCGCCATCCCGGCGGCGGGTTGCGGCGGCGCGGCCGCCATCGCCGAGACCGGCTCCGGAGGCACGGCCTTCCCGCACGCGGGGCAGAACTTCGCGCCCAGGGAAATCAGGGCGCCGCAGCGGGTACAGGCCATCGGTCGGACCAAGCAGCGTACCAGAGACCGGCAGCGCCCTCGATCCGTTTCGTTTCGCGGACGTCAGCGGGCGGCGCGGACCGCCTTGGCGTCCAGCGCGTTCCCGTCACGGTAGAGCAGCAAGGCGCGTTCGAGCACGGTCTCCAGCTCGCGCAGGTTTCCCTGCCACTCGTTCTCTTCCAGCGCCGCCAGCGCGTCACGCTTGAGCTCGATCGCGTGCCCACGCTCCTGCGGCGACAAGCGTTCCAAATCATCGCTTGTCACGAGCGTGTTCGGCAGGCCGGCGTCGCGCAGGATCCGGTTGCCCATCCAGATCGCGGCCGGACCGATGTCGTGCTTGCGCTCGCGCAGCGGCGGCAGCTTGAGAACGATCCGCGCCAGCCGCCAGTAAAGGTCGTGACGGAAGCGCCCGGCGCGCACCTCGCCCCAGAGGTCCTGATCGGACATCGCGATCGCACAAACGCGCTGGCGCGTGGCGCCGGCGGGCGTGTCGGCCTGCGGATCGACCCGCCCGGTCTTCAGCAGTCGGATCAGCGCCGCCTGCGTCCGTGGCGCGAGCCCGGCCGCCTCCTCGATGAGCAGCGTCCCGCCGAGCGCGGCCACGCCGGCGCCCGCCCGCTTCCCCTCGCCCGCGAGCGCCGCCAGCGCGTCGTGGTCGGAGAAGCCCGCGACGTCGAAGCGAACCAGCGGCCCGTCGGGGCACACCAGCTGGTGCAGCGCGCGCGCGAGCCCTTCCTTGCCGGTCCCGGGCTCGCCCAACAGGACGAAGTTCGTGCGGAACGGTCGGTCCTGCAAACGGGCCACGACGTCCAGCGCGGTGGTCATCGCCGGGTGCGGCGACGTCATGCGGATCAACGCGCCGATCCAGCGCGCGGCCGCCTGATGCAGCGAACGCAACGCGGGCGCACCGCCGGCGTCGGGCGCCGGTTGGCGCTTTTGCACACGCAGCGGCAGCGGCTCCGAGACCTTCTTATTCTTCCGCGCGCGCTTCACCCGCGCTTGATGCCAAGGAGCAAGTCCATCGTTGCCTGGTCGGCCGCCGGAAAGCGGTATTTCTCGAACTCACCCG
>Ga0310810_10003168_pt1 | contig 17853 bp, 15 predicted proteins | sample NCmetagenome_FD_207641 | JGI IMG/M metagenome (GOLD analysis project Ga0310810, IMG submission 207641) | Soil microbial communities from experimental microcosm in Duke University, North Carolina, United States - NC | ecosystem: Engineered > Artificial ecosystem > Soil microcosm > Unclassified ...
CGAGCGCGAGCGGGCCGAGCGCGCGCCAGAGCGCGCGCCGGCTGCGCTCCTGGAGGGCGCGGCCCACGGCGAACAGCCATCCCATCGCCGGGTTGAGGCCGTGCACCGCGCCCAACGCGAGCAGCGCGAGCCAGGAGTACGACGCGTCGTGCACGATCACTCCGCGTAGCAGAAGGAATCGGAGCTCGCGTCCCCTCCCTCGAGGCGTACCTGGTGCGGACGCAGCCCTTCCTCGAACTCGACGAAGAACTCGCGGTCGAACGCCATGCCGCCGTCCGGATCGGCGTCGATCTTCGCGAGCCACCCGTCGATCCCCGCGGGATAGAACTGCGCGTCCCACGGCGTGTAGAGGGCGTTGGTGAGGTAGACGCGGCGTCCGTCGCGGCTCACCTCGATCATCTGTGGGCCGCCGTTGCGCGGCCTGTCCATGTCGCTCGGGTGCGCCGAACGCCGCACGATCCCGCCGATGTGGAGCGAGCCGGTGAGCACGGGCGCGGTGGGATCGCTGACGTCGTACTGGCGCAGCTCGCCCGTGCCCCAGCAGCTCACGTAGAGCGTGCGGTCGTCGAGCGAGAGGTTGATGTCGGTGACGAGCGGCGGCACCGCGCCGAACCCCTTCAGCAGCGGCGGGAGATCCGCCGGATCGGCCGGCTCGGCGGGGATCTCGATGATCTTGCGCACCGCCCAGTCGCCGGTGGCGTCGTCGCGATACCACTGCCAGATGGAGCTCGAGAGATCTTTCAGGCTGATGACGACGCCGACGAACCCGAACGCCTTGCGCGGGTCGTGCGCCGGCCGGAGCTCGAGCACCATCTGCTGCTCGGCGCCGAGGTCGAGCGTCTGCAGATGCGTGCGACTCGGCAGATCCCACACGTGGAGCGCGTGGCCGTACTTGCCCGCGAGCAGCAGCTCGGGGATCACGCCGTTCTGCACCATGTTCGGCGTCCCCCACTCGCTCGTGATCATCACGTCGTGGCCGAGGTGCCACCAGAAGTCGTAGGCGAGATACTGCGGCCCGCGGTCCTTCTCCCACGGCCCTTTCACCTCGAAGGTCTCGTGGTCGAGCACGAAGATGCCGCCCGGTCCGTCGCCGTTCGGGGCGCCGAGCGCGTTGACGTACACGCCGTCGGGGCCGCAGTGCACGGTGTGCGGCGCGGCGTAGCCCGTCTTCGCCATCACTTCCTCCGGCTCGATCACCTTCACGAGCCGCGGCGCGCGCGGATCGGGCTGCGTGTCGACGACGTGGATGCGCGTGCTGGTCGTGCCGGGGAGCACGAGGTAGCGTCGCTCCATGTGGGGGTTCGGCGCGTAGGCGCAGAGGTGCGAGCTGCACGCGTTCCAGCCGAAGTGGTGGAGCTCGTTTCCTCCCTGCGGGAGCTCGAGCTTCGAGATCACTCGCCCGAAGGTCTCGGAGTCGGGATCGGTGTCGATCACGCCGAGCGCGTCTTTCTTGCCGGTGTCGCCTGGCGTGAGCAGGACGACGTAGGCGAGCGTCTCGGGCGGCGCCTCGACGGCGAGCGCGGGAGAGGGGTAGAAGGTGGGATCGGGGAGCAGGCGGGCCATGGTAGTATCCTCGGGGAGTCCGTCTCGTGCCGGCGCGACGTCGCCGGCGATGCGGGCGGAGGATGCGATGGCCCGACCGGGAATGCTTGAAGGGAACGTGGAGACGGGGTGGAGCTTGCGTGGAGATATCGCATGAGCGCGCTACGGACTCGGCGGAACACTTTGAAGACGGCGAGCGCGCGTAGTCTCGCGGTGATGTTGGCGCTCTGCGCATGCGGGACGCCGGCGCCGCGCTCGGGCGACCGGGCCGACACTGGCGTCACCCAGCGTCCGATTCGCGAGCCCGTCGCGACGTCGGGCGACTCCACGCCGCGGGCGACCGATTCGTCCGTCGCCGGGCCGATCGAGGTGCTGCACGGCTACTACGCCGCGATCGGCCGCCGCGACTTCGCCCGCGCGTACGCCGACTGGGGCGACGACGGCCCGCCGGGACATCCGTCGCTCGACACGTTCTCCGACGGGTTCGCGCGTACGGACTCGGTGCGGCTCGACGTCGGTACGCCGGGCCGGATCGAGGGCGCCGCCGGCTCACGCTACGTCGAGGTCCCCGTCACGGTGCACGCGTTCGAGCGGGGCGGCCGAGCGACGACGTACGCCGGGAGCTACGTCCTGCGCCGGTCTGTGGTGCCGGGCGCGAGCGAGGCGAACCGTCGGTGGCACCTCTACCGCGCGACGCTCGCGGCGCGCCCGTAGTCATTCCGAGCGAAGTCGAGGAATCGTGACTGGACTGATAGAGGGGCCACCCTACCGGGACAGTCGCGATTCCTCGACTCGCTCCGCTCGCTCGGAATGACAGACTTCAGAGCTTGCGAACCTCCATCACCGACTCGAGCGCCATTCCGATCTCCTTCGAGAGTGCGCGCGCGTCCTGGGTCGCGCTCGTCACCTCGCCGAGGCCCGCGCCGATCCCGGAGGTATGCAGCTCGACGAGGTCGAGACGGAGCGTGGTGAGGGCGAGGCCGGCGTTGTCGAGCTGACGACGGAGCGTCTCGCGCTGGCGGCCGACGTGCTCCAGCGCGACGCGCTGGCGCCGGAGCAGCGCGAGCTGGCGGAGCTCGTCCGTCGTCTCCGCCGCGCGCTCCGCCGTGGCGATGCGCGCCTCCAGCGTCGATCTGGTCTCCGCATCGAACTCCGTGTCGATCTGGTGCAGCCGCGTCGCGAGAGCGGAGACGCGCTCGACGAGCTTGCGCACGGTCGGTGCGACGTCGGGGAGCAGCGCGCGGTCGGGCTTCGACAGCCGTCGCACGCTGGCGAGGATGAGCGCGCGCTCCTCGACGGCTCGCCGGATCACATCGCCGTACGCGCCCTCGAGCACGGCGCGCGACGCGAGCTTCCTCAACTGCCTCGGCGTGCGCACGGCCACCTCGCCGAGCGCGGTGCGCGCGCGCCGGCTGAAGAAGACGCGGCGGAGCATGAGGCCGGCCGCCCGGAGGGAGTGGCCGCGCATCCAGAGCCGCGTCGTCATCACGATCGGCACGATGGGGGACAACACGAGCGGCGGCGCCATGCCGACGCCGAACGCGAAGCCGGTGAGGCCGGCGACCCATGCTCCGACCGTCAGGAGCGCATCGCGGCGGATGCTCTGCACCCGATCGAGCAGATCGATGCGGCCCTGCCAGAGCCGGAGGTCGGCGCGCTGCTCGACGGTGAGCGCGGCGAGATGGGGCGGCACCAGCTCGAGCGTGCCCGATGTCGGCCATGTGGTGTCGACCACGGAAAGCGAGGGACGCGGCGCGCGCACGAGCGCCGGATCGCGTCGGCTGCGCGGCACGGGCGACACATAGCGGATCGGTTCGCGGTGCGGCTCGCTCCGCCGCGACGGCTCCGCGTTGCCGAGCAACGCCTCGCGGAACGCCGTCGCGGTCGGCCACCGCTCCTCACGCTCCTTGCGCAGGGCGCGCTCGATCGCGTCGCACAGCTCGACGGGCGCCTCGGGGCGCAGGTCGGCGATCGGCTGCGGGCGCTCGCTCACGTGCTTGAGGAGGAGCGCCATCGAGTTGGCCGCCTGGAAAGGCGGGCGCCCGGTGAGCATCTGATAGCCCACCACGCCGAGCGAGTAGATGTCGCTCCGGCCGTCGAGCTCGCGGTCGCCGACCGCCTGCTCGGGCGACATGTACGTCGGCGTGCCGACCGCGACGCCAGTCTGCGTGAGCCGTGTGCCGCTCTCCATCGCGCGCGCGATCCCGAAGTCGGTGACGACGGCGCGGTCGCTGTCGGCGTCGATGAGGATGTTGTCCGGCTTGACGTCGCGGTGGATCACGCCGCGCAGGTGCGCGTAGGCGAGCGCGTCGGCCGTCTCGCAGAGGAGGCGGCGCACCTCGTCCACGGGTCGAAGCGGCCGGTCGGCGAGGCGCTGCGCCAGGTTCCCCCCGCCGACGTGCGACATGACGAAGAAGGCGATGCCGTCGAGGTCGCCGACGTCGAAGATCGGGACGATGTGGGCGTGGGAGAGCTGGGCCGACGTCTGCGCCTCGCGCGTGAAGCGCGAGCGGACCGCGGGGTCGTGCGCGAGCTCGGGGGGGAGCGCCTTGATCGCCACGACGCGTCCGAGCCGGAGGTCGCGCGCCCGGTAGACGACGGACATCCCTCCTCGGCCGATCTCCTCCTCGATGCGGTACTGATGCTCGAGCGCGACGGCGAGTCGCTCGCGCATCGGGTCGGGAGGGTGGCCGGTCATGTTCGAAGATTGCACGCGGAGGGGGTGGCGTCCACTGACCCGCCGTACGCACTCCGCGATGATGACGTTTCGGTGCTCTCGAGACTCTGCGGCAAAATACCGGACGTGCTCCGAGACGAGTGCTGCAGGCGCGGCGTCGGCTTGGCGAATCACGATCGATGCCCACCCTGAGAAGGGTGGGCTGAGGTCGATCAAGGCGCCGGGAAGAGCTTGTTGCGGGGAATGCGTTCCAGTTGCGCGGCCAGTCGATCCACGGCCTCGCTCGTCGTACGTCCGGTGACGTCTGCGACGGGTCGACTAGTGCTGTCCCGCACCGTGTACAACGAAGAGTGAATGCGCACGGCATGGGGCTGCTGGAGCGCAGTCACTACGAGCACAGTCGAGCGAGTGAGAAACGCGATCCGCTGGTAGTCGACCGCCGAAAGCGTCGCCGGACCTTCAAGGGTAAACGTCATGTCGACGTCGCTCTTTGGCGTCACTCGCAGTGCATGGCTGGCAGTGGATTGCGCCAATCGTTCACGGAGCTGCGCGGCGACCTGCAGGGTCAATGAATCGATCGACGCAGCGGGAACTGCCACAACGGCGACTCGGTAAGGCGCGAGTGACGACGTGTGATGCCGGGACTGCGCACAAGCCTCCGGTCCACAGACGCCCAATAGCAGAACGGCGCGCCAAGCCGCGCGACGACAGCTCCCTCCAACACTCGACGAGCGCTCGAGCCCCCACAACGCGCACATCCACCCATCTCCTTTCACACCGTCGAACATGCGCCGCTCAGCTTCTCGTTCCGCAGGTCGCCGAATACCCGTCCGGCAGCCCGCTCCGTCCCCCATCCAGGACGACCGAGCTCAGTCGCAGGCCCAGATCGTAACCCTGCCAGGTCACCCCGGCAATTCGCCAAGCGGCCCAGCCCACGTCAGATTGAAGCCGGCCCCAACGCTCGAGTCGCACCCCCATGACCTCCGTCATCCCCAGCAACACGCGCAAGCCGCGCGACGAAGAGATCGACGTGCACGGGCTCACGCACGCCGGCAAGGTGCGCGCGGAGAACCAGGACCACTTCCTCCTCGCGTCGATCCACAAGCGCGTCCAGGTACTCGCGACGAACCTCGGCACGCAGGAGCATCTGCCGTCGGGGGAGCAGCGGGTGGCGTTCATCGCGATGGTGGCCGACGGCGTCGGCGGCGAGGAGGGAGGCGCCGAGGCGAGCGCGACGGCGCTCGAGGCGGTGATGCAGTACGTGAACGACAGCATGTCGTGCCTCTACGACCGGGACGTCACGGAGGACAAGTTCGCCGAGCTGTTGCAGCGGTGCGCGATCCAGTCGCACGAGGCGATCCGCGCGCGCGCGCGGGAAAACGAGGACCACGCCACGATGGCCACGACGCTCACGCTCTTCATGGGCGTGTGGCCCGCGTACTACCTCGTGCAGGTCGGCGACTCGCGCTACTACCTCTGGCGCGACGGGAAGCTCACCCAGGTGACGCGCGACCAGACGCTCGCCGAGGAGCTGGTGGACCAGGGGATCCTCTCGCGCGCGCAGGCGCCGCACACGCAGTTCGCGCACGTGCTCTCGAGCGCGCTCGGCGCGAGCGCCGCGGAGCCGGTGGTGACTCGGCTGCGCGCGGAGTGGGACAACGTCCACCTCCTGTGCAGCGACGGGCTTACGAAGCACGTGAGCGACGAGCGCATCGCCGAGCGGCTCGCGAACATGACGAGCGCGAAGGACGTGTGCGAGCAGCTCCTGCAGGACGCGCTCGACGACGGCGGCACGGACAACATCACGATCATCGTCGGCCGCGGGATCCCGAAGGAGTAGCGCGCGGCGATGAGCTGGCTCGTCCTCGTCCTCGCCGGCCTGCTCGAGATCGGGTGGGCCGTGGGGCTCAAGTACTCGCACGGCCTCACGCGGCTCTGGCCGAGCGTCGCGACCGCGGTGGCGCTCGTCGGCAGCATGGGGCTGCTCGCGCTCGCGATGCGCACGCTGCCGCTCGGCACCGCCTACGCGGTGTGGACCGGGATCGGGACCGTGGGGACGGCGGTGCTCGGGATCGTGCTGTTCCGCGAGCCCGCCACGGCGATGCGGCTCGCCTGCATCGCGCTGATCGTGGCGGGGATCGTCGGGCTCAAGCTCGCGTCGCCCGAATAGTCGGGCGCGAGGCGAGCGGGTGCGTCACGGCGCTTTCGTGGCGCCGTCCCAGTGCTCGTCCGCCTTGCCGTCGACGAAGCGCCACATGTCGAACCAGCTCGTCGTGTACGTCTTCGAGGGATCCCTGGGATCCTTCATCTCGCGCGGCGTGACGACGATGACGTAGTCGCCCTCGGCCACGACGGCGACGACCGGCCGGCCGAGCGTCGCCGGGATCGGCTTCGGCTGCACCTTGAGCACCTGGGTGAAGTACGCGACGACGCCGGCACGTCCCGACGCGGCGTTCGGGTTGTGCTGCAGGTAGCGCTCGGTGAGCCACCGGTCGGCGAGCTCCCAGTGTCCCGCCTCGAGCAGGTCCTTCTCGATGTGATACGCCGCCTGCTCGTTGCGATCGAGCGTCGGGTCGGGGCTGTGGAAGAGCGCGTCGGCGTCTGGTGCGCCGACGACGGGCTCCTGGGCACGGGCGGTGCTCGCGGCGATGAGGAGCGCCGCGGTGGCGAGGAGGATCGGGCGTGGTACGATCATTCAGGCAGAGTTCCGTGAAGGTTGGCATGGCGCAGAAAGCCCGCTCGCACGACGTTATCTCGCACGGCTCGGCTCGTCAAACGACCCGTCCGCGCCGACCCTCACTCGGGAACAGTCGATCGCCATGCATCGGTTTCGCCTCATCACATTCGTCGCGGCTTCCGGGCTCGCGTGCGGAGGACGTCCACAGCAGGCGGCGGCGCCGGCGCCGGCGCCGGTGCTCGACGCACGCTGCATCGCGCTCAACGACAGCGTCTTCGCGACGCTCCCGCCCGAAGTGCTTCCGAACGCGAAGCTGCACGGAGAGCCTCCCAGGATTCCGCCACCGATCTCGGCGGCCCAACGGCACACGCCGGTCACGTTCACGTACCTGGTGCGGCCCGACGGCGTGAGCGACACGTCGACCGTTTCCATCACCGGTACCGAGAACAAGCGGTTCCGCGATCTGGTGGTGCGCTATGCGCGCCGCAACCAGATGGCACCCGCCGAGAGCGACGGCTGCCCGGTGTGGAGCAAGGTGTCGGTGACGATGACGCCGCTCGGCATCGAGCGCGTACGGCGCGGGCCGTAGCGATGCCTACCGAGCGCGAGAAGATGCTCGCCGGCGAGCTGTATCGCGCGAGCGACCCCGAGCTCGAGGCGATGAGCCTGCGCGCCGCCGACCTGATGGCGCGGTACAACGCGAGCAGCGCGCGCGAGCCCGGCGTTCGCGCCGCGCTGCTCCGTGAGATGCTCGGCACGGTCGGCGAGAACGCCGTCATCCGCCCGCCCTTCCACTGCGACTACGGCGTCCACGTCCACGCGGGCCGCAACCTGTTCGTCAACTTCGGCTGCGTCTTCCTCGACTGCGCCGAGATCACCCTCGGCGACGACGTGCAGATCGGCCCCGCCGTGCAGATCTACACGCCGACCCACCCGCTCGACCCCGAGCTGCGGCGTTCCGGGCTCGAGGGGGCGCGGCCGGTGCGCGTCGGCAGCAACGTCTGGATCGGCGGCGCGGCGGTGATCCTGCCGGGCGTGACGATCGGCGACGACGCCGTGATCGGCGCGGGGAGCGTGGTCGCGCGCGACGTGCCGGCGGGCGCGATCGTGGTCGGCAACCCCGCACGGGAGCGGAATCGGGCGCCCTGACCGGACACCCCGGCCCGGAGCGGCCACTACGACATCCGCCGTGACCGGGCGCACAGCGAATCGTCCATTGGTCTAAGGCCCCTCTCGGCCGAAAGGCCCTTACAGGACGATGCGAAGATGCGCGTACTGATCACCGGCGGAGCCGGCTTCATCGGATCCCACCTCACGGACGTCTGCCTCGCCCGTGGGGACGAGGTCTTCGTGCTCGACGACCTCTCCACCGGCAGTATCGACAACATCGAGTATCACCGGAACCACCCGTACTTCCACTACACCATCGGCCGCGTCCAGAACGCGTCGGTGACGGCCGAGCTGGTGGACCGCTGCGACGTGATCTACCACCTCGCCGCCGAGGTGGGGGTGCGCCGCGTGATCGACAGCCCGATCAGCACGATCGAGAACAACGTCCAGGCGACGGAGGTCGTGTTCGCCGCCGCGGCGAAGAAGGGGAAGCGCGTGCTCTTCACCTCGACCTCCGAGGTCTACGGCCTGAGCACCGACCTCCCCTACCGCGAGGACGGCAACATCGTGATGGGGCCGGCGTCGAACAGCCGGTGGAGCTACGCCTGCTCGAAGGCGCTCGACGAGTTCCTCGCGCTCGCGTACTTCAACGAGCGGCAGATGCCGGTGACGATCGTCCGGCTGTTCAACACGGTCGGTCCGCGCCAGACGGGCCACTACGGCATGGTCGTGCCGACGCTCGTGCAGCAGGCGATGACGGGGAAGCCGCTCACCGTGTTCGGCGACGGCCGGCAGTCGCGCTGCTTCGGGTTCGTGAAGGACGTCGTCCGCGCGCTCGTCGCGCTGATGGACCGTCCCGAAGCGGCCGGACAGATCTACAACGTCGGCGCGCAGACGGAGATCTCGATCCTCGAGCTGGCGCAGCGGGTGAAGGAGCTCACGCAGTCGGCGTCGCCGATCGTGATGGTGCCCTACGAGGACGCGTACGAGACGGGCTATCAGGACATGCCGCGGCGCATCCCCGATACGTCCAAGCTCAAGGCGCTCGTCGGCTTCGCGCCGACGACGGACATCGACGAGATCGTGGACTCGGTGATGCGCTCGTTCGTGGCGCGCCAGGAGCGTTCGGCGCCCCGGGTGCCTACACCGCGCGTCCCCGTCCGGGTGGCGTGATGGGAACGGCGTTCGACGCCAGGCTCGAGCCGCTGCTCGTCCTGGGCTTCGCGGCGACGGCGATCTTCTGGCTGCTGCTCTCCTCGTGGGTGCTCGTCGACCGCGCGCTGTACGATCGCCGCAAGCGCCGGCTGGTCGAGATCGGGCGGCAGCTCTCCGACCCGCGGGTCGCGGCGCTCCCCGATGCCCGGCGGGCGTCGACGATCGGCGCGATGCTGGCGACGCTCCCGCGGCACGAGGTCTACCGGCTCGCGTCGAACAACGAGATCTCGCCGTGGGTGCGCGAGGCGTGCGCGGCGTACTCGATCGGCCGCATCGGCGCGGCGCGCATGCTCCGCGACGCGGGCGGCACGCGGAAGTGGCGCCGCATCTCGGCGCTCCACGCGCTGGCGTACGATCCGCCCGCCGAGCTGCACGACCTGCTGCAGCGCGCGCTCGCCGACGCGGACCCGGACGTCGCCAGCGCGGCGGCGACGGTGCTCCAGCGGCTCGGCGACCGGCGCGCGGCGGAGATCCTGATCGGCGGGCTGCGCGAGGCGCGCCTGCCCGCGTCGCGCATCGCGGCGCGCCTCGAGCGCTTCCCGATGCCGCTCGATGACCTGCTCCGTCCGCTGCTCGCCGACCCGCGCCCCGAGGCGCGCTACTGGGCGGCGACGCTGCTCCGGCACGCACCGCATCGCGACGGGCTCGCCGCGTCGATCGTGCCCCTCGCCGACGACGCCGACGCGCCCGTGCGCAAGGCGGCGCTGCTCGCGCTCGCCGCGATGAGCCCGGAGGACGCGGCGAACATCGCCACGCGCCGGCTCGCCGACGACGCGCCGTACGTGCGGAGCGCGGCGATCCACGCGCTCGCGCAGGCGGGCGAGCGCTCCCCCGACCGCGCGCGCCGCCAGGCGATCGCGGCGTCGATCGCCCCCGCGCTCGCCGATCGCGAGTGGTCCGTGCGCTCGGCGGCGAAGGACGGCCTGCTGCGGCTCGGCCCCTCGGTGTGGCGCGAGACCGCCGCACAGCTCTCGTCGACCGACGGGTTCGCGCGCAACGGCGCAGCCGAGGTGCTCCAGAACCTCGGCGTGCTCGATTGGACGATCCGCGGGCTCGCGAGCGGCGTGCAGCCGACGCCGGAAGCGATCGACGTGCTGCGCCGCGCGCTGCGCGCGGGGGGGGTCGCGATGGCCGACGCCGCCGTGCTGCGCACCGAGGCCGAGCCGATCCCCGCCGTGCACGAGCTGCTGCGTACCCTGGACCTTCAGGAGTCGGCCCAGTGATCGATCCCTCCCCCGGCATGCTGTCGTTCCTCCACGGCGCGGTCGTCGTCACGCTCGTCTACACGGCGATCCTCGCCTGCTACGCGCTCGGCATGGGCATCCTCGCGATCGTCGAGGCGAGCTTCCGGCGCAAGCAGGACCACGTGGAGGACTACGAGTCCGTGCTCGAGTCGCCGTACTCGATTCCGGTGAGCATCATCGCGCCGTCGTACAACGAGGAGCTGATGGCCGTCCCGGTCGTGCGCTCGCTGCTCCAGCAGGCGTATCCGACCACCGAGGTGATCGCCGTCGACGACGGCTCGACCGACGGCACGCTCCCCGCGCTGATCGAGGAGTTCGACCTCGAGCCGCGGCAGGTGTTCTACCGCAGCTCGCTCGAGACGAAGCCGGTGAAGATGGTGTACAAGAGCCGCACCGAGCCGCGGCTCACCGTCGTGTCGAAGGAGAACGGCGGGAAGGCGGACGCGCTCAACTGCGGGATCAACTTCGCGAAGTACCGCTACCTCTGCTGCGTCGACGGCGACACGATGTTCGCCCCCGACGCGGTGCTGAAGGCGATGACGATCATCGCGCGCGATCCGGCGCGCATCGTCGGCGCGGCGAGCTTCTTCGGGATCAGCCTCACCCCCGAAACGATCGGCGAGCCGAGCTACGCCGGCCCGACGACGAACGACCATCTGCTGGGCGACTTCCAGCATCTCGACATGATGCGCGCCTTCGTGGACTACCGCGCGGCGTGGAGCCGGATGGAGTGCATGATGTGCGTGTCCGGCGGCTACGGCATGTGGCGCCGCGACGTAGTCGTGGAGGTCGGCGGCTTCTCGCCGAAGTTCACCTGCGAGGACATCGAGATGACCTTCCGGGTGCACGAGCGGATGCTCCGCGAGAAGCGCCCGTATCGCATCGTGTCGCTGCCCAACCTCGTGGCACAGACGGAAGGTCCGTCGAAGATCTCGCGGCTCGTCAGCCAGCGCGCCCGCTGGCAGCGCGTGACGCTCGAGACGATCTGGGAGTACCGCCGCATGTTCCTCCGGCCGAGCTACCGCAAGGTCGGGATGCTCGGCGTGCCGTACTACGCGCTGTTCGAGTGCCTCGCGCCGCTGTTCCAGGTGGTCTCGCTCGTCACGCTGCTGCTCGCGATCGTGTTCGGCGTGCTCGGGTGGCAGTCGTATCTCGCCTTCCTCGGCCTCATGGCGTTCGGCACCGCGCTCCCGACGACGCTCGCCGTCGCGCTCCACGACCGGGGCTACCGCGACTACCGCATCCGCGACCTGGTGCGGATGATCCTCCTCGGCCCCCTCGACCTGTTCCTCTACCGTCCGATCCTGATGTGGGCGGGGCTCGTCGGCGTGTGGGAGTGGATGCGCGGCGACAAGCGGTGGAACAAGTTCGACCGCAATCACCGGCCGCGCGCGGCCGCGGTCGCGACGGCCTGATGCGCCTCGCACGACTCGCGCGGCCGGTGCTAGCCGCGCTCGCGGCGGCCTGCGTCGCGCTCTCCACCGCGCCCGCGCAGCGCGCGCCGCGGCCGACGGTCGACGTCGACAGCGTGCTGGCACGGGCGAACACGCTCCGCCGGCAGAACCGCCGGCGCGAGGCGGCGAACGCGGTGCAGCGGGCGCTCGCCGCCGCTCCGGATCGCGCCGACGTGCGCGCGCTCGACGCGCAGCTGCGCCAGGAGCTCCGCGGCGGCGAGGCGACGGTGGGGTTCAACGAGAAGTCGTGGCGCGACCGGCTCCCCGAGTGGCGCGAGTGGCAGGGGCAGGTCCGCCAGAACACGGCGATCGGGCCGCTCGTCGCACGCGGATCGTACGTGCAGCGCGGCACGCTGCGCGACGACCGGCTCGAGGTGGAGGCGTACCCCGCGTTCCCGAACGGCTACCTCGCGCTCGGCGTCGGCGCCGCGTCCAACGCGACGCTCTACGCGCGCACGACGCTCTCGGCCGAAGGCTACGTGACGCTCGGCGGGTTCGTGGAAGCGTCGGCCGGATACCGGCGGATGAACTTCTCCAGCCCGGTGGACATCCTCACCGGCTCGCTCGGCGCGTACGTCGGCAACAATCTCGTGAGCGGGCGCGTGACGAGCGTGCTGCACGACGGCGGCACGTCGGTGCTCCTCTCGGGGCGCCACTTCGTCGGCGAGGACGGCGGGTACGTCGGTCTGCGGCTCGGAACGGGCTCGGTACCGGTGGAGCTGTTCACGCCGACGGACTTCGAGGTGCGGTTCAGCCGGTCGGTGGCGGCGGAGGCACGCGCCGTCGTGGCGCGCCACCTGATCCTGTCCGCCGAGGGCGAGCTGGGGCGCGAAGGGCTCGCGGGCGGCGGCGAGACGAACTACACCGCGGCGCGCGCCGGCATCGGCTTCCGGTACTGAGCCGCTCGCCCGCTCGTCAGTAGGTGAAGGCGCTCCGCATCTGCACGAGATACTTCTGCACGTCGCCGAGCAGACTGTCGCGCGCGGGCGGATCGAGCGGCTGGGCGCGTGAGCCGTCCTCGCAGCGGTCCATCGGCGTCCAGGTGTTGAGCACCGGGCGCGGCGCGAGCCGATCCTGCAGCGCGCGTGCGACGGCGCGGCCTCGTGCGTCGAACGACAGCCCGGTGAATGCGCCGCCGTTCAGCTCTCCCGCGAGCTGGCGGATGGTGCCCTCGCAGCCCGGATTCGTGGCACGCGAGCAGGTGCAGCCGAGCTCCGTGTCGAGGTAGTAGGAGAAGACGAAGCCGCTGTCGGCGATCGCGGCGGCCGCGGCGGAGCGGGCGAGCTCGCGGTTTCCGGTTTCGACGATGACGCGGCCGCGAAGCGCGGGGGGCACGAGCGCGGCGATCCGGGCGAGAAAGGGCGGCGCGTTGCGCGCGGTGAGGTTCTTCACGTCGAGCCACATGCCGAGTCGCGGGACGCCGGTGCGCGCGAGGAGGTCGTACAGCGGCAGGCCGGGATCCGGCGTCGGCGGATGGAAGACGAACGCCGGGCCGTCGCCGCGGGACGTCGAGTCGAGCACGACGTCCATCTCGACGCAGTCGTACGCGGCGCGCGCCTCGAGGAACTTGAGGACCGAGTTGTCGCGGTGCGCGCAGAGGCGGCTCCGCTCCGGCGCGAGCTCCGGCGCACGGGTGCGCTCCGCCGAGTCGCCGGGAACGAGGGGCAGCGCCGCGAGCGCCGCCGAGTCGCTCCCCTGTACGAAGTCCGTGTCGAGGAACGAGCGGCGTGCGGCGAGCGCCGCCGAGCTGTCGGCAGCCGAGATGCCGAATGCGTCGAGCACCGCGTCGTGCACGGCGGCGGTCGCGATGCGTGCGTCGCGGTTGCGGCGCGCCGCGGCGAGCGCGGCGGGATGCCGTGCCGCGAACGCCGCGTTCGCGTAGACGAGCAGCGGTACGTCGGCGACGTGCCGGTCGTGCGCGCCGGCGGCGGGCCCGCGCGACGACCATGCGTCCGCGCCGCGGCCGGCGACGGCGAGGAGAAGGATCGGGCTCGTCTCGCCGTCCACCGCGCGCATCGCGTCGGCGATCGTCGTGGACGCCGCGCGCATCGCGGCGTCGTAGCAGTCCAGCGCCGCCCGGTGCGGCCGGCCGGTTCCCCAGACGGCGACGTCGCGCAATCCGGCGAGCCAGTCGTCCCAGCGCACGCGCGCCGCCTCGGGGAGCGAGGCGCACCACGGATAGCGGCCCGCCCGCGGCTCGAGCACGACGAGCCGGCTCCCGTTCGGCGCGCCGAGCGCGGTACGGAGCAGCGGTACGAGGTCGGCATCGCTGCGCGCGTCGCGCACCGCGCCGCCGGCGAGCGCCGAATCGAGGCGCCGTGGGCTTCCCGCCGCACGCAGCCACGTCGTCGCGATGCCGGCGCGCGCGAGCGTGTGCACGAGCGGGACGATCCGTCCGCCGTCGAGCCGGTAGAGAAAGGGGAGCGACGAGAGCCCGTCGCCCGGTTGCGCCCCCCGCGCCGGCGGCGGCACCTCCGCCCGCGTGAAGAGCACGAGCCGCGCGGAGTCGGCGGCCTTCACGATCGGCGCGTTCGTCGCGCGCGGATAGCCGTAGAGGCTCCAGTCCCAGCGCGATGCCGACGGGCCGACGACGAGCACGACGCGCACGTCGTCGTGCGCCACGAGCGGCGTGCGGTCGAGCGCCGCGAGGCCGGCGTCGGCCCGTGCGAGAAACCCCCGATCCTCGTCGCCCGCACGCTCGGCGGCGCGCCACGCCTGCCGCGCCTCGGAGAGCCGCAGCCGCGCGCGCGGCGCGGCGACGACGAGCGCCAGCGCCGCGAGCACGGCGATCCCCAAAGCGCGGAAGCGGGGCCCGACCGCGAGCCCGGTTCGTGCAATGCGGAGCCGCAGGAGATCGACGGCGACGTAGCCGAGCAGGACGACGCAGGGCAGCAGCACCCAGGCGCGCAGCGGCACCCCCGCGAGCACGTATTGGCGCACGTACTCGGCGAGTCCCGCGGTGCCCGAGTCGTGCAGCACGGTCGCCGCGTCGGCCGCGCCGTCCGCGGCGGTGACGTGGAGCGCGAACGGGCCGGCGATCGCGGCGAGCGGAGGAACGACGATCTGCAGGACGCGGCCCCCCCACGCGCGCACCGCGGCGCCGCAGAGGAGTGCGAGGGGATACACGGGCCAGAGCGGAGCACGCAGCAGCACGATCGGCGCGGCGAGGAGCGCGCCGAGCAGCACGAGGAGCGCGAACGATCGAAGCGCTGGCGTCGCTCGAGCGCTGCTCATAGAGTCAGTCTTCGTCCGACGCGTACCTGCATCCCGTCTCCACGATGGATTCGCCCGCGATGCTCGACTCCACCTCCGACCGGCGGACCTCCACCGCGGGGCCCTCGGCGGCGCAGGCCGCGCGTGCCGCGCTCGTGGCGCCGGCCACGTGGATCCTCGCAGCAGGCATTGCGGGCGCGGCCGCCTGGAACTCGCACGCGCTGACCCTGCTCCGCACCGGCGGCCCGGTGCTCGGGCCCGTGTATCAGGCGCTCGCGTGGCTGCTGCTCTACGCGGCCGGGTTCATGGTGTACGCGACCGCCGAGCGCCCCGATGATGAATCTGCGGTCCGTCTCGCGCGGCGGCTAGGAACCGCGCTGCTGCTCGCGCTGATGTCGACCGAGCTCGTGCGGCTCGCGGTCAACCCGCTGCTGCGGCCCGCCGGATGGCAGTGGCAGCCGTACGTGCGCCTGTTCGCGCCGCCCGCGATCGCGGTGCTGTGGTGCGTGGCGATGCTGCGCGCCGAGACGATCTCGGTCGCGCGCGCCCTCCGCCGGCGGGAGGGGGCATGGCTCGTCGCCGCGCTGGTGACGCTGCTCCTCGTCGCGGCGGCGCTCGTGACGATCGGCGACCTCGCCTTCCCGCTCGCGCATTCGGGATCGTCCGTCTACCGCCGGCTCGCGGTGCAGGTGATCGAGCCGCGCCCCTGGATCACGACGACGTTGATTCTCTTCGTCGTCCTCGCGCTCGTGTTCGCGGTGACGTCGAGCGCGACGACGGCGGCGCTGCTCGTCGCGCCGATCTACGCCACGATGGTGTTCGCCACCCTCGTGAAGCTGCACTACATGCACTCGGCCGTGCAGCCGCTCGACCTGCTCACGCTCCCCGAGTTCATGCCGCTCTTCGGCGAGTTCTTCGGCGGATTCGCGATCGTGGCGAGCGTGGTCGGCATCACGGCGTGGATCGTGGCGCTCGTGATCGCGTGGCGCCGGCTGCGAACGCCGGTCTCGCGCGGGCGACGGGTGGCGATCGGACTCGTGTCGCTCGCGCTGCTCGTGCTGGTCGTCGGGATCTTCCTGCCGGCCGAGCGGCTTCCGGGTCCGCTCGCGTCGCGCGGCGACGCGCTCGAGGGGCTCACGCTGAGGATCGGCGCGCCCGAGGGGCCGTTCCGCGAGATGGCGCGCACCAACGGCATCGTGCTGACCTTCCTCTCCGAGCTCCGGGCGGCGTTCGTCACGGTACCGCCCGACTACTCCGTCGCGCGGGTGCGCGGCGTGGTCGACCGGTACGTGGGCCACGACGGCGAGACGTCATCGATCGCCAGGGACACGGGCGGCGTGAGCCTCGTGCTCTACCTCGTCGAGTCGCTGATGGACCCGAACGACCTCGGCATGCACTTCACGAGCGAGCCGATGCCGAACATCCGGCGGCTCGGCGCCGAGCAGGTGCACGGCCGCGCGATCGTTCCGCGGGAGTACGGCGGATCGGGGAACACCGAGTTCGAGATCCTCACCGGGATGACGAACGCCTTCCTGCCGGCGGGGAGCATCCCGTACCGGCAGTACGTGCGCGGCCCGCTCGGGGCGCTGCCGTCCGTGCTCCACGATCACGGTTACGCGACGACGTCGGTGCAGGCCGACCCACGCCACTACTACGACCGCGAGCGCGTGTATCCGCTGCTCGGCTTCGACCGGTCGCTCTGGCTGCACGACGAGCCCGTGAAGGACCCCGCGCCGCGCGGCTGGTGGCCGTCGGACAACTCGATCGTCGACGCCGTGATCGCCGAGAGCGAGCGGACGCGCCCCTTCTTCGTGTTCGCGTTCCCGTCGTCGACGCATTCCCCGTACGACGTCGGCACGTACGCACACTCCAGCCTCGGCGCGATCGACGCGACGCGCGACGCCGCCGCCGAGGTGCAGGAATACGTGAACGCCGTGCGGACGGCGGACAGCGCGATCGGCCGGATGATCGAGCACTTTCGCGGACGGCGCGACTCGGTGATCGTCGCGATCATGGGCGACCATCTGCCGCCCCTCTCGGCGGCGGCGTACGCCCGGTTCAGCAAGCGGCTGGCGCGACTGCCGGCCCCGGAGCAGGCGCGCGCGGCGCGCGCCGTGCCGCTGCTGGTGTGGGCGAACTTCAGCCTCCCGCCGGGCGAGCTGACGCTGAGCGCGAACATGCTCCCGGGCTATCTCCTCGAGCGGATGGGCGTCCCCTCCAACGTGCTGTTCGCCGTCGCCGACTCCGTGCGCCGAACGCTCCCGGTGGTGAGTGCCGTCGTGCAGGACACCGCGGGTCGTCTCTGGCTTCGCGACTCGGTCCCGGCTGCCCTGCGGCCGCGGATCGGCGATTACCGGCTGGTGCAGTACGATCTGCTGCTGGGAAAGAGATACGCGGGGGGGCGGTGATCGGTGCGTTGGTGTGTCGGTGTGTCGGTGTGTTGGTGACCAACGCACCAACGCACTCTTACACTAACGCACCCACGACAGCATGATCGTCAACAAGAGCGCGACGACCGAAACGATCGTCTCGCACACCGTCCACGTCTTGAACGTCTGGGGAACGGTGAGGCCGAAGTATTCCTGGACGAGCCAGAAGCCGCCGTCGTTGACGTGGGAGAGGATCAGCGAGCCGGCGCCGGTGGCGAGGACCATCAGCTCGGGGGACACGCCCGCCGACTTCGCCACGATCGGGGCGACGATGCCGCATGCCGTCGTCATC
>Ga0310810_10003172_pt1 | contig 17845 bp, 16 predicted proteins | sample NCmetagenome_FD_207641 | JGI IMG/M metagenome (GOLD analysis project Ga0310810, IMG submission 207641) | Soil microbial communities from experimental microcosm in Duke University, North Carolina, United States - NC | ecosystem: Engineered > Artificial ecosystem > Soil microcosm > Unclassified ...
CGCCACGCTCGGCAACATGGCGCCGGAATACGGCGCGACCTGCGGCTTCTCGCCGATCGACGACGACACCATCAAGTACCTCAAGGACACCGCACGTCCGGCCGAGGTCGTGTCGCTGGTCGCCGCCTACGCCAAGGCGCAGGGCATGTTCCGCGTCAAGACGACGCCGGATCCGGTGTTCACCGACGTGCTCAAGCTCGACCTCGGCACGGTGACGCCCTCGCTGGCCGGCCCGAAACGTCCGCAGGATCGCATCGCGCTCAAGGACGTGAAGGCGGGCTTCACCAATTCGATGGAGAAGGAGTTTAACAAGGGCAGCGAGCTCAACAAGCGCGCGCCCGTTGAAGGCAAGAACTACCAGCTCGGCCACGGCGACGCCGTGATCGCCGCCATCACGTCTTGCACGAACACGTCGAACCCGAACGTGATGATCGGCGCCGGTCTGCTCGCGCGCAAAGCGGCGGCCAAGGGCCTCACCGCCAAGCCGTGGGTGAAGACCTCGCTGGTGCCCGGTTCGCAGGTGGTCGCCGAATATCTCGACAATTCCGGCCTGCAGAAGGATCTCGACAAGCTCGGCTTCAATCTCGTCGGCTTCGGCTGCACGACCTGCATCGGCAATTCCGGTCCGTTGCCGCCGGAGAACTCGAAGGCGATCAACGAGAACGATCTCGTCGCCGCCGCGGTGCTCTCGGGCAACCGCAACTTCGAAGGCCGCGTCAACGCCGACGTGCGCGCCAACTACCTGGCGTCACCGCCGCTGGTCGTCGCCTATGCGATCGCCGGATCGATGTACACCGACATGACCAAGGACCCGCTCGGCGAGGACTCCAAGGGCAAGAAGGTCTACCTCAAGGACATCTGGCCCTCGAACAAGGAGATCGGCGCGTTCGTTTCCAAGAACGTCACCAAGAAGGTGTTCGCCAAGCGCTACGCCAACGTCTCCAAGGGCGATCCGAACTGGCGCAAGATCAGCGTCACCGGCGCGATGACCTATACCTGGAACAAGAACTCGACCTACGTGCAGAACCCGCCTTACTTCGTCGGCATGGGCAAGCAGGCCAAGCCGGTCGAGGACATCGTCGAGGCGCGCGTCCTGGCGCTTCTGCTCGACTCGATCACCACCGACCACATCTCGCCGGCCGGCTCGATCAAGATCGACTCGCCCGCCGGCAAGTATCTCGTCGAGCACAAGGTGAAGCCGGCCGACTTCAACCAGTACGGCACGCGCCGCGGCAATCATGAAGTGATGATGCGCGGCACCTTCGCCAACATCCGCATCAAGAACCAGATGGTGCCCGGCGTCGAAGGCGGCGTGACGATGCACTACCCGTCGAAGCAGCGCATGCCGATCTACGACGCGGCGATGAAGTACAAGCAGGACAAGGTGCCGCTGGTCGTGTTTGCCGGCAAGGAATACGGCACCGGCTCCTCGCGCGACTGGGCGGCGAAGGGCTCCGTGCTGCTCGGCATCCGCGCTGTCGTGTGCCAGTCCTTCGAGCGCATCCACCGCTCCAACCTGATCGGCATGGGCGTTCTTCCGCTCGTGTTCGAGGAGGGCACGTCGTGGCAGTCGCTCGGCCTGAAGGGCGACGAGCAGGTCACCATTCGCGGGCTCGGCGGCGAACTCAAGCCGCGTCAGCGGCTGATCGCCGAGATCGTGATGGGTGATGGTACGCTCAAGCGCGTGCCGCTGATCTGCCGCATCGATACGCTCGACGAGCTGGAATACTTCAAGAACGGCGGCATCCTGCAATACGTCCTGCGGCAGCTTGCCGCCTGACCACCGCCTTCGCTCACCGCGAAGTGAGTGGCCGGTGAGGACCGGGGCGCTTTATATAAGTGCCTCGGTTCGGGGGATCGCGGGACACCTAATGAAGCATCGCGCCTTCGCACTCGCATTAACCCTCGCTGCCACCGTGACGCCGGCCATCGCCGGCGAGCCACGCGCGGTCATCGAACTCTTCACCAGCCAGGGCTGCTCGAGCTGTCCGCCGGCGGACAGACTGGCCGGCCAGTTGCGTCAGGACCCCTCGGTCTTGGTGCTTAGCCTGCCGGTCGACTACTGGGACTATCTTGGCTGGAAGGACACTTTGGCGCTGCACGGTCATACCGTGCGGCAGCAGGCCTACGCCCAGTCGCGCGGCGACCGCGAAGTCTACACACCGCAAGCCGTCGTCAACGGTGTCGTGCACGCGCTCGGCAGCGACAAGGCGGCCATCGAGAACGCCATCGCCGAAACCCGCGCCAAGGCGCAGCCGCTGACGGTACCGGTGACGCTGCATGTCGCCGATGGCAAGCTGACGGTGAACGTCGCAGAGGCCGCGAACGCCGGTAACGGCAAGGCCGAGATTTGGCTCTGCCCCTACGCCAGCACGATCCCGGTGGCCGTGGAGCGCGGCGAGAATCGCGGCCACACGCTCACCTATTACGATGTGGTGCGCCGCTGGGTGAAGCTCGGCGAGTTCACCGGCAAAGCGCAGAGCTTCACGCTGCCGGTCGCCGACGTGACCAAGGGCGAGAGCATCGTCGATCACGTCGCGGTGCTGGTGCAGCGCGAGCCCGAGGGCAAGCCCGGCCTCATGCTTGGCGCCGCGGCAGCGAGCCTGCGCTAGAAATTTAGCAAAGCATGTCCGCCGTCATGCCCGGCCTTGTGCCGGGCATCCACGTCTTATCGGTATCTCAAATCAGGAAGACGTAGATGGCCGGGACAAACCCGGCCATGACGAAGTTGTATGCGGTGACATAATGGACAAAAAAATTGGGCCGGCGTGAGCCGGCCCTAAGGCATTGGGGATTGAACCGTACGCGGAACTCAACTGGCCCGGCCGGCCGGCCCCGGGGGGCTGGGGGGCTGAGGAATCCGGGGACGAACCGGACCGGGCCATGAGGCAACGCTGCACTTATCCTGCCGCAGCGTGACAGGCGATTGTTCGAAATTGGGCCTTTTCATGTGCGGGTTTAACGACTTCGTGATCATGTAAGCGGTGGTATCCGCGCGCGCCGGACGCCGATTTCGTCGCGGCACGAAGTGCTTGCGAGCGGCACGCGCCGGCGCGATCATGTCGTCAGGCTGTTTTGGAAGGAGGCGCCGATGTTCGGTCCCGGCGAAATTGATCCAAGCGAGTCCCGCGGGGGCGGTAGCCCGGCGCGCAGCGCGTCCGTCCCCGGCCAGGTCACCTTCAATCGCCGCGAACTCAACCGCATCCTCGATTTGTATGGTCGCAAGGTCGCCGCCGGCGAATGGCGCGACTACGCCATCGATTTCCTGAAAGACCGCGCGGTGTTTTCGGTCTTCCGCCGCACTTCGGAAGTGCCTTTGTACCGCATCGAGAAGGATCCGAAGCTGGCGCAACGACAGGGCGCCTACAGCGTCATCTCGGCGAGCGGTCACATCCTGCGCCGCGGCCACGAGCTCGACCGCGTGCTGCGTGCGATCGACAAGTCGATCGCACTGGTCGCGGGGTAGCCTTTTAGGGATTCGTCTTCATGCCGTCGCCGAGGTCGCGCTGCATCAGCAGCGTGTCGACCCAGCGGCCGAATTTATAGCCGATGCCGGGCAGTTGCCCGACGACACGGAAGCCGCAGGCCTCGTGCAGGCCGACCGAGCCGGGCTGGTTCGGCGAATCGCCGATCACCGCCAGCATCTGCCGGAAGCCGCGGTTCGTGCACTCCGCGATCAGCGCGTCCATGAGCGCGCGGCCGACGCCGCGGCGCTGCATCTCCGGATCGATGTAGACCGAGTCTTCGACGCTGTGCCGGTAGGCCGGCCGCGTGCGGTAGACCGACGCATAGGCGTAGCCGGCGAAGCGGCCGCCGATCTCCGCCGCGAGGTAAGGATAGCCACCCTCGATGACGTATTTCATGCGCCGGCCGATCTCCATGTGGTCCGGCGGCTCGAGCTCGAACGAGGACGAGCCGGTCAGCACGGCGGGCGTGTAGATGCGGACGATGTGCGGGATGTCGTCGGGGCCGGCGGGGCGGATGCGGAGGTCGGACATATCAGAGCCTGTCATGCGCGGGCTTGACCCGCTCATCCATGATGAGGTGCGGCACGACGATCAGTGCGGCCGTACCGTGTTGGCTCGCATCATGGATTGCCGGGTCAAGCCCGGCAATGACAGGGAAGCATGGCGCCCAAAGCGAAACGCCCGGGCACGAGGCCCGGGCGTTCGAAGTCTTGAGTCTATGGTCGGCGCTTAGCGCCGGTCGCCCATAAAGCGCAGCAGGAACAGGAACAGGTTGATGAAGTCGAGGTAGAGCGTCAGCGCGCCCATCACCGCCTTGCGGCCGGCGACGGTGCCGTCGTCGTAGCTCGAATACATCTCCTTGATCCGCTGCGTGTCGTAGGCGGTCAGGCCGGCGAAGATCAGCACGCCGATCACCGAGATCGCGAAGGCGAGGCCCTGGCTTCCGAGCCAGATATTCACCAGCGACGCGAGCAGAATGCCGAACACGCCCATGATCAGGAACGAGCCGATAGGCGAGAGGTCGCGCTGCGTTGTGTAGCCATAGAGACTCAACGCGCCGAACGAGGCGGCCGAGATGAAGAACGTCCGTGCCACAGACGAGCCGGTGTAGACCACCAGCACCGACATCAGCGCCAGCCCGAGCAGGCCCGCATAGAGCATGAACAGGCCGAACGCCGTCGACGGCGCCAGCGTGTGCACGCGAAAGCTCAGGAAGAACACGATGCCGAGCGTGACGAGCATCAGCAGGATCGGCGTGAAGCCGCCGAGGATCATCTGTCCGAACGCGGTCGCGCCGACGATGCCGCCGGGCACCAGGCGGATCGCCTCACCGCCGGCCGCCTGGAAGGCGAAATAGGCGACGAGGCCCGTGAGTGCGACGCCGGCCGCCATGTAGTTGTAGACGCGAAGCATGTAGGCGCGCAGGCCTGCGTCGATCGCGGCCGACTGCGCGGCGCCGAAGCCGCGAGCAGCGTAGTTGCGGTCGTAGTCCGACATCGAAGTATTCCCTCTGTTGTTTCCGGCTCTTCGCCGGTCACACATCGGGTGCGCCGGTTGCGGCGCATCCCGTGTTCCTCATGTAGTGGTGGACGAGTCTTGGTGCCAGATATGGCCCCTTGAAGGCGGCGTTCCTTGCCAAACCTTAACGTTTCCCGGCCGGAAGCATAACGCAAATCGGGGCCGGGCGGGAGCGGGGGAGGGGACGCGGCTGAATGTCGCGACGCCTCAAAGGCTTCGGAGGACGGGCGCCGGCTTCTGGCCGAGCGCCGACCAGGTGCCCGCCAGCCCCAGCACGACGGTAACCGCGACAGCGGCGGCGGCCGAGACCAGCGCCGGCACCGGCAGCCACGTGAAGCCGACGTGCATCAACTGGACGACGATCAGCCAGGCCGAAAGCGAGCCCGACAGCACGCCGAACAGGGCCGTGGCCAGGCCCAGCAGGCCGTATTCGATGGCGTAGGCGGCAATCAGCCGCGCCCGCGTCGCGCCCAAGGTCTTCAGGATGACGGCGTCGTAGACACGGTGGCGGTGTCCCGCGGCGAGCGCACCGCCGAGCACGAGCGCGGCGGCGACCAGCGTGATCGCGCTGGCGCCACGGATCGCCACGAGCAGTTGCGCCACGAGCGCGCCGATGGCGTCGAGCGCGTCCTTCACCCGCACCGTGGTGACGGTCGGATAGCGCTCGGCCACCGCACGCAGCACCGCGCCTTCCTCCTGCGGCGAGCCGCCGTCGGCGAAACGCAACGTGGCGAGATGCGTGTGCGGCGCGCCGCGGAACGTGTTCGGCGAGAACACCATGACGAAATTGATGCTCAGGCTCTGCCAGTCCAGCCGGCGCAAGTTGGCAATGGTCGCGGTGATGTTGCGGCCGAGCACGTTGACCGTAACCTTGTCGCCGAGTTTCAGGCCGAGGCCGTCGGCAATGCCCTGTTCGAACGACACCAGCGGTGGGCCGTCATAGTCCGGCTTCCACCATTGCCCGGCGGTCAGGCGCGACCCCTCCGGCACCGTGTTTGAATAGGTGATGCCGCGGTCGCTCTGGAGCACCCAGGCCGCCTCGTCCTTCGGCTTGATGCGCTCGGCTGCGGTGCCGCCGGCGGCGATGATCCGCCCGCGCAGCATCGGCACGTCCTCGATCGCCGCGCCGGGCGCCCTGGCCTGCACGAATTCGACGAAGGGCTGCGCGTCCGCTGACGGGATGTCGAGGAAATAGAAGGACGGCGCGCGCTGCGGCAGCTCGTGCGCGAACTGCTCGCGCAAGTTTGCGTCGATCTCGACCACGGTGACCAGCAGCGCGATCCCCAGGCCGAGCGACAGCACCACGGTCGGCGTCAGCGCGCTCGGCCGGTGGATATTGGCGACCGCCATGCGCAACGCGGTCGCGCGCGCATGCGGCGCGCGCCGCGCGATCGCCATGACGAGCAGCGCGACCAGGCGCAGAAGCAGGAACACGGCGGCGGCGGCGCCGACATAGATGATCGCGACGCGCCGGTCATAGGCGAGCAGCACCGCCATCGCCGCCAGCACCGCGGCCGCGGCCGCGGTCATCGCCATGTAGATTGCACGCGGCCGCCGCGCCTGCGGCGTCACCATGTCGCGAAACAGCGCGCCGACGCCGACGTCGTGCGCGCGTCCGAGCGGCCACAATGCGAAAGCGAGCGCGGTCAGCATTCCGTAGACCAGCGCCAGCAAGAGCTCGCCGACATGGATCGCAGGCTCCAGCGGCAGCGGCAAGATCGCGCGGAAGGCCGCGGCGACGCCGAACGGCAGAATCGTGCCGAGCGCCATGCCGATGACGCCGCCGATCGCCGCGAGGATCATCACCTGCGTGAGATACACGGCGAACACGGTGCGTCCCGGGGCGCCGAGCGCCTTCAGCGTCGCGATGCTCTCGCGCCTGCGGTCGAGATGGCTCTTCACGGCATTGCCGACGCCGACCCCGCCGACGAGCAGCGCGGTCAGGCCGACAATGGTGAGGAATTGCGTGAATCGCTCGACGTTGCGCTGGAGTTGCGGCGAGGCGTTCGAGCGCGTGCGGATCTCCCAGCCGGCCTGCGGCAGCTCGACGCGGGCGTCATTGGCGGCGGCCTTCACGTCCGCGTCGCTTGCGGCGTTCGCCGGCAGGCGCAGGCGATAGTGCCAGCGCACGAGGCTGCCCGGCTGCACGAGATGGCTGGCGGCGAGCGCGGCGCCGCTCACCATGATGCGCGGCCCGAAGCCGAGGCCGCCGGCGAGCTTGTCCGGCTCGCTCGTCAGCACCGCGCGCACGATCAGATGCGCGTCGCCGACGGTGAGCCTATCGCCGGGTTTCAGGTCGAAGCGTTCGGCGAGCGTCGTGTCGATCGCCGCGCCATAAGTGCCGGTTTGCTCGGCCAGCGCGGCGTCGAGGTTTTGCTTCGGATCGAGCTCGGCGGCGCCGAACAGCGGATAGGCGGCGTCGACCGCCTTGACCTCGACCAAAGTGGCGCGGCCGTCGGCGGTGCGGGCCATGGCGCGCAGCGTCGCCGCGGTCGAGACGTCGCCGTGGTCTTTCAGGAATTTCAATTCCTGCTCGTTCGCCTGCCGCGTGATCAGCGAAAAAGCGAGATCGCCGCCGAGGATGACGCGGCCCTCGCGTGACAGGCCGTCGGACAGGCTCGCCGCCAGCGATGAGACGCCGGCGATCGCCATGGCGCCGAGCGCGATGCAGGCGATGAAGACGTAGAAGCCGCGCAAGCCCGCACGCATCTCGCGCAGCGCGAAGCGGAGGGGGAGGAGGCTCACTGCCCCGCCTCCACGTGCCCCGAGCGCAGGCGCACGACGCGGCCACAGCGCGCGGCAAGGCCATTGTCGTGAGTCACCAGCACCAAGGTCGTGCCGCGCTGCGCGTGGCCGGCAAACAGCAAATCGATGATCTGCCGCCCGGTGTCCTCGTCGAGATTGCCGGTCGGCTCGTCGGCCACCAAGATTGCCGGGTTCGGTGCGAGCGCCCGCGCCACCGCGACGCGCTGCTGCTCGCCGCCCGACAATTGCGCCGGATAATGGTCGAGCCGCGCGCCGAGGCCGACTGCGCCAAGCTCCGCCCGCGCGCGCTCCCGCGCATCGGCAATGCCGGCGAGTTCGAGCGGCACCGCGACGTTCTCCAGCGCCGTCATGGTCGGGATCAGGTGGAAGGACTGGAAGACGATGCCGACATTGCGGCCGCGGAAGCGTGCCAGCGCGTCCTCGTCGAGTGTGTTCAGGGCCGCGCCCGCGACCGTCACCGTACCGGTATCGGTGCGCTCCAGCCCGGCCATGACCATCAGTAGCGTCGATTTGCCCGACCCGGACGGCCCGACCAGGCCGACCGCCTCGCCCGTGCCTATATGCAGGTCGATGTCCTTGAGGATATGCACGCGGGCGGCGCCTTGCCCGAGCGAGAGATTGACGCCGGCAAGCGCGATCGCCGGTCCCGCCGTCGAAGGGTCGTTCATGAAGCCTCACCGTCCACCGTCCCGCTCATATGGGAACAGGGCCGCCCCGGTCCAGCGCATCGCGGCCGTCCTGGTCACGATCGCGTGCCTTTTCGCCCCGGTTCTGGCCCGGCCGCAGGGCCAGCCGGTCAAGATCGTGGCGCTGGGGGATTCGCTGACCGCCGGCTACGGCCTACCCGTGGCCGACGCCTTTCCGACCAGGCTTCAGGCGGCGCTGAAGGCCACGGGCATCGACGCAACGGTGGCCAATGCCGGGGTGTCCGGAGACACCGCCTCGGGCGGGCTGGAGCGGATCGACTGGTCGGTCCCGGACGGCACCGACGCGGTTATCCTTGAGCTGGGGGCGAACGACGCGCTGCGCGGGCTCGATCCGAAGCTGACCGAAAAGGCGCTCGATGCGATTCTGGGCAAGCTCGACGCCCGGCACATCCCGGTACTGCTCGCCGGCATGAAGGCGCCGCCAAACATGGGCGCCGATTATGCGAAGGCGTTCGACGCCATCTATCCGCGGCTCGCGGCAAAGCACGCCGTGATCGTCTATCCGTTCTTCCTCGACGGCGTCGCCGGCGACACCAAGCTCAACCAGGGCGACGGCATGCATCCGACCGCGGCCGGCGTCGACATCATCGTCGCGCATATCCTGCCGTCGGTCGAACAACTCATCGGCAAAGCGCGCGACGCGAAGAAGTAGTCATGCCCCGCCTCTTCACCGGCATCGAGATCCCGGCCGCGATCGGCCAGCAGCTCTCCATGCTGCGCGGCGGCCTGCCGGGCGCGCGCTGGATCGACGTCGAGAATTATCACATCACCCTGCGCTTCCTCGGCGACATTGACGACGCGACCGCGCACGAGGCGGCCTCCGCGCTGGCGCGGATCAGGCGGCCGGCGTTCGACCTGCGCTTCACGGGGCTGTCCTCGTTCGGCGGCCGCAAGCCGCGCGCCGTGGTTGCGGAAAGCGCGACGCCGCAGGCGCTGCTGGACCTGCAAGCCGAGCAGGAGCGGCTGATGCAGCGCATCGGCCTCCCGCCCGAGGGGCGCAAATACATCCCGCACGTGACGCTGGCGCGCCTGCGCACATCGTCGAGCCGCGACGTCGCCGACTATCTCGCCGCGCGCGGCCTGTTCCGCACGCCGGACTTTGCCGTCACGCGCTTCGCGCTCTATTCGTCACGCGCCTCCACCGGCGGCGGGCCCTACGTGGTGGAGCAGGGGTATCCGCTGGGCTAATCGGCCCTCACGAGCCTCGCCTGCGCGTCGAGCATGGCGCTGAATACGCCGAAGGCGTCTTCGGTCCATTCGCGCGCGAGCGAGAGCGCCGTGAAGCGCGGCGGGTCGACCTCGCCGACGACGCTGCCGAAATCGAACTTGAACTCGGCGGCGAACTTGCGCGCGAGCTGCTGCATGCGCCGGTTGTCGGCGAGGCACTGCATTTCGAGCGCGGTGACGCCGCGATTGCGGGCGGCGAGCAGGACGTGCTCGAGCAGGATCGTGCCGACACCATGGCTCTGCCACTCGGTCTCGACGCTGAAGGCCGCTTCGGCTTCGTGCGCGAAAGGCGCGGCCGGCCGCAGCTCCGCAGCGCCGCGCAGGGTTCCATCGAGGAAAAAGCCGTACACGACCGCCCCGAAGTCGCCGATGCTGCGGGCATGCTGCGCAATAAAGTCGTCACCGACCGCGCCGGAGAAACGGCGGTGCCGGCTGTCGGCATCGAGCCGCAGCAGATGATCGCGGTAGGCCTCGGCTTCGCCGGGCCAAAGCTTGCGGACGATGCCGCCAGGGGGAAGAAGGTCATGCATGGTCGGGTCTCCTGAAAAGGCAGACCCTCGCGGGGCGTTTCCGGCCAAAGCGATCGCGGCGTTGAGATCGCGCGATTCGTTTGCGTGCACCTTATATGGTGCGTCGCAACAAATTATGACCTCCGTCAAAGGCCTGTGCGGCCCTGTTCCGCGAAAAATGCATGCCTCGTCAGAGGATTAACAGCGGCCTGTGCAGAGTATTGCTGCGTCCCATGCTGCGCCCTTATTCGCAGCATCAATGCAGCAATTGCTGCGGTTGCGTTGCAACATAAGCAAGCCATGCTGCAGCAAAGGGTGCAGCAAAATCGCGAAAACACCCCGAATCGCCAGAGGTTTGATTTACTCGGGGGCAGGGTCCACGTAGCAGTCGTCAATCCCGCCCGCGCGCCTCAAGGCAAGCGACCCGCCCGCCGGTTCATGCCCGACACCTTTGCCACCCGTTACGCCGCGCTCGTCGCCTCCCGCAAGATCGAGGCCGACCCCGCCCAGGCCGACCTCGTTCGCCGCCTGACCGCGCTGGAAAAGGCGCTGGCGCAGCACCGGCTGTCGCGCAAGTCGTCCTCGCTCGGCTGGCTGTTCTCCCGCCGCGAGACGCCTGGGCCGGTGAAGGGCCTCTACGTCCACGGCGACGTCGGCCGCGGCAAGACCATGCTGATGGACCTGTTCTTCACGTCGAGCGAAGTGCGGCGGAAGCGGCGAGCGCATTTCCACGAATTCATGGCCGACGTGCACGAGCGCATCCGCGAGGTGCGGCATCAGTTGAAGCTCGGCACACTCAGCAATGGCGATCCGATCCGCCACGTCGCCGATGAGATCGCCGAGGAGACGTGGCTCCTCTGCTTCGACGAGTTCCACGTCACCGACATCGCCGACGCGATGATCCTCGGCCGGCTGTTCACCCGCCTGTTCGAGCAGGGCGTCGTGCTGGTTGCGACGTCGAACGTCGCGCCGGACGACCTTTACAGAGAGGGGCTCAACCGCGCGCTATTCCTGCCCTTCATCGCGCTGCTCGAGGAGCACGTCGACGTCGTGCGGCTGTCAGCGCGCACCGACTACCGCATGGAGAAGCTGTCCGGCGTCACCACCTGGTACGTCCCGGCCGACGAGGATGCCGAGGTCGCGCTCGACATCGCCTGGCAGAAGCTGACCGGCATGCTCGAAGGCGAGCCGGTCGACATGCACCTTGCCGGGCGCGTGCTGCGCGTGCCGGAGGCGGCCATGGGCGTCGCCCGCTTTGCCTTCGCGCAGCTGTGCGAGCAGCCGCTCGGGGCCAACGACTATCTGCGGCTGGCGCGCGAATTCCACACGCTGATCGTCGACCACGTTCCGGTCATGGACTATGCCGACCGCAACGCCGCCAAGCGTTTCATCATCCTGATCGACACGCTCTACGACCACGGCGTGAAGCTGATCGCCTCGGCCGAGGCCGAGCCAAACGAGCTCTATATCGCTGACGAGGGCTACGAGGCGCTCGAATTCAAGCGCACGGAATCGCGGCTGATCGAGATGCGCTCGAGCGACTATCTCGCTCTGCCGCACGGCGCCCGTGCGCATGCCGACCAGAGCGGCACCGGCGGCATCGTCGAGACGTGACGCCGTTTACTCTGGCGCGGCGTTTACGTGCTTTTTCGATTGCCAGCCGCGATGGCCGCGCGCACAAGGGCGCGGGGCATTTAAATAATCGGTGAGGGCCTGAGCATGGCCAACCAGGACATTCCCTTCGAGGAGACCGGCACGCCGGCCGACAACGGTCCATCGGCGCCGGCGGCGAGGCGCCGTGCCCGGCCGGTGCGCTTCACCTGCGTGATCTGCGGCAAGGACAAGCCGGCGCGCGATATCGCCCGGCTCGACGTGGTGCGGCCGAGCTTGCTCGACCGCATCAAGGAGACCTATCCCGATCTGCCGGCCGAAGGCTTCATCTGCATCGACGACCTCGACAGCTTCCGCTCGGCCTATGTCGGCGACCTGCTGCGCAGCGAGCGCGGCGAATTGACCAATCTCGAGCAGGAGGTCGTGCAAAGCCTCGCCGACCACGAGACGCTCGCCGAGAACATCCAGGCCGAGTTCGAGGGGCACCGCACCTTCGGTGAACGGCTGTCCGATCATCTCGCGACTTTCGGCGGCAGCTGGTCGTTCCTGATCTTCTTCTTTGCGGTGCTGGTTGCGTGGATGGCGTTCAACGCGATCGTCGTCGGCAAGGACCAATTCGACCCCTATCCGTTCATCCTGCTCAATCTCGTGCTGTCCTGCCTCGCCGCAGTGCAGGCGCCCATCATCATGATGAGCCAGAAGCGGCAAGAGGCGAAGGACCGGCTGCGGTCCGAGAACGACTACCGCGTCAACCTCAAGGCGGAATTGGAAATCCGCCACCTGCACGAAAAGGTCGACCACATCCTGACGCGGCAATGGGAGCGGCTGGCCGAGATCCAGCAGATCCAGCTCGAGATCATGCAGGACGCGGTGACGCGGAAGCGGTGAGCTTCGCGCGCTGAAAATTAGTGCGCCGCGCACTCAGCGTTGCCGCACGTGCTCTCTCCCCTCGTAGGAGAGGGCTACCGCAGCCTCGCAGACTCAAAGAACGGGTGAGGGCTGTCCCCCTCACCTAACCGCATTGCAAGATAAGTCTCTCAATGCCCTCTCCCACGAGGGGAGAGGGCACAATTACGGACGCCGCGAAATCGACAGCAGCTTCGCTCTCGCAGCATAACTACCGCAGCGCACAAACGAATTTCGCTCTACCGCTCGGGCAAATCGCACGAAATCGCTGGACAGCGGCCGTCTCTTACGATTGGTATTATGTATACCAGACAGCGGCGCCGCCCATGGGGTGCCTTGTCGCCTCAAGCCTAAGGGTTTAACCACCACGCGGCCGCGCTCCGCGGCAGCACATCAGCTTTGAGAGTTTTCCCACCATGGCCCGTAACAAGATTGCCTTGATCGGCTCCGGCCAGATCGGCGGCACCCTGGCCCACCTCGTCGGTCTGAAGCATCTCGGCGACGTCGTCATGTTCGACGTCGCGGAAGGCGTGCCGCAGGGCAAGGCGCTCGACATTGCCCAGTCCTCGCCGGTCAATAAGTTCGACGCCAAGTTCACCGGCACCAATTCGTACGACGCGATCGAGGGCGCCGACGTCTGCATCGTCACCGCCGGCGTGCCACGGAAGCCCGGCATGAGCCGCGACGATCTGCTCGACATCAATTTGAAGGTCATGGATCAGGTCGGCGCCGGCATCAAGAAATACGCGCCGAACGCCTTCGTCATCTGCATCACCAACCCGCTCGACGCGATGGTGTGGGCCTTGCAGAAGTCGTGCGGCCTGCCGCACCAGAAGGTCATCGGTATGGCGGGCGTGCTCGACTCGGCGCGCTTCCGTTATTTCCTCGCCGACGAATTCAACGTCTCGGTCGAGGACGTCACTGCCTTCGTGCTCGGTGGCCATGGCGACACGATGGTGCCGCTCACCCGCTATTCGGCGGTCGCCGGCATTCCGGTGCCGGATCTCGTCAAGATGGGCTGGACCACGCAGGCGCGCGTCGACGAGATCGTCAAGCGCACCGCGAACGGCGGCGCCGAGATCGTCAACCTGTTGAAGACCGGCTCGGCCTTCTACGCGCCGGCGGCGTCTGCCGTCGCGATGGCGGAGAGCTATTTGCTCGACAAGAAGCGCGTCATGCCCTGCGCCGCTTATCTCAACGGCGAGTACGGCATGAAGGACATCTATGTCGGCGTGCCGGTGGTAATCGGCGCCAAGGGCGTCGAGCGCATCGTCGAAGTCGATCTCAACGGCGCCGAGAAGTCGGCCTTCGAGAAGTCGGCCGCGTCGGTGCAGGGCCTGATCGAAGCCTGCAAGAAGATCGCGCCGAGCCTGGCGTGAGTAATACGCGCTGACCGGGCGCGGGATCACCGTGTCCGGTCGCGCACAACGACAATTGGAATGCGACTCGTCGCGTTCGGGAGAGTGAGGGACGCCGCATGAACATCCACGAATACCAGGCCAAGGCCGTGCTACGCGAATTCGGCGTGCCCGTGCCGCGCGGCATTCCCGCCTTCACCGTCGACGAGGCGGTCAAGGCCGCCAACGATCTCGGCGGCCCCGTCTGGGTCGTCAAGGCGCAGATCCACGCCGGCGGCCGCGGCAAGGCCGGCGGCGTCAAGGTCGTCAAATCGGTCGACGACGTTAAGAAGGAATCGGCCCGCATTCTCGGCTCGACGCTGGTCACGCACCAGACCGGCCCGCAGGGCAAGAAGGTCGGCCGCCTCTACATCGAGGAAGGCTCGGCCATCGACAAGGAGTTCTACCTCTCGGCGCTGATCGACCGCGAGACGTCGCGCGTCGCCTTCGTCGTCTCGACCGAAGGCGGCATGGACATCGAGCAGGTCGCGCACGACACGCCCGAGAAGATCCTGACTTTCTCGGTCGATCCGGCGACCGGCATCATGCCGCATCACGGCCGCCGCGTGGCGCAGGCGCTCAAGCTCTCCGGCGATCTCGCCAAGCAGATCGAAGGCCTGCTGCCGAAACTCTATAAGGCGTTCACCGAGAAGGACATGAGCCTCCTCGAAATCAACCCGCTGGTCGTCACCAAGGACGCCAAGCTCATCTGCCTCGACGCCAAGGTCGGCTTCGACGGCAACGCGCTCTATCGTCACTCAGACGTCGTCGCGCTGCGAGATCTGACGGAAGAGGACGAGAAGGAAGTCGAGGCGTCGAAATACGACCTCAACTACATCGCGCTCGACGGCTCGATCGGCTGCATGGTCAACGGCGCCGGCCTCGCCATGGCGTCGATGGACATCATCAAGCTCTACGGCATGGCGCCGGCGAACTTCCTCGACGTCGGCGGCTCGGCGACGAAGGACAAGGTCGCGGCCGCTTTCAAGATCATCACCTCCGATCCGAACGTGAAGGGCATCTTGGTCAACATCTTTGGCGGCATCATGAAGTGCGACGTCATCGCCGAGGGCGTCGTCGCCGCGGTGAAGGAAGTCGGCCTCAAGGTGCCGCTGGTCGTGCGCCTCGAAGGCACCAATGTCGAGCTCGGCAAGAAGATCATTGCCGAGTCCGGCTTGAACGTGACGTCGGGCGACGACCTCGACGACGCCGCGCAGAAAATTGTGAAAGCCGTGAAGGAAGCCGCCTGATGTCCGTCCTCATCGACAAGAACACCAAGGTCATCTGCCAGGGCTTCACCGGCAAGAACGGCACCTTCCATTCCGAGCAGGCCATCAAGTACGGCACCAAGATGGTCGGCGGCACGTCGCCCGGAAAGGGCGGCGGCACGCACCTCGGCCTGCCGATCTTCGACACCGTCGCCGAGGCGCGCGAGAAGACGAAGTGCGACGCGTCCGTGATCTACGTGCCGCCGGCCGGCGCCGCCGACGCGATCTGCGAAGCGATCCAGGCCGAGATCCCGCTCATCGTCGCGATCACCGAAGGCATCCCGGTGATGGACATGGTGCGCGTCAAGCGTTCGCTGGCGGGCTCGAAGTCGCGGCTCGTCGGTCCGAACTGCCCGGGCGTGATGACCGCGGGCGAATGCAAGATCGGCATCATGCCGGGCAACATCTTCAAGCCCGGCTCGGTCGGCATCGTGTCGCGCTCCGGCACGCTGACTTACGAAGCTGTGTTCCAGACCTCGCGCGAAGGCCTCGGTCAGACCACCGCGGTCGGCATTGGCGGCGACCCGGTCAAGGGCACCGAGTTCATCGACGTGCTGGAGATGTTCCTCGCCGACGACAAGACCACGTCGATCATCATGATCGGCGAGATCGGCGGCTCCGCCGAGGAAGACGCGGCGCAATTTCTGAAGGACGAAGCCAAGCGCGGCCGCAAGAAGCCGATGGCTGGCTTCATCGCCGGCCGCACCGCCCCTCCGGGCCGCCGCATGGGCCATGCCGGCGCGATCATCTCCGGCGGCAAGGGCGATGCGGAATCCAAGATCGCGGCGATGGAAGCCGCCGGCATCAAGGTGTCGCCATCGCCGGCGCGCATCGGCAAGACGCTGATGGAAGTTCTGAAGCGCTAAGCGCGCTCAGGCTCACGGATTAATTGGACGTCATGGCCGGGCATTCGCCCGGCCATTTCTTTTTTGACGGAGCCCGCGCGCGCCGCATCCGGCGTTGTTGGACGCGCGATCAAGAAATACGGCATTCCGATCATTCCCGCGCCGTGTGGCCGGCACTAGTGAGTGCCACAGGACACGTGCGAACGGAGCAAGCAATGATCGAGAATCTGCGGGCGCCCTTGATGGCGCTCACGATCCTGCTGGGCGCGACTGCGCTCATTGCAGTACCCGGCGCCGCCGCCGCCCGCGGCGCGAGCCAGGAGCACAAGGAGCACAAGGTCCACAAGAATCACGACGAGAAGGACCGCGCCCGCGCGCATCGCAAGAAGCACGACAAGACCGTCATGTGCATCAAGGCGCCGTGTCCGGCCAATGGTAAGGACAAGAACAAGCCGGCCGGCGATGCGAACAAGGACAAGCCCGCCCCCGCGCCGGTCGGCGGTTTGCGTCCGGCCAAAGGCGACGTCGTCGTCTCGAACGGCGTGACCGCGACGATCCTCCACGGCGCCGGCGCTGGCGTTGTCGTGCAGACGCTCGAGCCCGGCAAGATCCTCGTTCGCGCGGATAACGGCCAGTCGGTGACCTTGCCCGGCGGCTCGGTCAGCGTCTCGGGCGCCAAGATCGTTTCGCCCGGCGCTTTCATTGAGCGTGCCGATCATCCGAACGGCGAGGTGACGGTGGCCATCGGTTTGGGCGCGTCATATCCGAAGCCCGCGGCGCCCACCGCGCCGTCTTCGGCGGCCCCGCCGAGCCACGTCACGGGCGGTCCCGAAGGCGGCTTTCTGGGAGCGATCGGCGGATCGATTGTCGATGCCGGCAAGGCTGTCGGCCGCGGCGCCGAGGATGCGATTTCCATCGGCTCTCCGAAGCCCGGAACGCCCGGCGCTGGCGAACCGAAAACGTCGACCACGACCCAGCAGTAGAAAGCGAAAAACGATGAAACAGATACGCGCGGCCTGTGTGGCCCTCACGATGCTGCTGGCCGGTGCGCCCGCGTTCGTCGCCACCTCCGGCGCCGCGGCTGCGCGCGCTGCAAGCAGCGACCACAAGGCTCACAAGGATCACGACAGGAAGCACTCGGACAACGAGCGGTCGCACCGCAAGAAGCACAAGAAGCACGTCGTGGTCTGCATCAAGGCGCCGTGTCCGGGTGACACCGGCTCGCAGCATGGCGAGCGCAAGCGGCGTGAGAGCGACAAAGCGCGCATGAAGGAGAAGTGCGGCACGCTCATCTTGCCGACGGCCGGGTGCGGCACGCCGGCGCGTGATCCGGTGGGCAATACGCGGCCGACCTTGCCGGAGCGGACGAAGCAGCCGCTCGAGGGCGGCCGGAAGCCGGTTCTCGAGAACTGAAGTCGCCGAGTTCCCGGTTACCGTGACCCCATGTGCCCGCCCGGTCCGGCGGGCACACGTGCTTTTGGCCGGCCGCTGTCCCGGTTGCCGGGGATACGAACGGGGAGGGGCGGACACCCGTCAGGCAGAGTGAATCGGCATTCACTTCTTGGTCTTTCGTTGACTTACAGAGGTCATAAATAGAGCTACAAGTCACCGCGCCGAACGGGCC
>Ga0310810_10003173_pt1 | contig 17840 bp, 15 predicted proteins | sample NCmetagenome_FD_207641 | JGI IMG/M metagenome (GOLD analysis project Ga0310810, IMG submission 207641) | Soil microbial communities from experimental microcosm in Duke University, North Carolina, United States - NC | ecosystem: Engineered > Artificial ecosystem > Soil microcosm > Unclassified ...
GCAGCCCCAGCGCTTTCCTTAGCGCGTCAGCGATCGCGGTCGCCCCAATCGGTTTCAAGCCTTTCACAAACTCTTCCGACCGCGCGCGGTTTTGACTGTTAGCTTCTACCAGCCGATCAAACAGCGGCTCGACCTCAGTCGAAAACCGCAATATTTCGAATCGGTCACCTTCATTCAAGTTCTCCACACAAAACTGCAGAGCCTTCTTCGCTTGCTCGAGTTTTTTGCCCGCCATCGAACCGGAGGTATCGAGCACGAAAACAACGTCCTTCAGAATCACTTGTTTCTTTTTTACATCGACCCCGGGCGAGGCGAGCAGGAGGAAATAGCCGTCTTCGCCGGCTGTCTTGTAGGTCAACAGGTTGAGCCCAATTTCGTCCTTCTCCGGAGCGAAGTACAGCGAAAAATCGGAATCAGATTGCGCATCCGTGGCCTCAAATCCGGCAGTGGCGTGGTTTGGCCCTTCGCGCCTGACTTCCACCGCATGACTCGGGGAATAGATCGACTTAAGCGGACGTTTGCTGTCGAGTTCCACTTTGACGCTGACGTTTTTGATCGGCTGACAGGAAAATTTACCCATGCTCAAAGGCAGCTGGTACCCGACCAGGCCGGAGTCCGCTTTGAGCAGTTGGGTATAGGCGAGCTTAATGCGCTTGTTGCTATGGGGCTCGATCGGAAAAATTCGAACCTTGAACAGGTCGCGCTCGGCATATTCGAGCAGCGCCGGATCTTTAATCTTTCGCACGATATCTTCGTAAATATGGCGAGCCTTATCGGCGCCCAGGAGCTCCGCTTCGACCTGTTTGCCGTCGATCTCCATCGAGAATTTATCGAGATGCGCGCCTTTGGGTACGGGGAAAATAAAGCTGCCTTCAAGACGCGCCTGGTTGGGGTTATAAAATTCCTCATCCACCGAGGTGACGGCCACCTGGTCGGTAATTCGGGTGTTCACCTTCACCGATCTTATTTCCAGGGGCGCAAACAAATGAATGCGCGGTGGCGGATAGTGCCGAGGTGGCCATACGGGTGGCTCCGGGTGAGGCGCCACCGGTCCCGGCAACCAGGAGGGATCTTCAACGATGATTAAGCCAACCGCCGACGCGGACGCCGCCACGCTGAGCAGCACCGCTAAACCCAGATAGAATGCGCACCGTTTCATACCCGGTTAGACGGCGCCTCAATACAAATGCTCCCCTGATTGCCACAAAAGCAGAGAATCAAACCGAAGGCCGAAACCCGAATTAAATTCAAATCCCATCCTGGAAAGATTCGGAAAGCCCGCCGTGACGGAGTTCCCGCTCCTTACCTTAGATTTTGAATTTGTTTCGGATTTCGGTTTTCGAAATTCGAGTTTGCCTCACGGCGCCGCCCACTGGACAGCATTGACGAAAATCTGGCGCACCTCAGGCCGATAGTAATCGTTATAGGTCTCGTGACCCGGTGTGAAGTAAAACACTTTCCCTATCCCAATGTTCCAGCACAAGCCCATCCGCGCAGACTCTGTTTTACCGTCGGGCTTTGTATAGAGTCCGTCGAGCGGAACTGATTCCGGTGTGGGGACTGCAAACGGCTCGCCGTAACGCTCGATATGCGGGAGCTTGAAAGTTTTCACACCCTTGCAGATCGGGTGGTTGGGTTCTTTCGCAATGATCTCGGCAGAAGTGCCGTCATCGACATACTCGCGCCAACTGCAGGCAGTCCCCATCAGCTTCTTGAACGGCTTGGCAAAATGGCAGGAATGAGTGCCGATGAACCCCATTTTGCCGTCCTTCACTCGCTTCTCGATCTTGCTGACCAGCTCGTCTTTTACATCGCCATGGCGCTTGTGCCCCCACCAAATCAACACATCAGTGCCGTTCAGCAACTCATCGCTGATCCCCTGGTCGGGATCGTTAATACTCGCTTTAACAATTTGCCATCCATTGGCCTCAAGTGGCGCCAAACCCTCTGCGATAGCGGTATTGATGTCCTGCGGATAGACCTTTTTCGAAGCCGGGTCGACGTTTGCCGTGCCTTCAGACCAAACAACCACCTTTCGCTTGTCCGCCGCCGCCAGAATGGCCGGGGCAAACAGCACGCCCGTGGCGACGCCGGTACCGAGGGCAATCGCCTGGCGTCGGGATAAGCGCCGTGCTGCGTGGTCCGTGTTTCGTGAATTCGATGCGAAGGCTTTCTGAATAGCGCGTCGTGGATTTTGTTTCATGGCCAAATAGTGAAAGGTTGTGAAGATGTGGACAAGATTTTTGAGAATTCTCGTGCCAGGAATCTAGTTTGCGCTAGGATAATCCAGACGCCCGTGCCGGCTGGGCAGAGCCTGTGGCGAGGTGCAGCATACAATGAAAACAGCGTTTTTTCCGGCAAAAATACTCGCTCATCTCCCTGGAGATAACTGTGAAGCCTTAGCCGCTTTGTGCACCGAATTCGAGCGATTCGATGGCCACGCGCGCCAGCTCCCTGAACATCACGACGATTACGTCGAAGCCCTCAGTATCCTGAAGGCCTTCGCCCTGGCCCGGAATGCCAAAGTCCAGCCTTTTCCCGAGATTAGCCCGCAACGGCATCAAAACATTGCCTGTGTGGCCACCTATTTCAGCCAATTGCGCACCGCCGTCCGCACTGAATTGGCCGGGCGCCATTCACGCCGCTACTTCGAATCCAAAACCGAAGAATACATGGCCCTATTCGCCAGGACGCAAGTGTATGAATTTGCAGATGAGGATTTCCGCCGCGTTCATGGCCTAATTAGCGAGTTGCGGGAGTTGCTCAGCGACAGCAGCCTCATCACGGAAGAGCATCAAAAGCGGTTGCTGCGGCGCCTCGAAGCTATGCGCGGCGAATTACACAAGAAAACCACCGACATCGAACGGTTCTGGGGTTTCCTCGGCGAGGCTGCGATCGTAATGCGAAAGTTTGGCGAAGACCTGAAGCCGATCTCCGATCGTGTCCTCGAGCTCAGCCAGATTGTCCTCCAAGCCATTCTTAACAAGGAGGGCATCAAAGCTCTCCCGGAATTAAGCCGCCTGTTCTCGCCGGACGAATTGGCGGAAGATGAAGAGATCGCCGCTCGCGTCTAACTGTCGGTCGGAAGGCCGAGCTGCGCGAGGCCCAAACACTTCCTATTGTTTTTAGGCGGATTTTGGGGCCTCGCGAAGCTCGGCCTTCCGAAAGAGTTCGACGTTGAGCGTTCGAAGTCCTGAGCTGTCTTCCGCCGATATTCTGGCCTAAGCCAGGGTAGTTATTCCTATAGCCGCTACTCCGAGGATATCATTGGTCTTCCGAGATCGGATGCGCTAATGTTCGCGGTTCAATGTCGCGTTCCGTCAATCATCTAATGGCACGGCCGGACCTGTTCTCCACAGCCGCGTGGAATCCTCAGGAGTTGGGCCAGCCCATTCCCTGCTCGCGGCATGCCGTTTCGGTGGCCTTGCCGCGTTGGCTGGATGTTGTTGGGTACGAGGAAAAGAGCCCTGCGGTGATGTCGCGGCTCTCAAGCGGGTATCCGCGATTCGTCATTCATCCCCTGGTGCAGGAATTGGGCCGGGAAATGGCCGGTGGACAAGCATGCCTGCCTTTTCCCTCGCGCCGCGCCGCCGAACTAGCCGCCGAGTTTGTCCGTCGCACCAGCGATGCCGCTGCAGAAATCATCGCTCCCAAGGGTGCCTTTGGGGTCCTTTCCGATGGCAACGGGACGACCGCTCTCCGTTCCTTTTGGCAGCATGCGGGCCTGATCGTGTCGAGCCGTCAGGCGGAGGCACAGCTTTCTGGACGGCCGCCCGCCACCGGCGCAGACGAAGCCCGGGCTTCATTACGACGGCATCTGGCCGGACTTTACGATTGTTCGGAGGAGGACGTTTTTTTGGCCCCCACCGGGATGGCCGCCGTCTTCGCGGCATTGCGAGCGATTGTGGAACGAACCCCCAACCGGCCAACAGCGCAGTTGGGTTTTCCTTATGTAGATACGTTGAAGCTGCAGCAGAAACTGGGTAGCGGCGGTATTCTTCTGCACCACCTGGGAACCATCGAAAGCAAATTGCGCAGTTTATTAGAGCGCGAGCGCCTGGCCGGTTGCTTCTGCGAAATTCCCGGTAACCCATTGCTCGGCTCGACGGATCTGCGCCCGGTCAGTCCACTGCTGAGGCAGCACCGGGTCCCGCTGGTTGTCGATGATGTAGTCGCCACACCGGTGAACGTCGACGTCAGTCAACATGCCGACCTGGTAGCGACCAGTTTGACTAAATTTTTTGTGGGAACTTGCGATGCGATGGGTGGCGCGCTGATTTGCAATCCCCACTCGCCGCTCTATGCCGAACTGCGGCCAATTATCGAGCGGCAACACGAGGAATTGCTTTGGGGTGAGGACGCGATCGTTTTGGCAGCTCAAGCACGAGAATTCCCGGAGCGCATGCGACGGCATAACCAGAACGGCCTAATCATTGCTGAACGCTTGCGTCAGCATCCTGCCATTGAGCGCGTCTGGTATCCTAAGTGGGAGTTCAGCGAAGCCTATGAGGCCGTGCGCCGTCCCGAAGGCGGTTATGGCGCGCTGCTGACATTTCTGCCCAAAGCTGCCGAAGTGAATTCCCCCGCGATCTATGACCGGCTTGATGTATGCAAGGGACCAAGCCTTGGCACCATCTTCACCCTGGCTTGCCCCTTCACGTTACTCGCGCATTACACCGAACTCGAATGGGCCGAGGCTTGTGGAGTTTCCCGTTACCTCATCCGTTTGTCCGTCGGCTTGGAGGACCCGGAGGAGCTATGGAAACGCTTGCAGACGGCACTGAGTCTGTGAGAGCTGTCGCCAGGAGGAGTGACTCCCCCCGCATTGCCGGCATTCAGCAACTGTGCCCGCCGCCGGAGCGACTTTGGACTTATGAAGTTTAAAGCGATCGCGGCGATGTCGCTGAACCGGGTGATCGGGTCAGGGAACAAAATCCCCTGGCACTTGCCTGAAGATTTCAAGTGGTTCAAGAAGCTGACCACGGGCAATATTGTCATCATGGGAAGGAAAACCTTCGAATCAATCGGCAAACCTTTACCCAACCGCACAACAATTGTGGTGAGCCGTTCGCTGGATGCTATACCCGGCGCTCAAAAGGTAACCGATTTGGCCCACATCGATCCCGAAGCCCCGGAGTTCCGTGGCCGCGAACTTTTCATTTGTGGCGGCGCTCAGATCTATCAACAAGCCTTGCCCCTCTGTTCCGACCTGTACCTAACCTTGGTGAATAGAGTCGTCGAAGGTGATATCTACTTTCCCCCTTTTGAACAACAGTTCGTTTTGGCCGAAGAACTTCTCAACACGCCCGATTTCAAAATCCGCCACTACCGAAACCGCGACCTCTGACCCCAGAACCCTATCCTCTGGACCCTGGGACTTTGGACTTTGGACTTTGGACTTTGGACTCTAGACTCCCCGCCTCATGTCGCAGATGTTGAAGTCCTCAGGCGCGATGGCCGCGGCGACCTTGACCAGTCGAGTGCTGGGTATGGTCCGCGAGATGGTTTATGCGTCTTTTATGGGCAACACCTGGGTCGCCAGCGCCTTTGTGATGGCCTTTCAGGTGCCAAATCTGTTTCGCCGGCTTCTAGGTGAAGGTGCGCTGACTGCCGCCTTTATTCCGATCTTCAAGAAAAAGGAGGTTCAAGACGGAGAAAAGGAGATGTGGCGTTCCGCCAATGCCGTCATTTCCGGACTGGTTACTGCCGCGGCTGCAGTCACCGTGGTGGTTGTGATTGGAATCACGATCGCCCTGGCGGCGCACCCATTCAAAGAAGAGACTCGGCTGATGCTCCGGCTTTTGCGGCTAATGTTCCCCTACATGCTGCTGGTGTGCCTCGCGGCTGTTTTTATTGGTATGGCCAACGCGCGCGGCCACTTCTTCGTCCCCGCAATGGGGGCGGTGGTCTTGAACGTGGTCATGATTGGAAGCGTGCTGTTCCTGGCACCGCGGATGGGAAGCACCTTGCCCGAGCGAATCTTTGGCCTGGCGATCGGTGTCGTCGTGGCGGGGTTGGCGCAGGCTCTGTTTCAATTGCCGAGCCTGTCGCGTGAGGGCTACCGCTATGAGTGGGTTTCGCCCTGGGGCGATCCGACGGTCAACGACGTCGTGCGCAAAATGTTGCCCGGATCGATCGGCGTCGCTGCTTTCCAAATTAATGTGCTCCTCACCCAATGCTTCTCGTTCTGGTTCGAGCCAAGTATCGTCTCCACTTTCAATTATTCTGTCCGGCTGATGGAGTTGCCCCAGGGCATGTTCGGTATTTCGCTGGCGACCTACCTGCTGCCGACGCTCTCCGGGCTCGCCGCGCAAAAGAACTACACCGAATTTCGTGAGGTGCTCCGGCAAGGTTTGGGCCATCTGGCGTTTGCCAATTTGCTTGCGGCGTCGATCGCTCTCGTCCTCGCCGAACCCATCGTCCGATTGCTCTTTGAGCGCGGCATGTTCGGGCCCAGCGCGACACATCGCGTTGCCATGGCGTTGGCCTGCCTCGCGCCAGGTTTGCTCATGTTCTCAATGAATAACATTTTGGCCCGCGCCTTTTATGCCCTTAGCGACATCAAAACACCAATGAAAATCAGCGTGCTCTGCCTCCTTCTGAATCTCGGGTTTGCGTTCTGGCTCGTGAGGTACTTACAGCAAGCTCGCGTCGGCGGCGAACTCGGCCTTGCCCTGGCCAACACTTTCAGCGCAGGTGTGAACGTGGGATTGCTAACCTTTGCCTTGCGACGAAAGCTCAGCGGAATGAAATTTGCCGGACTGGCACAAGCATTACTCGCATTGATCTCAGACGCGGTGTTGGCGGGACTTGTCGCCGGATTGCTCAGTCAGCTGTGGGAAAAAAAGCTTGGGCACGCCAATCTGGCTCTGAAAATAGGCGCGGTCTTCGTGCCGGGCGGAATAGCTGCCGTGGTCTACTGGCTTGTCGCGCTATGGTTAAAGGTGCCCGCCGCTACCGAAATGACCGGCCTATTGCTGCAAAAGCTCGGCGGTAGGAATAAAAAGGGGTGATTGAATTGGTGCACGCAGATCTTTTGTAGGAGACGACGTAAGGAGACTCCGATCCAATAATGCTGCGAAATTTGGAAAGTCAGAGTCTCCTTACGTCGTCTACTACAATCCAAGCTAACTCTCGCAGACCTCATCTCCAGCGCCAGGTCAATGCGAAAAGGGTAAGTTGAATACCCACCCACTTTTCAGTTAACATGCGCGCCAACAATCAATCCGGGCATTAACCATGAACAAATACATCACTGAATTCATTGGAACGTTCTTCCTCTTACTCACTATCGGTTGTTCAGTCATCATCGGTGGCGCCGGAGTTATCGCGCCATTGGCGATTGGTTCGGCATTAATGGTCATGATCTACGCCGGTGGCCATGTTTCAGGCGGACACTATAATCCGGCAGTAACGCTGGGCGTTTGGTTGCGAGGACGCTGTCCGACCAAGGACGTGGTTCCCTATTGGGTGGCTCAATTGCTTGGCGCGGTGATCGCCGCCTGTGTGCTTAATTACCTCAAGGGCGAGGCCTCCACTAAACCCATGGTCTTGAAACCGGGGCCGGCCCTGCTGGCAGAATTCCTTTATACGTTCGCGCTGGTTTACGTCGTGCTGAATACTGCCACCGCAAAGGCAACCGCCGGTAATTCAAATTATGGCCTCGCCATTGGGTTCACCGTCATGACTGGCGCCTTTGCCGTCGGGAGTATTTCCAGTGCCGCCTTCAATCCTGCCGTAGCCATCGGCATCTCGATTATGGGTTTGAGCGCATGGTCAAACATTTGGATCTACCTCGTCGCCAACTTCGCTGGCGGTGCCGCGGCTGCCCTGACGTTTAAAGCGATCAATCCGCAAGATAAGTAAAATACCGGCAATCGCCACGAGAGGTACAAAGAGCACTAAGATGAGCGAAAGTTGGCTTTGTGTTCTTTGGGGTTGGCGGGAAAACGTTAGCGCCTGCTCAGGACATGGCGGGAAGTAAAATCAAAGCCGGCGGCGCTCGTATCGGCGTCGATACCGGCGGCACATTTACAGACTTCGTTTGTTTGCGAGATAATCGCCTGGTTTTATTCAAGTGCCGTTCGACACCTGAGGACCCTGCGCGAGCCATCCTCGAAGGCATCAGCCAGCTTTCAACCAACCGGATGGGTGAGGAAATCGTGCACGGTTCGACCGTCGCAACCAATGCCGTGCTGGAACGCAAAGGCGCTCGTGTTGCGCTCATCACGACCGCAGGGTTCGAGGATGTACTCCGCATCGGCCGACAGACACGAGCCGAACTCTACAATTTCTTTGTTCCACCACGCTGCCCGATCGTCGAATCGTCCCTTGCATTCGGCTTGCCTGAGCGGCTTGATGCCAATGGCCAGGTGTTGGAACCAGTCAATCGGAAGGCGCTCGCTAAGCTCACCGTCCGGTTGAGCCGCCTTCACGCCGAAGTCACCGCGGTTTGCCTGCTCCATTCTTACGTGAACCCGATGCACGAGCGGAAGGTTGCAGAGCACCTGCGGCGTGCTGGACTGGTTGTGTGCGCCTCGCACGAGGTCCTGCCTGAATACCGCGAATTTGAACGTTGGAGCACGACGGTGATTAACGCTTATGTGATGCCGCTCATTGACCAATACCTCAGCAAACTCCAGCGGCAACTGACCGGTTCAACCGTCCGCATTATGCAATCCAACGGGGGATCGATCTCGGCCGCCGCTGCCCGGCGTCAACCGGTTCGCCTTATTCTGTCGGGCCCGGCGGCGGGAGTGGTCGGCGCCCGAGCGGTCGCTTCTGCGGCGGGATACAGACGCATCATCTCCTTCGATATGGGCGGCACCTCGACCGATGTAAGTCTCATTGATGCTGCTATCGGCATGACCACCGATTCGTACATCGGCGACTTCCCGGTCCGCCAGCCGATGATCGACATCCATACCGTCGGCGCCGGCGGCGGCTCAATCGCCTTTAAAGACAGCGGCGGAGCTCTCCGGGTCGGACCCCGCAGTGCCGGCGCCAATCCGGGACCGGCCTGCTATGGGATGGGAAAGGAACTTACCGTCACGGATGCCAATCTGTTGCTAGGTCGGCTCGATCCCGATTACTTCCTCGGCGGCCGAATGCATCTCGATATTAATCGGTCGCGTCTCGCGGCCAAAGCTCTGGCACCGCAATTCGACATGAGCATCCGCCAATTGGCAGAGGGCGTGGTACGTGTCGCCAATGCCAACATGGAACGCGCCATGCGCGTGGTTTCGGTATCACGAGGCCATGATCCGCGGGAATTTGCGCTGCTGGCCTTCGGCGGTGCTGGCGGCATGCACGCCTGTGAAATGGCCGAGCGCCTCGAGATTCCTATCGTAATCGTTCCACGCTATGCCGGAGTGCTTTCTGCCTTAGGCATGCTCTTGGCCGATGTTACCAAAGATTATTCAGTCAGCGTTCTGCGCCGCAGCGACTCAGTGTCCAACATCGAGCTGACAAGGCGTTTCAAACCGCTTATCGCTGCCGCTCAACGCGATCTCACAATCGAGGGTTTCGATAAATCTCGTCAAGCGATTCAATGTCGACTGGATGTGCGCTACGTCGGTCAATCCTACGAGATTACTATTCCTTTCCGGGAAGAGTACCGCCGCGAATTCGATTCCAGTCATCACCGGCTGTACGGATACTCCGATCCGAGACGACCGACTGAAATTGTCAACCTGCGCGTTGTCGCCTCCGGCCTAACTGAGAAACCCGCGCTCCCCCAATCGCGCGAGCGCGTCTCTAGGTCACGACCTGTGTCCGTACGGCCAGCTCGATTTAACGGTCGAGACTTGCCAACCCGTTTTTACAACTGGGAGCACCTGACCCCGGGCTCACGCGCGAATGGACCGGCTGTCGTGACCGGCCCGGAAGCCACGGCAGTGATTCCTCCGGGCTTGGCTTTTCGTATGGATCGGTTCGGCAATCTTATCATCCGCCGATAGGCAACCCTATGGCAAACACCGAACCCAGAACATCGAACATCGAATCTCGAGCGTCGAACATCGAACGTCTACGAAAGAACATTGAACAGAAATGGATTTGCAGGCAGTCAGGTTGTTCAAAGTTCGATATTCAGTGTTCGACGTTCAATGTTTAACCCTTCTCTTCTATGCCGCCCTCCACACACCCGATTGAATTTGAGGTTTTCAAAAACCTCTTTCTCGCTATTGCCGAGGAAATGGGGGTGACCCTCTGTCGGACCGGCTTTTCGCCCAACATCAAAGAACGACTCGATTACTCGTGCGCTGTCTACGACGCCAATGGAGAGACGATTGCACAAGGCGATCACCTGCCCGTGCATCTCGGCGCGATGCCGCTGTCCGTTCGCGCTGCCCTCGACGCGCTGCCCATGGAGCCCGGAGACATGGTGGCCCTCAATGACCCCTTTCGAGGAGGAACACACTTGCCGGACATCACCCTTGTCGCGCCGGTTTTTCTAAAGCGCGGAGGTCGATATGGGGATCAGCCTTCTTTCTATCTCGCGAATCGGGCACACCACTCCGATGTGGGGGGTATGAGTCCGGGCTCAATGCCCGTCGCGCGCGAGATTTACCAGGAGGGCCTCATCATCCCGCCGGTTCGATTAGTGCGGCGTGGTCAGGTGGCAAGAGACATTTTTGAAATGATCCTGGCGAATGTGCGCACCCCGGAAGAGCGCGAAGGCGATCTCACCGCACAGATCGCCGCCAATCGCGTCGCTGAAATGCGCCTCAAGCAGCTGGTCATCAAACACGGTGAAAAACGGGCCATCGCCTATGGCGCCGCGCTTCAGGATTACACTGAGCGCTTCGCCCGCGCGACCATTCGTAATATCCCCGACGGCGAGTACGCTTTCGAGGATGCGCTCGATGACGACGGGTTCAGCGACAGCCCGGTACGGATCTGCGTCCGCATTCGAATTAAAGGTGATCGCGCTGAAATTGATTTTACCGGTTCGGCGCTTCAGGTGCAGGGCAGCGTCAACGCCAACTACGCCATTACGCTTTCCGCCTGTCTTTACTGCTTTCGCTGCTTGATTACTGACGACGTGCTTTACAATGCCGGTGTCGCCCGGCCATTGCTCGTCATCGCACCGCTGGGGACTATCGTCAACGCTACGAGACCTTCTGCGGTGGCCGGCGGTAACGTCGAAACTTCTCAACGCATCACCGACGTCGTCCTCGGCGCGCTTGCCGCGGCGCTGCCAGAGCGTTTGCAGGCGGCGAGCCAGGGCACGATGAACAACATCACGCTTGGCGGAGTGAATCCGCAGACCGGCGCCCGGTTCGCTTATTATGAGACACTCGGTGGAGGTATGGGCGGCAGGCTCGGTCTGCGTGGGTTAAGTGGCCTGCATACGCATATGAGCAACACGCGGAATACACCCATCGAGGCCATCGAGCATTATCTCCCGGTGCGAATTCGCCGTTACGGTCTGCGCTCCGGCAGCGGCGGATTGGGTGCTTACCCGGGGGGTGAGGGGCTCGTTCGTGAGTACGAAATGCTGGCAGAAACCTCTGTAACCATCTTATCCGATCGTCGTCGTCGTCGACCCTATGGCCTTCAGGGAGGCGGGCCCGGCGGTTCGGGTCGCAACACACTCGTGCGCGCCGGGCGCGAGCAGAGGCTACCCGGCAAAACTCAACTGGAACTCCGTCCCGGCGATCGACTCCGCATCGAGACGCCAGGTGGCGGCGGGTACGGTCCGGCGAACCGTCGCGCAACAGCACAAAGAACACACCGCAAGGCCCAACGTCACTAACGGCTAGTGTGCTTGCCCTGCCAGGCGCCGATCACTGCATCACAGAGCGCGTCCATTTTGGGATTCAAATTTTGTTGCTCCGGATGCGCGCGCAGCCACGCCACCGATTCGCGTACCCCAACGCGAAACGGTTTATGGCCTGAAAATTCTGGTACGAAGCGCTTAATCTTTGAATTATCAAACACGCCCGGGTGCGACTTGTCGCCCTTGAGCGATCCAGTCATTTGCGGTGCAACCTCGCAGATTGAATCAGTCGGGACCTTCACTACTTGCGCGGATTTAACACCTAATGCTGCCGCGATCTCGGCAACGATCTGATTCCAAGTCAGCACTTCATCGCTCGTGATGTGAAATGCTTCACCGATGGCTTTCTCTGTGCCGACCAGGCCGGCCAGTCCAACTGCAAAATCAGACGCGGCAGTCAAAGTCCACGGGTTTTCACCGTCATCCGGAACAAAGACCGGTTTGCCCGCCTCTAATCGAGCCGCAAAGGTGTAGCTCGAACTCGACAGCGGGTTAGGGATCCAGCGCCGCGAATACGTGTGCGATGGCCGTACGATCGTGGCCGGAAATCCGTTCTCGGCCCGAGCCCGCAAAAGCCATTCTTCGCAAGCCAGCTTCTTTTGCGCATAGTCCCAGAACGGATTGCCTTTCGGCGTCGCTTCGGTAATTGGCAAAAACGGCGGTGGCTTGAGGTAAACCGTTGCGGAGCTGATGAAGATATACTGGCGGACGCTTTCGTGAAACAGCTCGAAATCGAGTCGAATATCTGAAAGCTCGTAGCCGAGGAAGTTAATGACGATTTCCGCTCTTGAGCCCTGCAGGGCACGGCGCATACCAGCCGGGTCCTTGCGGTCGGCAATGACAGCGGTCATTCCCGCCGGCACCGTGCTCCGGCCTCGGCTCAAGATGTGGATTTCATGTCCTTTGGACTGAAGCCGCTCCGCGCAATCACCCGAGATATTTCCCGTGCCGCCAATGAAGAGGATTTTCATCTTCAACGGTAAATCACTATCAAAAAAATCACCGCTTCCGTTTTGCCGATATTCACCAGCGCATGCGGTACGTCTGCCCGGTAGCTGGCCGAGTCGCCTGTTTCCAGCTCTTCGGCGTCGCCCGCCGACTCGATCCGCAGCCGGCCTTTTTGCAGCGTCAGAAATTCCCTCGTACCTTCGAAATGCGGCGAACTGCGCAGCGCTCCTCCCCGCTGCAAACGCACTTCATAAAATTCGACATCCTTTTCCAGGTTCAACGGCGAAAGCGTGCGGATCCGGCAATCCTTGTCGGACCGGTAATGGTAAGCATGATCGTCTGCGCGAATGACGGTAACTGCAGAGGCGGCCCCCGGCAGTTCGAGCAACTCTCCAAGCGTGAGGCCGAAAGCGCGCGCGATACGCAGCGTCACTGCCAGCGTGGGATTGGCCTGCTCACGCTCAATTTGGCTCAACATCGAACGGCTTACACCGCTGGCGGCCGCCAGCGCTTCGAGCGACCAACCCCGGGCCGCCCGCAAAGCTTTAACCCGACCACCCAGATGTCGGCTGATGGCGTCGGCCGGCTCCGCGGTCGAGTCCCCTTTTTGGGCTGAAGCAGGTGGGGCTTTCATAAAATAGGCACAGTGCGTGGAGTATCGGGCGTTCGCTCCTTCAACGCTGGCGGTTCCGCCAACCATCTCCAGTATATCGGAAAATATTCTTGCATAAAGGAATCGAGTGCGTCTACTTTATAGGAAATGCATCCGTTAAACTAGAAGTTTTTCCGAAAAATCTATGAAAGCCTTGGTAAAAAAAGAACGGCGGCCGGGGTTATGGCTGGAAGATGTGCCCGAGCCGGAGGTCGGGATTAACGATGTGCTGATCCGCGTCGACCGCACCGGTATTTGTGGCACAGACCTCCACATCTACAAATGGGACGATTGGGCACAACGGACCATCCCCGTGCCGATGGTCGTCGGGCACGAATTCGTCGGGGAGGTCGTGAAGGTGGGTTCGAACGTGAAGGACTTTTTTCCAGGCGAAATCGTTAGCGCCGAGGGCCACGTGGTTTGTGGCCGGTGCCGAAACTGCCTGGCTGGCCGGCGCCATTTGTGCAAAGACACGGTCGGCATCGGCGTGAATCGACCCGGGGCTTTTGCTGAATATATTTCCGTTCCGATGACCAATGTCTGGCATCATCGGAACGGGATCGACCGGGACGTCGCGGCCATATTCGATCCTTTTGGCAATGCCGTGCATACGGCGCTTTCTTTTCCCGTCCTCGGTGAGGACGTCCTCATCACCGGCGCCGGACCGATTGGCATTATGGCGGCAGCCGTGGTAAAACACGCCGGCGCGCGCTTTGTGGTCGTCACCGACGTGAACGATTACCGGTTGGACCTCGCGCGGCAAATGGGCGCTACTCTGACTTTGAACGTTAAGACCGGAAAGCCCCTCAAGGACGTTGTCAAAGAGCTGGGGATGAAGGAAGGTTTCGACGTCGGGTTGGAAATGTCCGGCAACCCCGCCGCTCTGCGCGACATGATCGATCACATGTGCCATGGCGGAAAAATCGCAATGCTGGGAATCCCTTCAGAGCGGGTGCCGTTTGACTGGAATAAAGTCGTGTTCAACATGCTCACCATAAAAGGTATTTACGGCCGCGAAATGTATGAAACGTGGTACAAGATGACCGTCATGCTCGAAACCGGATTGGATCTGAAACCGGCCATTACCCATCGATTCCATTTTACAGAGTTCGAGAAAGGCTTCGAGGTCATGATGAGCGGACGTTCCGGCAAGGTTATACTGAACTGGAAATGAGATCGGCGGGTGATCGAGTAAGGCGATCGCATTCTCCCTCTCTTCCGGGAGAGGGTTGGAGTAAGGGGAAATCGTCGTGAACTTCGCCGCTCTCGCTGAGATTTCGATCTCGGAGTTGCTACTGTTCAAATAAAAAAACGTCTTTATGCAACAACGGTTTAAAAACCATCTGAAGGATCAACTCGCGTCCATTCACCAGGCTGGCACGTACAAGAACGAGCGCGTGATCATGACCCCGCAGGGGACGACGATCCGCGTCGCCGACGGCAAGCCGGTGCTGAATCTCTGTGCCAACAATTATCTTGGCCTGGCCCAGCACCCCGCCGTTAAAGCTGCTGCCAAAGAAGCCCTCGATAGTTGGGGCTACGGGCTGGCCAGTGTCCGATTCATCTGCGGAACACAGGGTGTTCATAAGCAGCTCGAGGCAAAGCTCACCGAATTTCTCCGCACCGAGGACACCATCCTGTATTCTTCCTGTTTTGACGCCAACGGCGGTTTGTTCGAGACGCTACTCGATCAAGAAGATGCAGTGATTTCCGATGAGCTTAATCATGCCAGCATCATCGACGGCATCCGGCTCTGTAAAGCCCAGCGCTACCGCTATCGAAACAACGATATGGCCGACCTCGAATCAAAATTGAAGGAGGGTTCGGCTGCCCGCTTCCGTTTGATTGTGACCGACGGGGTGTTTTCCATGGACGGCTATATCGCCAATCTTTCCGGGATCTGCGATTTGGCTGATAAATATGATGCGCTCGTGATGGTCGACGATTCGCACGCGGTCGGCTTTATGGGCAAACACGGGCGCGGCACGCCCGAATACAACAACGTGCTCGGGCGGGTCGACATCCTGACCGGAACGTTGGGCAAGGCTCTCGGAGGCGCTAGCGGCGGTTACACCAGCGGCCGAAAGGAAATCGTCGAACTCTTGCGGCAACGTTCCCGGCCGTACTTGTTTTCCAACACCCTGGCGCCGGCAATTGCCGGCGCCTCCCTCAAAGTCCTCGAGTTGCTCTCCGCTTCGACCGAACTGCGGGATCGGCTCGAAGCCAACACCAAATTATTTCGGGAAGGGATGGCCAAGCTCGGTTTTAACATCCTGCCTGGCACGCACCCGATTGTGCCGGTCATGCTTGGGGATGCCGCCCTGGCTGCCACGGTAGCCGATGACATGCTTGCGAAGGGAGTTTACGTGATCGGGTTCTCCTATCCGGTCGTGCCGCTAGGCAAAGCCCGCATCCGCACCCAGATCTCAGCCGCGCATACCGAAAAAGACCTCGCCTTCGCGATCGATAAGTTTGGCGAAGTGAAGCGCGAGCTGGGTTTGTAGCGCGAGAAAAGAGAACGTGTCGGGCTTGATATGGGAAGCCGCTTATGCGAGTATGGCTAACCATATTATGAAGACGACCATTCAAATCGCCGACGACCTTTTTAAGCGTGCCCAGCGCGTTGCCCGGGAAGAAAAAACCACTTTTCGTTCGCTGACGGAACAGGGCCTGCGGCTGGTGTTGCAGCAGAAGCGGGAAAAGCCACGGAAGCTCCCGCCATTGGTCACGGTGCGTGGTCGAGGCCTGACCCACGAGTTCAAGAACGCTTCTTGGGCCAGGATCCGTAACGAAATCTACCAGGAACGCGGCGCGTGATCGCCGTGGACACCAACCTGCTGGTTTATGGGCATCGCGAAGACAGCGACTTTCACGCGGCGGCCAAAGAGTCTCTCGAATCGCTACGTCATCAGCCGGCGACGTGGGCCGTTCCGTGGCCTTGCATCCACGAGTTTATCGCCATCGTCACGCATCCGCGGATATACGAACCACCCTCCAGCCTGGTTGAGGCCTTGGGTTTTGTCCAGGCGTTGCTGGCGTCACCGCAACTGCATTTGCTGGCGGAAAGCACCGGCTATTTCGAAAGGCTGCAGGCCCTTGCCACAGCGGCCAAGGTGAAAGGTCCGCGAATTCACGACGCCCGGATTGCCGCCCTCTGCCTTCACCACGGAGTCAGTGAATTATGGTCGGCGGACCGCGATTTTTCTGCGTTTCCCCAACTCCGGGTGCGCAACCCACTGGTGAGTAGGTGAAAATGGCATGGGCTTGGCGTGGCAACCAAACGACGCGGAACCAAACGCGCAGAGCGCGGTGACGGCGGAGAAAATCAAGTTCGGAACGGGACGCCAAAAAGGGCCCCGTCCTCCTTAATTAAAATTCGGCGCAGCTAGGTTATTTTTGTTCCGCAACGTAGCTGAGCTCGGGGCGATATCGCAGGGCCTCGGTCGTGACGCGGCGAAATGTCTTGCGGAGGGTGGCTAGAATCGCGGCCCCTTGTTCCTTGCCGTAGGCTTCTTCCATCATCGCGTCCAGGCTCTTCTCTGTGGGAGGTTGAAACGCAGCCCAGTTGGCGCGGTCTCCGACGAGAACGAAATGTGGCGAATCGCCGCCATTGAGCAGTTGATACCAACGGTTGGCGCCGGCCATAGGGTAATTGGTTTTCTTGATGCCCTCGCTTACCTTCTTCACCCCTTCAACAAAGTCATTGACCCCATCGGGTGCGAGCAGAAAGTGTGTCACCGAAGCAAGGGGCGCGGCTTCGGAGGAAGGAGCCGATACAGTCAAGTCGCTGCGCAACAGGTAATAGCTCTGCATCTCAGACTCCAATGTGTGCCCCATTTTGGCAATCGCGTCGACGCCGTCCTCTTCAACAAACTTGGTACGGCCGTCCAGGTCGCTCCATTTGTGTCCGAACGTGCCGACGACGTAAGAGCCAGTGTTTTCGCCGGTGACGATCTCCCAGGTATACCATGACCAGGCGTCGTTATGCTGCCGGTGCCACATCATGTGTTTTTTTCGGCCCTCCTCGTACTGGCGAGTCATCCCCGGCTTGACCTTGTTGATATGAATCTCGACCAGACTTGCCTGTGAAGCTGCCGAAGACTGCTGCGCAACGACGTTGTGACCCGCTAGAACTCCCGCCACTATCAAGGTAATAGATTGCAACCGCATACGTTTTCCTCCGATTCAACAGACCCGAGCTTGATACGGCCTCCAGAAAGGCCACCTGTGGAAGTGCTGATCAGTAAGACGATGGACAGGACACGAGTACTGGCCACTGACAGCAAGAACTGCCTGTTGCTCGGGTTCAATGAGAATGAACGCTTCGTAACAGAGGCACTGGTAAGTGTCAAATCTTATTGAGTCGCTTGTGCCCTCCTGCCCGATTCGGCCGCGAGAGCGGTTGGGTTGAACCTGGCATCTTGTGAATAAAATTCCTCCGTAGCCCCGTTGCGGATT